>Ga0179592_10000273_pt1 | contig 20938 bp, 19 predicted proteins | sample CZODoug2_1_08_16_FD_148623 | JGI IMG/M metagenome (GOLD analysis project Ga0179592, IMG submission 148623) | Vadose zone soil fungal communities from Angelo Coast Range Reserve, California, USA - CZODoug2_1_08_16fungal (Illumina Assembly) | ecosystem: Environmental > Terrestrial > Soil > Vadose...
ATTGGCTCCCCGGGCTAGATTCGAACTAGCAACCCTTCGGTTAACAGCCTTGTGCTTGTTTAATCACAATTGTGCCGGAGCCGAGACAAATCGACGGGAATGAGCAAGTTCTAGCTAAATGGGAGTAGTCAGATTTACCTTCTCTTTGCGGTCTTTATTCACTTTTTGCCGCCATTCATCACAATTCATATGACACTGGTATGACACTTCCCAGGTCGCCGGTCCGGGCTCGTCACTTTTCCGAGTACCCGACAAATCGGGAGTTAGCGCATCACGCAAGACCGCCTTCTCAGGGCATGGCCATTCTGATGATCTCATCCCTTGGAAGCCGCTGCCGAGGCTCCTTTGATAACTGACCTGAGACGACGGGCTGAAGACCAGTAGCAAGCCCCGTAATGTCGTAAGTGATCGGAAAAGTTTCGTCCACGGAAAGACCTAGGAATGCTGCAAGAGCGTCTGGACCAGTGCGTTCGTAATCAACATCCCAGTAACGAGCAAGCCAAAACCACTTTCCCTTTCGTTCGATTCTTAGCTGAACGAGTTGGTCCGCTTTTGAGCATCCTTTAAATCGAGATTAAAAAGCATGGCCCACAATCGATCGCCATTTGCGAGCTGCACGCGTGTACCCACAAGGCGTCCCGTCAGGTCTGTAACTGGCAGGGTGTCTATGGGAAAGACGGAGGGATCGTCAGCATCATCGTCTACAAGGGCCTCCCAGATCGGATGTTTCTCTAGATCGGAAATCTGGAGATTTGGAAACGGTTTCGTGTTTTTGCGACTCATTACGGAGAGTGTACAGCGACAGTTTGACTCAGGGGTTAAGCAGGTTTGGTGCGGTGCAAAATGTAATCTAGAATGAGCCACACATGCCCAGTTGGCTCACAATCCTATGTGCTCTACTTGCAGTCCATCTGTTCACTCTGGAAGCATTGGCTGAGCGAGCCAAGCGAACAGGCGGGATAACACTGTATCGTGCACCTTTCGGACTCCGAATTCTTCTCGGCGCTGTGATAATTGGAATGGTGTATGGCGCGGGGACTGTCGCCTTGTCCAAAAATCTCAGGCGAGATTCGTGGGTGTCTGTCTTGTTGCTGGGCTTGGCCATCTTTTGTGCATCACAATGGCCAGCCGATTTGGGAGTCTCGAAGTCTGGAATTCATGAAAGGAAATGGCTAGGACTGCGCAAAAAGACATTTCTTTGGAAGGATGTTGCCTCATCGGCCGAGGCTCCTGATGAGGATAGTGTTTGGGTCGTAGCTAAGTCGGGGGCCACTATCAAACACACGACATATCACGTAGACCGCGCAGGATTCATCTCCCAGATGAAGACCTACGGCAGATGGTTAGAAGCCGGGCGGTCACTCTAACGTTGAATCCCGCAAGTCTGATTAACAGCGGTTCGCGTACATATGGAATTTGCCGCGAAAGGTTGTCGGTTCAAATGATGAGAACTCCACTCCGCAGCCAATTGACTGTCCGGGTCGGGCGGCGTCAATGTCCCGATCGCTAGGGCTTGACGGACCTAGCAGCCGCAGGAGGAGCAGCAGGAGCGGGAGCGGTGGAAGGTACATCGCTCTTGCCCCGCTCCAACATCTTCTGACCTTCTATTTTGCAGTTGTATTCTTCGCCGTTGTCGCGGCTGATGTAGAGCCTCCTGTCATCCTCGTCAGTTTCATCCACTCGGTAGTTCACGGTTTGCCCTAAACTGAATTTCCCTGCCTGGAACGAACCACAGTAGTCAATCAGGTAAACCATGTCGGTGCCCTTCAATTCGTACACGGTCTTGTCGCGGGGAAACGTTTCACCATGGGCGCCGACCCGATAGATATCGGTGCCCTTTTCCCATCCCTTGATCGTGCCCTGCTGATAGGTGGTCTTGTCGGCGACGTTTCCAATCGTGCCCTCTATGCTGCACTTGTACTCCTTGCCGCCCTCGCGGCGTATGTACACCCTATCGCCTTTCACCCGGTAATCCACCGGTTGCCCTGATTGGAAATTACCGCAATTGCTGATCAGCTTGCGTATACCGATCCCCTCCAGTTCACAAGACTCATGGTTCCTGGAGATGTTTAAGATTGTCCCCTTCTGATAGGTGGGCGGTGTCTTGTCGGCGCCGGCTCCCATTGTGGTCATCAGAAAAATGAAGAGCGCTGTCCGGGATATCGTCCAGGGGTTCATGCTGGAATCTCCTTCTTGATTTCAAAAAGAGCCTGTTTGATCACTGCCTGGTCGGCCCTAATTTCATAGACGGGTGCAAATCAAGGGAGGTTTCACAGTTGTTTAGTTGCAGTTCCGCTGATCCACGACATCTAACTCTGGGAAACAGCGATCGCGGACAAGTGGAATCCTCCGCGAAAGGCTGCCGGCCAAGTGGATGTGAACGCCACGCAAAACTGTGATAGAACTTCGAGCGAGGTGGCTTACGTTACGGAAACCAATTGTCTGGATGAGAATTGGAATTTCTCTCGTCTTGACGGCGATGGGCTCCTATTGTGCTTTGCAAGTGCTGGTCGCCGGAATTGCGTACGGCGACATGTACGGTATCAGCGGAGTAGCGAACCAAGCCGTCCAGGTTCAACATAGGGGCCAGCAATATTTGTGCGTCTGCGTTTTGCTCCAAATATTGAATGCCATCATATTGGTGGCGCTCTTCCCCTCCTTGAAGGAAGAATCAAGTCGCTCTGTGCTACCGCAAATTGCATTTCGATATTCATCCGCCTTGCTTATATCTGTTCTTGGCACAAGCATAGGCTTGGGTCTTCTTTGGATGCAGTTACGTTGAAGGTCATGTGCGATTTTGACCACAGTAAGCCATTCGGCATAGGTCCTGGTAAACAGCGATTGCGGGCAAGTGAAATCCGTCGCGGAATCAGGCCGGCCACTTCTGCGAGTAGGCGGCTTACCAGAGTTAGCAAGTCCCGCAAAGCCAAATACTCTTGGTGGGCGCGATGTTCGATAAGAGTCAGTTGCGGAGTGGACGCAGAAAAAGAATTACGAAAACTACCGCGCTAACAAACGCGAACGCGCCGCAAGGGCGAAAAAAAATATACGTGATCCTGTAGTTCAGTTCAGTTCAGTTCCGGCATTTTGGGAGCCGGGAAGAACTTTGAGCTTCGGGAATCTCTCGTAGCACCTCACCGCCCAGCTATTTAGCGCCCGTGCTATTGGTTTGGACCAATAAAACAGTGCAGCACCCAACAGAGCGACGTTTGCGTCGAGGATGAACTCTTGAAGGTAATTCCAGTTGGTCACCGGATTTGCTGCACTTTCAGACCTGTTCTATCTGCGGCTGCATCCTAGCACGGCCTGCCTTCTCTCAAAATGCGGATCGCGCGCCTTGGCACCAATCGGCAAAGGTCCTGGTAAACAGCGTTCGCGGAAACTTGAATCCCTCGCGAATCCGGGCTGGTCAAATTGAGGAGAACTACTCTGGAGTTGGGAAGCCGGACCAAAGGCCACGGGCAAGACAAGAAAGCCAGAGGCTATCCTCTTCTTTCCGCGTATCTAGCCATCGAGTAAGCTAGCGGCTGCTAGGTTCACACGATGCCGGGTAAAACAAACTACAGCAAGGACGAACTTGTCCAATCGTTCCCATTGGCACTGCGTGACGATGTGCGGACGGCACTCTCTGTACTTCCTGAAGACCGCTACTCTCAATTCCATGGAGCTTTTCAGGATTTCGGGGGCAACTATGGCTATATGCGACTGCCTATAGTTCCCAGAAACTGCGAACTTTTGCTATTATCGTATAGCCATGAAGCGATTGAAAGACTCGTTGCCAGCCCACCGCGCGCGGCTCGCTGCAGTACTCCGCGCAGCAAAGGAGGTGGTGTCGGTCGATATTGTGTCTCAGACACTCCGTATCGAGCGGCGTCCAGCGGCCAAACTTCTGTCACGGTGGCAACAGCAGGGCTGGCTCCGAAGGATAGGACACGGGCTTTACGTCCCAGTTCCCTTGGACCTAGCTGGCAGCGAACAGTTGATCGCAGATCCCTGGGTTCTCGTACCAACGCTCTTCCACCAATGCTACGTCGGCGGCTGGACGGCCGCCCATCATTGGGAACTTACCGAGCAGCTCTTCAATGAAACCCTCGTCTTCACTACGCGGCGTCTCACAGAAAGGCGCGTAATCGCCCAAGGTACCGCTTTCGTATTGCACAACGTGAAGCCAGAACGTCTCTTCGGACTGAAAACGCTTTGGCGCGGTTCTGTCAAAGTACATATATCGGACCCCGCGCGCACGCTGGTCGATATGATCGCCGCACCCGAGGTGGGCGGGGGCATCGACCACGTAACTGATACCCTTGGCGCGTATCTCGAAACTAAGACCGCTGATCGTGAATTGTTGATCCGGTACGCCGTGGAGTTCAATAACGGTGTGATCTTCAAGCGCCTTGGATATCTCGCAGAAACCCGGCTGCACGATGACAAGCTCGCCGCCGAGTGCCGCTCCCGGTTGACACAGGGTTATGCTCGGCTCGATCCCGCGCTTCCTCCAAAAAAACTCGCCACGGCCTGGCGTCTCTGGCTGCCGTCAGCTAGGAAAAAACGGCCTCATGATCGATAGGCGCGAAATCCTCGAAGCTGCATCGTCGTTTTCGCTGTTGCCCAACGTCGTCGAGAAGGACTATGTCCTCGGCTGGATACTCGCAGGCATTAATGCACATGAGGAACTTGCGGAAGGTTGGGTATTCAAGGGCGGCACGTGTCTCAAGAAGTGCTATTTCGAGACCTATCGGTTTTCTGAAGATCTGGATTTTACCCTGCGCAATGAAGAACACCTCGACGAGGAATTCTTACAGACGGTGTTTGAGGAAGTCATCGCCTGGGTGACGGAACAATCCGGTCTCAACATTCCTGCTAACCAGCTCGAATTCGATATCTTCGCCAATGCCCGCGGACGCCCCAACTGCCAGGGCAAAATTGCGTATCGCGGACCGGTGTCGCCAACTTCTGGCGGCTGGCCCAAAATCAAGCTCGACCTGACAGCGGATGAAGGCCTAGTGTTTCCGTCTGTCCGGCGCGAGGTCTTTCATCCGTACACAGATCGTCCGGAAGGAGGCATATGGGCAAATTGCTACGCATACGAAGAAGCGTTCGGCGAAAAACTGCGGGCGCTCGGAGAGCGGACGCGGCCACGCGACCTCTATGACGTAGTGAACCTTTATCGCCATTCGGAGAGCCGGCCGACCGCCGCTGTGCTGCTTAACGTGCTTCAGCAGAAATGCGCTTACAAGGCGATCCCGGTCCCCACGTTCCAGGCGCTCTTGCCGCATCGTGCCGCTCTTGAAGCCATGTGGTCGGACATGTTGTCACACCAGCTTCCCGCTCTTCCGCCGTTAAATGATTTCTGGGACGCGCTGCCAGAACTCTTTAACTGGATAACGAGCGGCGCGCCGATCCCGCAGCGCGCGCTTATCCAGCGTGGCATCGGCGAAGTTCCTGTGCGCACACGCGCGTTGCCGATGAACATCCCCCTTCGGTCTCGTTCAAATCTTGAAATCATTCGCTTCGCAGCGGCGAATCATCTTTGTGTCGATCTTGCCTACGACGGCAGTGTTCGCCGCATAGAGCCGTATTCGCTGCAGCAGACTGCCGAAGGGAACTACGTACTCGGTGCCATACGCAGTGATTCAGGGGAGTACAGGTCTTACCGTGTAGACCGAATGCAGCGAGCGACCGTAACTTCGCAAGTCTTCACCCCGCGTTACGCGGATGAACTGACTTCGACGGGGCCGCTTACCTTTGCCCCTTCAACCGCGATGCCGCGCATGCCAAGGATGCCCCGTGCGACGACAACGAGACATCAAGGGCCGACCTACGTGTATCGATGCACCGTTTGCGGAAGGACGTTCAACAGGAAAAAAATGGATGGCTCTCTCAATCCTCACAAGAATCGTCGGGGCTCTTCATGTTACGGACGATATGGCGCGTACGTACGCACGAAGTATTAGAGCCAGAAGGTAGCGAAATCCAGGTGTCCGAATCACGGTTACAAGAGTTCAACCTCGTCGATCGTTCCTATATCGAGCGCCGCAGTCATCTCTCGGGCGTCGAGAATGTCGTCTTTCGCATTAAGCAAGAGACTTTGAGCACCTTCAAGCCGATTGGGAATTGGTGAATTGCTTGGGTCAAAATCTGGACGAGACCTGACGGACCTCATTGATTTGAATCAACTCACCCAGGTCCCGCAGATAACTGATTTCTACAAATTGCGAGTCGTTGAGATCTTCGATATCTTGGGACTATTCCACATTCGGCAAGTCGCCCGCCGAAAAGACGACCTACCACATGGGTGAAACTCTTAATTATAATAGGAGCGAGAAACTGGCAGGAAAATGGAGAGAAGAATCGGGGCCTGATCCTCCCTACATTTTCCCCAGCCCGCGCATGCCCGGACGGCCGATCGGCAGCGTGAGGATTGCGTGGAAAGCCACACTGCGACGAGCGGATGTGCCGCATTTTCCGATTTACGACCTGCGCCATGCTTTCTGCACACGGCTAAGTTGGGTTGCACCGGACGCCATAATTCAAAGGGCAATGCGTCACACTAGCCCCGAGACAAAGCGCCGGTATCAACTCGGCATGGTCGAGCAGGTTCGTGAGGCGATGGAGAAGGCAAACCAGCAGGTGTACGGCAAGCGCGTCACCGTCCAGTGACTGATGAATGGTGAGAATAGAAGTTTGCAACTGACTGAAAGAGAAGGATGATTTGGCTCCCCGGGCTAGATTCGAACTAGCAACCCTTCGGTTAACAGCCTTGTACCTGATTTAATCACAATTGTGCCGGAGCCGAGACAAATCGACGGGAATCAGCAAGTTCTAGCTAAATGGGAGTAATCAGATTTACCTTCTCTTTGCGGTCTTTATTCACTTTTTGCCGCCATTCATCACGATTCATATGACACTGGTATGACACTTCTTCAAATCGTCTTTTCCGGCGCGTTTCGCGTGACATCTGTGTGACACCGGTCATGATGCGACGCTGTACGCGCTGAAGATGGGACCTCTGCTTAGAGCGCCTAACAAAACCTGTTTCCACATTGGAATCAATCAGGTCTAAGCAGATGCAACCAGTGGCATTAGCGCTAGAAGGTTATACGGAGCCCGAACTCGATCTGTCGGGGAGCGCCGAGTGAGTAGACACCTGTTCCGACGCCCACACGATTCACATTATGCCCCTCTGGAGTTGTCCCATTTATCTGGCCTGCAGCTCCCGTCAATAGCCCGTTTAGCATGTTTCCCGGTAGGTCAAAATTGGCGAAGTTAAATAGGTTATAAAATCCCACGCTAGGTTGTACGTTGAACCGCTCATGAATGGTGTAGGACCAACTGGCTTTCAAATCGAGAGCCCTCAGCCAAGAAAGATTGACTTCGCCAGGTGGAGCGAGTGGCACGACTGGGGCCACGGCGCCGAGCTGCTGCAATTGCTTCAGGGTGAATAAGGCATTCTGGATCAGCACCTGGCCCGCGGGCGTCGGCTGGTTCGCATAGGTGTTGTTGTAATTTGTGATTACGCTGTTGATGTTCGATGCGTTGATTCCGCGGTCGAAGCTTCCGACATGGGTTCCGGGAATCGGATCCTGGACTGTTCCGTCGCCGGTGAAATCGGTGCGGAAGATTTCGCCCCGTCCTAGGTTGGTGTTCGGTACAACCAACGCGGTCGAGAGCGGACTCGAAAAATGCGAGACGACGCTCAGTTGAAATCCGCGTGGCAAGTCAGCATAACCGCCGAAGGAGAGCTGGTTAGTACGATCGAGCACTGATGGCCCAAAATATCGGTTGGGCTTGGCATTATCAAGCGCGCCAACGCCACTGTCCTGATCTGCTGATAGCGGGGTGGGTGCTCCAGTGCCGCCACTCCCGACGCTGCCGCTCCCGCCGCTATTCTCGAAGCGAGATAAAGCGTAGGACACTTGGAGATTCATCCCGCGCACCCCTCGCAATGGGTGCTGCAGGTTGTGCGTCAACTTGGTCTGCAATCCGTTGTAAACGGAACGGCCAATGGGCTCGAAGAAAGGCAATGGCGGCGCGTTGGGATTAATGCCGGGGAGCGCGCAGCCGTAGCTGCTGCCGGGCACGGTGGGAGACGGAAACGAGCAAACGGCATTGAAGTCGGCGGAAGAGGTCAAGCCGTTGCTTGCGTAGTCGCTCATCTGCGCGCCGGCGGCGATCGCACATTGAATGGTTTTGAAGTCTGTGCCGGTACCACAATTGAAAAATTGGTTTGTCGCGGAAATAGCTTGCAGCGCCGCAGCCTTATTGAAGTAGTGGATGTCTCCGGTATAGTTTTCGTCGATGCTAATAAAGTAATGCGTCTGCACATTGCGTACAAAGTCGACGCTGAGAATCATTCCAGGACGAACTTCCCGTTGTACGCCAATGTTCATCTGGACGGAGCGAGGCGTCTGGAAATTGGGTCCGTACAGGCCTATAAACGGCCCGACTCCTTGCTTTAGCAATGTCCCTATATAATTTGGATTCGGTGCATTTAACTCAAACGGAGAATCCGCCTGATACTGCTTTTGAAACGCAGCAATCTGATTGCCAACGGCTCCAATAGCAATCGGCCCCCCGGCGGCTGCGCCACAGAACCCTGGTTGCAGCGTGCCTCCCGGGATGGGTACAGGCACAGGCTGACCGGTTCCATTGCAGGCGGGCGGACCCTGCCAGAAGACATCGCCCGTTTGCGTGCGAAGCTCAGGATCCAACCCGTCTACAACCGTGAGCACATTCTCATAGAAGAGCCCGACGCCGCCGCGAATCGAGGTCTTGCCTTTGCCAGTAGGATCCCACGCAAAACCCAGTTGTGGCGCTAAGTTTGAATTCGGCTGCCGAACGGGGTTGCCGAGACCAGGTATCAAGGCGTTGAGTTCCGGAATAGCAGGAAATTGGCTGTTGCTGCGGCCCGGCTCGCGTGCGTAGCGTACTCCATAGGACAACGTGAGATTTCTCTTCCACTTCGAACTCATCCCGACGTAGGCACCCAACCGGTGGTAGAAGAAGCTGCCCGCTGGAAGGCCTAGCCCCGGAAACGGCGTCACGTACCCAAGGCCATTGCTTACAGATACAATTTCCACCGGATAGTTCAGCGGGCAGCTTGTACCCGTCACGGTGGCTCCGTTCGTCGCAGTGCAGATAAAAGTTCCAGCGGCCGCGAAGTTCATCTCAGACATGCCGATATTCGTGATTAGAGTAGGTGCAAGGCTGCCAAACGGCACATGACCCGCGGCAGCGATACCATTAAAAGTGAAGCCATAGCGGATAATGTGCGGGCCGCAAATCTTGCTGCCATCATATTTGATCTGATGATCGCTCTGGAGAATTAACTGTGGCACAGTGCTGTTAGCTCCTGTTGCTAGTCCAGTGTTTCCCATCTGCAGGTTAAGCGGGTAATTGGCAAGGGGTAGGCTTGAACCTCTGGTTCCGTCGACCAGCTCCCCACCCGTTTTCAGATATCCGAATCGGATACTATGCGTGAAGCTCCGCGTATTGAAGTCGAGTCCAAGCACGTGCGTTCGCGTGACGTTTTTTCCGTCGTACACGGAAAAGCCCAAGCCTCCGTTTGCCGCAAACGAGTTCTGGAAGTAGCTAAGGCGATAGAACGCGTGGACGGCGTGCGGGAACTGATAGTCCGCCTTGGCCATGACGTTACTCTCGTGGTATGGCGAGCTGAAGTTTCCGGAGAATTGTTGAAAAGGGGCGGCAACTAGCACCGGTGCTTGCTCATGCTGAAGCGTGCGTTCGGCGTCCAGAAAATAGAAGAACCTGTTCTTGATGACCGGTCCGCCTAAGCGCCCGCCGTATTGAGAGCGCTGGAACGACTCGGAGAGTCCGGGCGGCGTGGGCAACGCCGCAGCTAGCGAGCTATCGCGGAAGAAACTGAAGGCCTCGCCGTGAATGTCATTGGTTCCTGAACGTGTGGTCACGTTTACAGCACCAGATGAAGTCAGCTCGGTGGAAAGGTCCAAGCTCGATTGGCTGAGTTGGAACTCCTGGATTCCGCTTGCGGGGATGTTTATTGTGGTTGAGCCTAACACCTCGTCCGATACGTCTATGCCATCCACCTCGATTCGCGCGGTGCGGCCGAAACGGCCACCGAAGGATATGGATGAATATCCATCCTTGCCAAAGTTTCCTCCGTCTTGGATCTGAACCCCCGGCTCCAACTGAGCAAGGTCCAGGAAATTGCGCCCGTTGATCGGCAGGTTCTCAATCTGCTTCGCTGTCAATACGCCTTGCACGGTAGGTTGCTCGGTGTTTACACGCAGAGCGGTGTCCTGCACCTCGATGACTTCCTTCTCGTTCCCGATTCGCAGCCTTACGTTCACTGTGGCCGTGTTGCCTACCAGCACGGTCACCGTGGTTTCGGTAGAGCTGAAACTCTTTGCTGACATCAGGACTTTGTAATCGCCCGGAACTAGCGCTCCCGAGTTGAATGAGCCGGAAGAATTGGTCGCGATTTCAATAGTCTGTCCTGTCGCGACATTGGTGATCGTTACTGTTGCACCGCTGATGACGGCGCCGGAGGGATCGCTTACCGTGCCGACAATGCTGCCGGTACTGACGGTTGCCTGGGCGAACAAGAGAGTGGGAACTATCGAGACGATCAACAGGAGCAACGCAACAGCCAGCGGAGGTGTTCTAGAAACAACCATGACGACACCCCCTATGGCGGCAGACCCATACGGCGTACGAGGTCTTTGAATCGCGGGTCGGAGCGTAACGGATTAACCATGGGATTGACCATTATGTAGTCTAGCGGCTCGCCAAGGCTGATCATGTCGCGATGTGCGTATGCCTGTTCTAGCCAGTAGAAAGCGCGATCCTTTTCGCCCAGAGTTGCGTATAGGTCCGCCAAGTTGACAGGCATAAAGGTCTGCTTGGCTGCGTGGAGCCGTTCGAGATCTTTGGCAAGGGCTAGCAAGGCTCCGTTGTACCCAGAGGTCGCAAACGCGCGATGAAGTTTGCCTGCTGTTTCAGAATACCCATACAGTGTGTACGTTTTCTGTAGTTCCTCAATCGCATCTTTGTGGTCTGCCTGTTGAGCGTAACTCTGAAAAAGCAGGTAATGCATCCCACCATCATTCGGTTGCCGCTCGATCATCATGCGGAGCATCGCAACCGCGCGGTCGGATTCACCCCGCCAATAAAACACGAACGGCAGGTGGGCGTTGTCGGGGTCGAGCTCCTGGGCGATCTGGCACTCGCGCGAAGCTTCCTCCATGCGCCCCATTTCCGCCAGCAGAGTGCAGAAGTCGTCTCGTACCTGGGCGTTGTTGGGGTTGGAACTAATGGATTGTCGGTATGCTTGTTCGGCGCCGGACCAGTCAAAATCATGCCACTTGAGGTCTGCCAGGATTCCCAGGGCCTCTGAAGATTTCGGATCGAGTGCCAACGCTGCTTCCGCGGCGTTCTTTCGGATTGCCCTGTCTTCAGGCGTGCTGACCGGGACATCGCCATGTGCTTTGGCCATACCTATGTACGCCAGCACAAAATTAGGATCCGTGTCAATTGCCTGCTGAAAGTATTCGGAAGCCTTTCTCAGTTCCTGCTCACCCGAGCCTCTTCCATATCCCTTCAGGTGATAGGTCCCCTGAAGGTACGCCTCGAGCGCTTTCGGAGTGATCGCCTGGGGCTGAGGGAGTACTAACTGGCCCAGCCCTGTAATCTTCGCCTGAACTTGGTTGGCGATGTCGCGGGTCACGTCTCGTTCCAACACAAATACCTCACGGATGTCTCTCTCGTAACTGCTCGCCCACAGGTGCTCGTCAGAACGACCTTCAATCAATTGCGCGGTGATGCGCACCCGATCGCCGGAGCGCTGCACAGTGCCCTCGATGATCCCGTCTACATTTAGTTCGCGTGCGATTTCCGGCAATGACTTCTTGCTTTGCTTGTACCGCATGGAGGAGGTGCGCGAAATCACCTTCAAAGAACCCATCTGAGCTAGGTCAGTGATGAGCGCATCGGTCATTCCGTCGGACAAGTATTCTTGGGCGGGATCATCGGAAAGGTTTTGAAGGGGCAAAACAGCTATGGAACGGATCTGAGGCGAGGCACTCTTCCCCAACCAAAAGGTATGGTCACCAAACCTCAAGACAGTCAGCACCACTATTGCAAGCCCAAACACAAGTGCAAACACCGACCACTTGCGAACTGGCCTTGATCGCTCAGGGCCCGCTTGGGGCGGCGATAGCGGCGATGCAATCTGTTCTCGGTTGATCGGCTCGATCGGAGCTAGAAGCCGATAACCGCGTTTAGGTATTGTCTCAATGATGCTCGGCTTACGGGCATCGTCCTCGAAGACTCGCCTCAACTCCGAGATGCAGCGGATTAGGACATCGTCCGTGACGAACGTGTCTGGCCACACCTCTTTGAGTAACTGATCCTTGCGGACCGTCTCTCCCGGCTGCTGGGCCAGACACACCAATACCGCCATTACTTTTGGTTCGAGGTGAACGGAGGAGCCATGTCGAGAGACAGTGTTAAGGCCTGGTTCAACCAGCCACGGCCCCAATCGGAAGTCGGCGCCCACGCTATCCTCCGCACCAAGCGAATCTGACAGATTATAAAACCGTTAAGGGCTTCTAAGGAGGGATTCTGACTGGTCCATCGGCAAAACCTCGGCATAACTACGTCATTTCCTCAGGATTTTTGCCTCCGCACCCTCTAAGAACTCGAGCAAGCGATGGACTTGCCAAGATCTGAGGAGGACACCATGAAAAAAACCAGCATCGTGTTTCTGACCATAACCGTGTGGCCAGTTTTCGTGGCTGCTCAGGCTCAGAATACGGCGCCTACACGATATGCCGTGATCGACCTGGGCACGCTGGGCGGTGCGTTCGGAAGTAGCGCGCACAGTATCAACAACGAAGGCTGGATCGCCGGCGTGGCCAACCTCCCGGGCGACACAGTGGAACACGCTGCCCTCTGGCGGGACGGAGTGGTCACCGACCTCGGCACGCTTGGTGGCGATAACAGCAATGTGGACTTCCCGGTGAAAAACGATGCCGACCTCATCGTCGGTTTCGCTCAGACTTCTACGATCGATCCCTTGGGAGAGAACTTTTGCGTTTTCTCCTGTTCTCCGAGCGGAGGTACTTGCAATGGGAGTAATCAATCCTGCCGTGGGTTCCGATGGCGCAATGGGGTGATGGACCCACTGGGAACGATAGGAGGTAACAACAGTGCTGCCTTGGGAGCAAACAACCGTGGCCTAGTTGTCGGAGTGGCAGAGAATAGCACGCAGGACCCAAACTGCATTCCTCCACAGGTGCTCGACTACAAGGCTGTTGTCTGGCGCGGGGGCGCGATCCACGAGTTGCCCCCGGTGGCGGGCGACGCGATCGGAGCTGCCATTGGGGTCAATGATTACAACCAGGTGGTGGGCGGCTCTGGGATGTGCGGGAGCGGACCCGGAATCGGCCCCATCGTGGTTCACGCCATTATGTGGCAAAACGACTCTGTCACCGACTTGGGCAGCCTTGGAGGAGTGGAGAACAATTTCGCCTTGGCTATCAACAACAGAGGTCAAGTAGTCGGTTATTCAGACTTGCCCGGCGACAGCACTTTTCACGCCTTTATGTGGCAGAACGGCATCATGTCCGACCTCGGTACGCTGCCGGGTGATGTTTTCAGCATGGCGAATGCCATCAACGACGGAGACCAAGTGGTAGGTCAGTCCTGCAACAGCGACTTTAGCGTCTGCCGAGCATTCTTATGGCAAACAGGCGTGATGACTGATCTGAATGCTCTCACTCCACTTGGTTCCTCTTTGTACCTCGTCAGTGCGGCCGACATTAACGTTCGCGGGGAAATCGTGGGCACCGCTGTTGATCAAGGCGGTGAGCCTCTTGCTTTTCTCGCGTTTCCTTGCGACGAAAAACCCGCGGGCGATCAGGGTTGTCAGGATGCGGCTCAGACAGTCGGCACTGAAAAGCCCAGGGTCGTTCTACCTGATAAAGCCCGCAAAGGTCTTCGGCAGCAGCTGGGGTTCAGGCAACTTGGACTTAAGATTCGTAACACCATAGTTAGTCAGCAGTCGAAGCAGGGGGCAACCTAAAGAGGAGGTTGAGGTGAAGGGCAAAATCGAAGCGGCTGCCAACATCATCGTGATCCTTTTTGCTGTGATAGTGGGTTCGGTTTTTCTCGAGGATCGCCTATCTACTCCTGCTCCAGAACGGTCGTACCAGCTGTGATCACTGTGAACGGCAAGAGATTGTTCTCGGAAGGATGAGGTCGGGACCCTGCGCTGCGCCTCGCAAAGATGCTGTCGTCACGCAAATACTGTGGGAAGAGAAAAGAGAAGGGCCTTTATGAACAACCAAGCTTTGCTCGTTCTCGTACTGTCGATGGAGGGCGTCATTTTCATCAGTCTCTGCACCCTCTTCTATCAACTCCTCCGGCAGCAGGGACGCATCCTGCTGCGTTTGGATGATCTGGAACGAAACGCGACGCTTGGCTTGGCGGTAGAAGCCGAACACGCGGAATTAGAGCCAACAGGACTGAGCGTCGGCGCACCGTTTCCTGCCTTCCGCTTCCCCGACCTTGCTGGCCGGACCATAGGGCTCAAAGACTTTGAGGGCAAGCGTGCGCTGCTTGTCCATTGGAGCGCTGAATGTGGTTTCTGCGCGGCCATTGGCAGAGATTTAGCGCTGCTCGAAGACGCCTTCACCAAGGCAAGAGTGCAGCTGGTCCTGCTCAGCCGTGATGATGCGAGCGCCAACCGGAAGCAGGCCAAGCAACTGGGGCTGAAGTCTCCCATTCTGCTCGCCAAGGATGGGTCCGAGGCACTGGAGCTCTTGAATGATTTCGGAACCCCGGCGGCCTATCTCCTAGATGAGCACGGGCGGGTGGCGCACCCGTTAGTCGTCGGCTCGGACGGACTGTTGAGCCTAGCCCGTCAATTGGCGGCCGGAACAGAGAGGAAAAGGCCTCCGGGTCAGCGGGCCCTCGCCGAGAGCCGGATTGAGCGAAGGGGTCTCAAGGCCGGAACTGTGGCGCCTGGGTTCCGTCTGCTCGATCTTAACGGCCGGACCGTCTCCCTGGCAGACTACCGGGGACGCAAGTTGCTGCTGGTTTTCACCGATCCTCACTGCGAGCCGTGCGACAAAATCGCGCCCGAACTGGCGCACCTGCACGGGCAACATCAGGCAAACGGTCTTGCACTGGTGATAATCGGCCGTGGCGATGCCGAGGAGAATCGCAAGAAGGCGGAACTGAACGGGTTTGATTTTCCCGTCGTACTGCAGATGAAGTGGGAACTGTCAAAGCAGTACGGCATCTTCGCCACGCCGGTAGCATTCCTCATCAACGAAGAAGGTGTAATCGCGCGAGACGTAGCGATAGGCGCAGACGCGATTCTCGAGCTGGCCCACAATACCCTGCCAACAGTCATGCTTCACAAGTTTGAGGAACCGGTCTCAGTTGCAAAGAGCACCTGATGCCAAATCATAGAGGAGGAATAAACCATGAAGGAACATAATCCGCTCGACGAAGCCGCCCGAACCCTAGCACTGCCCATCCCACGGCGCAAGGCGCTGAAATACGTTGCGGCTGGATTTGGGGGGGCGTTGCTATCTTTCGTCTGGCCTAAGCGAGCGACGGCGACCGACTACGACCCGCCATGTCAAACGTCGTGCGGATCATGCACCAACGCTGGTTGCTGGGGCAAGCACGTAGACGATCCTTGCACCATGGCCAGTGGGCAAGCTGGCCACTGCGCATCGTCTTGCAAAAGCGAGCGGGGAAAATGCTGCGCATGTGTTCCGGGTCCCCCGCCAGACGCACCAACCATCAGTTCTATCCCTGACGTATCTATCACGCGGGAAGATTCGCTGGCGGCAGGAAATTGCCAGGAAGGAACAGACTTCGTTTCATCGTGGTTTCCCGGCAGAGATTCGATATCGGCGCGTGAAGCTGCGGCACAAGCCATCGCTCGCGGGAAGCCCAAACTGGCGCGCTACATCGCTCGCACGGCGTATGTTGTTGATCGTGGCGCCGGGGTGTGAGGCATAGCTACGACCGGCAACGTCAGTGTGACTTGACGCTCCACGAACTCCATCAGCACGGTCACAGATCCCCTCGCCGCGAGCCCCGGAGCTCTGGCGGTGACCTCGGCATTGAGGTCTGCGTGGTTGATTCTGGTCACGGCAATTGAGGTGCCCACTGAATATCTAGAAAAGTCTTTGATGAATTGAGCTAGACCCCAGTGACGGTGCGGGAAAGTGGTGGACACAACTTCCGCGCAATCGATTTCACTTCGCATACCCAACCATACGGTCGAGAGCCGAATGCTCGGTTTGAGCGCGATTAACCGCAATTGATCTGATAACCCGCAGAGACACCTGCCCCGGTTGACTTTGCTTCGTCTTCATTGATCGAGACTAATCGCGATTCGCGCACTCGACATTTCATCGTGGAAGGGCAGAGTTCCTGAGAATGTTCGCAACTCGCTGTATAACAAGGGAGTTGGCTCCCCGGGGAGGATTCGAACCTCCAACATTTCGGTTAACAGCCGAATGCTCTACCGTTGAGCTACCGGGGAGTTGCGCAACGCCACTGTTTTCATTCTATTACAGCAAACAGATTCATGCCATGACCATTCGGAACGACGTCCAAAATGCTTTAGCCGCTGAGCTACCAGGCATCATCCTCATCTTGTGATAGTTACGCGGCCCTTTCAAGCGGAGGCTTCGGGACTTTGGGGACATCATTTTTCGGCGCGGATAAATCAGGAGGGCAGACCGCGCAGAAACCAAAATGCCTGCCTGTCATGCAAGAGGTCGCGGGGTTCGAGTCCCGACGCGCCCGGCATTCGTTCCAAGAGAATTGAACGGATTGGACTGGAATCGACGAGGGCGCAAAACGCCTCAAGCGCCTGCTTCGCCGCGTCCGGCCAAACACCGATATGCGGGCAAGGTGTGCATGGTGATAGCATGCGTTACCACCATGACCGATGATAGCTCCATAACTCACTCCCGATATTCCTGTCACCAGCCAGACGCCGCCTACGTTTTTGCTGCAGGCTGAGGATGACACGTGGACAACGTAGACGACTCGCTGGCTAACTACATTGCGCTGAAGAAGGCTGGGGTTCCAGTGGCGATGCATTTGTACGCCCAGGGCGGACATGCGTTTGGGCTGCGGCGCACAAAGTTTCCGATAACCGGATGGCCTCAGTTGGTGGAGACGTGGCTGGGGACGATCGGGATGACTTCGGAGTAGGTGCTCGAGGATCGCATACGACAACATTTAAGTGCCAACGGGAGTGATTGGAGGGTCTCTTCCGCGCGTCGCCTGCCAGGTCTTGCCGTTAACGCGACTGGGCGAAGGAGCGCAGAGTCATTGGACGTGGAGTAGACGTACCGGCGGAACTCTGGTCACTGTCGCCGCGTGACCTCGATTAGAAACATCTGTTCCAGGTTCTCAGGATCATTTTGTTGTCTGAGGGCTGCGGACCTTGGCGTAACCTGGTTTGATGACGGAGTAGATGAAATCGCAACGCTGGTCATAAGGAAGGAAGGCGCTCTTCATCGCGTTGATAGTAATCTTTTCGAAATCTTCCAGGGACAGACCGAAGGCATCCCCAGCAGCCTCAAATTCTTTGGTCAAGGTCGTGTCGCTCATCAACCGGTTGTCGGTGTTCAGGGTGACACGAAATTTCTCCTGATGCAAAATCTTAAAGGGATGCTCGGAAAGGCTGCGTGCAGCTCCTGTATGGACGTTGCTGAGCAGGCAAATTTCCAACGGAATCCTTTTGTCGAGAACGTATTGCGCGAGGTCGCCCAATTTCACTGCCTTGCCGTCCGCTACTGCAATATCATCGATTAATCGTGTCCCGTGTCCGATACGGTGCGCTCCGCAGTACTGAATGGCCTGCCAAATCGATTCCTTTCCAAACCCCTCGCCGGCGTGAATCGTGATGTTGAAATTCTGCCGCTGAATATAGTGAAAAGCTTCCACGTGCTTTTTGGGAGGATAGCCGCCTTCCTCTCCGGCCAGGTCGAATCCCACAACTCCCCGCTCGCGAAAGTCAACGGCGAGTTCAGCCATTTCAAGGGACACATCCATATTGCGCATCGCGCAGATGAGTAACCCTGAAGAAATTCCAAAGTCTTTTCGGCCCCGCGCTAAGCCCTTCAGCGCGGCGGAGACCACTTGTTGGTAGTTCAATCCCTTTCGAGTGTGAAAAATCGGAGCAAAGCGAGTCTCAAAATAAACGACGCCATCCAGACTCAAGTCTTGCGCTTGTTCATAAGCCACTCGTTCGAGTGCCTCTTCCGTTTGCATCACAGCAATTGTGTGTGCAAAGCCTTCCAGATATTTCGGCAGACTTCCCTGATTCGCCCCTTGATGAAACCAGCGCGCCAGCTCTTCCGGGTCTTCTGTGGGAAGCTGGTCGTATTTGGCGCTTCTCGCCAGCTCGATGACCGTTTTCGGTCGTAGCACTCCGTCCAGATGTTCGTGCAACAGAACCTTGGGGAGACTCTTCAAGACTCCGCGATCCAACTTCATGGAGGCCTCCGCTTACCTCGTTCGCCCCGGTCACACCACAGCATAAAACATTGTCGACTATGGAGACTTGATCGTACAGCGGTCTCGCTCCAGCAGAGTGAAACGAAGAGGCTGCTCGAGGGGTCATGCGCAAAAATTGGAACGGCGGCTAAAGGAACCGCCGTTCCAGCCCAAGGAGAACAGGCTAAAAGTTCAACTTGAGGGACATTTGAATCTGCCGGGCGCTGCCGATTGTTTTCGTGACCTGCCCCAGGCCCGTCGGACATTGATAGAAGTAACCACTTACAAATGGATTTCCCCCGTTGGCTGCACATGCTGACGGTGAGGGCACTGTATTCGGTGTGTTGACCGTCGACGGGAACGGGCTGAAGGCCAGGTTCTGCGAAACGTTGTCGATGGGGATGTCAAAGCTGGGATGGTTCGTTAGATTGTAAACGTCGAAGCTATACTTCATTGAAAACCGCTCCGTTACCTGCGTAACCTTCACCAGCGAGACGTCAGCGCGCTTCTGCCAGGACTGCCGGAAAATGTTGCGCTGCCCCGAAGTAAAATTGGTTTCGTAGACGTCCCCTGGGGGGATTGCGCCATTTAGCGCGCCCGGGCTGAGCACCGGCACCGTGAAACAGGAAGCTTTTAGCGCCGGAGAATTGAAGTTGTTTCCGGTTGCGCCAGTGACCGCGTTCTGCTGCGTGCAACCGGCGGCGAAATTGAGCGGCACAATGGGATTGGTGATTCCGTCGTTGATGCTATAGAAAAGGCTTCCCACCGCGCCCGAGTAATCAATCACGCTGTAGGGCTGCCCGCTCTGAAGAATGATGACGCCCTGGAGGGCCCAGCCATTCGCAACCTTGCCGGCAAAGGAACTGGCTGAGGCCATCTTCGGTAATTCATAGTGATAATCGATGTTAAAGACGTGCGTGCGATCGAAATCTGATGGGCCGTAACCATCCCGCAGATTGAGGGGGTTGTTTCCGTTGTAAAACAGCCCCAAAGCGCTCTGCTCGTCAAGCGAGCGTGAGAACGTGTAGGAAACGCCTGCCTGAAGTCCATGGCTGAGTCTCTTTTCGACGTGCGCCTGGAGCGCGTTGTAAGCCGATATCCCGACGGCGGTGTATGCCTCCGACTCGCCCGCATACCCAACGTAGGGCACCCTCAAGTCGACGTTGCCACCTTCGGACGTAAATTGCATCGGCTGGGATGGTTGACCGTTGGCTGCGGGCAGCATCATCGTACAGCCGAGAAATCCCGGGTTGGCGCAGGTCTGCACGGTGTACCCATACGTATAAGACTGGGCAAAGGGCGACGCGGTCGGGTTCGCACACACCTTCGCAGCTCCGCAAAGTGGATTCCCCGGTGAAGCAATTCTTGCCTGGTTAAACGGAATGGGGATGATCTCGTGCCTGCCAAGGCCATTCACATACCCAATATCAATCGCCAAATCGTTTCGCGGCTGCCATTGAATATCGAGCGTACTATTCATCGTATAGGGGAGCTTGTTGCCCCGCGCGTATACGCCCAAGTAGAAGGGTATAGCGCCGCCTTCAATCGCCGACCCGTTGGGCAGGATTACGCTCGACGGATTTCCCGTGGGTTGAGGTCCGAGTGTCGTGCCCCAGGGGTTCGAGAGCGTTGTTGTGCAAGACTGGAAGGTTCCGGGGAACGCCGTGGGACAAAACTGCGTATTCACGAAGGGCTGCTGTTGGTTGATCCCGAATGGACCGCCTGCCGAAATTGTCTGCGTCACGCCCGGGGACAAGTACGAATACAGCTCGCCGCGGTCGTAGTACATCCCCCACCCCGCCCGGACTACGACTTTGCTGTTAAATATCTTCGGGCTCCAGGCCACTCCAAACCGTGCTGCCAATCCCCACTGGCGTCCAGTTAAAGTGGTTTTACTCACTCCATTTTTGCCTGCGACGATGAGACCATTCGAAGTGATCGTGTCTGTCGTTGGATCATAGGAATACTTGGAAGAATCAAAATTCAACAGTTTCTCATTTTTTTCCGTCAGGCCACCGTCCCAATCGAAACGCACTCCCGCCGTGACCGCCAGGTTTGATCGCATCTGGAATTTGTCCTGGAGGTACTCGCCAGTCTCCTTGGTTCGCCAGTAGCGATTGGGGTCGCCAACCAAATAAAGGGTTCCGTTGTAAATATAGTCGTCGTTGAGCACTCCCTGGAGGAACTGGTTGATCGACTGCGCTGCAATCATTCCCAGTTCATTTCGCCGGTCCCGCGTATTGAGCTGCGTGTAGGCGAAGCTGCCGCCGAACGTCACGGTGTGCTTGCCCAGCGTCCAAATGGCATTGGCCGACGGATTGAATCGGTTCTGGAAGACGCCTGTCAGGGCCCCTTGCGAAGCTCCTCCGCCTCCTATGTTCATGGTGTACGGGTAAGACAGAAAAACGGCTCCGGCCCA
>Ga0179592_10000274_pt1 | contig 20907 bp, 18 predicted proteins | sample CZODoug2_1_08_16_FD_148623 | JGI IMG/M metagenome (GOLD analysis project Ga0179592, IMG submission 148623) | Vadose zone soil fungal communities from Angelo Coast Range Reserve, California, USA - CZODoug2_1_08_16fungal (Illumina Assembly) | ecosystem: Environmental > Terrestrial > Soil > Vadose...
ATCTGCCCACCGCGGCGAATCTCGCGCATGGCGGCTTCCCGCACCACGGTTTCGTTCCACTCGAGGACGAATGTCTTCACCGCGAGACGCTCGGCCGGCGGAGTCGTGATGAGCGATAGATCACGTAGTCCACCCATGGCCATGTTCAGGGTTCGCGGAATCGGCGTTGCCGTGAGTGTCAGCACGTCGACTTCAGCGCGCAGGGCCTTGAGCTTCTCCTTGTCGCGTACGCCGAAGCGGTGTTCTTCGTCGATGACGACCAGGCCCAGATCCTTGAACCGGACCTTGCCCTGCAACAGGCGCTGGGTCGCGATGACGATGTCGACGGACCCGCCGGCCACGCCTTCGAGCACCGCGTCCGCCTCCTTGTTGGTCCGGAATCGCGAGAGACTTTCGACGCGAACCGGCCAATCGGCGAATCGATCCGTAAACGTCGTAAAATGCTGTTGTGCGAGCAGGGTCGTGGGCACCAGGACGGCGACCTGCTTGCCGGCCTGAACCGCGACGAACGCGGCGCGCAGCGCCACCTCGGTCTTGCCGAAGCCCACGTCGCCGCAAATCACCCGGTCCATGGGCTTGTCGGACTTGAGATCGTTCAGTACCTGTTCGATGGCCGTGGCTTGGTCGGCGGTCTCCTCGAAGCGGAATCCTGACTGAAAGGCGCGATATTCACCCTCGCCGGACACCATCGTGCTGCCCTGCCGCGCCGCGCGCCGGGAGTACAGGTCCAGCAGTTCAGCGGCTACGTCGCGGATGCGCTGTGCCGCCTTGCGGCGCGCTTTCTGCCATTGCTCGCCGCCGAGCTTGTGCAGAGGAGCGGTCTCCGCCGGCGCCCCCGTGTAACGCGAGACGAGGTGCAGCGCCTGCACGGGCACGTACAGTTTGTCTCCGTCAGCATAGTCGAGCACGAGAAATTCGCCCGTGTACCCGGCCACGTCCATGGTCTGCAAGCCGACGTACCGCCCGACGCCGTACGATTCATGGACCACCGGCGCGCCGATCCGCAGATCGGATAGCTCCTTGAGAATTTTCGCCGGGTCGCGCTCGGCGCGCCGCCGCCGGCGCTCTTGCCGGGCACGGTCGCCGAATAGCTGCGCTTCGGTAAGAATCTCCAGGGGGGGAGATTCCAGGCGCAGTCCCGATACCGCGGGCGACACGGTGACGCCGAGTTTTTGGCCGGCGGCGACGAAGTTCGCGAAGGTGTCGAATATCTTTGCTTGAATGCCGCGGCCGCGCAGCAAGTCGAGCAGCAATTCGCGGCGCCCCGCGGATTCTGCCGCGAGCAGCACTCGAGGGTGGCCGGCAGCCAGGTACGCTTCGAGCTCCGCGGCCGGTTGTTCTGCCCGTGCGTCGATGCGCACCGAGGCCGGCGCCGCGCTTGCGAAATTTTGAACGGGTCCTTCCGTTTCGGGCGGCCATTCGAAGGTCCGCAAATCGATCTGCAGCCACGCGGCGGTCTCGGAGTGGAATTCCGCCGGCGACAAATACAGTTCCGACGGATCGAGAATCGGCCGACGCCGATCATGGCGCAATTGTTCGTGCCGGTCGACGATGCCGCTCCACGCAGCATCGGCTGCCGCACCAGCCTCGTTGATATCGACCAGGATACTGCTCGGCGGCAGGTATTCGAAGAGATGCGAAGTGCGGTCGAAGAACAGCGGCAGAAAGAACTCGATGCCCCCCGGCGCCTGGCCTAAGCTCACGTCGCGATACACGGTTTGCTCGGAAAGATCACCCGTGAACCGCAGTCGGTAGCGACGGCGGAATTCCCGTACCGCGTCCGGATTGAGCGGAGTTTCGCGCGCGGGCAGCAGCTGAATCCGCTCTAATTTGTCGCCCGATCGCTGCGTGTCCGGATCGAAATGACGGATCGATTCGACATCCCGGTCCAGCATGTCGATGCGATAGGGATTGTCGGAACCCATGGGGAACACGTCGAGCAGCGAGCCGCGCACCGCGAATTCGCCGTGTGCCACGACCTGGGTCACGGCTGCATATCCGGCCAACGTCAACCGCGCGCGCAATGCCTCCAGATCGAGAGTCTCGCCCACGTGCACCTTGAGCGAATGTGCCTCGACGAAGCTGCGGGGGGCGAGCCTTTGCAACAGCGTGTCGACCGCCACCAACCACACGCCCTTTCTTGCGCGCGGCAGTTCGGCGAGCGTCGCCAGCCGGGCGGAGGTGATGTCCGGGTGGGCGGAAAAGCCGTCGTAGGGCAGCGTCTCGAGATCGGGAAACACCCTGACAGGCAGCCCCAAACCTGCGAAAAATGCGATCTCTTCACTCAATTGCTCGGCGTCGCGCGAATTCCGGGTGACGACGATGAGCGGGCCCGGCGCTAGGGCCGCCGCTTCCGCCAGGACCAAGGCGGTCGCCGCCCCGTATAACTTGCCCCACTTGATGCGAGGAGATTCAGAGGTGGGAAGGCCGGGATCGGTTAAGGGCATTTCTTCGCAAAAAAGACAACAAAACAAGCCCGCCGCGAGTCGAATCGCGGTGGGCGTGGGTTCTACGGGGGAGGAATCTTACGCGATTCGTCTCAGGAATTCGCAACCACGCTGTGGATCACGTGCTCGTGCTCGAAATACACCACGAAACCCGGGTATTCCCAACGTGAGATGGGCGGTTTGCCCACCGCCGGCGTCTTTGAGACCGGGGCGCCGAACTTCGTCGATACCTGGTCCATGGTCATACCGCGGGCGGGTGTTGCGACATCCGATTCCTTGACGGCAATGCCGTTCTCGACGGCGATGGTTTCGGCCCTGGCGGACCCCTGCGCCCAAAACCCGGAGAGTCCTGTGGCGAGGACCGCGGCAACCATCAGGTTTCGATAGTCCATGGCACACCTCTTTGGTTAGCGTAAAATGCGAAGATCGCGACCCACATGATAACATCGCCCCGCGCGGCAATACTTGACCGACTTAACAATCTGATTATGTTGCATTTCTAATCGCCGCGAATGTTCCAGCCCGTTCCAGTCTTCGTGGGCCTGCGCTATTCCCTGGCCCGCGAACATAGCTTCTTCGTGTCGTTCATCACGTGGGTGTCGCTGCTCGGAGTGGCCCTTGGGGTGGCGATCCTCATCGTCGTCCTGTCGGTCATGAATGGCCTCGGGTCCGAACTTCGGGACCGCCTGCTCAGCGTGTCGGCTCACGCCAGTTTGAACGCAGGCGGAGGGGCGATCCCGGACTGGCGGCTGCGGATTCAACAACTGACCGGCGCACCGGAGCTTAAGGGAGCCGCCCCCTATCTCGACACCGACGCGATGCTGAGCCGGCAGCCGGCCATGAGCGGCGCCGTCGTCCGAGGCATCGATCCCGGCCTGGAGACGCAGGTGTCGACGATTGCCGACTCCATGCGCGAGGGCAAGTTAAGCGATCTTACGCCGGGCGGGAACCGAATCATTCTCGGCCGGATGCTGGCCTACCAGCTCGAGGTGGGAGTGGGCGATACCATCACCGTGATGACGCCGGGGAACGGGCGGGCGGCGATCCGCGGGGGCGCCAACCAGGAGGGCGGGATAGTGCCCGTCTTGCGCGAATTCTACGTTTCGGGGATCTTCGAAGTGGGGCTCCAGGAGCATGACAGCGCGTTGGCGCTCGTCAATTTGGAGGATGCTGAGGCGCTTCGCGGGCTGGCGGGTCCGACAGCCATCCGGCTCAAGTTCGACGACGTGCTCAAGGCGCCCGAGCTCGCAAGAGGCGCCGTATCGAGGCTCACGCCCGGCTTGCGGCTGCGCGACTGGACCCAGGACAACGAGGCGTATTTTCGCGCCATACGCATCGAGAAGACCATGATGGCGCTGATCCTGATGCTGATCGTCGCCGTCGCGGTTTTCAATATCGCGGCCACCCTGGTGATGGTGGTCAGCGACAAGCGCACCGACATCGCCATTCTGCGCACCCTCGGCATGAGTCCGCGCGGTGTACTTGCGGTGTTCATGACTCAGGGAGTGCTGATCGGCTGGATCGGTACCGCCATCGGCGTCGCGCTCGGCCTCTGTGTCGCCTTGAACGTCCCGTTTCTGGAGCAAGCGCTGGACCTTCACATCATGGATCCGGACGTGTACTACATTTCGGCCATTCCGAGCGAGACCCACTCCATCGATGTCATCATCATCGCCATTTCGGCACTGGTCCTGACCTTCGTCGCCACGATCTATCCGGCACTGCAGGCCGCCAAGACCCAACCTGCCGAGGCATTGCGTTACGAATGATGCCCTATTGGTACGAGGGATTCTTAGGACTGCGGTATCTGCGCGCCGCTCCACGACCCGGGTTCGTCTCGTTGATCGCGGGCATCGCCATGATCGGTCTCGCGCTCGGCGTCGCGGTGCTGATCGTGGTCTTGTCCGTCATGAACGGCTTCGAGGAGGAATTGCGCACCCGAATTTTGAGCCTCACGGCTCATGCCACGATTTCCGGCCTCGAGGGCCGGCTCTCCGACTGGCGGCCGCAGGAAGAGAAACTCGCGCGGTTTCCGGGCGTGACAGCGGCGGCACCCTACATCGAGGAGCAGGGCATGGTGACGCACGATGCCAAGTCCGCGGGGATCTTGCTTCGCGGCGTGTTGCCCGATGCGGAGCGCAAAGTGGCGGACTTGGGACCGCATTTGCTGAGCGGCCGTCTTGACGATCTCCTTCCCGGCAAATACCGGGTGATATTGGGCAAGGACCTGGCCGAAGAACTCGGCGCAAAGGTGGGGGATCGGGTGGTTGTGATCGTCGCGCAAGGCGACGTCACGCCGGTGGGCGTCATGCCGCGCATGCGGGCGTTCGAGGTGGCCGGAATCGTCGCCGTGGGCATGTACGAGTACGATCGCCGCATCGCCCTCGTCGCCATGCAGGACGTCGCCAAGCTGCTGCGCATGGGCGACGATATCACCGGAATCCGCCTGAATGTGACGGACATGTACGCCGCGCCGCGGGTCGTGCGCGATTCCGCCGGCGCGCTCGGAGGCAGCTACCTCGTCGAGGATTGGACCACGCAGCATGCGAATTTCTTCCGCTCGATCGAAATTACGAAGCGCATCCTCTTCATCATGCTGTCGGCGGTCGTCGCCGTCGCCGCATTCAACATCGTGTCGACCATGGTGATGGTGGTGAAGAGCAAACGCCGCGATATCGCGATTCTACGGACCTTCGGTTCTTCGCCGCGCAGCATATTGTCCATCTTCGTCGTTCAGGGAAGTCTCATCGGAATGCTGGGCATCGCGCTCGGCGTTCTCCTGGGCGTGCTGATCGCGTTCAACTTGCAGGGACTCGTGCACGGCCTGGAAGACGTCGTTGGATTCAAATTCCTGGATGCACGCGTCTATTTCATGAGCGATCTCCCGGCGCATGTGCGGCTTTCGGACGTCGTCAAGATCTGCGCATTCGCCTTCGTGCTGGCGTGCCTGTCGGCTCTGTATCCGGCCTGGCGCGCGGCGCGCCTGTTGCCCGCCGAATCCCTGCGCAATGATTGAGGACGGAATCCAAATGACCGATACCGACGATAAAGTGCTCGAAGGCGTGGGGCTGGTCAAGGAGTTCACGCAGGGCGGGGTTACTCTTCAGGTACTGCGCGGCGCGTCCATTGCCGTCGGGGCGGGCGAGCGCATCGCCATCGTGGGTGCTTCCGGGTCCGGCAAGACGACCCTGCTGCAATTGCTCGGCGGTCTGGACTTGCCGACTCGCGGCTCGGTGCACATCGCGGGCGGCGCGATGAATCAATTGGACGATACGGAGCGCGGCCTTCTGCGCAACCAGGCCGTCGGCTTCGTCTATCAGTTCCACCATTTGCTGCCGGAATTCACGGCACTGGAGAACGTCGCAATGCCCTTGTTGGTGAGGCGCGTCACTCCCGTTGCCGCGCGCGAAGCAGCCGCGGCGATCTTGACCCGGGTGGGATTGGCGGCGCGGCTCGGCCATCGCCCGTCGCAGCTCTCCGGCGGTGAGCGTCAGCGGGCGGCGGTCGCACGAGCGCTGGTCACACGGCCTCGGCTGGTGCTGGCCGATGAGCCCACCGGGAACCTTGACGGCGTGAATGCGGCGCAGGTCTTCGAACTGATGCTGGAATTGAATCGTGAACTCAAGACCAGCCTGGTGATAGTGACGCACGACGAACGGCTGGCCGCGCGCCTCGACCGCGTCCTGACGCTGGCGGACGGCGTGCTAGTCGAGCGCGCGGCCGTGCATGCTTAAGCGAGCGCGGCGTCGGTGCAGGCGATAGATCACCCGCCCGCGCCACACGCATTGCGCGAGCAGGTAACCCGCGACGGCGGCGCAAATGCCTAGTACGAGGGCTCCGAGCATCAATGGCTCCCAGAGCTGGTGAATCTGTGCTCGAAAGCTCCGGTGGCTCATGCCGTGGAGCATCGGCATGAGGTTCAATCCCATGAGTTTGGCGCCCACCCAGATGGAGCAGGCCACCTGCGGAAACCAAGTCAGTGGGTTGCTGATGAATACCGTCGCAAGCAGCACGGGTAAGTTCAAACGAAAGACAATGCCGAGCACCAGGCACAAGGTGAGATGCAGCGGCAACAGCGGAGTAGGAGGCACGAACGCGATCAGCAGGCCCAACGAGAACGCATTGATGACCCGGCTCCGCTTGAATGCCCAGCAACCCCGGTCGACCACCAGCGCGCTGAAGGGCTTGAGGTACCATCGTTTCTCCAGCGCATGGCGCGCCGGTGTGATGCTTTTGAGCCAGTGTTGCATGAATCAGGGTCAACTCCCGAGGGCGATATTATCCCGCTTCCGCCGACTCGGGGGGACCCTCACGCGCCGGCGATGAAAAACAGTGACGTGGTTAGCCGAAGGCGGTATCTCCGTCGTCGGCGCTCAAGTATCATGCCCGCTGGTCGAAGGGTTACGAAAGAGGACGCAATGTGGGAGATCATCCGCGCCGGCGGCGGCTTCATGTGGCCGATCATTCTGTGCTCTATCGCCGCGGTTGCGATCATATTGGAGCGGCTGTGGACCTTGCAGAGCAGCCGGGTCATTCCGCGTGATCTGTCGCAGAAGGTCTGGAACTGGATCGAGGCCGACCAGCTCAGCGAGAAGCTGATCGTAGCGCTGGAGCAGAATTCGCCGCTGGGCAAGCTTTTGGCCATCGGTCTCGTCAATCGGAACAAGCCGCGTGCGTTGATGGTCGAGCGGCTCGAGGACGGGGGGCGGCATGTGATCCACGAGCTGGAGCGGTTTCTAAACACTCTCGGGACGATTGCCTCGGTGGCCCCGCTGCTGGGCTTGCTCGGCACGGTTGCCGGCATCATTCATGCCTTCAATGCCATTACAGCGAACGGCCTCGGCGACCCGAGGACGTTGTCGGGCGGCATCGGCGAAGCGCTCATCACCACTGCGGCGGGCCTGACGGTCGCCATTCCTTCGTTGATCGCCTATCGCTTTCTGCGCGGCAAAGTTGAGCGTCTCGTCATCCGCATGGAAAAGGAAGCCATGAAGCTCGTGGATGCATTGGACGAACGCAGCCACGCGCAACCCTCAAGCCTCTGATCGTGAAACTGCGGCCCCGCCAACATGAGGATCCGGAGATCAATCTGATCTCGCTTATCGACGTCCTGCTGGTATTGCTCATCTTTTTCATGGTGTCGACCACGTTTCAACAAGAGGGGCGGGTCAAGGTTCAGCTGCCGCAAGCCAGTCAGATTCCGCTGCCGCGCGGTTCGCATGAGCCGTTGGTGATCACGATCACCGCCGAGGGCGGCTACCGGGTCAACGAACGGGCGCTCATCAACGCCAACCCCGAGACCTTGCGCTCTGCCCTCGTCAAGGAAGCCGGAACGGAGCGCGGGCCCCTCACGATTCGGGCGGATGCGCGGACCACCCACCAAGCAGTGGTTACGGCCATGGATGTCGCCGGGAAGCTCGGTTTTGCGCAGCTCAATATCGCAACCGTGCACGAGGGCGGATCCCCTTGAGCGAGGACCCGGCCGCGAGCGTGGGGCTTCCGAAACTCGGCAACACCTCCTGGTCGATCTATCGGCGCCTTCTTCGGTATGCGAAACCGTACACCGGCGTGTTCCTGATCGGCGTTCTCGGCATGATCCTGTTTGCGTCCTCGCAATGGGCCCTGGCGTACCTGGTCAAGACGTTCATGAGCGGCGCATTTGTGAAAAGGGATCCGGCCATCCTGTGGGAGATACCGGCCGGGGTTGTCGTACTTTTCGTGATGCGCGGGATCGGCGACTACGTCGCCAATTATTATCCGAGTTGGGTCGGCCGGCAGGTCATCAAGGGTTTGCGCCGGGACGTGTTCGCGCACTACCTCCGGCTGCCGACGGCGTATCTGGACCGCCAGCAATCGGGTCACCTATTGTCCAAGCTGACCTATAACATCGAAATGGTCGCCGACGCGGCCACCGGGGCATCGATCTCGTTGATCGGCGACAGCATCACCATCGTGGGATTGATCGCCTACCTCTTCTACCTGAATTGGCGGCTCGCGCTGTTCTGCATCCTGGCCGCGCCCGTGATTGGCTGGCTCATGAGGATCGCGAACCGCAGCTTTCGACGATACAGCGAACGGATTCAAAATTCGATGGGCGACATTACGCGGGTCGCGAAGGAGGCGATCGACGCGTATCGCCTCATCAAGATATTCAATGCCGAGACCCATCAGGCGCGCCGCTTCGAAGCCGTCAACGAGCACAACCGCGCCTCGCAGATGAAGCTGGCGCGCGCGAAGTCCATCAGCAATCCCGTGGTGCAAAGCATTGCCGCGATGGCGCTGGCCGGAGTGCTGTACGTGGCGATCCGGCAGATTTTTTCGCACAACATGCGGGTGGACGAGTTGTTTGGATTCCTGACGGCCTTGATGCTGGTACCCGGACCTTTGCGAAGTTTGGTGAATGTCAGCGGTCCTTTGCAGCAGGGCGTCGCCGCCGGTCAAAGCGTATTCGCGCTCCTCGACGAGCCGGGCGAGGGCACGGGCGGATCGCTCGCCATCGCGCGCGCGCGCGGGGAAATCGAGTTCCGCAACGTCTCCTTCATGTACGGGAGCGAGAAGGGCTCGGTGCTGCGCAACGTGAGCTTCCACGTGCAGCCCGGCGAGACCGTGGCCATCGTGGGGCGATCGGGCAGCGGCAAGACGACCCTGGTGGGATTGGTGCCGCGTTTCTATGATGTTCAAGAGGGTGCGGTGCTGCTGGACGGCGTCGACGTGCGCGAGTATCGCTTGACGGATCTGCGCTCGCAGGTGGGCTTCGTGAGCCAGGATGTCGTGCTGTTCAACGACACCATCCGCAACAACATCGCGTTCAACGCGGTGGACAAGACCCAGGCGCAAGTCGAGGAAGCGGCACGGGCGGCCAACGTAATGGAATTCGTGGCGCTTCAGCCGCAGGGCTTCGAGACGCCGCTGCATGACCGCGGTCAAAATCTCTCCGGCGGACAGCGGCAGCGCATCTCGATCGCCCGCGCCCTGCTCAAGGATTCGCCGGTGTTGATTTTGGACGAAGCCACGGCGGCGCTCGACAATGAATCGGAGCGCCGCGTGCAGCAGGAACTTTCCGTGCTCATGCAGGGGCGGACCACCTTGGTGATCGCGCACCGGTTGTCGACGGTCGAAAGCGCCGATCGAATCATCGTGCTGGACGAGGGGCGCATCGTCGAGATGGGGAATCATCGAGAGCTGTTGTCTCTCGGCGGCCTGTATGCCGCGTTGCATGGGATGCAGTTCAACGAGTAACACACGGCGCCATGTCGGTTCAATCCTGGCTCAATAGCATTTGGTATGACCGCGCCGCGCCGCCGTGGTGGATGGTGCCCCTGTCGTTGACGTACGGCGCGGTCTCCGGGTCGCGCCGCCTTCTGTACGCCCACCATCTACGTCGCGCGTCGCGCGTCTCGTGTCCGGTGGTGGTGGTCGGCAATGTGTCCGTGGGAGGCACCGGCAAAACGCCCCTCGTCTGTTGGCTGGTCGCGCATCTGGTCGAACGGGGTTACAAGCCCGGCATCGTTACCCGAGGCTATGGGGGTTCATCGCGAGACGTGCGCCGCATCACGGCGGCCGACGATCCCGGCGTGGTGGGCGACGAATCCATTCTGCTCGCCCGGCGCACCGGCGCTCCGGTGGCCATCGGTCGCGATCGCCCGGCGGCCGCGCAGTTGTTGGCCGGCGACGGTTGCGATGTCATCGTGAGCGACGACGGCCTGCAACACTATGCACTGGCGCGGGATTGCGAGGTGGTGGTGATCGACGGCGACCGCCGCTTCGGCAATGGCTGGCTGCTGCCTGCGGGGCCGCTGCGCGAAGCCCCGGGGCGCCTCCGGGCCGCGGATGCCGTCGTCGTCAACGGCGGCCGCGCACTGCTCCCGGGCGCGCTCAGCATGCGCCTCGAGGCGAAGACTGCGGTGGCCCTGCGTGGCGGGGCGGTGCAGCCGCTCCGCGCGTTTGCGGGCACGTCGATCCATGCCGTCGCCGGTATCGGCAACCCCGAACGGTTCTTCAACATGCTGCGGTCGCGCGGGATCGAAGTCCTGGGCCGTCCGCTTCCCGATCATGCGCATCTCGAGCCTCAAGACATCGAGTTCGGCGACGACAAGTCGGTGTTCATGACCGAGAAGGATGCCGTAAAATGCGGAAAATTCGCCGGTGCACGACATTGGTTCGTCCCGGTTAGCGCATGCTTCGACGGGGGCGAGGCGGATACATTGCTGGACATCGTCCTCCGAAAGATTGAAAAACGCGATCAAGCGTCGCAAGGACCGACCCATGGATAAGCGGCTGCTCGAGTTACTGGTGTGTCCGATCTGCAAAGGGCCGCTGCGCGCCTCGGGGAGCGGCGCGACGATGGAACTGATTTGCCGTCCCGACCGGCTGGCCTATGGTGTCCGGGATGGTATCCCGGTGATGCTCCCCGAGGAGGCTCGCGTGCTTGGATTGGATGATCCTTTGCTCGGCCGCTGACAACAAAGACCCCTCGCGTGTTTCACGTCATCATTCCCGCGCGCTACGCAGCCACTCGTCTGCCCGGGAAACCGCTGCTGCCCATCGCGGACCGGCCGCTCATCCAGTGGGTGTGGGAGAGCGCGTGCAACAGCGGCGCGGCATCCGTCATCGTGGCGACCGATGATGAACGAATTTTGCAGGCGGCACTGAAGTTCGGCGCCGATTGCGTTCTGACGTCTCCGCGGCACGCATCCGGCACCGATCGCATCGCGGAAGTGGCGCAAGCGCGCGGCATGCCCTTGGGCGACATCGTCGTCAACTTGCAAGGCGATGAACCCATGATGCCGCCGGGCGTGATCTCCGAGATCGCGGCTGCGCTCGACGCGCGGCCCGCGGTCGACATAGCGACGGCGGTTGCGCCGATCGGAAGCCTCCAGGAGTTCCTCGATCCAAGCTGCGTCAAGGCGCTGCGCGGACTCGATGGACGGGCCCTGTACTTCAGCCGTGCGCCGGTGCCCTGGCCGCGCGAAAACGTCATCGAGGGCAGGCCTGGGCGATTCGCCGGCGCATGGCGCCACATTGGCATCTATGGATATCGCGTGCGCAGTCTGCTCGAGTTCGCGGCGCGGCCGCCCACCTATCTTGAGGCCACTGAAAAATTGGAACAGCTACGCGCGCTCGAGTACGGCATGAGCATTCATTTGGTCGCGTTGGCCGAAGCGCCGCCGGCGGGCGTCGATACACCCGAAGATTTGGAGCGCGTCCGGGAGGCCGTGTCCCGCGGTGGTCGCGCTCTGCCTTCGAAGAATCATCGCACCGCGTAGCCCAATCGGGAACTCAACCGAGAGGCGGTGGACGTGACGGCGCGCGCGATTCTGCCATCTGTCGATGCGTCGAAGCTGGTGGTCGGCCCCAGCACCGTGATGACCGCCGCTACCCGGCCGTTGGCGGCAAAGGCGGGTGCGGCAATCGCGTCGATTCCGGGAAACAGCAGGCTTTGGACCGCGGCGACGCCGGTCGCGCGAACGTCGCGCACACGTCTGGCGAGCACGGCGGCTGCCTGCCTCGCGGCGCCCCTGCCGTGCGGAATTGCATCGATTTCGCCGGATTTCATGGCCTCGATCTCCTCCGCGGGAAGATACGCGGCAAACACCAGGCCGGTGGCCGAGGTGAGGAGCGGCAATACGGAGCCGATGCGAGTGACGACCGTGACCCGCCGGGGCGGTTCCTTGACATGAACGACGGTGGCGCCGTGATTGGCCCAAATCGACAGCACGATGGTCTCGTTCACCAGCGCGCTCAAATCGGCGATCAACGGCGTCGCGAGCGCGACCAAGTCAATGCCGGCGAGTGCGGCAAGGCCCAGGACAAGCGCTTCGCTGCCGAGACGGTAACTCCCCGCCGCATCCTGCTCTACGAACGCGCTGTCGATGAGCGCCCTCAAATACCGATGCGCTTTGCTCAAGGGGAGGTGTGCCGCCGCCGCAAGCTCGGAGAGGGTGGCGTTGCCGCCAAATTTCCCGAGCGTGCTCAATAAGGATGCACCGATCGCCACCGCTCGAACGGATTGGCGCCGGCCGTCGCTCTGCGCCGCCTTGGCGGAGCGAGCTTGTGCGGGGGTGCTAGCTCGCGGCAACGATTCCTCGACACTCGCCGAAACCGATCGATGCGAATCCCGGCCGATGAGCACGAGCCTTGATGATGATCTCATCGCCGTCGAGCAGAAAGGTGCGCCGTTCGCCGTTGGACAGGAGAATGGGGTCGGCACCTCCCTTGCTGAGCTCCAGCAAGCTGCCGCGTCCGTCGCCCGCGTTCGAGATGGTGCCCGAGCCGAGCAAGTCGCCCGAGCGCAGGTTGCAGCCTCCGCTCGTGTGATGAGCCAGCATTTGAGCCGCAGTCCAGTACAAGTGCTGCGCGTTGGCGGCAGTGATGCGCAGAGGCTCCTTGCCGCTGCGCCGCATGGTTTCGGTACTCAGGCTCACCTCCAGATCGAGAGCGATGGCGCCCCGCGCCTGATCCGATTCGTCCCACAGGTAGGGCAACGGCCGGGGGTCGCCGGTGGGCCGCGGCAGTTGCCGAATTCGAAACGGCTCCAACGCCTCCGGGGTCACGATCCACGGCGAGATTGTCGTCATGAAATTTTTGGCGAGAAATGGGCCGAGCGGCTGATATTCCCACGCCTGAATATCGCGAGCGGACCAGTCGTTCAACAGGCAGTACCCGGCGATGTGCTCGTGCGCTTGGCCGATGGGCACGGGCACGCCCAGTTCCGAACCCGGTCCCACCCAAATACCGATCTCCAGTTCGAAATCCAGGCGCTTGGTGGGCTCGTAAACCGGGCCGGATGCGTCGGGCATCTTCACCTGTCCGCGGGGCCGACGCACCGTCACGCCCGAGGCGCGAATGGACGAGGCACGGCCGTGGTAGGCAATGGGCACGAACTTGTAATTGGGAAGCAGAGGCGCGTCGGGACGAAACAACATGCCCACCGTCATGGCGTGATGGATGCCGGCATAGAAATCCGTGTAATCGCCGATATCGGCGGGCAGGTGCAGCACGCAGTCTTTGGCCGCGTGTACCAATGGGCGCAAATGCGCCTCGGCACCGGCGTCGCTCAGGAGTTCGGAGATCCTGCGGCGCAGCGCCAGACGGAATCGACCGCCGAGTTCCAAGAGCGGATTCAAAGTAGCGCCGGATGCGGCCTCAGCCGCATCCGCGGCGTCGCCCGTCAGCAGACCGCCGGCCAGCAGGCCGCCCACGTCCAAGATCGAGTCGCCGATGGCAATGCCGCCTCGCCGCCGCCCTTCCTTGGGCGCGAAAATGCCGATGGGAAGATTCTGGATGGGAAATTGATCGTGGCCGTTCGCCGACGCCACCCAGCACGTGAGGCTCTGGTCGTGAGTGCTGTCCGTCATCGTCCCGGACCCACAAATGACTTTTCCAACCCATCCCAACAGGAATCGTAGTCGCGTTGCCGTTGCTCGAGCTGCATGGCGTTCTGCGACGGGCACAGGACGCTGCTGGTTTCGAGCATGAAGGCCAGGGTATCCGCGGGCTTCTCGGGCTCGAGCGTGGCGTCGATGGCGCGTCGTGTCGTGTCGGCGTCGGGTCCGTGGGCGTTCATGCAGCTGTGAAGCGACCCGCCCCCGGGCAGGAACCCGGCCGCCTTGGCGTCATACACACCGCGCACCAGACCCATGTATTCGTTCATGTAGTTTCGATGGAACCATGGTGGTCGGAATGTGTTTTCGGCCACTTGCCAGCGGGACGGGAAAATGACGAAGTCGACGTTGGCAAGTCCGGCGGTGTTCGTGGGCGAGGTGATGACCGTGCCCAGCGAGGGATCGGGATGATCGAAGCTCACCGATCCCAGCGCGTTGAATTTCGCCAGATCGTATTTGTAGGGAACGTGATTTCCATGCCAGGCGACCACGTCCAGGGGTGAATGGCCCAGCACCGTGGACCACAGGTTGCCCTGAAATTTCTGCACGAGTTCGGTGGGTTCGTCGCGTTCCTCGAACCACGCCGTGGGCGTGAGAAAATCGCGGGGATTCGCCAATCCGTTGGCCCCGACCGGTCCCAAGTCCGGAAGTCTGAATGGGGCGCCGTGATTTTCGCACACGTAGCCGCGCACCGGTCCAGCGGCGAGTTCAGCCCGGAATTTGATGCCCCGGGGGATCACAGCAAGCTCTCCAGGCCCTACGTCAAGCAGTCCGAATTCGGTCGCAAGCCGCAAACTGCCGCGCTCGGGGATGATCAAAATCTCGCCGTCGGCGTCGAAGAATACCCGCTGCATGGAGCGGTTGGCCCGGTAAATGTGGATTGTCGCCCCGGAGGGACGTTCGGCGGGGCCGGTGCTTCCGATGGTGAGCAGACCGGCGACGAAATCGGTTGGATTCGAGGGCAGCGGCAGCGGGTCCCATCGCAGGCGATTGGGCGTCGCAGCGCAGTAGGGGCCGCCGAGCGTTCCGTTGTCGGCGCGCGAATATTCGCCGTGCAGCGCCGAGGGCCGTATCCGATACAGCCAAGAACGCCTCGATTCGCGGCGCGGCACGGTGAAGGCCGTTCCGGAGAGTTGTTCCGCATAGAGCCCAAAGGGCACCCTTTGCGGGGAATTGGCGCCGGCCGGCAGCGCACCGGGGACCGCTTCCGAGGAAAATTCGTTGCAGAAGCCCGATTGGTAGCCGGGGGAAGCGAGATTCGGCATTGGGCGTGGGTTCGGCATCATAGTTCCTGGGTTTGGAAGTTTGCGTAATCGATTACGCAAATAATACACCGATCGATTGTGCCCTAGGCGGCCGTGTTTTCATACTGGTCTCAGGCACGGGCGGCTACAATGAACCGTCATGTCAGCCGGCTCATCGCTTTCTCGCCCGCCGATACGCGTCGGACTCATTGGACACGGTTTGTCCGGCGCGTATTTTCACGGGCCCTTGCTCGAAGCCGCCCGGCCTTTCCGCATCGTTCTGGTAGCTACCGCCCGCCCGGAGAGTCTTCGTCTGAGGCGCGACGCGCCGCGCTGCGTGGGGGGAGATCCGATCTGCGCATGTTCCTCCGACGATGTCGACCTGGTCGTAGTTGCATCGCCGAACGACACTCACTACCGTCTCGGCCGCGCGGCTCTCGAGGCGGGCAAGCATGTCGTCATCGACAAGCCATTCGCGCTTTCCACCGCCGAGGCCGGCGAACTGATCGCGCTGGCCCGCTCCCGCGGCTTGTGCTTGAGCGTGTTTCAGAATCGGCGGCTCGACGGGGATTTCCTCGCGCTCAAACGGGTGTTGCGGGATGAGGAACTCGGCGAGGTGCTGTTGTTCGAATCACGTTGGGACCGCTTCAAGAAGGATTTGACGCCGGGCTGGCGCTACGGGCCGGGGCCGGGCGCCGGCTTGTTGTGGGACCTCGGGCCGCATCTGATCGATCAGGCGCTGCAACTGTTCGGAACGCCCGATCGTTGGACCGCGGACTTGGGCGTTCAGCGCCCGCGCGCTGTGGTCGACGATTATTTTGAAATGACGCTGTGGTACGGCCGCATGAGATGCATCCTGTCGGCGTCCACCTCGGTCGCAGGTGCGCGGCCCCGATTTGCAGCCCATGGGACGCTCGGAAGTTACGTCACCGTGGGGGTCGATCCGTACGAAGCGGCGCTTCGCCGAGGCGAACAGCCGCGCGACCCGGCCTTTCGCAGCCGTCTGCCATCGATGCAGGCCGACCGAATCGATGTCGACAATCAACACCATCCACTCGAGATCGAGGCGGGGCGTTGGGAGGAATTCTATCCGGGCGTGGCGTCGGGAATCCTGGACGGCACCGCGACGGAAAGCGCCGCCGAGCATGCCCTGGCAACGATTGCAATGATCGAATCGGCGCATGGTCGCCCGGTGTAGACGGCTGGGGTCTGCATCCCGGGTCAGGTGCTCCGCTTCCCGATCAGGTATCCCTGCAAAATTTCCTCCACCAGGTCCGGGTCGACGGGCTTGGTTAGATGTCGATCGAATCCTGCCATTCGAGCCCTTTCCTTGTCGTCCGCCTGTCCCCAACCGGTCAGGGCGATCAGGTAGGCGCTCCTGCCCCAGTCCTCGCTCCTGGCCGTACGGGCGACTTCGTAGCCGTTGACGTCCGGCATTCCGATATCGAGAATGACGACATCGGGACGGCGCTGCCTGCCCAGTTCCAGCGCCTGATTTCCCGAATGGGCGACTATGACCTCATGGCCGCCAAGCTCCAACAGCATGCCCATGGTGTCGGCCGCATCGCGGTTGTCATCGGCTATGAGGATCCGGACGGGCATTCATCCGACAATAACACGACCTGACCACGCCGGCGGCGGGTGGACTCGTCGCGCAGCTGCGCAAAGCCGGTTGGCTAGAGCAACGTTCGAAGCAGCCAGTACAGGCTGCCGGCGAGGGTGATCGAGACCGGCAGCGTGAGCACCCAGGCCATCAATAAATTGCGCACGGTGGCCCATTGCAGGCCGGAACGATTGGCGACCATGGTCCCCGCGACGCCCGAGGAGAGCACATGCGTCGTGCTGACGGGGAGGCCGTACAATTCGGCGGCGCCGATCGTCGCCATCGCGACGATCTCGGCCGAAGCCCCTTGTGCATACGTCATGTGCGTCTTGCCGATCCGTTCTCCGACCGTCACGACGATGCGTTTCCACCCGATCATCGTGCCGAGGCCGAGTGCGATGGCAACCGCGACCTTCACCCAGGTCGGGATGAACTTGGTGGCGTTGTCCAGCTGCTTCTTGTAGCTGCCCAGCACCTTCTTGTCATCCGCGGAGACGGACACGGTCTTTGACTTGCCCAGGAAGCGCAAACCTTCGCTGACCAGGTACATGTCGTTGCGGATGTTGACCATGGACTCGGGCGGAACCTTCGCGAGCGAGTGGTAGCTCTCGACCTGCGTCGAAATCGAACCCGCCAGCGCGCCCAAGGCGGGCATGGATTGCGGACTGACGGAGCGATCACGGACCATTTCGAGCACCGCGGCATGCGGGTCCGCCGGAGCCGCGCCGCTGCCGTAGCGTCCAAACGCGGCTTGCGCCTGCGCCGATACGGTGACGAACGCCGTCACGTCGCCTTCATGCATGGTTCGATTCAGCGCATAGGCGGTGGGTACCGTTCCGATCAAGATCAGCATGATGAGTCCCATGCCTTTCTGCCCATCATTGCCCCCATGAAAAAAACTCACGCCGGTACAAGTCAGGATCAGCAATCCGCGGATCCACAGCGGGGGCGGCTTGTTCCCCTCGGGCTCCTTGTACAACGCGGGGATCTTGATCACGGCCTTGAGGAGGCTCAGCAGCAGGAACGCAACGCTGAATCCTATCAGCGGCGATATCAGCAACGTCCAGCCGATCTTGGTGGCTTGACTCCAATCGACGCCGCTGGTGCCGGTGGGACTCGCGGCCATGAGTTGGTTCATGAGGCCGACGCCGATGATGGAACCGATCAACGTATGAGAACTCGAAGACGGCAGTCCGAAGTACCACGTGCCTAGATTCCAGAGAATGGCCGCAATCAACAGCGCGAACACCATGGCGAAGCCCGCTCCACTTCCCACTTGGAGGATGAGCTCGACGGGCAGCAGCGAGACGATCCCGAACGCGACTGCGCCGGTCGAAACGAGCACGCCCAAGAAGTTGAAGCAGCCGGACCAGACGACCGCCAGATTCGGGGAGAGGGAGTGGGTGTAGATGACGGTGGCCACCGCATTGGCGGTGTCGTGAAAGCCATTGACGAACTCAAACCCCAGGGCGATGAGGAGCGCGATACCCAGCAGAACGTAGGGGTAGACGTGCGTGTCGCGGACCACCGATAAGTCATCCGCCAAATGGTATCCAGCATATATGATGCCCGTCACGATGACGACGCCGGCGAGGATATTGAGCAGCGGATTCGGTTTCTGCCCTGCGACCGGCGAAGACCGGGGCGCGTGATTGGCGATATCGACGTTGGCCATACGGTCTCGATTTTGATCTTATGAAGTGCCCCGTGATTTATAGGGCTGTACTATGACGGTTCGATGACAAAAAAGGTATTTGATGCCATTCACTATTTCCCACGTCGCTGCCGTGGTGCCGTTCTCCCGGCCGCTTGCGCGGTGGCGGTTGCTCTCGGCGACCATCATCGGAAGCATGGTTCCCGATTTCGGCTTTCTGATGCCGTGGAGGCCCGCGAGAATCGAGACCCACAGTGCCATCGCCCTGCTGACGTTCTGTCTGCCGGTGGGCCTCGCGACATTCTGGATCTTTCAGCGGATGATCAAAACGGCGGTCATGGAGGTGCTCCCCGATCACACCTATTCGCGGTGGCGGCCGTTGGCGGCGCCCGCCGACCTCTGGAGCCTCAAACAATGGGTTCTTGCAGCAGTTGGGATTGTGGCGGGCGCCATCAGCCACTTGGTGTGGGATGCTTTTACGCACGAGGGTGCGCGGGGCGTGCGCATGATTCCGGCGCTCGACGACCCCATCGTCGATATCGCCGGTCACCGGCTGGTCGGGGCCCGGTTGTGGCAGGACGTCAGTTCGCTGGTCGGGCTGGCGGTCGTGCTCGCTGTCATCGTCTACGGACTGCGCCGGAATCGTGGCGCCGACGAGGCGCCGGTTAGAACGCTTCGACCCAGGGAGCGACACGCCTGGATTTTGACTTACGTCGTGACAGCGTTGCTTCTCGCAGGGCTATTTTTCGTCATGCGGCGCCGGTCGTATATGTTCGGACATTCGATCGACCCGATGATCGGCAACATCGCCATTGCCACTCTGCGCGGATTCGCCGCCGCGCTGATCCTCGTCAGCGTGGGATTGAGCGTGCGATTGCGCGCGAACCCCTTTTGGTCCGCGCGCAACGAATCAACCTGATCCCCGTGGCGCGGTCCGGCTAGCGGTCGTCGGGACCACTGCGCGGCACATCGCTCGGAGCCGACGACCACACGACATACTTGCTGTCGTTTCCGGCCGGCGCCTGTGACGGTTCGATCTGACGCGGCTGCGGTATCTCGCGGCTCGGAGGCGGCGTTGGCACCGAAGGCGCTCGTTCGAAGGCGGCTGCCGAGTCTGTCCCGGGTGGCATTTCCGGTCGCGGGGGCGCTTCGAATTGACCCACAGTCTCGGGACGAGGAGCGGCATCGGGACGAGACGCTGAATCGGACTGCGCAGGCGCATCCGACCGCGGCGCGAACTCCGGCCGGCTGGTGCTGTTGCCGCTGCCTTCAACGGCCGCGTCATTGCTGTTCGGTGGGCCGCCGGCGGCGTTCTCGCCTCCATCGCGTCGACCGCGTCCACGCCGACGCCTGCTGCGTCCCGTGCGCTCGCCGCTCGGACGCTGCTCCCCGCCCGAGTCGCGATCGCCAGTCCGAGGCCCGTCGTTGCCACGAGCAACGTTGTCCGAGCGCGGCGGTTGATCGGTGCGGGGCGCGTCGCTGCGCGGACCTTCCTGACGAGGGGCAGCGTCGCCGCGCGGACCGTCGTCGCGCCCGGGCGGGCGCCCCGGGCTGTCGCGCCCCGGCACACTTCCCTGGCGTGGGGAGGCGTCGCGGTCTGGACGGTCGCGCCGCGGATCGCGGCCGGCGTCACGCGGACTGTCGCGCCTCGAGCCGTCTCGCGCCCCCTGGCTGTCCCGCCCCGGGCCATCGCGCCCCGGCCCGTCCCGGCGGCTGTTTCGATCGCGGTCTCGATAATGATCGCGGTTCCTGTCGCCGCCGCTGCTGCGGTTCCGATCGGGCCGCGCATCGCGTGGCGCCGGTCGATCGCGCGGCGCCGGCGCCGATTGTAATTCGGTCCTGGCATTCGCCGCCGCCGCCGGGGCACCGAACAGCCATCTCCAGAGGCGTACCAATGCGCCTTCTCGAGCAACCTCGATTGGCGCCGGAGGTGGCGGAGGCGCTTCGGGCGTCGGCATGGGAATGATGGGAGCGACCGAAGCGGGAAGGATGCTGGGCACCAGGGGCGCCTCGCCCTGGGGCTTTTTGTCGCGGCTGCCGATGTTGGAATCGTCCACGACGGGTTGATCCGCGAGTTGATAGCTGACCGTGCTGTTCTCCGGCAGCTCCTTTTCGTCGTCGCGGATCCGACGCAGGGTATACGCAGGGGTTTGCAAGTGCGGATTCGGCACGATGACCAGGGAAACCTTGTCCCGCGATTCGATTTGATTGAGCCAATCGCGCTTTTCATTCATCAGGTAGGTGGCCACGTCCACCGGCACCTGCGCGATCACCCGGCCGGTGCGCTCCTTGCGCGCTTCCTCGCCGATCAATCGCAGCAAGGATAACGACATCGATTCCACCCCGCGGATGGTGCCGAGGCCGCTGCAACGGGGGCAGTTGATGTGCGTCGTCTCGCTCAATGCGGGCCTTAGACGCTGGCGTGAGAGTTCGAGCAGGCCGAAACGCGAGAGGCGGCCCAGCTGAATGCGCGCGCGATCCATCTTGACGGCATCGCGCAGCATGTCTTCCACGGCTCGTTGATTGGCCGTCGATTCCATATCGATGAAATCGATGACGATCAATCCGCCGATGT
>Ga0179592_10000276_pt1 | contig 20897 bp, 8 predicted proteins | sample CZODoug2_1_08_16_FD_148623 | JGI IMG/M metagenome (GOLD analysis project Ga0179592, IMG submission 148623) | Vadose zone soil fungal communities from Angelo Coast Range Reserve, California, USA - CZODoug2_1_08_16fungal (Illumina Assembly) | ecosystem: Environmental > Terrestrial > Soil > Vadose...
GCGCGCATGGCGTCGACCAGATCCTTCTGAATTTTTTCCGCAAGACTCATCTGAGGTTCCTCACGCCATTGAATATAGCAGACCGGGAAATCCGCAGCGAAGGAATGGTTCGCAGCGGCTTGCTGAGGCATCAGCCGTACTTATTTGACAGTGCGCGAGCGGCTCGCTACTTTTGAATCCTTACATTGCGCGGGAAAAACCTGCGGGAGACGACGGGGCTCATGAAAGTCATCGTAGCGGACAAGATCAGCGACCGGGGCGTGCAACTGCTGAAGGAGCAGCCAGGGTGGAACATTGTACTGACGACGAAAGATACCCTGGATGGGGAGATTGCCGACGCGGATGCCTTGATTGTGCGTAGCGCGACGAAAGTCACTGCGGAATTGCTGGACCAGGCAAAAAAGTTACGGGCGGTGGGCCGCGCGGGCGTAGGCGTGGATAACATTGACCTGGACGAGGCTACGAAGCGCGGCGTCCTGGTCATGAGCACGCCGGGAGGAAGTTCGGTCAGCGTTGCCGAGCATACGTTTGCGCTGTTGCTGGCACTCGTCCGCCAGCTCCCAAAATTTGATGCGGCGATGCGCGAAGGCCGATGGGAGAAATCATCGTCGGGCGCCGAAGTGCGCGGGAAGACTCTGGGCCTCGTCGGCCTCGGGCGCATCGGCAGCGAGGTGGCGTCGCGGGCGGAAGCGTTCGACATGCGCGTCGTTGCGTACGATCCATTCATCAGTGAAGCGGCTGCGCGAGAACTTTCCGTGGAACTCGTACCGCTCGAGCAACTTCTGGCCGAATGCGATTTTATCTCACTGCACGCGGCCGTGAGTCCGCAGACGCGGGAAATGATCAACGCCGCGTCCATTGCGAAGATGAAGAAGGGCGTTCGCATCGTCAATGCTGCTCGCGGGGAGCTCATCAACGAAGCGGATCTGGCGGCAGCCATCAAGAGTGGCCACGTCGCCGGAGCTGCTCTGGACGTCTTTGCCGAGGAGCCGCCGAAGAATAGCCCGCTGATCGGGCTTCCGAACGTGATCACCACTCCGCATGTTGCGGGCTCGACGGCCGAAGCACAAGAGGAGCTCGGCACGCAGGTGGCATTGCAGATTCGCGACTATCTTCTGGAAGGAGTGATTCGCAATGCTGTGAATCTGCCGGCGCTTTCGGCGGATCAATACCGCCGCGTGCGTCCATACCTGGAATTGGCGGAGCGGCTCGGGTCGCTGGTTTCGCAGGCAGCGGATTCGCGTCCGGCGCGGATTCGCATCCGGTACGCGGGAGAAGTAGCCGAAGTGGGAACGCATCTGCTGCGCAGTGCAGTGCTGGCGGGCGCGCTCAACGCCGTGCTGGATGAAAAAGTGAATGTCGTCAACGCGCCGGCGGTGGCTGCGGCTAGAGGTTTGACTGTGGAAGAAGAAACTCGCAGGCGCGAACATGGCTTCCCGAACACGCTGGAAGTCTCCGCCTTACCCGAAAAAACAGGATCGGCGCCAGGGTTTACGGCGGAAGGCACGGTTCTGCATGATGGGTCGCCCCGCGTGCTGCAAATAGAAGGAATACCGCTGGAAGCCCAGCTCGAAGGCACCATTCTCTATTTGAGAAACCGCGACGAACCTGGAGTAATCGGCCAGATTGGGACGACCCTGGGCAAGCTCGGGGTGAATATCGCCACGTTCGCGCTCGGGCGCCGGGAGGCGCAGCGCGGAGCGGACGCCGTCTCCCTTGTGCGCGTGGATGGAGAAGTGTCGCCCTCGATTCTCGGGCCGATCCGGGGTATCTCCGCGATTACTGAGGCGAAGCTGGTGCGGCTGGGCTAGGGTCTGCTTCCTTCAAATCGGCTACAGTCAACATCTTTATTCTCATTCATTTGAAAGTTCAATCGACCGGAGTTGACACAGAATTTAGAATAACTTGTCTTGACATTTCTTCTCATTCTGGCCTAAAAGGTACCTCAACGTTAGCTCGAAAAAGTGGTGGCTGGGTTTGCCCGGGGAATATCTTTATTTCGGCAACATGACTTTGCTTCGGCACACTGCCGTGACTCCCCGTACCCGTTTGGCATCCCTGCGTGAGTTTTCATACCCCATGAAGGTGCGCGAAAGGAGCAGTTTATGAAGCGTTCGTTAATCATGGTCAATTTCGCGGTGTTCGTCTGTGTGCTATTTTTCGCGGCGTCGTTGTGGAGCCAAACGGGGACCTCATCCATAGGCGGAATCGTCACCGACCAGCAGGGAAAAGCAGTGCCTGGAGCGAAGGTCACGATCACGAACGTCGCGACCAATGCCTCGCGCAGTACGCAGTCGTTGGGGACCGGTGCCTACTTGTTTGACTTAATTACGCCCGGTGATTACCGGCTTGAGGTCGAAGCGAAGGGATTCAGCAAGACGATCTTGGACAACGTGCGAGCCATGGTCGGAAAACCAACCGAGACCAACGTGCAATTGACCGTAGGAGCGATGAGCCAAGTGGTTGAGGTGAGTATTAGCGCCCACGACGTCGTCATTAATACGCAGGATGCCTCGCTTGGCAACGTGTTCGACTCGAATCAGATTTCTCAGCTTCCGCTGGAAGGGCGCAACCTGTCGGATTTGCTCAGTCTGCAGCCCGGCGCCACGCAAGAAGGCTACGTCACTGGGTCACGAGCCGACCAGTCGAACGTTACGCTGGATGGCGTGGATATCAACAACGCGCAAACCGGCAATGCCTCGATAGCCGCGTCGGACAACTCACTAGTGATCGGCTCGCTCACAAGCAGTATCACATCGGGCCCGGTTTTGCGTCTCAACTCGGAGGCCGTCGAAGAGTTCCGCGTGACTACGGCGAACGGAAACGCAAACGAGGGCCGTTCAGCTGGCGCACAAATCAATTTGGTTACTAAATCAGGCTCGAATTCCTGGCACGGGGCGGCATTTGAATTCTACCGGGGGACTCCGTTCGAGGCGAATGACTGGTTCAGCAACTCTACGGGGACACCCCGCACGCCATTGGTTCGGAACACATTTGGCGGGGCACTCGGCGGCCCGATCGTAAAGAACAAGCTCTTCTTTTTCTACAGTTACGAGGGCCGTCGAGACGCCACGTCCACAAGTGTTTCAAGAACTGTCCCGTTGGCTAGCTTGGGGCAGGGAGTCATTAACTATACGTATTGCCCGGATGCTGCCTGCAACAACCCACTGCCGGCATCGCTAAACCTCAGTCAGAATCAGCAAGCATACGCGGATACCGGCATCAACCAGGTTGCACTGGATGCTCTGGCCGCTGCCGCCGCAAAGTATCCGGCAAACGATACAAGCGTGGGCGACCAGTTGAATACGTCCGGCTTCCGTTTCAACGCTCCTACGCCCGTGAAACTAAACTCGCACGTCGCGCGGTTTGATTACACCCTCAACAGCAAGCAGAACATTTTCGTGCGGTTGAACGCCATATACGATAAGCAGGTACTTGCGCAGCGGTTCCCTGATACGATTTCGCCGGAGGTGTGGAGCCATCCGCGGGGTATAGCGGTCGGTCATACCTGGGCCATCGGAAACAATTGGGTGAACAATGCGCGTTACGGATTAACGCGACAGGCTTTCACGCAGGGCGGGGATAGCCTTGGGAATGACATCAGTTTCCGGTTCGTCTTCAGACCAACTAACGAAAACCATACTCTCACTCGCGTGACACCCGTCCACAACATCACGGATGATCTTTCGTGGATCCATGGGAAGCACACCATCCAGTTTGGAGCCAATATTCGCAAGATTAACAATAGCCGCGTAGACTTCGCGAATTCCATTGATAACGCGGTTACCAACCCTTCGTTTTATCTTGGTGCTGGCGACCATGTTTCGAACCAGTTCCAAAGCTACCTGGACGCGAACGGTTTGCCCGGGGCCTCAAGACCCTGTAAGGATGCGCAGGGAAATACCATTAATCCTCCACCCTGCGACCAATCGCTGAACTCCATCGCGGAGGTGCAAAACGCGGGCACGGCCATTATCGGCCGGCTCTCGCAATATACCGCCAACTTCACGTTTGGCAATACTGGTAGCTTGTTAAGCTTTGGGTCACCCACCACGCGGGACTTCGCCACGCAAGCCTATGAGGAGTACCTTCAGGACGCTTGGAAGATTCGCCCCCACCTAACTCTGACATTGGGACTTCGTTACAGCCTGGAGCGTCCTGTGTATGAAACGAAGGGATTTGAGGTGCAGCCCGAAGTGCCTCTTGGAACTTATTTTCAGGAGCGCCTCGCCGCCGCATCTCAGGGCACTAATTTTAGCGACCCGATCGTCATCAATCGCTCCGGCCCAGCCAACGGCGGGAAGTCAATGTATAACTGGGACAAAAACAACTTTCAGCCGCGGATTGCCCTGGCCTGGTCTCCCAACTACTCCGAGGGGCTGCTGCACTCCTTATTTGGCGATAGCGGCAAATCTGTCCTTCGTGGCGGCTTCGCGATTACGAACGATTATTATGGCCAAGCCCTGGCCGTGGATTGGGATTTGAACAACACACTTGGGTTCACGTCGAACTTCACAACCCCTGCAAATACTTACGATACGGTTGCGGGGAGCACGTCACCTCTAGCACCTTTGTTTACTGGTTTTAATCAAGGCATCCATACCTTGCCCAAGGTCGTTGTGCCAGGCAGTTTGCAATTCCCGCTTTCGCAGCCGCTTGACGAGGGAGAGCGCATCGAGACGAGTGTGGATTCGAATCTGCATGCGCCCACTGAGTACGTTTGGAATTTGACCTACGAGCGTCAAATGCGCGGGGGTGCTACTCTGTCCGTCTCCTACGTCGGGCGGATGGCACGCAGTCTGCTTGCCCGCCGGGACGCCGTAGCCTTCAACGACATCCGCGATCCGAAGAGCGGGATGGACTGGTACACGGCCGCAACGATGCTAGAGAAGCAGCGCCAGCAGGGACTAAATACCAGCCAAATTTCCACCATTCCGTTCTTTGAAAATCTTTTCCCGGCAGGCTTAGCGTCAATCATGAACAACACGTTTGGTCTGGACCCTGTCTGTAGCGGAAACAACGCTGGTTTTGATCCAGCATGGTCAAACACACAGTTGTTCTACGCCATGCAAAGCCGAACGCCCAGAAACCCTTGCGCGTTTTTTGCCGGTAATGACTGGACGGATACGCAAGCTTTGATCGATCAAGTGGGAGCAGGAACGTTCAACTGCCCTTCGACGCCCTGCCCGCTCCCCTACACGCCCGTCTTTCCGACGCGGTTCATGCAACCGCAATACGGAGCGCTGGCCGCGTGGAGTACCGTTGGGAATTCCATGTATAACGCCATGACGGTTTCGCTGCGACAGCGCCTCAGCAGCTTGACCATGGACGTCAATTACACGTATTCCCACTCCTTAGATGACTCTTCCGGATTGCAATCGGACTTTGGCTTCGGCAGCCAAAACAATAGCGGGCCGTTTATCGAAAATCCGATTCGCCAGCACGCCAACTACGGCAACTCCGACTTCGACATCCGGCACCTTATCAATGCTTCAGCCGTGTGGCAGATGCCGTTTGGCAAGGGCAGAGCCCTCATGAGCAATGCGAACGGGTTCACTCAGGCGGTCCTCGGAGGATGGCAACTCGCCGGCATCTTCCGCTGGAACACCGGACTGCCGGTTCCATCACCTGCCGATGACGCTCGCTGGGCAACGAACTGGAACGTCACGGCCAACGTCACTCCCATAAACCCAATTCAGACTTGCCCCAGCCGTGTAGGGACCCCAGCCCCTGTGGGTACTGGAGCACCGAAACTCTTCGGCGGCAGCGGCTGCGACATCAAGGCGATTTACCAGAATTTCCGCAACGCTTATCCTGGCGAAACTGGCCCGCGGAATTACATCCGCCTGCCGGGATACACGAACGTCGACCTTGGGCTGGCGAAGACCTTCGACATGCCCTGGAGCGAGAAGCATAAACTCCAACTTCGATGGGATGTGTTCAACGTCGCCAACCATCAGAGTTTTGGCTTGATTGACCTTAGCCGCACGGGCTTCGGCGTAGCTCGCGATCCCGCGTTGCGTGGGCTGAACCCCCCGGACAACTGGTCAAACTTTACGCAGATCCAGGGCAACCCCCGAGTGATGCAAATCGGCGCGCGGTACTCGTTCTAGTCCGTCTGCAAAGCATTGACTTCAACCGGCCGTCGGAAGGCATCAGCCTTCCGGCGGCTCTCTCTTTCGGCGCATGCGCTGTGTATGGCCGTAAGTCCAGAGCTATGTTAGTCTGATAATGCCCCTTGGGACGGCAGGTTCCGCCCGAGGTCATCCGTCGGGGCGTAGCGCAGCCTGGCTAGCGCGCCTGGTTCGGGACCAGGAGGTCGATGGTTCAAATCCATTCGCCCCGACCACTTCAATCCCGTTGAATCAACAAGTTAGCTACGCACTAGTCTGCGAAGCGCTGGCAATTTGAGTCCGTTTGGGTCCAAATAGAAGCGCTTCGACGTTCGCTACCGCCCGGCGCTGATCTTCCGGTATAGCGTGCAGGTACACTTCTCGAGTGAGTTCCGATGTCGAATGATCTCCAGGTCCGGTGATTTCCATTCTGGAGACTTTCGCGCTCCCTTCGCGACAGACAGGTCGAGGACCGAAAGGTGGTGGCAGGCCAAGTGATTCGAGAGGTCCGTAGCAGACAATCGGAGCTGTTGTGAGATTACCTTCACAGAATTTACTCAATCAATGTCGTATATACATCGACATTTAAAGCGCTTGAAACTAATTATGAGTGTGTTTCCACAGGAACAAGCTATGTGTCAGTGGCTTGCCTTTGGCAGTTCCGTACCTCGGTTGAGAATTCCCAGGTAGCGGTGATACGTGAAGAGCCGATGCCGTTGCTTGCCGGTCGTCTCACGAACTATGCCGAGCTTCACCATGCGCTGCAATGCTTTCGCCACAGTGGGTGCAGAGAGAGAGAGTTGCTCAGCCGTTGCCGGGATCGTGATAATCGGCTTCCTCTGAAGGTACTGGTGAACGCGCAGAACTGAGGCAGCTGGTCGGCCAATCTCCTCAATCTTGTGCCGATCTTCTTCGATGAGCGTGAGTATCTCCTTCGATGTATCGGCTGCCTGCTGGGCAGTTTCTTTGACGCCTGTTAGAAAAAATTCGAGCCAAGTCTCCCAATCTCCGTGACTACGGACACGGTCGAGGAGTTCATAGTATTTCTGCCTGTTGGTCTTGAAATAGAGACTGAGGTAGAGAATGGGCTCGCGGATCGCGCCAGCGACACACAGCAGAAATGTAATTAGCAATCGGCCCAATCTCCCATTTCCGTCTAGAAATGGATGGATTGTTTCGAATTGCACGTGCACGAGCGCCGCCTTCACCAATACGGGCAAGTCTTCCTTCTCGCGATGCAGAAACTTTTCGAGGGCATCCAAGCATTCCGTCATCTTCTCAGGTGGCGGCGGAACAAATGCTGCGTTCCCGGGCCGCGTGCCTCCGATCCAGTTTTGGCTTTCACGGAATTCACCCGGACGCTTCTGACTTCCGCGTCCCTTGGACAAGAGAATCTTGTGAATTTCTCGTATCAACCTCAGAGAGAGGGGGAAATCCCCCCGGAGCCGGCGAAGTCCGTGATTCATCGCTGCCACGTAATTTGATACTTCCTGAACGTCTTCCAGGGGGACACTGGGGGCTTCGGCGCTTTCGAATAGCATCAGGTCAGAAAACGAGGACTGTGTGCCCTCGATCTGCGAAGAGAGCACCGCTTCCTTCCGAACGTAGAGGTAAATGAAGAGCGAGGGATCGGGCAGAATGGACGCGAGTCCGTCCAGGCGGCCGAGTGCCTGGTTTGCCTGCTCAAGCAATGGCAAGAGCGGTTGGAGGACCAGCGGCGGGTCTGGCGGCAATGGGGGTGGCACATAGGCCCTGAAGGACTCGTCCTTGAAAGTCTTGACGACATAAGTCCCGAGGCGGCTGTTCGGTTTGGTTGGTGTCGCCATCACAAAGCCATCGTTTCGTTAGGAATTCTTTAACGAAACTATATAGCCTTTTCGTTTCGTTAGCCAGCAAAAGTAAAATTGCAACCTCGTGTTTCCATGTCTCACCGTTGATCTGGTCAGAACTCTGGCCAACCTTTTTAGCGCATTAAAGCTCCATACGATCAGACGCAATAGTAGTATCGCATTCGTAATCCTGGGGTGGGATCAATGCGCTACCTAGCCAGCCGTTTCGTTTGGGCTGTTACTGTCTGTCTTGTCCTCGTTGGCCCGTGTTTTGCCCAGGTTGGCATTCGCGTCAATGAGACTGCCACGCGTATTCAGATTCGCTCCGATGGCACAATTGTTGATCTGTCGGTAGAAAATCAAACGCGCGAGACGATCTCCGCTCATGTGCTGCTCGAATTGGTCGACCCAAAGGGTGTGGTCCAGGTTCATGCGGACCAAGACGCCTCCCTTCCTTCGGGTCCAACGAAGTTGAAAATTGCTTTACCAACTGCATTTGCCCAACAGAAGAATCCTGATCGACGAAGTATCCTCTGGTACCGGTTGCGATACACAATCACGGCGAACCCTCTGAGCAAATCCCTCCCTACGCCTATTGCGGGAATTATTTCGGTTAGCGAGGCTACACCGGAAATATTCGAATTGCACGTGGCCGGGCCAGCGTTCGTCCGTGAAGGCGGACACTATGCTGCGCGTGTTCGAGCCATTCATCCGGTGACGGGTCGCCCAGTGACGGGAGTCAAGGTCCAGGCCTCTCTCGATCTCGACACGGATGACAACAAACCGATTGTCACGAAGACATTGGCGACAGACCGGCGGGGTTTCGCAACCCTGGAGTTCGCACTTCCGCGCAGTGTCAGGACGGACGAAATCGATGTGAAAGTGACGGGAAAGCTTGGCGACTTTTCGGCGGAGGCAGACGGGGAGTTCCGTGTAAATCATTTCTCCAACGTATCGGTGAGCACGGACAAGCCGATTTACCAGCCAGGACAGGCGCTGCACACGCGGCTGATGGCGTTCGACACGAGTAAGAGAGCCATTGCAGATCAGACAGTAGTTCTAAAGATTCTCGACCCCGAGGAGACGCTCGTTTATCGAACGGAGCTGCAAACTTCCCGCTTCGGAATTGCGGCCGCAGATTGGCAGATACCCGAGCACGTGCGTTTGGGAACTTATCGAATTGAGGCAAGATTTGGCGAGGGCCGTTATGAGGACTCTAGTGCATCTGCCAGCGTGAAAATCAGCAGATACGAGCTGCCAACATTCAACGTAACGGCCAAACCAGATCGAACCTACTATCTGCCCAATCAGAATGGCTCGATTGAAATCCACGCGGACTATCTATTTGGAGAACCAGTGCGTCACGGGCACGTTCGTCTTGTACGTGAAACCGAACGCCAATGGAATTACCGCGAACAGAAATGGGATATCGAAGAGGGCGAAACGTACGAGGGAGATACGGACGAGCAGGGGCACTACGTGGCCAGAGTCGATTTGGCAAAGGACCATGAGGGCCTAGAGGGAGAGGACTATAAGCGGTTTCGTGACCTTACTTTGGCCGCTTACTTTACGGATTCATCGACGGGGAGAACGGAGCAGCGACGCTTTGATCTGCGCGTGACCAAAGATCCGATTCACGTGTATGTGATTGAATCGGGCGGCTCCCTATCGAACGGGCTCCCCCTGGAGTTTTATCTTTCGACGGATTATGCCGATGGCTCGCCTGCCCCATGCGACGTTGAAATCAATTGGGCGGGTGAAGAGCAATCCTCAAAGAAGGCTGCCTCCGGCGAGCAGTTGCTTCGACGAGTGCGAACGAATCGTTACGGAGTGGCGAAGGTCAGCGGCCTGAGTGTGCCGGGCGACAATGATTCCAACAATTTTTCTTTGAGTTTTCGGGCACGGGACAAGAAAGGCGAGGTCGGCCACCATATAGAATCGATGTGGTACTCGGGCCGGGCCGGAATCCGCGTGGAGACCGACAAAACCCTGTACAAACCGGGTGAACCGATTGAAGTTCAACTCGCCACGGGCGAGCCTGACGTCACGGTTGTGGTGGAAGCAATGCATGATTTCCAAATTGTGGCCTCAAAGCTGGTGCGAGTTCGGCACGGTCATGCCCAGGCAGTGTTTGAGGAGAACGAAAAGTTTCAGAACGATGTGAGCATTCTTGCTTATGCGTTCGGGGTGAAGCCCGGCGATAGCTATCGCAACTCAACGCTGGTGGGGGCACACACCGTCCTGTTTCCGAAGGACCACGAACTCAAGGTCGATGTGAACCTAGCGAAGTCAGTCTACCGGCCAGGGGATGAAGCCACAGCGGAACTGCGAGTGACTGGCGCGGACGGTGAACAGACGACAAGTGCGTTGGGACTTGTGGTGGTCGATAAAGCGGTCGAGGAACGAGAGCGAACGGACCAGGAATTTGGCGGGCAAGGAGGATTCTACAATTTTCGCGAGTCCTGGGGCGAGACTTCCCATCTCAGCGGAATCAGTAAGAGTGACCTAAACAAGATTGACCTGACGAAACCAGTTCCCGACGGTCTGGAACTCGTTGCGGAAATCCTTCTGCAAGGAAATTCGGTATGGCCGGAGACCTTTGCCAGCGATATGAGTTCTCCCGATATGCGCAAACTCTTTGCATTGGAGATCGATCCTCAGATTCAGCCGATTCTCTCGGCTTTGAGCGCGCGTTACGACCAGAAGGGTGAATTTCCCAAGACGGAGGACACTCTAGACAGTTTCTTGGCGGCTGCCGGACAGCGGTTGCGAGACGTTGCGGACCCGTGGGGAACGCCGTACAGCGCTGTATTCAGCGTCTCTCGTGAGTGGAATGTCTTAGAGATCAGGAGCATAGGGCCGGACAAGACCCTCGGCACGGAAGATGACTTCGTCGTGGCCAAGATGATGTGGCCGTATTTCAGGACCAACTCTGAGGCAATTCGCCGAGCCGTGAATGGATATCATGCCCTCACTGGCGGGTTCATTCGAGACGCGCAAACGCTCAAGGCGGAGCTCGTGCGGCTCGGCGTTGACTTTGACTCATTGAAGGACCCTTGGGGACGTGGATACCAATTGTCTTTCGGGGTTAATCGAACACAATTTACGGTGACAGTCACCAGTGCCGGACCTGACGGACGCTTCAATACAAGGCAGACTCCTTCCGAAGATGACTTCCCGCTGGTGACAGTGGGAATCGACTACTTCGCAGACACGCGGGCTCAATTGGATGCCGCGCTGACAGCTAATTTCAAAGAAAACCAGTCGTTTCCTGAGAGCCTCGAACAACTAAAGAAAGCCCTGGAACGTTCGGGAACTAGCTGGGATGGACTTCGGGACGCATGGGGGCGACCCTATTACGCAACTTTCCGGCAGGAGGCGCGGTATTCCGATGATCTGACGGTCGAAAGTTACGAACAACATACACAAAAGAACCAACAACGCGCCAGCGTGGTGCCCGTAACGCAGAGGATCAATTGGGTTTCCATCAGGAGCGCGGGGGAAGATGGAGTCGAGGGTACATCAGATGACTTTGATGTGGCGACATTCTCGCGTGGCGTGCTCGAGCAGAGTGGCAAGGACAAGACACCCGTTCCGAGCAGGGATCAAACGGTCTTGGCGGGATCGAGCGGCGCTATATCGGGCACGGTGACGGACCCGACGGGGGCAATGATTGCTGGCGCGGAAATCAGCGCCAAGAACGCTGTAACAGAGGCGACTTTCACGACGAAGACTGGCGATCAAGGCGACTACATGCTGCGGAATCTACCTGCGGGATTCTATGTCGTGCAGTTCTCGTCGCCTGGTTTTCGATCGTATTCGATCACCAATGTGCCGGTGCGATCGTCGAATGTCACGCACCTAGACGCTCGGCTAAACGTCGGTTCGGTCACTGAGACTGTCACAGTCGAGGCCGCGGCTGTCCAATTGCAGACTTCGACGGCGAGTGCGATGCTTGTGACGAAATCAGGGATCTCCGCTCTTCCTCTTCAGCCGCAGGTCTCAACTCCCCGTCTCCGCGAGTATTTCCCCGAAACGCTGCTGTGGCGGCCGGAAGTGGTGACGGACGACAGAGGCCACGCGCAACTGAAGTTCCCATTGGCGGATAACATCACGACTTGGAAGCTCTCCGCTGTAGCCTCGACGGTAAACGGGGAAATGGGAACGACGGAAAAGGATATTCGGGCATTCCAGCCATTCTTTGTTGAGCATAATCCTCCGCGTTTCCTCACAGTCGGCGATCAAATCGCCTTGCCCGTAGTTCTGCGCAATTATCTCGACCGACGACTTCAGGTTAGCGTGGGAATGAAACCGTCCGCATGGTTTTCGGCCATCGGCCCAACAACAATGAAGACGGATGTTTCTCCGCGGGACTCCGCGCGCGCGATCTTCCGCTTCCAAACTTTGACCTCCATCAAAGAGGGTAAACAGGAAGTTAGCGCGGTCGGCGCCGAAGCGAATGACTCTATCTCTAGATCAGTTACTGTGCGGCCAAATGGCGAAGAGAAGACGGAAAGTGCCAGTCAGGTTTTCGGCAATGCAACTATATTGGACCTGACGATTCCCGACGCCGCCATTCCGGGCTCTGTGGAAACGACTCTGAAAATCTATCCGAATCTTACATCGCATGTATTGGAGAGTATTGAGGCGATCCTGGAACGGCCCTATGGGTGTGGCGAGCAGACGATTTCGTCGACTTATCCAAGCGTATTGCTCCTGAAATACGCGAAAGATGCAGGATACGAGAAATCCCCGCTGGTGCCTCGGGCGCGCCGCTATACACAGCTAGGCTACGAGCGATTGCTGTCCTATCGTGCGCCAAGCGGAGGATTTTCTTATTGGGGCAAAGGGGATGCAGACTTATCTCTTACTGTGTATGCGATCAAATTCTTGAGCGACGCTAGCGAATTCGTCGCCGTGGACGCCTCAGTGATCCAGAAAGCGGTTTCCTGGGTGGTGAATCAGGTCCAGCCAGACGGTCATTGGATAGCGCGAGACTGGAAGGGGAATGAAGATTTCCAGCGAAGCGTAATGGTGACGGCTTACGTTGCGCGGATGATCGCGACATCCAAACTGACGGTTGATGGCTCTGGCGGGAATCCGCAGATAGCTAAGTCCGCGTCACTGGCCGTGCAGCATGCTTTGAGCTATCTCCAGACACACGTGGAAACAACCGACGAGCCCTACGTGATTTCCTCGTTTGCCTTGGCAGCGCTCGGAGCAAGCGACAAATCCCTGTTTGCAAGCAACGTCGAGAGGTTACGCAGACTCGAACATAGGGAGGGCGACTCGAGTTACTGGTCGCTGGAAACGAATACTCCTTTCTACGGCTGGGGATTCGCTGGCAGGGTTGAAACAACTGCGCTGGTATTGAAGGCGCTCGCAAGCAGCGAGAATACTGGGGATTCGGAAGCGCTGATATCGCGAGGATTGCTTTTTCTACTTAGGAACCCGGATCGCTACGGCATCTGGTACTCCACGCAAGCCACGATCAATGTTTTGGAAGCGATGGCCTCGCTGACTTCCCGCAAGGACAATCGCTCAACTCAAAATGGAAACACGGCGACCGCTGAGTCGAACGCTGTGGTTTCCGTGGACGGGAAGCATGCACTCTCCATTGATTTGCCGCCTGCCAATGTTTTGACTGGACCAGTTCGTGTCGACATTTCGAAATTCTTATCTCCCGGCAAGCATCAGATTGAGATTCGCCGACCATTTCGCTCCTCACGAGCTTCGGTTCAGGTGCTCGCCGCCTACTATGTGCCCTGGACACACGCAAGCTTGGAAAGCGGTCTTCATCAGGAAGCAAAGGTTTCTGACGCACTTCGACTCACAGTTCATTTCGACAAACAATCCGCGAATGTAGGTGAAATCGTTCAGTGCAGCGTTGATGCCGAAAGAATCGGCTTCCGCGGCTACGGAATGTTGCTGGCTGAAATCGGTTTACCGCCAGGCGCGGAAGTCGATCGGAGTTCACTTGAACAAGCGATGAAGGCATCTGTCTGGGAGATCAATGAGTATGACGTGCTGCCCGACCGATTGATCGTCTACCTCTGGCCCCATGCCGGCGGCACAAAATTCTCGTTTAACTTCAAGCCGCGCTTTGGATTGAAGGCGCTTACCGCCCCTTCGATTCTCTATGATTATTACAACCCCGAAGCCCACGCCGTCGTCGAGCCAACGCAATTCACAGTGCAATAGTGCACGGGGCTCGTAGAGTTCAACTACAAACGTGGATCGACCGGCTCGCTTTCGAGGGCGAGTACTCCAAAGACGCATTCATGTACGCGACGAAGCGGTTCCTGCCGGACGAATCGCTCCAGTGCTTCGATGCCAAGCGCGAATTCACGGAGTGCCAAGGAACGCTTGGTGGAAACCGAACGGCTGCGCAGACGCTCCAAGTTCTCAGGCAGCAAGTATTCGGGCCCATAGATAATTCTCAGGTATTCAGGGCCCCGGCATTTGACCGCGGGCTGCGTCAACCCGCGTCGTCCGCGCACAATAAAGTCCAGCGGCTTGACGACCATGCCTTCACCGCCGCGCCCGGTCCAGTCCCCGCGTTCTGCTGGAAGCCTCCGGCTCCAGAGGCACCTGCGCCGGCGGTTGAATCGGGTGCGGCACCTGCCCCGCTACTACTCTGCGCTCCGGCACTCTGTTGGTCTCGGCCCGCTGGCGCAGGTATCGGGCGGAGGGCAAACTAAACTATCTCGCTTAGGGGGTGAGACCAACGCAACGGACTGCTTCGGCGTAGCGCGGGTCTGCGTGCAGAGCGTCGAGCGCTGGGTCGGCCTTGATGAGAATGACGGAGCCGGTGCGCTCTTGGCAGGCTTTCTCGAGGTTCGCGAACATCTGGTCCGTCTTTCCCAAGCCTGCATAAACCAGTGGAATCGATTGAGTCACGTCGGGGCGCCGCCTCGAAAGCTCTAGCAGTTCGGTCAGCCGCTTTTCCGCTTCTTCACGCTGCCCGGATACAGCGTAGACATACCCTAGAAGAGCCGTCGTTTCAGGTCGGTTGCCGCCCAAGTCTGCCGCGTGACGCAGAGCGTCGATGGCCTCGGGATATCTCTTGCTGTGAACGTAGGCGGAGGCAAGTTGCCAGTAAGCGGGAAGGAAATTAGGGTCCATCTCCAGGGTCTTTCGGTACTGCTGGATGGCTCGATCGAATTGATGCGCGTAGTAGTACATTTCCCCCACGTCGGAATTGATCACAAGGGACAGGGGATCGGATTCCCGCGCAAGTTGAATCTCCGACAAGGCCTGTTGCGTGCGCCCCTGGGACATGAGGAGATAGGCATACCAGTGGTGAGCGGTCGCATAGCCAGCATTCAACTGGATGGCGTGCTGGAACTCCCTTTCCGCAACGGCCCACTCCCTGTCGTATTGCATCTTCACAAAAGCGAGCGACGTGTGCGCCTCGGCCAGCCTGTCATTCAACTCGAGCGCTCGCAGCGCCGCTTGTCTCGCCTTTGGCATGGCTTCGCTGCGCGGCAGAACCGAGTTCGTTAAGGAGCCTAGCAGCGCAAAGGTGTCCGCGAGTCCGGCGTATGCCTGGGCGTAATTAGGATCCTCGCGGATCGCTTCATTGAAGTATTGGAGCGCCTTTTTGTATCCCTCCTCGGTTCGCCGGTTCCAGAAATAGCGTCCCTGCAAGTACGATTCATATGCGGCAGGATTGACCGTTCGGCCCCCCGTTCCGCGCGGCCCCCCTGAACTAGCCAGCGTGATTTCTATCGACTGGGCGATGGCCGCCGCCACTTCATCCTGCAATGCCAGGACCCCGCCGAGATCGCGCTCATAACTGTGGGCCCAGACGTGCGTTTGATCACGGACCCTGACTAATTGTGAGCTGATTCGCATAAGATTCTTCTCACGGACGACACTTCCCTCCACGACATAGTCAACGCCGAGTTCCTGCCCAATCTGCGCTACGGTTTGGCTGGTCTTGCGGTAATGCATCACGGAAGTGCGGGCGATCACAGCCAGTCGTTGCGGATTCATGCCGCCCAACTGCGTGATCAGTTCTTCGGTCAATCCGTCGCTGAAATACTCCTGTTGTGGATCTCCAGTGAGGTTCTCAAACGGGAGCACGGCAAGCATGAACTTGCTGGTGGGCGGAGCAGGCAGAAGTCCGAGATGGCGGCTGCGGAGATATGCCCCGACACTAACGCAAACGACAAGGATCACTGCGGCCCACCAGAGAACTTCCCGTGAGGGCCGAACGCGGGGAAAGCCCGACCCGGCTCTCCCAGCGCCTCCCCGCTGCTGATTAGCGCTGTTGATGGGTGCAATGAAGCGGTAGCCGCGCCGCGGCACCGTTTCAATGTAGAGCGGTCCTTCCGTCGAATCGCTCAGAATCTTCCGGAGCGTGAAGATATTCTGCGCCAGCGTAGCTTCTTCGACGAACGTATCCGGCCACACGCGATGCAGGAGCTCAGCTTTCTCCATCAGGTGCCCATGGTTCTCAACCAGGGCCAGCAGGGTTTCCAGCGCTTTCGGAGGCAGGGCTACGGGATGGCCGTCGCGGAGAAGCACCTTTTCCACGGCGTCCAAAAGAAAGGGCCCAAAGGAATAACGCTGCTCGATCTGTCCTTCCATGCGGCCTTCAAAACTTCTTGAGAGAAATTTGACCGTAGCCTCAAGACTTTGGACACCTGTCCGCGTATGCAATTGGCACTAAGCGACTGGGCCGGTGAGCCAAAACTCCTTCAGAGTACGCAGATTCTAGCCCACCGCCCAAGCCAAAACAAGCCACGGGAGGAGGGGTGCTATGAAGAGGGATTTCGAGCGCTGGCGTGCGCGTGTCTCGGCACGGTGGATTCTAGTGGCCTTAACGGGGGCACTCCTCGGCGCGCCGCAGGGTGTGGAGGCACAGGCGCCAGCTCAGCGTCAACCCGCGCGCCAAACAGCACGCCCCAAGCCGAGCATGTCTTCCGGCGCCGAGCAACCGAGATTCAAGGGCATCTTCGAACCGATCAGCTATCCCGAGGACCTTAAGTTCACGGACGTGTTCTTTGTCAACCGCGATATGGGCTGGGCGGTAGGAGGGACTGCTAGAGGAGCCGGGGGTATGGTTCTCTATACAAGCGATGGCGGCGACCATTGGAGCGTCAACCTCGGCGACCCGCAATCGAACGCGGCGGCCTATAGCGAGCTGCGGTTCATTGACGCGCGTCATGGCTGGATGGCACAAGGGAATGATCAGCTCCTGCGAACTGTGGACGGGCAGAATTGGGAGGTCGTCGGCAAGATCCCTGACTACTACTACGATTACCTCTTCACATCTCCAACGACTGGCGTGATGTCCTCCTCCGGCAGAATTCAACGCACGGTTGATGGTGGCAGAACTTGGAATCCAGTCTTCACTTGCAGGATCAGCTTGCAGACCAACGGGCTCACGCAAGATGTGGAGTGTACTCCCCAAAGTCTCCACTTTCCTAACGCTCAGGTCGGTTATTTCGTGGCTTACTACGGGAGTTCGACCATCCTTGGCAAGACCTTGGACGGAGGCGAAACCTGGCGAGTGTCACTCGTTCTACCCGAGGAAGGTGGCAAAGAAGGGGAAGTTTTCTTTCTGGATGAGAACACCGGATTTTTGCTCATAGGCAATGGCAACGTATATGCCACCGGCGATGGTGGGCAGAGCTGGCACCAGCTTCCCGGGGTGTACATCGGGGGTAGACCGCAAATGAAGTTCGCCGATCCCCAGGTGGGGTGGTCCATCATTTATCGGACCATGGCCTTCACCACCGATGGTCGCCGGTGGACTTCTCGTGACATCGGCTTCCCGGCCAATGTGAACGCTTTCTCTCTGCCCTCCCGCGACCGCGGCTATGTCGTGGGAAATCACGGGATGATCTATCGTTACCGCGTCGTCCCTGCAACTTACACCTCCAAAGGAATGATTGATGCGCCGCTCATGCCGGGCTTTGACTCCACGGTGCCGCGCGAAGTTGCCACCTTGACTGACGTCGTGGCCCAGCTCCGCACCAAGCTTCCGGCAGCCACGCCGGGTCAAAGCGGTGGTTTTCAACAGGACACCCAAGCGCCCGGCAGTGGCGCACCGGGAGTGGGACCGGCCAGCGGCGGCTATGTAAATTCGTGTTGTGGTCCGCTCATGCAGCAGCTCGAAACCACAGGCAACACATTCGCCACGGACGCACCTGCTTTTTCGCAACGCTTCCGCAACCTGAATCTCATTTTTCAGGGATTGGACTTCTTGAACGGTGTCGTAAACCAGGCGAACACACTGAAGCAATCCATTCGAGCCCTGCGGGAAGCCAAGAACGGGCCAGCCGCCGCGGCCGCGCTGAACACGGTCTCGACGCAAGTCAACGGCATTTCTTCGAGCGGCGGGTTTATGCAGGACACTTCAACGCCGCCACAGTGAAGTCTTGCCGCCACGTTCCGACAGACGTAGAGGAGGAAAAAACATGTCTCCGCAAATAATGAAAGATTTCAGGGGTTGGATTCGGACTGCGCTGCGATGCGGGGCGCTGGTCGCGCTTGGTTTCGTATTTCTGGCATTGGCAGCGCCGCGGGCGAGGGCCGCCTCGCCTTGCTGCGAAATCACGAAGATCGATTTGGCGACAGGAGTGGCGACGGCAAAGGTGATCGCCACCGGCCAAAGCTTTCAATTCAAGGTGTCCGATGTAGCGCTGCTGCACTCGCTGAAAGTCGGCCAAGGGGTGTTTGCCAACTTCAAGACGCAGAAGGTCTCGGTCGATGGAGGAGGGCCCTGCTGCGAAATCGTGAACCTCGACAAGGTAGGCAGCGCGGGCAACACGGCCGCGGCACGAAACCTCGGCAACGCCGTGAACCCGGTCAGTCCCTGCTGCCAAATCACGAGCATTGATGAAGCAGCAGGCGTAGTGACGGCGAAGGTGAACAGCACTGGCCAAACCTTTCAGTTCAAAGTGGCCGATGCGGCGCTGCTGCACTCGCTGAAAGTCGGCCAGGGGATCTTAGCCAACTTGAAAACCCGGCAAGTCTCAATCAACAACGGGCAGCCCTGCTGCGACATTACTAACGCGGGCAAGGCGGGAGGCGTGGGGAATACTGCGGCGGCACGAAATCTCGGCAACGCCGTGAACCCGGCCGATCCCTGCTGCGATATCACCAGCATCGACGCGGCGACGGGAACAGTCACGGCCAAGGTTAACGGTACTGGCCAAACCTTTCAGTTCAAAGTGGCCGATGCGGCGCTGCTGCACCCGCTGAAAGTGGGCCAAGGGGTGTTTGCCAACTTCAAGACGCAGAAGGTCTCGGTCGATGGAGTGCAGCCCTGCTGCACCATCATGAGCCTGGACAAGGTAGGCGGCGCGGGCAACACGGCCGCGGCACGAAACCTCGGCAACGCCGTGAACCCGGGCCAGCCCTGCTGCGCTATCACCAGCATCGACGCGGCGACGGGAACAGTCACGGCCAAGGTTAACGGTACTGGCCAAACCTTTCAGTTCAAGGTGTCCGATGTAGCGCTGCTGCACTCGCTGAAAGTCGGCCAAGGGATCTTTGCCAACTTGAAAACCCGGCAAGTCTCAATCAACAACGCGCAGCCCTGCTGCACCATCATGAGCCTCGGCAAGGTAGGCGGCGCGGGCAACACGGCGGCGGCACGAAACCTCGGCAACGCCGTGAACCCGGGCCAGCCATGCTGCTCAATCACCAGCATTGATGAAGCAGCAGGCTTGGTGACGGCGAAGGTAAGCAGCACGGGCGCGGCGTTTCAGTTTACCGTGAAGGACTCGGCACTACTTCAGTCCCTGAAAGTGGGCCAAAGCGTCTACGCCAACTTCAAGACCCATCAGGTCTCGGTCGATGGAATACAGCCCTGCTGCGGCGTCATCAGCACTGGAGCAGAAAAGCCCATCGGAAAGGCGGGCGGCATCAAAGCACAGGGACCTAGCGCGCTTCAACCCGCTTCGGGGGAACCGTGCTGCGAAATCACCAGCATCGATGCGGCCACCGGCGTCGTCACCGCCAAGATGATCAGCTCGGACCAATCCTTCAAGTTCGCGGTGAAGGGGGCCGGGCTGCTCAATTCCTTGAAGGTCGGCCAAAGCGTCTATGCCAACTTCAAGACCCATCAGGTCTCGGTCGATGGAGTGCAGCCCTGCTGCGACGTCATCAGCACTGGCGCGACGCCGATAGCAGCAGCGAATGGAGCAACAGTGAGCTCCCAGGGAGTGAGCAAGCCGGGTCTGCCAGTCCCCACCAAGGCGAACATGCGCACGATCGATCCGTGCACGATGGCCAGCGCAACACAATTGCAACAGTACGCGTCCGCCAACATCGCGGCAGCGTTCCCGATCACTTACAATCACAACGGCGAGAGCGTGAATATTCACGAGCCGCAACTCAGCAACCTGACCTGTGCGCCTCTGCACATTGAGGTAAGCGCAGCAATTCATTACAGGAAGACGAGGGGCATTCCCCAAGGTTCGGCGAGTGGTCACTTGCGTTTTGGCAGCCCGGTGGTGGCACGGATCGTTTCCACCGCGGCACCGAATGCTCCAATCGCCTCCGCCAATTTTCAGAGCGCGCAACTCTGTTTGACCGACATTACAGTCAACGAGTTGAACCTCAACAACGTTCCGAACTGGATAGATAACACTTGGATTCGAAACTACCTGAATCAGCAGTTTGGTGGCACGCAAAGATGCAGCGATGTCAGCCTTCTGGTCGCCCTTTATTTGCAGAACGGGGGATCGATACCATAACCACTGGGTCTGCTCCCGCGACCAGCGGAGCAAGTGGCTCGACCGCTCTTAATGTAAAGACCAGCCAGTAACACGATGCAGCTTTGTAGGTGGGTCCAATTTTGCGCTAAAAGAATCAGAAACTAACTAGTCTCCTGAGTCACTGATTTCTTGCATATTGTTTGTGCCGTGTGCGGCCAGAGTACGGGAAGCGAACCGTCCAATGCTGTTGAGAATGGCATCGGCACTCTTGGTCCACA
>Ga0179592_10000277_pt1 | contig 20718 bp, 30 predicted proteins | sample CZODoug2_1_08_16_FD_148623 | JGI IMG/M metagenome (GOLD analysis project Ga0179592, IMG submission 148623) | Vadose zone soil fungal communities from Angelo Coast Range Reserve, California, USA - CZODoug2_1_08_16fungal (Illumina Assembly) | ecosystem: Environmental > Terrestrial > Soil > Vadose...
CGGGTGGCTGATCGTGCCCTCGACCTTGAGCGCCGAGATGCCCTTGGTCTCCGGCTCCGCGTTGCCGGGGTTGAAGCGCAAATGATGTTGGCACCCGGGGCAGATACTGGCGCTTTGCAGAACAAGTGCCTTGCAATGCGGACATACTCGCGTAGCGCCCAGCGTACCCGGACGAACGGCGCTCATTGCCGGCTAGCTCTTGCCGGCCACACTTGCGGCGGTGGGCACGCCGGTGGCGGTACCCGTGGCCGTGGTCAGCCCCGTGGTCGCCTTCGCCGGCTTGTCGTCTGCCCAGCCGAATTCAACGTGTCCGCGCATGCGCGATCCGGCGGCGACGGTGATCGACCCGGCTTTCACATCGCCGACGATGACTCCGCCTTCCAACACATCCACTCGCTTGGCGGACTCGATATTACCCTGCAGTTCGCCGCCGACGACGACGATGCCCGCCAGAACCTGCCCGGTCAGATGAGCGCCGGGTTCGATGCTGAAATTGCCGTCGATGCGGACATCGCCTTTGAAGCGGCCCGCAATTTTGACGTTGCCGGTTCCCTCGATCTTGCCTTCGATCGACAGATTGGCGGCGATCACCGATTCTCCGCCCTCGACCCGGGGAGCCGGAGCCGGACGGCGCGGCGGGACGGCCGGCGACGGATCATTCGTCGACGCACGCGGTTCAGTTCGCTCCGTGAAAGTACGCTCCGGCTGCGGCTGAGGGGCTGCAGCAGGTCCCGCGGTACCGGGTGTGGGTTTCTCATTCCAAAGTGCCATAGCAATTGTCTCCCGCATGTGAGGGTCTAAAGCCTACACGCTAACGCCGCAGAATGTCATCGGGCGAATGTCTTTTATTGGAGACGGGGCCGCCCGGCACGGGCCCTATCCAAGGCCGAACACACCTCCCGGACGCCATCCAGGATGCGCGGGGCCATTCGGCCGACCAGAGAGTCATTTACGGCAAAAACATGCTGGTCCCGGACGGCCTTAAGGTTCGGGAATCGCTTCCAATCCGCGGCTTGGGCGTAGCCATCCTGGCCGCCGGCGCTTATCAAGATGACATCCGGATTCCGCGCGAGAACCGCCTCGCGGTCCACGATGGGCGCCAGCGGCGTCAGATCCGCAAAAATATTGTTCCCGCCGCACAGCGATATCATCTCGCTGACGACCTGTTCACCCGATAGTGTGTACAGCGGCCGGTCCCACACCTGATAGAAGACCTTGAGCCGGGTCCTCCCCGCATAGCGTGTCCGCAGTTCGGCGAGATCGGCTCGATACCGGCGGGCTGCGTCATCGGCGGCCGGGGAGGTTCCTGCGAGGCGGCCAAATTCGACCAGAACCTGTCCGATATCATCGAGCTTGCGCTGCTCTGTGGCGAGCACCTGCAAATGCAATCGCTCAAGTTCGGTGCGAACCCGTGGCGGGGTACCGGATTCCCAAATGATGACCAGCGACGGCGCCAGGCGCAGCAGCCCCTCCACATCGAGCGCCGCGACTTCCCCCAGCCGGGGGATTTGCCGGGCAGCGGGCGGGTAGTCGCTGGCGTCGTCGACGCCGACGACTCGTGCGCCGGCACCCGCGGCAAACAGCAATTCGGTGATGTGCGGACTCAAACTGACGATCCGCGGGGCACTGACCATCGGCGCGCTTTGCACCGGCGCAGGTGCCTGCGCCGCGGATGCAGCTGCGCACGCGGCGACCCACGCCGCGGCGCAGGCAGCCGACCGGCCGAAAAAGTCTCCGCGGCTAATCCCAACCATGGTATCGACTATAATGGCTCTCGAATCGAACCGGGGGATAACACTTGTTCCAACAACTCAGCCGTCTGAATCCCGACACCATCCTCGGATTGATGGCAAAGTTTCGCGCCGATCCTTTCGCGCAGAAGGTTGACCTTGGAGTCGGCGTATTCCGCGACCTCAGCGGCAACACGCCGATCCTCGACTGCGTGCGGCGCGCCGAGCAAGCCGTACTCAAGTCGCAGACCACGAAGTCATACGTCAGTGCGGCGGGGCGCGAAGAGTTCAACGGCGCCGTCGAAGAACTCGTCCTGGGAAGCTCGCATGCCGCCCGGCGCGATCGGCGCGTACGCACTTTGCAGGCGCCGGGCGGTTGCGGAGCCCTGCGGGTGGGCGCCGAACTCATCCGAGCCGCCTCGCCAGCGGCGGCGGTGCATGTCAGCGACCCCACCTGGGGCAATCACGTGCCGCTGCTGGGGAGTTCGGGCCTGCGGCTGCAACGCTACCCTTACTACGATGCGGCCGCGCACGAAATGCGTTTCGACGCGATGCTGGAGCGTTTGGATCAGGCCGCGGCCGGTGACGTGGTCTTGGTGCACGCCTGCTGCCACAATCCTACGGGCGCCGACTTGGCTCCCCACCAATGGCAGGCGCTGATAGAATTGTTGCTGCGCCGCCGTCTCATCCCCTTCTTGGACCTTGCCTACCAAGGATTCGGCGAGAATCTGGCGGCAGACGTCGCCGCCATACGCCAGGTTGCCGAGACGGTGCCCGAAGTGCTCATTGCGACGTCCTATTCGAAGAACCTGGGGTTGTACCGGGAGCGGGTTGGCGCCTTGATCGTCGTAAGCGACGACGAATCGCGCGCCGACGCCGCCTACAGCCACATGCTGCAGATTGCACGCAGCATCTATTCGATGCCGCCCGACCATGGAGCGGCCATCGCGGCCTGCATCTTCGCGGACTCGCACCTGCGTGAATCCTGGATTTCCGAATTGGCCGCAATGCGGACTCGCATTCAAGACATGCGGCTGTTGTTGTCGGAGAAGCTGCGCGCGGTCACGGGCGACGATTCTTTCGACTTCATTCAAGCTCAGCGCGGAATGTTTTCGCTGTTGGGAGTGTCGACGGCGGTCGTCGATCGGCTGCGCGAGCAGCACCACATTTACATGACCGGCGACAGCCGCATGAATCTTGCCGGAATCATGCCCCACAACGCCGCGTACGTGGCTGAATCCATCGTCGCTGCACGAACGGCGGTAATGCAGGCCGCGTGAGCGGCAGAGCGTTATTCGTCGCCGAGAGCGTTCGTGAGGGCGGTCACTTCGGCCGCGCATTCCCTCATCATCAAGCGCGCACGTTCCTTGTTCAAGCCGAATCGCTTCGCGGTCGCCAGGCCATCCAGCGCCTCGTCGATGCCGTCGGCGTTCGTGTGGTGCGAGGCGAGGACGATGGCCATGGCGATGACGTCGCGCAGATCCGGCGCTCCCGGCCCGTCCCTGGTGTGATCGTTCTGGTCACCGACAGCGGCGGCCATTTCATCGGAAAATTCCCAGTTCTCGAGAATGGCCTTGCCGATGGAGGCATGCCAGTCCTTCAATATGCCGTCGAGCATGGTGGTGTCGACGAACAACTCGGGATGACTCACTGCCCGCGTCAGAACGTAGAGTTTGCCGATGCCGTGCATGATGCCGGCCAACATCGCCTCGTCGGGATTCACCTTCGAGTAGGTGCGGGCCAACACCAGGGCATACGCGGCGACCACTGTGCTGCATTCCCAAATGTCCTTGAGATAACGCTCCAGTCCCTTCAACTTGTTGGCGTTGCGGATCTGCGCCATGGCGAAGGAGATTGCCGCGCTGCGCACCATGTTGTGGCCGATTCGATTGATCGCGGTGCGCAGATCTCCCACCGCACGCCCGCTGCGATTGAGCGACGCGGAATTCGCAATTCGCATGAGCCGCGCCGCCAACGCGGGTTCCGAGCCCACCACCCGAACGACCTGATCGCCGGATGATTTGGGATCCGAAAGAACCCGGCGCACCCGAATGGCGATCTCAGGAAAAGACGGCAGATCCACCTTGCCCGCGGTCAGTTCCCCGGCCAGCGACCGGACGAATTCGAATGCGATGTTCGGGGAGGTCTGGAGGGGGGTACTCGTCACATTCGCACTCTTGAGTTAGGGCAGCGGCCAACCTTTGCAACTTGCGGCGGTCTCCCCTTGTAGATCGACCGGGCGGCGATAGACTTGAGGCCGACCCGTCCGATGGGCCCAGGGGCGTCGGAACCGGCCCCGATCCGTCGATCAGGTATGCCGGACCGCCGCCGAATTCGTGAAAAGCGTGACCGCGTCGCTGGACGCTGGCCGCATGGTGAATTCAGCGCCGCGCCGACGGCCTGCTGGAAAAGCGCTGACGCACTTCACCATTGCGGGACCGTTCGGTGAATTTCCCTTTGGCATACGCGGTCAGGACTCGCCGCCAAAAGGCGACCGAACCCGGGTGGCGCAAGTACTCGACGATCTCCCATTCGCCGGCGAATCGGTCGAAGATCAGAGTCGCCGCGTCCCGGCCTATCCCCTCGCGGCGGTGCGCCTTGCGGACGAAAAATTCCGACATGTGAAAATCGACGGCCGTCTCGCCCGCCGCCGGGATCCGCGGCCGGGTCACCAGAGCGAACCCAACGAGATCCGTGCCCCTGAGTATCACCAAGGGATGGGATTGATCGTTCGCGAACCAATTCGCAAATATCTCGTGCTCGTGCGGATTGTCGGCGCCCAACACGGAAAAGAGGCCGGTGTTGAGGTCGGAGAGGGCATCGAGGTACTCACCGTAAACGTCCTGGATCCACTGGCGATCCTTCTTGGACTGCTTACAGTCGCGAATGCTGACGAGCAAAGACGCCATTCGCTTAGACCTCAAAAAGACACAGCCCGAGAGGACGAGCCGTCGTGGCCGTCCGCCCGGGCATGTGAGATCAGCGTGAAGCGGATTACGGCTTCGGAGCTGCCGCAGCAGAAGCTGCGGTGGATGCTGCATCGGCAGCGGCGCTGGCGGCGGCGGCTGAATCTGCAGCGGCGGTCGCGGCAGAATCTGCAGCGGCGGCGGGCGGCGTGGGAGCAGGAGCCTCGGTCTTGCTGCCGCAGGCACCCAACACCAGTGCAGCGACGAAAGCGCTTAATGCAAGTTTGGTCTTCATCTATCGATACCCCAGAAATATATATTGATAAAACTAAAAGGCCGAGCGTGTCTCTGGGCTTCCACCCAGACGTCGCGGCCGATTTTAGAGGGTTTCACCTCAATTTCATATCACTTTCGCCGATCATGTACGGCCTGTAACGTCAAGCAATGGTCGAGAAGTCTATAGCTGCCGAGGGGTCTGGTGCATACTTCGTCCAACATTACGGCAATTTTGCGGGGGCTAAATTGAGCCAAAACGGATTGGATCAGCTCTATCTGGACCATCTACGAACCGTGACAGAGCGGACGGATCGGTCGCTGGCTGCCGCCGGCTTCGATGCCTTGGTCGTCCAGGCCGGCGTCCCCCCGACCCAGTTCCTGGACGACCAGGACTATCCGTTCAAGGTCAATCCGCACTTCAAAGCCTGGGTACCCATCGTCGACAATCCGCGCTGTCTACTGGTCTACAGGCCGGGCGCCAAGCCGCAGGTATTGTTTTATCAGCCGATTGACTACTGGCACAAGCCTGCCGACTTGCCGTGCGAACCGTGGACCGACGCCGTCGATCTCACCGCGATGGCCGACCCGGCAAAGGCCGCCGCCGCCTGGATCCATCTCGGCCGGGTGGCGTTCATCGGTCCCTCGGAGAACTTCGATGCCCCTGCGTCATCCGTCAACAACCCCGACCTGCTGGCGAGCCTGCACTACGACCGGGCGGTCAAGACGCCGTATGAGCTCGAGTGCATGCGGCGGGCGAGCGCCCTGGGCGCCCGGGGCCATAGGGCCGCCTGCGCCGCATTTCACGCGGGCGCATCCGAATACGAAGCGCATATGCGCTACCTTGCCGCCTGCACGCAGCGCGAAGAAGAGATGCCCTACAACAATATCGTGGCGTACAACGAAAATGCCTCGGTACTGCACTACCAACATCTCGAGCGCAAGGCTCCCGCATCGCTGCGCTCGTTCTTGATCGATGCGGGTGCTCAGTTCAGAGGGTACGCATCGGACATCACGCGCACCTACGCCGCCTCGCCCGGGCGGTTTGCCGACCTCGTCGACGCCACGAACCGGGCGCAACTGCAACTGTGCGACGAAATCGTGGCGGGACAGGACTACCGCGAGGTGCACCTATCCGCGCATCGAATCCTGGGGGATGTCATGCATGAAATGGGCATCATCCGTATACCCGGCGAAGAAGCGTTGGAACGAGGCATTACGGGCGTGTTCTTTCCGCACGGCATCGGCCACCTTCTGGGACTGCAGGTCCACGACGTCGGCGGTGTGATGGGCGACGTCAAAGGCCACGAGCGAAAGCGGCCGGAGGGCCACCCGTACCTGCGCCTCACCCGAATTCTCGAACCGGGAGTGGTCGTCACGGTCGAGCCTGGAATCTACTTCATCGATTCGCTGCTGACGGCGGCGCATGAAAAGGAGAAGCGCGCGCTCATTGATTGGAATGTGGTCGACGAGCTCAAGCCCTACGGCGGCGTTCGCATCGAGGACAACGTCGTGGCAACTGCATCGAAGCCGGAAAACATGACCCGGGATGCATTCGCGAATTTCTAGGCGCTACGCGCCACCTTCTCAGCTGTCCGCTACGCGCCAAGCTTCTCAACTGTTTTTTCTAAGCCGCGGCCTTCTTGCGGCGCTTGGGTGCGGCAGCCTCGGCAGGCGCTGCCGCGTCGGCGCCGGTTTCGGCCTTTTTCCTGGACTTCCGCGGCGCCTTGGCGCCCTTCGCAGGCTCCTCCGCCTTTGCCGCCGGCACTACGGCCTCTTCGACCAGCTGCATCAGCGCCATGTCGGCCGAGTCGCCCGGCCGCGGCTCCATTTTCAGAATCCGGGTGTAGCCGCCGGCCCGTGCTTTGAAGCGGGGTCCTAGATCGGTGAACAATTTTTCCACGATGCCTGAGTCACGCAGCCGCGAGAACGCCAAGCGGCGCTTGCCCAGCGAATCGATCTTCGCCAGCGTGATGAGAGGTTCGACCACACGGCGCAGTTCCTTGGCCTTCGGTACCGTGGTGCGGATCGTCTCGTGCCGCAACAGCGAAGTCGCCATGTTGCGCATCAACGCGTGGCGGTGTGAGGCATTGCGCGATAGCTGACGACCGCTGTTTCTGTGACGCATTTTCTAGAACCTTAAGTGCTTAAGCCGCGATTCAGATGCCGTCGCGCTCGTCGTCGCGCTTCAAGCCCGGAGGCGGCCAATTGTCGATACGCATGCCGAGGGTCAAGCCGTGGCTCTCCAGCACTTCCTTGATCTCGGTGAGAGACTTCTTGCCGAGGTTTGGCGTCCGGAGCAATTCCACTTCGGTGCGCTGCACCAGATCGCCGATGTAGTGAATATTTTCGGCCTTGAGACAGTTGGCGCTGCGAACCGTGAGTTCCAGCTCGTCCACCGGACGCAGCAGAATCGGATCGAATTGCGTTTCGGTCGCTTTCGCAGTGGATTCGTCCTGGCCCTGCAGATCGACGAACACCGACAGCTGGTCCTTCAGGATGCCGCCGGCGCGGCGGATGGCCTCCTCGGGATCGATGGTGCCGTTGGTTTCGATGTCCAAGATGAGCTTGTCGAGGTCGGTGCGCTGCTCGACGCGGGCGCTCTCGACGTTGTACGTCACCTTGCGCACCGGACTGAAGGAGGCGTCGAGTTGCAGGCGGCCGATGGAGCGGGTCTGCTCCTCGAACGCCATTCGCTGCGCAGCGGGACGATAACCGCGGCCCCGCTCGACTTTGAGCGTCATCGACAATTCGCCGGCCTTCGTCAGGTTGGCGATGACCAGATCGGGATTCAGGATCTCGATGTCATGATCGCCGGAGATATCACCGGCGGTCACGGGACCCGGGCCCTTCTTGTGCAGACGCACTTCCGCCACATCGCGGCTGTGCATGCGAATCGCGACCGCCTTGAGATTCAGGAGGATGTCGACCACGTCCTCTTGAACGCCTTCGATGGCGGTGTACTCGTGCAGCACGCCTTCGATTTCTATTTCAGTGATGGCCGCCCCCGGCAGGGACGACAGCAGCACCCGGCGCAGTGCGTTCCCCAACGTGTGGCCAAAGCCGCGTTCAAACGGTTCGATCACGATACGCGCATGCCGTGGCGACACGGGTTGTACCTTGACGACCCGGGGCTTCAAAAACTCATTGATCGATCCCTGCATGGATATTACCTACGTTAACTAACCGCGGAAACGCTGCAGCGACAAGCCGCACCGTTACTTGCCAATTCCCTCGTTCTCAATTCCTATTTCCCAATTCCTATTTGGAATACAACTCGACGACCAGACTCTCGTTGATGTCCGGCAGAATTTCCTGCCGATCGGGCACCGACTTCAAGATGCCGGAGAATTTCTTGTCGTCCACTTCGACCCAGTCGGGAAAACCGACCTGAGCGGCGATCGTGAGGGCCGCCTGAATTCGAGTCTGTTTCTTCGCCCTCTCGCGCAAACTCACCACATCGCCGGCCTTGCACTGGTACGAGGCGATATTGACGAGCTTGTCGTTGACCGAAACCGCCTTGTGGCTCACCAGCTGCCGCGCTTCGGCCCGCGTCGAGGCGAAGCCCATCCGGTAGACCACGTTGTCGAGACGGCACTCCAGGAATTGCAGCAACGTCTCGCCCGTGGCGCCCGGCCGACCTGCGGCCTTCTGATAGTAATTACGAAATTGGCGCTCGAGAACGCCGTACATGCGGCGCAGCTTCTGCTTCTCGCGCAGCTGCAATCCGTACTCCGAGAGGCGCTGCTTTCGCTCGCTCTTGACGCCGCCCGGCGGCACCTCGAGCTTGCACTTCGACTCGAGAGGCTTCACACCGCTCTTCAGGAACAGGTCGGTTCCCTCGCGACGCGACAGCTTGCATTTCGGACCCGTGTACTTTGCCATTAACAAAAATCCTTGAACGATCGTTCGGAAATAGAGGCGCGAAGCATCAGACGGACTCGCCTAGACGCGGCGCTTTTTCGGCGGACGACATCCGTTATGGGGGATCGGCGTCACATCTTCAATGTTGGTGATCTTGAGCCCACAGCCGTTCAAGGCGCGGACGGCGGACTCGCGTCCCGGGCCCGGGCCCATGACCCGCACCTCGACGTTCTTCACCCCGTGTTCCTGCGCCGCATTACCCGCGCGCTCCGCGGCAACCTGCGCCGCGAACGGCGTCGACTTGCGCGAACCACGGAAACCGCAGCCGCCCGAGGTGGCCCAGGAGAGCGTATTGCCCTGCCGATCCGTGATCGTGATGATGGTGTTATTGAAAGACGCATGCACGTGCGCGATCGCGTCGAGCACGTTCTTGCGAACTTTCTTGCGCGCCGGCTTGTTGCCCTGCGCGGCTCCGCCCTGTGCGGCATTCTGCTTCTGGTCAGCCATAAATTACACCTTGCCCGGGGGCGCGTTCATCTTCACCGCTTGCTTCCGCGGACCTTTACGCGTTCTAGCGTTAGTGCGGGTGCGCTGACCCCGCATCGGCAAGCCCTTCCGATGACGAATGCCGCGATAGCAGCCCAAGTCCATCAGACGTTTGATGTTCATCGACACTTCGCGGCGCAGATCGCCCTCGACCGCGAACTTGGCCACCTGAGACCGAAGCGATGCCACTTCGGCATCGGTCAGGTCCTTCACCTTGACGCTGTACTTCACCCCGGCGGCATCGCATATGCGCGCTGCCCGGCTGTTGCCGATGCCGAAAATGTGGGTGAGCCCGATGACAACATGCTTGTTCATCGGTATGTTGATGCCGGCGATACGCGCCATCTATTTCTCCACCCGCGCACTAGAGAAAAAGCGCGGTAGTATATTTGAAAAACGTCTAGAGATCAATTTGACTAGCCTTGACGCTGCTTGTGCCGGGCATCCGACGAACAGATGATGTAAACGATGCCGCGCCGCCGCACGACTTTGCAGTTCTTACAAATCTTCTTCACCGAAGGACGAACTTTCATTTCTTACTCCCGATGCCCCGCAGGCTGGCCTTTTTCATCAGGCCCTCATATTGGTGCGACATCATGTGCGAAGACGCCTGCGCGACGAAATCCATGACACCGACGACGATAATCAACAACGACGTGCCGCCGAACTGGAACGGAATGCTCGGGTTCACCATGCGAATGATTTCCGGCAGCAAGCACACCGCCATGATGTACAGGCCGCCCCACAGCGTCAGCCGGGTCAGCACCTTGTCCAGATAGTCGCCGGTCTGCTGACCGGGACGGATGCCGGGGATGAATGCGCCGGCCTTCTTGAGGTTCTCGGCCGTATCGCGGGCGTCGTACACCAAGGCGACGTAGAAAAAGGCGAATCCGATGATGAGCAGGGCGAACAAGACGACGTGCAGCGGCTGGCCGTAATTGAGAATGGATGCGATCTTGGTCAACGTCTTCTGAACCGCATTGGGATTCGGGCTGTTGCCGAAGAATTGAGCGATGGTGGCCGGAAACACCAGCAGGCTCGAGGCGAAGATCGGCGGAATGACGCCGGCCATGTTCAGCTTGAACGGCAAATGCGTGCTCTGGCCCTGCATCATGCGCCGGCCCACCTGCCGCTTGGCGTAATTGACCTGAATCTTGCGTTGCGCCCGTTCCACGAAGACGCAAAACAGGGTCACTAGAATGACGACGACCAGGATCAACAGCACGATCAGCGGGTTCATTTCGCCCGAACGCACCATCTCCAGGGTATTTCCGATGGCCCGGGGCAGGCCGGCGACGATGCCTGCGACGATGATCATCGTAATGCCGTTGCCGATGCCGCGCTCCGTGATCTGTTCACCGAGCCACATCACGAACATCGTTCCGGTGGTGATGGAAACGGTGGCGATGAACAAGAACTGCGGGCCCGGATTCGGGACGAGATTGCCGCCCGAATTCTGAATGGCGAGCGCTGCACCGAAGCCTTGGAACCCCGCCAGAAACACCGTGCCGTAGCGGGTGTACTGCATGAGTTTGCGCCGGCCCGACTCGCCGTCCTTGCGGATCTGGTTCCAGGGCGGATACACCATCGATGCCATCTGAACGATGATGGAGGCCGTGATGTAGGGCATGACGTTCAAGGCAAAGATGCTGAATCGCTGCAAGGCGCCGCCGGAGAACATGTTGAACATGCCCAGCAGGGTGCCGTTTTGGGTCGAGAAGAACGCCGCGAAGCGCGCCGCGTCGATCCCCGGCACCGGAATGAACGTTCCCACGCGATAGACGACCAAGGCACCCAATAGGAACCACAGCCGCTTGCGCATTTCCGCAAAGCGAGTGATGTCCCCTAGTGCCGCTGCGGCATTGGTGCTGGTAGCCACTGTTTCTCCTGGTCCCGCTAGGCCGCGAAGCTGCCGCCGGCAGCTTCGACAGCGGTCTTGGCGCCCTTGGTTGCGCTGATTGCCTTGTCCTTGACGGCGTACGCCTTCGTCACGGCGCCGGACAGGATGATCTTCACGATCTTGGTGTACTCAGGGACCAGGTTCGCGTCGATCAAGACCTGCAGCGTGACTTCGCCGCCCTTGACGCGCATCAGATCGTCGAGCGTCAGCTCGGCCCGCGAGGCCTTCATCGCGGAAATAAAGCCGATCTTCGGCAACCGGCGCTGCAACGGCATCTGGCCGCCTTCGAAGCCGGTCTTGTGATAGCCGCCCTTGCGCGCGCGCTGGCCCTTGACGCCGCGGCCGCAGGTCTTGCCCTGGCCGGCGGAGGCACCGCGCCCGACACGCAGATGCGTGCGCTTGGAGCCGGCACCCGGCTTGATGGTATTTAAACGCATGTGATCTACTTCCCGGAGCCCGGCGCGGGCTCGACCTTCAGCATATGGCTCGCCGCATTCATCATGCCGCGATTTGAGGGTGTATCGGCAACGACCACGGTGTGCCCGATGCGCCGCAGTCCCAAGCCCTTCACCGAACCGCGGATGCTCGCCAACTGGCCGTATACGCTCTTGATCAACGTGACTTTCACTGCCTTGTCCGTCATGACCTTAACCCACGAGTTCCGCGACGGTCTTGCCGCGCTTGGCCGCGATGTCGTCCGGCGTGCGGAGCTTGGCCAGCGCATCCATGGTCGCACGCACCACATTGATCGGATTGCGCGAGCCGTAGCTCTTGGCCAGCACGTTGCGCACCCCGGCGCACTCGAACACCGCGCGCATGCCGCCGCCGGCAATCACCCCGGTGCCGTCCGCCGCCGGCTGCATGTAGACGCGGGTGGTGCCATGCCGTCCCTTGACCGCGTAGAAGAGCGTGTCCTGCTTCAAGGAAACGGTGACCAGGCTCTTACGCGCCTGCATCATCGCCTTGGAAATCGCGACCGGCACTTCGCGCGCCTTGCCGTAACCAAACCCGACGCGGCCGGCGCCGTCGCCGACGACCGTCAGAGCGGTAAAGCCGAACTGTTTGCCGCCCTTGACCACCTTGGCCACGCGGTTGACCGCGACCAGCTTTTCGAGCAGATCGTCGCCGGACTGTGGTTTTTCTATTCTCGCCATAGTGACCGCCTCTTCAATTTAGAACTCGAGACCCGCTTCGCGTGCGGCCTCGGCCAGCGCCTTGACGCGCCCGTGATACATAAAGCCCGACCGGTCGAATGCGACCTTGGCGATGCCTTTTGCCTTTGCCCGCTCTGCAATGGCGCGGCCCACGGCTTTAGCGGCCTCGATGTTGCCGGTCGTCTTCAACTCGCCGCGCACGTCCTTCTGCAAGGTCGACGCGGCGACCAGAACCTTGTCGCCCTCGGGGGCGAAGATCTGCGCATAGATGTGCTGAGGCGTGCGGTGCACCGAAAGGCGCAGCACGGCCAGCTCCTTGATTTTCGACCGGCTCCGAAGCGCGCGGCGCAGGCGGGTGTCTTGCTTGGTCAACTTCATATGCTTTACTTCTTCTTCGCCTCTTTCAGCGAAATCTTCTCGTCCGAATACTTCACGCCCTTGCCCTTGTAGGGTTCCGGCGGCCGAAAGCTCCGAATCTCGGCGGCCGTCTGACCGATTCTCTGGCGGTCGATGCCCTTGACCAGAATTTCCGTCTGCGTCGGCGTCTCGATGGTGATGCCGTCGGGGATCGCGTAGTTGATGAGGTGCGAATAGCCCAGGGTCAGCGTAAGGCTCTTCGCCTGGACCGCGGCACGGTAGCCGACGCCCACGAGCTCGAGCTTCTTCTCGTAGCCCTTGGTCACGCCCGTGACCATGTTCGCGAGATGCGCGCGCGTCGAACCCGCGATGGCGTTCAAGCCTTCGCCGTCGCCGCTGGCCTCGACCGCGAGATGCTGCTTGTCCGGTTGGACCACTTTAATGCCGGTCTTGAGCGCGAGCGTCAGCGAACCCTTGGCACCCTTGACCGTGACGGACTCACCGCCGATGGTGACGGTAACCCCCTGCGGGAGATCGACCGGCTTTTTTGCAACTCGAGACATAGTAAAAACCTGCTTGAACGTCTACTAGACTTACTGAACGACGAAGAGCACTTCGCCGCCGGTACCGGCCGCGCGCGCCTGCTTGTCCGACATGATGCCCTGCGGCGTGGAAACCACCGCCACGCCGAGGCCGCCCAATACCCTCGGCAATTCGTCCTTGCCGCGATAGATCCGGAGACCCGGACGGCTGATGCGTTCGATGCGATCGATGACCGGCCTGCCGTCGTGATACTTGAGTTCGATGGACAGCGTGCTCTTCGCACCGGCCGTCTCGACGTTGTACGAACCGATATAGCCTTCGTCCTTCAATACCTTGAGAATCGCAAGCTTCAGCTTCGATGCCCCCACGCCCACTGTGGGCTTGCCCGCGGACTGCGCGTTGCGGATGCGGGTCAGAAGATCGGCGATGGGATCAGTCATGCTCATTGTGCGCGCCTCACCAGCTGGCCTTCGACAGGCCCGGAATTTCCCCACGATTGGCCGCCTCGCGCAGTTTGGTGCGCGCCAATCCAAACTTGCGGTACACGCCGCGCGAACGTCCGGTTATGGAACAGCGGTTGCGCTGCCGGCTCGCCGCCGCATCGCGCGGCTGCTGCTGCAATTCGACCTGCGCCTTTTCGCGCTCCTCCGCCCCGGTCTTCGGATCGCGGATCAACTCTTTGAGCTCGGCGCGCCGGGCGGCGTATTTCTTCGCTACCTTGAGGCGGCGCTTCTCGCGCATGAGCATGTTGGTTTTGGCCATGGCGTACCCTATTTACGGAACGGAAAGTTGAAGGCTTCGAGCAGCGCGCGTCCATGCTTGTCGTCCGCGGCCGACGTGGAAATGGTGATGTCCATCCCACGAATTTGGTCGATCTGGTCGTATTGAATTTCCGGGAAAATGATCTGCTCCTTGACCCCGAGGCTGTAGTTGCCGCGGCCGTCGAAGGAGCGCGCGTTGATGCCGCGAAAATCCCGAATACGGGGGATCGCGATGCTCACGAGGCGGTCCAGGAATTCGTACATGCGATCGCCGCGCAGCGTCACCTTGCAGCCGATGGCCTGTCCGTCGCGCACCTTGAACGTGGCGACCGACTTCTTGGCCTTCGTCACCGCGGGCTTCTGACCCGTGATCTTCGCCATGTCGGCGGTCGCGGCATCCATGACCTTCTTGTCGGCCACTGCCTCGCCCACGCCCATGTTGACCGTGATCTTGAGGATGCGCGGGACCTGCATCGTATTCTTGAGCTCGAGCTTGGCCTTCAGCTCCGGCACGATCTTCTCTTTGTAGATCTTCTTCAGTCTTGCTGCCATATTTTTTAGTGCTGACGCACCCTCTCAACGGGGGTGAAAGACACCCCCGTCTGATAGCGCTCGCGGAGCGAGCGGGAAGAATGATTCAACGCGCGCAGCGCCGTATGCTGGTTCGTCACTTGGCGTCGACCATTTCTTTGTTCGACTTGAACACGCGGACCTTGCGGCCGTCCTCGAGCGCCTTGAATCCCACCCGGTCGCCCTTTTGAGTCGCCGGGTTGAAGAGCAACACGTTCGAGACGTGCAGCGGCGCTTCGCGCTCGATGATTCCGCCCTGGACGCCCATCTGCGGATTCGGCCGTTGGTGCTTCTTGGACATGTTGAGTCCTTCGACGCGCACGCGGTCATCCGCCAGCACCTCGATGACGGCACCGCGGCGTCCCTTGTCTCGACCGGTGATTAGAACCACCATGTCGCCTTTGCGAATCTTTTTCATCTACCCATGCCTCTACAATACTTCGGGTGCGAGCGAAATGATCTTCATGAACTGCACATTCCGCAGCTCGCGCGTCACCGGCCCGAAGATACGCGTGCCGATGGGCTCGAGCTTGTTGGTCAGCAGGACGGCGGCATTGGTGTCGAAACGGATCAGCGACCCGTCGGCGCGGCGCACGCCGCTCTTGGTACGCACCACGACGGCGTCATACACTTCGCCTTTCTTGACTTTGCCGCGCGGGATGGCGTCCTTGACGCTGACCTTGATGACATCGCCGACGGCGGCATAGCGCCGCTTGGAGCCGCCCAGCACCTTGATGCACATGCAGCGCTTGGCGCCGCTATTGTCGGCTACATTCAATATGGTTCGCATCTGAATCATGTCGGTCCTTTATTCGGCTCGCGCACGTTCTACGACGCGCACCAGCATCCACGATTTACGGCGCGACATCGGCCGGCACGGCTTGATCGACACGGTATCGCCTTCCTTGCATTCGTTGCTCTCGTCATGCGCGAGCAGCTTCGTGGTGCGGCGGACGTACTTCCCGTACATGGGGTGTTTGACCAGACGCTCGACGGACACCGCGATGGTCTTGTCCATCTTGTTGCTGACGACTTTGCCCGTGAGCAGGCGCTGCCCCGGAACTGGAGTCGGGCCCGGCGTGGGCGCCGCGCTCGTGTCGAGCACGGTCGTTTCCGCCGCGTCGCTGCTTGCTTGTATTGGGATCGACATCAAACCTTACCTCCGCGCGGGCTGACCTGCGCAAGCACCGTCTTCACGCGCGCAATGTTCTTGCGCACCTTCGCAAACTGATCCGGCTTCGCCGGTTGACCCGTTGCTCGCGCCATGCGCAAGTTGAACTGTTCCCGGCGCAGCTTGAGGAGATCCTCGCCGAGATCGTTGGGCGCCTTCGCGCGCAAATCTTTCGCCTTCATGGTCGTACCTTCACGTTCGAACTTGGCGTTTAACGAATGCCGTGGACACGGAAAGCTTCGCCGACGCAAGCCGGAATGCCTCGCGGGCGATCTCCTCGCTCATGCCTTCGATCTCGAAGAGCACCTTGCCCGGCAATACCCTGGCGACCCAATATTCGACGTTGCCCTTGCCGGATCCCATGCGCACTTCGAGCGGCTTCTGCGTGATCGGCACATCCGGGAACACGCGGATCCAGATTCGCCCGCCGCGCTTCACATAGCGCGAGATGGCGCGGCGCGCCGCCTCGATTTCGCGGGCGGTCATGCGGCAGCGATCGGTGGCCTTGAGGCCATATTCGCCGAACGCGACAAAATTGCCGCGCTGCGCGCTGCCCGAAATCTTGCCCTTGAACTGTTTGCGGAATTTAGTCCGCTTCGGCTGCATCATGTGTCGTTACCTTGCATTCAACCGGCGGCCGGCGCAGCGGCTGTCGTCGGGGCCGTGGATGCGGCTTCGATCTCCGCCTCGGGCGCCTCGGCCTCCGGCTGATCGAACACTTCGCCCTTGAAGATCCACACCTTGATGCCGATCACGCCGTACGTGGTCTGCGCCTCGGCGAGACCATAGTCGATGTCGGCACGGAACGTGTGCAGCGGCACCCGCCCCTCGCGATTGGTCTCCGTCCGCGCAATCTCCGACCCGTTGAGACGGCCCGAAATGCGCACCTTGATGCCCAACGCGCCGGAGCGCATGGTATTGGTCACGGCGCGCTTCATGGCGCGGCGGAACATCACCCGCTTCTCGAGCTGCTGCGAGATGCCTTCGGCCACCAATTTCGCATCGAGCTCGGGCTTGCGAATCTCGGCGATGTTGAGGCGCACGTCCTGCATGGTCATGCCCAAAATCTTGGCGACGGCCGTGCGGAGTTTTTCGATGTCCTCGCCCTTCTTGCCGATCACGATTCCCGGCCGTGCCGTATGAATGGTGATGTTGGCGCGGCGCGCGGCGCGCTCGATATGAATGCGGCTGACCGAAGCGTCGGCGAGCTTCTTCATCAGGTACTGGCGCACCAGGAAGTCGGTGTGGATGTTCGAGGCGAAGTTCTTCGAATGGGCATACCACTTCGAGGACCAGTCGCGCGTGATGCCGAGGCGGATGCCAATCGGATTTACTTTCTGACCCATTAGGCGTCTCGCTTTCCGTCAGACACTTGAACCAGGATGTGACTGCTGCGCTTCGCAATGCGCACGCCGCGCCCCTTGGCACGCGCGTGGAACCGCTTGAGCAACGGCGCCGGATCGACTTCGATCCGCGTCACCTTGAGATCATCAACGTCGGCATTGAAATTGTTGTAGGCGTTGGCGATGGCCGAATCCAACACCTTGAGGACGATCTTGGCGCCCTTCTTCGGCATGAACTTCAGCGTGTTCACCGCGAGGGTCGCCGACTTCCCCCGGATGGTGTCGACCACCAAGCGGCATTTCTGGGGAGAGATGCGCGCGTATCGTAATATTGCCTTAGTCTCCATGCCTTACTCCGCCGCCGACACTTTTTTGTCGCCGGAATGCGCTTTGAAGGTGCGGGTCGGGGCGAACTCGCCCAACTTGTGACCGACCATGTTTTCGGACACCAACACCGGCACGTGCAGGCGCCCGTTGTGCACGGCGATGGTCAATCCGACCATATCGGGAATGACCATGGAACGACGCGACCACGTCTTGATGGGACGTCGATCGTTTTTCTGACTGGCCGTTTGCACCTTCTTAGCCAGGTGCAAATCCACAAAGGGGCCTTTCTTTAGCGAACGAGGCACTGACGTTTCTCCAATTTCTTAGGCTCCAATTTCTTAGGCTCCAATTTCTTTGGCCGGTCTCTTAGATTCGCTTGTTCTTGCGGCGCTGAACGATCATGCCGTCAGTGCGCTTGTTGCGGCGCGTCTTCTTGCCCTTGGTCTGCAAGCCCCACGGGCTCACGGGATGCGGGTTGCCCTGGCCGGACTTGCCTTCGCCGCCGCCGTGCGGATGGTCGACCGGGTTCATCACGACGCCCCGGACGGTGGGGCGCACGCCGAGCCAACGGACCGCGCCGGCTTTGCCGAACACCCGCAAATTGTGCTCGTCGTTTCCGACCTCGCCGATGGTGGCGCGGCAGTCGACATGAATCTTGCGCATTTCGCCGGATTTCAAGCGCACGCTGGCATACATGCCCTCGCGCGCCGCGAATTGCGCGGAGCCGCCGGCGCTGCGCGCCAGCTGGCCGCCCTTTCCGACTTTCAGCTCGATGTTGTGGATGGTGCTGCCGACCGGGATGTGCCGCAATGGCAGCGCATTGCCCGGCTTGATCGGCGCATCGGCGCCCGAACGAATTTCATCGCCGGCCTTCACGCCCTTGGGCGCGAGGATGTAGCGGCGCTCGCCGTCCTTGTACAGCACCAGCGCCAGGTGCGACGTGCGATTCGGATCGTACTCCAGACGTTCGACCACGCCGGGTATCCCGTCCTTGTCGCGCTTGAAATCCACGAGTCGGTAGCGCTGCTTGTGGCCGCCCCCGATGTGCCGCGTCGTCTGCCGGCCGGAATGGTTGCGTGCCCCGGTGCGATTCTTCTTCGTGGTCAGGGACTCGAGCGGTCCACCCTTGTGCAGGTGCGAGCGATCGACCTTGACCACGAAGCGCGTGCCCGGCGAGGTCGGCTTCATTTTAATGAGTGCCATGGCCTAATCCTTACTTCGCGGCGCCGGTGAAGTCGATCGACTGCCCGGTCTGCAAACTGACGTACGCTTTCTTGTAGCCGTTGCGTTTACCGGCCACATTCTTGAAACGGCGCGTCTTGCCCGGCTTGTTGAGCAGATTGACGCCTTCCACCTTGACCTCGAACATCAATTCCACCGCCAATTTGACTTCGGCCTTGGACGCATCGTCGCGCACGCGGAACACGTACTGATTCGCCTTTTCCGTGACGTTCGCAGCCTTCTCGGACACGTGCGGCTGGATCAGCACGGTCATCAATCGTTCTTTATTCATTCGCGCCTCCGAGACGCTGCTCGAGCAATTTCAATGCGCCGACCGTGGCCAATACCTTGTCGTGCTTGATCAAGCTCAAGGGGTCGAGCGAGGACACCGCCATCACGTCCACATACGGAACGTTTCCGGCCGCAAGGAACAACTTCTCTTCGTAAGCCTCGACCAGAATCAAAGCCCGCTTCAAGCCGAATTCGGCCAGCTTGCCGATAAGCAGCTTGGTCTTCGGGGCCGAAAGCTCGAGGGACTCGATGACCAACAGACGATCCTGGCGGATCAGCTCGGATACCATGCACTGCATGGCGGCGCGATACATCTTGCGGTTCACCTTCTGCGAGAAGTCACGCGGCCGCGCGGCGAACGCCCGTCCGCCGCCCACCCAGATGGGGCTGCGAATCGAGCCGACGCGTGCCTGGCCGGTGCCTTTCTGGCTCCAGGGCTTTTTCCCGCCGCCACGAACTTCGGCACGGGACTTCTGCCGCTTGGTGCCGGCACGTCCGGCGGCCATATAGGCCGTGACGACCTGATGAACCAGCGCCTCGTTGTACTTGCGGCCGAAGGCCTCGTCCGACAGCTGGATTTCGCTGGCGGGACTGACGTTCTTGAGCTGAAGCTTCATGGCGTTTACTTCTTGTCCGATTTGGAGGCGCCCTTACCGGCTCCGCCCTTGGCGGCAACGGGGGCCTTGTTCGGCGCCAGGCGCTTGCGGCGCGCCTGGGAGGCAGCCTTCAGCGAGGGCCGGACGATGACACGGCCGCCTTCCGAGCCCGGTATCGCTCCGCTGATGAGGAGCAGGTTGCGGTTCACATCGACTTCGACGATCTTCAGATTGTCGATGGTGCGGTTCTTGACACCCATGTGGCCCGACATGCGCTTGCCCTTGAACACGCGGCCCGGGGTCTGGCGCTGACCGATGGAGCCCGGAGCGCGGTGGGAGAGCGAGTTTCCGTGGGTCTTCATGCCCCCGGCAAAATTGTGGCGCTTCATGGTGCCGGCGAAGCCCTTGCCCACCGTGGTGCCGGTGACGGCGACCACCTGTCCGACGGTGAACATATCGACTTTCAGCTCGCCGCCGGCGGCCAGCGAGTCGCCTTCGCCCTGACTTAAGCGGAATTCCTGGGAGGTGTAGCCGGCGGCGACGTTCGCCTTGGCGAAGTGGCCGGCAAGGGCCTTGGGCACTCGTGACGGGCGACGCGTTCCGAGGGTCACCTGTACGGCACGGTAACCGTCGGTTTTGTCGGTCTTGACCTGCGAAATGCGATTCGGCAACGCCTCGACGACCGTCACGGGGACAGTTACGCCGGCGTCAGTAAAAACGCGGGTCATGCCGCATTTGCGGCCAACCAGACCTATGGTCATTGTCGAATCCTCATTCAGCGAGAGCTACGATTGGCTCCCGCTTTCGTTGCAATCAGCCGGCGGTTTAGGTACTCGAGACCCCAGGCCCCTCGAGCTGCACGGCTCTCGGAAAACTGGCGTCGGCACCCACGCGCTCCGACCTCTAAAATTGGACCGCGAATTCTACAGGAATCCGGGCTGGTATCAAGCGCTGACGCGCTGAATTTACGGGGGTCCGATGCGGACCCCCGACCGACAGGCGCCCGCTTTGCGGGCGTAAGAACCCCTAATTCAGCTTAATTTGCACGTCCACGCCGGCCGGAAGCTCGAGCTTCATGAGGGCATCGACGGTCTTGTCCGTCGGGTTCAGGATGTCCATCAGGCGCTTGTGGGTGCGGATTTCGAACTGGTCGCGCGCGTCCTTA
>Ga0179592_10000280_pt1 | contig 20542 bp, 20 predicted proteins | sample CZODoug2_1_08_16_FD_148623 | JGI IMG/M metagenome (GOLD analysis project Ga0179592, IMG submission 148623) | Vadose zone soil fungal communities from Angelo Coast Range Reserve, California, USA - CZODoug2_1_08_16fungal (Illumina Assembly) | ecosystem: Environmental > Terrestrial > Soil > Vadose...
AGACGTAGAGCACCGTCGCGTTCGATTGATTGCGCAGCTCCGGGCTCCGTTTCACGGGTCAGCTAAGCTGCCGCCCCACCATCCGGCCCATGGCGGCAAAAACGGCGTCCAGCTGCGGACCGGTCGGGTAGCCGTCCTGGGTGTAGACGCAGATCAGCACGGGCCGGCCGGGCATGGGCCAGGCCACGGCGATATCGCCGGAAGCGTCCTTGCCGTTGTTGCCGGTCTTGTCGCCGACCCTCCAGCTCTGGGGCAGGCCGGCGCGCAGCCGTTTGTCGCCGGTCTTGCAGTTCAGCATCCAGCCGGTGAGGCGTTCGCGCGAAGCCGGCGACAGCACCTCGCCCAGCACCAAACGGCGCAGGTTGCCCGCCATGGCGGCGGGCGTGGTCGTATTGCGCGGATCGCCCGGCGCCGAGCGATTGAGCTCCGGTTCATTGTGGTCGAGGCGCGTGACCTCGTCGCCGGTCGAGCGCCAGAAGGCGGTGAGGGCGGCCGGACCGCCGATCTCCGCCAGCAACAGGTTGGCGCAGGTGTTGTCGCTGAGCTCCACGGCCGCCTCGCACATGTCGGCGACCGACATGGTGGCGCTGGTGGCTTTGCCCAGATTCTGCCTGGCCGCCGGGGCGTAGTCGAGAAGATCCTGCGGTCCGTACGGGATCAGGCGCTCCAGGTGATCCTGACCGCTGTCGACCCGCGCCAGCACGCAGGCGGCGAGCGAGGCCTTGAAGGTGCTGCACATGACGAAGTGCTCCTGCGCGCGCCAGCCGATGTTCGCGCCCGTTGCCAGATTCTCGGCATAAAGGCCGATCCGCCCGCTGGTCGCGCGCTCGTAGGTCTCGAGCACTGGCGGTGCCTCCTGCGCGAGCGCGCGCCAGGCGGCGAAACTCGAAGCGGCGGCCAGCACGGTGCGTCGATCCAGGATCATGGGGAGTCCTTTCAAGCCGAGCCTTCCTATGGCTGTCATAACGCATCTCGTAACGTGTGGGCATTACCCGCGTCGTTGGCGAATCCCGCGCGGGCGTAACCGGCGCAATGCCCACTCTACGGCCGGTAATGCGGCAGTCTGCAGAGCGAGCAAGATCGCCTACCAATATGGGTAAGATGTGACGAGACCTCCCGCGATCCCCGGTCGGAGCCGGGAGCTTGCCCACCGCGGCAGATCGTCGAGATCTACCGCGTGGGCATTGCGCCCGCGCCGTTGGAGAATCCCTCTGGGCTGATCCGCAACGCCACCCGGCAGTTAATGTTGTGGTTCCTACACTTGATTCATTTTGTTGTCGTCGCCCGCAAAGGCAGGCGACTTTCGGGCGGGTGAACGGAAACCATCCCGCTCGTCCCCGCGGACGAGCCTGTGAGGAAATCGCCCGCAGTCCTCTCTGACGCGAGAACGAGCGGAGAATCGGCGAACACGGCCGCCCCCGCTCATTCCCGCGGACGCAACACTAACGCCTATTCTCACAGCCCGAAGACGTAGAGCACCGTCGCGTTCGATTGATTGCGCAGCTCCGGGTTCCGTTGCACGCTTGAGAGGGAGTTGCTGATCTGGCCCGACGGCCGCACGCAGCACACGCCCGATGCGATCGCGATGTACTGCCTGCCGTTCACCGCATAGGTCATGGGCGCCGCGTTGAAGCCGGTGCCGACATTGAATCGCCACACCTCCTCCAGCGTCTGGTCGTCGAGCGCCACCAACGTGCCGTCAAGCATCCCGGTGAAGACGAGGCTCCCCGCGGTGGTCAAAGTCCCCGACGAGTTCGGGTAGGGGAACTCGGCGCGCTTCTTGATCTCGCCAGTGACCGGATCCAGCATGGTGATGGAGCTGGTGATGGGCCCGTCGGCTCCCGGCGTGCCGCCGTTGAACTTGCCCTTGACGTGGGCGCTCGAGTCGACCGTGACGGTGCCGCAGCCTTCATAGGCCGGAATGTAGAGGTAGCCGGTGCGGCGACTGTAGGACACCGGCCAGAAATTGGTGCCGCCCGTGATGCTCGGGCAAATCTGGCGCTTCGTCTTATCGGCGAGCGATGCGGCGCCCTCGTTGTAGATCTGGACGTCGCGGTTGGGATCGTAGTCGACGGGCTTGCCGGTCTTGGAATCGATGCCCTTGGTCCAGGTCAGCGTCTTGACGTGCTGGGTGGCCTTGAGGAACTGACCGTTGAGGCGATCGAAGCTGTAGGTGAAGCCGTTGCGGCCCGCATGGGAGAGGATCTTGCGGTCCTCGCCGTTAATCTTGGTATCGATCAGGACATGGGCGCCGGTCTCGTCGTAGTCACGGTCGTCGTTGGGCGTGTATTGGTGCCACCAGGTGATCTTGCCGCTGCCCGCGTTGAACGCGATGGCGCTCGAGGTGTAGAGATTGTCGCCGGGTCGGAACGAGGAATCGTAGGGCGGGACCGGATTGCCTGATCCCCAATAGGTCAGGTTGTTGGCGGGATCGTAGGCCCCGGTGCCGTAGAAGGAGCCGCCGCCGGTCTGGTAGGCGTTGACCTTGTCCTTCCAGGTCTCGCTGCCGGGCTCGCCCGGCGCGGGGATCGAATAGGTCTTCCATTTGACGTCGCCGGTCTTGGGATCAAGCGCCGCGAGCCAGCCGCGCAGGCCGCGATCGCCGCCGGAGCCGCCGATCAAGATCTCGTCCTTGAGCGCCAGCGGAGCCGCGGTGAGCTCGAGATCAGCCTGATCGGTGAGGTTCTTGTCCCACACCACCTGGCCGCTTTCCGTGTCGGTCGCGATGACGCGTCCGTCGTAGCCGGTGACCGAGATCACCAGGTTTCCCCACAGGGCGACGCCGCGGTTGCGGTCCTGGTTCGCCTCCTTGGGATCCATCTTCCACAGGATGGTGCCGGCCGTGCCCGAGCGCACGTCGATCTTGGAGACGACGCCCCAGCTGTCGACCATGTACATGAAGCCGTCATCGACCAGCGGCGTTGCCTCGATGCTCTCGCCGGCCGATTTGCCGCCCAGCGGCACGGCGAACAGCAACCGGAGAGCCTTGATGTTTGATCGGTTGATCGTCTCGAGCGACGAATGGCGCTGCGCGCCGAAATCGCGATGGTGCATCAGCCAGTTCCGCGGCTCGGGATTGAGTAGCCGCTCGTAGGTGACGTCGGCCGCCTGCAGCGGGCAAGCGCTGGCCAGGAGCGCGCCGGCCAATGCCGCCAGTGTGCCGGTGGGTGCCTTTGTAGCGCGATAGCCGGGAATTCTCCTCATCTTCGCCTCCCTGAATCGGGATTCCCCGCAGGAACCCCGCAGAGGGCGAATGCTAGGCGTTTTCCAAATGGGTTCAATGCCCACCCAGGACGTATCGCGGGGCGGCGGGCGCACAAAGGTCGCCGACCTTCGAAAGCGTGAATGGCAACCGTCCTGGTCCGCGCGTCTGCGGGAATGAACGGAGGCGGCGGCGTTCGCCCATTCTCCGCTTTTCCTCACGGGATCCTTCGCGCGGCATGACGCCGAATAGGATATGACACTAGAGAATCGCCAGCACCCCCGCCGCGAACACCGCCAGCGTCAGAAGGAAGCCGACACAAAGTCGGCTCTTGAGTTTTTCGGCAAGGACGATTCCTTCAAAATCGACGCGCATCTCTTCGGTGAGAACGCTTCCTTCCACCTCGGCGATCATCGATCGGCTCCTCTAGAGTTCGCTGCCGGCACTCGATTCCAGGGCCTCGTCGGGAAAAAGCCAATCGAGACCCTTCGGCGGCAAATGCGCTTCCGCCGGCACACCAGCATTGAGCTCTCAAGATTAACGATCGTTTGCGCAACGTCTCCGGTCGATACCCGAGGGGAGGCGGCTCGACGGGGACGCGATAAGCAACACATCGACGCAATCCAACACATCGACGCAATCCATGACGGATCAGGTAGTGCTGCACCGCGGCTGAAGGTGCGATGATCTGTGCCTGCTCACGAGATGAGCACTTCGCCCGCCAGCCCTGGAAGATCATCGGGGTCAATGCCAGAGAATTATGGCTGCACAAGGCCCTCTCGAAAGGCGTAGCGGACGAGCTGGGCGGTGGTATGGATGTCGAGCTTGCGCATCGAGGCGGAGCGATGGGTCTCGACCGTCTTGACGCTGATGCTGAGCAACAGCGCCGTCCTCTTGTTGCTGTTGCCCTCGGCGATGAGCTGAACGACCTTGCGTTCGCGCGCCGTCAACGAGTGGGCCTTGTGCTCCGAAGCGGTCTGCTCGAAGAAATTGTCCAGCAATATCTTCGAGACTTGATCCGAGAAATAGGTGTGGTGCAGCGCCAACGCGGTCACGGCCCGGACGATGGTCTCGTCATTCTCTGATTTCAGCACATAGCCCCGGGCGCCGGCGTGGAGCACGTCACGGATCTCGCTCTCGCCATTCTGGAGCGTGAAGATCATAACCTCGGTTTCCGGCGCGGCCTTGCGGATTTGCCGGGTGGCCTCGGCCCCGCTTACGAGCGGAAGCGAGATATCGAGAATGGCGACGTCGGGCCTGTGTCGCAGCGCAAGCTCCACCGCCTCGCAACCGGTGCTCGCTTCCGCGCAGACCTCAAAATCCGGGCGCGCTTCGAGAAGAATGCGCAGGCCACGCCGCACGACCGCTTGGCCGTCAGCAAATAGAATGCGGACCATATTTCGTAGCGCCCCAGAGCCTTGGTCGCCCCCTGACCACGCACCTGCGTGCAAGCATACCGTACCACAGTGATAATCGTAATGGTGGTAACACGATATTCGGGGAATTTGTTTTGAATGTCATACTCAATCGGAATGAAACCTACGGAGAACCTCGCGCACGGCCGGTGGTGTATATATACCCCTGCCAGATCTCGGCACCGCGCTCGAGGCGACGACCGCAACCCTTCCCGTGATCCAACCTTCGCCACTCCCTGTCGGCCATCTCATTATGACATGGCCTTCAGCCCCGCCTGTCGCCTTTCCTGCGCCGAGTCTCGTCATGATTTGCCGCTCCGCTTCAACCGGCTCCCGCCAATTCGATCAGCATGGGACGCAGAAGTCTCTGTTCCTGCAGAAAACAGCTGCTGCCTGTTTCAATTCGATTTACACCTTACCTTGCGCTCGTCTAACTGCACGACAATTAATCTGTGGCAGCATCAGGTGAAGTTCACAGGAGTGCCAGGTGTCTTCAGTGGAGACCGTGGTTGAACCCTCGAATCGGCCACCCGGTGTGCCCGAGAAGCAGCGGGTGTCGTTCGTGGAGCCGGAAGTCGAGCCCTCGACGATGGAACGCATTCTGTACGGCGCCGAAACCACGCTCAAGGTGATTGCGATTCGCTGGCGCGGGGTCATCCTGTCGTTCCTGCTCGCATTGACCCTCTGGTTCGCCGTTCAGGTGGTTTTAGCCGTGCGCGGCGCAATCTTGTATGTGCAGGACAATATTCCGAAATATTGGAGCGAACTTCACGAAGAGTTGCCGGCCATCCACTTTCCGCGGATCAGGTCGCCGAGGGCCTCGCTGCCGATCACGAACTGCTGGCGCGACCGCTCTGTCGCCGGCGGCGATTGTTTCCGTCGGGGACGAGCCGCGCGACAATCCCCGCCGGTCCGCCGACGTGCCCCCGAGCCGTGTCAGCCGCGCATTCGATTTCAAAGCTGCAGGCCCGTCGATATTTGACCGTTCTGCCCATCCTTCGAAGAATTCGCCGCAGCGCTTACAGGTCGTGTGCCAAGCCCCGCATGGAGACGCCCGGCGATCTTTTTGCAGCGCGGCAGGCTCCTGCGTGGCAGAGAGATTCTGCTTGGATTCTGCTTGGCCTTTGATTGGACACACACTTGTGAAATTGGTGAATGCCTTTCCGGGAATTCTTCTTGTTGCCGGGTTAGCTCAATGTGAGAGCAGCAACGCATGTTGCAGACGGAGGTTCAATTCCTTCACCCGGCACCAAGAGACGAGGGCGCCTCAATTGCTCCGGCCACTTCAATTGCCCACCTCAATTGCCATTGCCCGCAGCGATTGCCGGTGGCGTTCCGCAGGCGGCATCTCGACCGCACGGACCAGCCACGATTGACGTCCCTGCTGCTCGCGATGTGGTGGCCGCGCCACAATCCTTGCAAACATGGTTAACGCGTGAATCGTGCGCGCGAAGCGGCGCGCGGTTCAAATCATTACCTACGCGAAATCTATTTGTTTTCCGCGACCTACAGCAACGAACGTGGACCGGGTTGGTCGCGGCTCCGGCGCGCGGGTGCGATCGTGTTGATTGGATTCGATGCGCCGATACGCAGTCATCAGAGATGTAGTTGTTGCTCGTCCTATTTTAGTCTCTCTTTTTTGGTATCCGCGTGGCGTATAAAAATGCGACAGAGGAGGCTGAAATGGATCAATCTACAATCATACGGAGGCCGAGACAGCTGTGGTTGGCCCGCATCGCGGCTTTCGCCGTAGTGCTGCTCGGCTTGTTCGCAATTGCGGTACCTGCATACAGCGGCGAATACTATGAACCCGAGTCCTATCCGGCACCAGGATACCAATATGCTGCCGATCAGTATGTGCCCGGCCCCTACTATCAAGGAGCCGCGTACCGTTCGAATTGCTGCGGTTATCCGCGCGTGGAGTGTTGCGGCTATCGGCGCGCGGAGTGCTGCGGCTACCGGCGTCCGGATTGCTGCGTCTATCGGCATGCGGAATGTTGCGGCTGCCCGCGATGCGGCAGCGCCGGGGTCCATGTGTTCGAGCGCAAGGTCGTGGAGCGCGAATACTATGAGCGGCGAGACGGCGCGGGTTGGCATACGCCGTACCGCTCATCCGGCTACGCAGAGCCCGGATGGTCCGCCTATCCGGTTCCCTCCAGATACGAAGAACCGCGACCTCCATTCCCCCCCTATCTTGGCTATGCCGGCATACGGGGGCCGTCACCTCGCGACGGTTATGAATTCGAGCCGCGGCGGCCGCCGGCGGACGTCGGTATACCAAGCGCTTATTACGGCTATCCCGAATAGAGGGACTCATGTGCTGCCGCCGGACAACAGATGCCGTCAGCGCTGCGATCAGGAATCTGCCGCAGCTCTCACGGCATCATAAAATGTTAAATGAAATGGCCGAAGCTGCGTCGACCCTAAAGCTATGACTGACAGCCGCTATGAGACCGACAGCAGCTCAGCCCAAGGCGCAGGTTCCTTGCCCGACAGCCCTTGCCAGGCGCTCAATGTTTCCTTGTTGCCGCGCAAGGGAGACGCACAGTGAATTTCGGATTCGCGCTCTCGCTCATTCTTGCGGGGTTCTCGGTCGTGGGGGTTTTCATCGAGATCCCCTTTGTCAGCAACTACGCCTTCTGGATCGCGATTGCGGCCTATGTCATTCTCGCAGCCACCCATAAGTGATTGCGTTATTATATGACTGCACGCGGGACTGCGCATCTCAGGCTGCATGAGCGAGAGATGGCGGCCGACGACTTTCACATTCCGGATGTCGAAGCAATAGCCTAAGGTATCTAGATACCATACCATAATGCGTCCCGGGCCGGCCGTGCTGGCTCGGCCCGATCAGGGCGCAGGAGTCCGACAAGGGAGGACCAGATGCTGGTAACCGAGACGCACGCCAAGCGGACCATGTGGTGCCCGATGGTGCGAATACGATGGCAAGCCAGGGTCGTCGCACCTAATCGAGTCAACCCGGGTCACCGATTCCGTCTATTCAATGCGCTGTTCCGAGGACTGTTTCCTCGCCTGCATTGGTTCTTTCGGGCGAAGTATTTCAGGTGCTGGGGGTCTGGATGCATGATGTGGAGATGGGAGTTGGGAAAGTCGCCGCAGCGGCGGGGATATTGCGGGCTGGCCGGAAATCCGGTCCAACTCGGGGAACCGGAAGAACAGGCTTGAGGCCGCCGGACCCGCCCCCTTCCGGTTGTGCTGCGCATCTGCGAGCCTGTGCAGAAACAGCATAGGGCGGAACGGGGTTCGCCCCGTTCTCCGCGTGTTCCCACCTCGGGCTACCGGCGGTTTCCTCACCGACTCGCAAGCGCCAATGAGCGGCCATTTCCTCACGGGCTCTGACACGGATTTCCGCGGTGCTCCCGGGCTGCGCGTACCGGGGGATTGCCCGGGCGCCGCCAGCTTTGATGTGGCGCGCCCCAGCGAGCGAATAGATGCCCCGCACCGTGAGGTCAGGGACCCGAACTTGTGGTGTTTATGGTCCGCACCGCGTGCGCACTCCAACAATGGTTCACCGGGTCCGCGCTCTTGACGATGCGCTTGTCCCTGATGGCAGAGCAACAAAACTCGAGCTCACGAGCATAGGCCAGCGCTTCCTGCTCGGTCGCGAAGCGCAGGGAATCGCCTTCCCATTCACCAGAATCGTCCATGACGACTTCGACTTTCCAAGACATCTCATCCCCCTTGTCGGCAGCGTACCCGCATGAATTCCGGCGGGCTGCCGCCCAAAAAATGCAAAGCGTTAAGAGCGCGCCGCCGCGCGCGGGTGCTGCACACCGAAAGTAAGCTCGATGTTCAGTTCGGAGTGGGATTGTACCGGCGGTCTCAACAGGACCAGCGTTTCGACCAGTATCGCGGAGACCATGCGATATTTTGCGCCGGCCGACCGAACTGCGAATCTATGCGGGTTTGACCCCGGCGACGCGCAGCGGTATTCGCGTAACTGACGTGCACCATTGAACCCTCATCTGGTCTGTGTCCTGCCGGGTCTCACCGCACTCACCGCACTCGGCCGGACGGTTATGACCGTATGACAAATTGCGTCGGTCGCAAGTACATTGTTCGGAATGCGCGAGGTAACGTTATTCCGCACAAGTGTAATTTTCAGCCGCAGTACACGATCCGAAATTCGTCAACTGGTGCAGCAACATATTGCAGCACTACTCTTATACATATCGATATGTCCCTTAGGGTATCAACCTTAGGGGAGACGATACCTGTCTTTAATCGTGGGCCCGCATTGATAACAACGCTGACGGTTGTTTGTCGGCATGGATGCAGGGCGGACATCACAGCCCAACCCCGACGGCCCAAGTGCTTCGCCCGGATCGGGATTGGGACAAACCATCGATCAATATTCGGCCCAGGGAGTCAGGGATGCGTCGCAGTGTGATCACCATCTCGATCTGGCTTGCCGTCGTGGCATGCGCGAGCAATGCCGAAGCGAGGTTGGACTTGTACGTCGACAAGATGACCCAGCGGATCGCCGTCGTTCAAGACGGCTATCTGCGTTACCTTTGGCCTGTTTCGACCGGGCGAGACGGCTATGGCACTCCGAACGGCACCTATGTGCCGGAGCGTCTGGAACGCAGCTGGTTCTCCAAAGAGTATTACAATGCACCGATGCCGTACGCGATCTTCTTCCACAATGGCTACGCGATTCACGGCAGCTACGACATCGCACGGTTGGGTGGACCGGCATCGCATGGATGCGTGCGGCTCTATCCGCAGCAGGCCGCGGTTCTGTTTGACATGGTGGAGCGGGAAGGTCCCGGCAATACGACGATCGTGGTCGGAGGCGACAGTCAGCCGGATCTGCGGGTGTCAAGATACCGCGATCCGGTTGACCCGATCAGACCGATGGACCCAGGCGAAGGAGGAATTGCGAGGGGCAGCTATCCGATGCGTCCGCCGACGACGCCGGATTACGGCACGGATCATTATGGGGAAGGGCCGGGTCAGCCGCGCGGCGAGATTGGTCGGCTCGCGACGCGCGATGCCTATCCGCCGAACGCCTATCCGTCGAACGCCTATCCGTCGAACGCCTATCCGCCGAACGCCTATCCGCCGAGACCGCGTGGTGACATCGACGATCTCTACGGTCCCGCCAGGGGATTGCGCCGCCAGGCCGACCAACCGGCAATCGATCGGGCAAGACCGAGCGTCATCGGCAGGCTGGCGCCGGAACCGCCGAAGCCGGAACGGCTGAGGCAGCCGCCGCAGCTGACACAGCCGAAGCCGGAACAGCTGACACAGCCGAGGCTGACTCAGCCGAAGCCGGAACAGTTGAAGCCGGAACAGCCGGCGGTGGCACAGCCAGCGATAGCACAGCCGCAGTTGGTGCAGCCGAAGCCGGAGCGGCCGAAGCCGGAACAAGCGCGGTTGGAACAGCCGAAGCCGGAGCAGCCCAAGCCGGAGCAGCCCAAGCCAGAGCAGCCGAAGCTGGAACAGCAAAAGCCGGAACAGCCGAAGCAGGGCAACGGGTATACGATCCTACCCAAATCGTATTGGACCGGGGCGTCATGGCGGTGGCGATTGAACCCCGAGCAGGAGCCCCGGTGATTCGAAGCTCGCGGAGAGCGATAGACAACAATCAATGGAGGATAATAAATATTGATGTGGCGTCAGAGTGAGCACGGCGCGATGGTATCATACGTAGGCTAGACATCGATAGTGCGGCGCGGTTTGATTAGACGAAGTCTGGGCGGCCGTGCCGTGCCGGCAAGCTCACCGTCACGCGTGCGAGATCGGCGGGAAAAACCCGAGTAGCGGAAGACTGCGGGAATTCAAATATCCGCCGGTAAATTGGCTTAAATTTGCCCCTCAAAACTCACAAATTGTTTATAATAAAAACACTGCTTCGGCACATTAGCGCTAGTTCAGCACATTAGGGCTAGTTCAGTACATTAGGGCCAGGAAAACGGCCCATGAGGAGGCGCGATTATGAATCAACCGAACGGTTCTATTTCTACGGTCTCCGAGATTCGAGGCGGCGTTGCCAATCCTGCCAAGCAGGCCATGCCGTCAGGGCAGGCCGATGATGCGATGGACGGGACGTCAAAGGTGATGGTGGAGCAGCCGGTAACCCCACCGACGCTGGAGGGCATTCATCCAGGCAGCCCTCGGGCCCTGCAGGCGTCTATCGAGCGGCGCAAGAGACTGGCCGATCGGATCAGAGCCGAGCATCCGTATTTTACGGAAGCGGAAGTCGAAGAGCGTCTGGAACAGTTTGGTGCCTAGCGCGTAGCTGGTCTTGGTTGGCCGACCACTGATATGTCCAGCAACCGAGCGGCGCCAACGTGGCTTGGTATCCCAACCATAGCGGCCATGTGATGCTCGAGTGGATATACAATGGACCTGCTTAGCTCGGGGGTGTATGTTTTACTTGCCGTTGTGGCGTTTGTCCTGGTTCTCGGGAATTTCTTTACCGTTAACACCGCTCAGGTTGCGGTCATCACCAGATTTGGAAGGTTTCTTCGCGTCGCCAATCCGGGCTTGAACTGGAAATTGCCGTTTATTGACAGCATTGCCGGCAGGGTCAGCCTGCGGGTCAATCAGATTGCCCTGACAATGGAGACGAAGACGAAGGACAACGTCTTTGTCACCATTCCGATATCCGTCCAAAGTCGGGTTCGTCCGGACAAAGTCTACGATGCCTACTATAGGCTTTCGAGTCCCGCGGAGCAGATCCAGTCCTATGTCGAACAGGTCATTCTCGGGACCGTTCCGGGCATGACGCTGGATGAGGTGTTCGCGAACCAATCCGGCATCGCGGCGGCCGTGAAACGGGAGCTGGACGTCGATATGGCCGGGTTCGGATACGAGCTCGTCAACGTGTTGGTCACGGATATTGTACCTGATGCAAAAGTGAAATCGGCCATGAACGACATCAACGCGGCGCAGCGCGAGCAGGTCGCCGCGAGTGCCAGAGGCGAGGCCGAGAAGATTCTGGTGGTAAAAAGAGCCGAAGCCCAGGCGGAGAGCAACGCTCTTCAGGGGCAAGGCATTGCGAACCAGAGGAAGGCTATCATCGAGGGGCTTCAGGGTTCGATCGAGCGATTTCAGACGGTCGTCGGAGGCACATCGGCCGCGGAAGTCATGCGGCTCGTGCTGATCACTCAATATTTTGATACGATAAAATCCATCGGCGAGAGCGACAAGACCAACACGCTTTTCCTCCCGCACTCGCCTGGCGCGGTGAAGGACATTTCCGATCAAGTCTTGCAATCCATGCTGGTGGCAGATCGGGCCAAGGCCTAGAGCATGATCCCGAAAAGTTGCAGACTTTTCGGACAAGATCATCCGACCGAACAAAGCCTTAGAGCGAAATCACCGATTCAATCTGAAGCGATTTCGCTCTAAGGCTGGAATTTTATGTCCGCCCTGTAGTTTTGTACCGCTGCGTCCGACGCGAATCACTTACCCTCAAGCGCGTTACGGCGGCTGGAGGGACTGGCTGATGGCGACGAAGCGTGCGCTGAACGATCAGTTGGTGTGGGATGCGACTGCGCGGTCAAAGACCAAGCACGTCATTGGACCCTGCGGAGATCGTCTGACCCTGGCCGATCTGCCATCGCCCGATACCAAGCGCTGGGTGATCCGACGCAAGGCGGAAGTCGTCGCCGCGGTGGGCGGCGGTCTATTGTCGCTGGAAGAGGCGGGTCGCCGCTATGCGCTGAGCCCCGACGAGATCCTGTCCTGGCAGCATTGCATCGAACGTTTCGGACTTGCGGGGCTTCGCACCACTTGGACTCAGTTCTACCTGGGAAGCGTCGCGCGGCCGAGGAATCTGAGATACCTGCGCAGAGTGGGCGCGCGGCCTTGAGCAGACGGCTGAGCTACATCTCGCAGCTAAGAAATGTAGGTTGGACTGACAAGCGAGCGGTTGGGTCAAGGTCCGCGACAAGGCGACCGAGGAGCTGCGCGGCCGGCACAGTGCGGCGGCGCCGAGTTTTCGTTAGCTGAAATCAGCCAAGCCATGCGGCCAGTCGCCAATTCTCAATCGAGCCAGCTCAGCGGCCCTGAGACGACAGGCTCCGGATCGTCGCCGTGAGCGTTTGCCGTCCGGCAGGCCGCATACGAGAGATGTCCGGGCTCCGGCGACGCGGAATTTGAGCGAAGCGCCGCCGCGCCCGGCTACGATCAGTCTGTCGCGGCTTGGCTTCAAACCTAGGCGGAGGTGGCAGGGCGTGCCGTTACCACTTCCCGCGGGACATCTCGCGCAACGGTCCCTTCGCCGAACTGGGTGCGGCAGGATTCCAGGATGAACAGGCGGATTGCCGATGACAAGTTGGCGTGTGTGCGGTCCATGTCGACCGACGCAACGAGATCGGACAATGCCATCTTGCGCTGCGCCGCGATCTCTTTGAGCGCCTTCCAGAATTGGTCTTCCAGGCTTACGCTGGTCTTGTGACCGGCGATAACGACCGAACGTTTGACGATAAGTGACTTCATTGCTGTGCTCCCGTGTCGACTCAATTGGTCGAGATAGCTGGTGGCCTTTGGGTGAGACATCGCATCAGGGTTGCGCCTCGCCTTGTTGCGGCTATGGAGCGGTTGGCTCGCATGTCATTTTGTCGCGAGCGTTTGGCGGCTGGTTCACCGAGCAGATCGGCGATCGAGGCGGACCTTCACGACCGGTCCATCAGGAACACCCTGCTACGCACCGAGCAGTTCCAACTCGATGAGCTTGATTTGCAGATTCGGCCCCTCTCCACAGAGTCACTTGGAAAACATAACTCCGGCCCGTCAGCGTCTTCCTACTAAGTACTATGGTGCGTGATTCGCGGTCAAAACATGCGGTAGCTTGGTAGGAGCATTCGATTTGTTGTTGGGTCGAGAATGTCTTACGCTGATTTGTTGAGGGTTATACTGTAGGCTATGTAGGGGATCGACCCGAGTGCCACAGCAACAATGGCTTTCTGTTGGCAGACAGCCCAAGTGTTGCCACCTTTCGGTAACCCAACTGTCGCATAGTTCTCGGGCGGAACCAGCTTGATCCTTGGGTGGAACGAATTTGATGGTGCGTAGGCACCTCTTGGTGTCATTCCCTTGGTTCCCGAGCCGCCGTGAGTGGTGCTTTGGCGGAACGCCATACCGGTCCGGCGGTCTACCAGTACCTCTTTGATCCGATCCAGCGCCGGCTTGGCCACGCCAACGCGCGACAGAGGGATCGAAATAATTCGCCGCCGGTCTCTCGCGCGCGGTCGACAATGCGCCGGGCCGTCACATGCCACCTCATGCGGCCAGATGATACCGGACGTTGACGTCGATGACGCGTCAACATCTCGATCAACCAAACCAATTGTTAAGTGTGTTCGGATTACTTTCATTCGGCGGGAAGGTCGAGCGCACGAGTATCGTGGCAATCCACGAGTGTCACATCTTGATCAAAGATGATCGCCGCTCGGCAAGTTTCCTCGCACGCGCAACTGCGCAAGAGCCGAAGTGATGGTCGCTCTCCGAGAGACGGGTCGCCGTAGTCGATCTCGGCTCGATGCCGAGGCCGCTGCTTGGACTGTTGGGGTTACGAACCGGGGCAAATAGGGGGCTTCATGCCGTCAATCGCCGTAGTCGACGACGACCACAATATTCTGACGTCAGTCTCGATCGTCTTCGAGACCGAAGGCTATCGCACCAAGACCTATACGGACGGGGTGTCGGCGCTCGATGCATTCAATATCGATCCGCCGGATCTCGCCATCCTCGACATCAGGATGCCGCGTATGGACGGGATCGAGACGCTGCGCCGTCTTCGCGAAAAGTCCGACCTGCCGGTGATCTTTCTCACCTCGAAGGAAGAAGAGATCGACGAGCTGTTCGGTCTCAAGATCGGAGCGGACGACTTCATTCGAAAGCCGTTCTCGCGGCGGCTTCTGCTCGAGCGTGTGAGGGCCGTGCTGCGCCGCCGGATGTTCAAGGACGATCTCAGCCCCAAGGAAGCCCGCGCCAAGGCGATCGAATGTGGCCAGCTCTGCCTGGATCCTGAGCGTTATAGCTGCCTCTGGAAGAGCCAGCCGGTCGTCCTGACCATCACCGAATTCCTGATCCTGCAGGCGCTGGTCACCCGTCCGGGCGTGGCCAAGAGTCGTAACGCCCTGCGGGACGTGGCGCACGATGATCAGGTGCATGTCGACGACCGCACCATCGACTGCCACATCAAACGTCTGCGCAAGAAATTCAGGATGGCCGATGCTGAGTTCGACAGGATCGAGACGCTCTACGGCGTCGGCTACCGTTTCAAGGTGAATGAGGCATCGTGCCGTTAGAGCGAAATCGTTTCGGATTGAATCGTGATTTCGCTCTATGCATTTGTCCGGCCGCATGATCATGTCCGAAAAGTCTGCAACTTTTCGGGATCATGCTCTAGTAACGGCGTGACATGGCGCTCGCGGCCGGCAGTGGAGAGGCGCCGATAACGGCTGCGATGGGATTCGCGCAGCCCGCACGACGACCCCTGCGAGCTGCTGATCGATTGAGGCTGCTCGGGACGTTCTGTTGTTGCCGCGAAGCCCGTGGCCTGCATGGAGCGACGCGCAATGCGGGAGCGGCGTTCCCGCATTGCGCCATAGCGCGTCGAAGACAGGCGCAAACTTATGGCCGCATCGAAGACGGGGCGAGACACCCTCGTGGCTTTCAGAGCGGCTTTTCTCTCCAGGCAATGTGAAACCACTCTAGTGCGGAATTGTTTGATTGTTGACACGATCGATCGCGGGCTTGCCGGCCCCGCAGCTCGCGCGGCGCCCCTAGGGTATCAACCCGAGCGTTGCACAAACCTCTCGTTAAGCTCGCAAGCTCGATAAATGCGGAGTGATGGACCACGCGTTGTTGGCGTTTGCGGGAGTAGTGAGATGCGTAAGGAACTGATGGGGGCAATAACCATTGTAACACTGGCGACGAGCGGGGCGGGGGCGGGCGACTTCTATCGCAAGTCGGCGCCCTATGTGGCCGCCGGGCCGTGCGGGCCGGGCCCCTGCGGACCGCCGCCACCGACCGTGGGCCCGTGCGGGCCGGAACCCTGCGGGCCGCCGCCCCCGGTCGCTGGCCCTTGCGGGCCGGGACCTTGCGGGCCGCCGCGCTATGCGGCGGCGCCGATCCCCTATTTGTATAATTGGAGTGGGTTCTACGTGGGGGCGAATGTCGGTTTTCAGTCGGGGTCGCTGTCCAACAGCGGGGCCAAACCCAGCGGTGTCGCGGGCGGTCTTCAGGGCGGATATAATTGGCAGTTCGGACAGTTCGTGACCGGCCTGGAAGGCGATGTTCAACTGTCCGATGCGAATGACGTGTTCGCCAGCTACAAGTTCTCCAATCCCTGGTTTGGGACCTTGCGGGGGCGCGGTGGTTTTGCTTTCAACAACATACTGTTCTACGGCACGTTGGGGCTGGCCATCGGCCGCGGTCATGTCGATCTCGGCAGGTTGAGCGAAGACAACATGCTTGTCGGCTGGACGACCGGCGCGGGCGTGGAGGTCGGCCTGACGGACTGCTGGTCAGTCAAAGCCGAATACCTCTTCATCGACTTCGCCAGCGACAACTACACATTGACTAATACCAACAACGGTCTGACCTCAAATGTGGTGCGCATTGGGGGGAATTTTCGGTTCTGATGCTCGATCATGGCGGGAGCCTTGAGCCGTGCTAGCGCAAAAGGCGTAAGGCTCCCGCCGGTGATACCGGCCAAACGTCGGGCGCGGCGGAAAAGTTCGGTTGCGTTGCTTTTTCGCCACCATTTCGCGCCGAGACTCAGCTATCAGTGCGCCCGCCGGGCAAACTCGGATCGCAATCATGAATATGGCTGACAATCTACCGATGCAGCGTTGCCCGTCCTGCGGAAATGTGATGAAGTTGGTGCGCAGCGTGCCGAGACTTGGGGGGTTGCCGGACTTGCACTTTGTGGTGTGCCCGTCCTGCAACGAGGTTGACGTGAGGGAAGAAAAGCGCGTGGCATAGGCTCGCTGGCTTGAGCCGCGCCGTCTGGTCATCGGTTGCCGAGGCCGGTCCAGCCCTGCGCCGCTCAAGCCGCGAGCCATTCTCCTTGCCAGGCATTCTCCTCGCCAAACATTCGCATCACTGCATTCGTCTCCACGCCGATTGCATAATCCGTAATCAAGCGTGCCTGGCCTTGACCTGTCCGGCGTGGTCCGATGGGCGTGTCGAGATCGCCGTCCACAATGGAGTCCGGAAACGCTCGTCCGGCGTCGGCTATAAGGAACTGTCCGGCCGCATGATCTTGTCCGAAAAGTCTGCAACTTTTCGGGATCATGCTCTATGCCGCTTCGCTAACGGGACCCGGCGGGGCCGCGGCAGGCGAGGGGGGAAATTGGGGGAAAACCGGCTCCAAACCGCCGGCCGAGGCGGCGCCAGCGCCCATGAGCGATGGAAGGGTTCGCATTGCCGGGTGTCGCGGTTTGCTCCTGTCGGCCCGCCCAAAGAGGATCAATCCGGCCGGAATCGAGCTCCAAATCCAGCTCCAAGTTTGTGATTTCAAGCCTGTGACTTGGCCACTTCGGTGCCGCACTTTGTATGGCTCCGTCCGCCACCGCGATGCACCCGGTGGCGGCCATGAACCCCTTCGCCCCCAGGTGCGACTAACAGGGAGGGAAAACAGCATCTGTGGCGAGCCTGCCGGTCCTCGATCGCGAGGAACAAGAGCGGGTGCCGCACGTTGGTATTCCGGATCATCCGGGAGGCGAAGTCATGCATCTGCGGAGCAGCCTTTGGCCGGACTACGATCCCTTGGCCCTCGCGGTTCTGGTGGTCGGAATCATTGCCCTCACTACCTGGGCGGTGGGTTTCTGACATCGGCTGCGAGAACGAACGCCGTAACACTGCGGGCCCCGGCCTGCTCTTGAGCTGGGCCGAGACGGTGCCCGTGACGTGACTCTGCAAGGACTCCGGCCGGATCGCACCTCTTGGAGCGCCCAATCGACCCTGCGGTGATGCCAGCGCGATCTCCCGCAATCTGATATGGATCGACCGATCGCGCCGTGGCGCGGCAGCCGGTATGCGAGTCCAATCATGAGCCCTGTCACAAGTCCCATCACGAACCCGGCCTCGAATCCCAGCCCCTCCCAGGCTACGCCGTCCCCGGCATTGCGGTCGTCTGAAGCCGATCATCAAGCGTGCGGCCATGAAGCGAACCGCCACGAGGCGAATGGCGCCGGGCACGCGTTGGGCGCGGCGCCGGAATTCGACGATGCCTTCCGGGCGCAGCTCGTGCAGCTCGTCGCCTGGCGGCGCGATGTGCGCCGGTTTCGCCCGGACCCGCTGCCGGAGGGCGCCTTTGAGCGGCTCATCGAGACCGCTTGCCTGGCGCCCTCGGTGGGCCTGAGCCAGCCATGGCGTTTCGTGACCGTCGAGGAGCCGGCGCGGCGCGAGGCGGTGCGGGAGGAATTCCGCGTCTGCAATGCGCAGGCGCTGGCCTCCTATGGGGGCGAGCGGGCCGGCCGCTATGCCGCCCTCAAGCTCGAAGGATTGCGCGAAGCGCCGTATCAATTCGCTGCCTTCTGCGACCGTGCGACCGCCGTCGGCCATGGCCTGGGGCGGCGGACCATGCCTGAAATGGCCGAGTACTCGGTTGTCGCCGCCATCTGCACCATGTGGCTTTCGGCACGCGCTGCGGGCATCGGCATGGGCTGGGTTTCGATCCTCGATCCGGGACGCATGACGCGGCTCCTGGACGTTCCGGAGATGTGGCGCTTCATCGGCTATTTCTGCCTGGGCTATCCGCTTCATGAGGACGATCGCCCCGAGCTCGAGCGCGCCCGCTGGGAGGGCCGCTGCCTGGCGCAGAGCTGCGTGCTGCGGCGGTGAGGGGGCGCGCCTTTCCGCTCAAATCTTAAGAATGGTCACCAACATGCCGCTGCACATCAGACGCGTCGTCACCGGCCATGACGATACCGGCCGCGCCGTCGTGACCGTGGATGAGATCAGCCGCAACGTGATCTCGCGGCGGCCCCGGCACGAGGGCTGCGTCATCTGGTCGACCGGCTCGTTTCCGAGCGACAATTCGAGCGCGCTCGACGGCGGCGCCCGCAGTGTCGCGAGCACCGATCCCAACGGTTCGGTGTTCCGCATCGTCGAATACGGGCCGGGCGTGGCGCCGCGCAATCATCGCACCGAATCCATCGACTATGCGGTCGTGATGGCGGGCGAGATCGACATGGAGATCGACGGCGCCACGGTGCATCTGCGCCAGGGCGACGTGCTGGTGCAGCGGGGCACGATTCACAATTGGAACAACCGCGGCACGGCGCCGTGCGTCATCGCCTTCGTGCTGATCGCCGCCGCGCCGGTTGAACGCGCCGGCCGCGTCCTCGGCGCGATCGGATGACCGGCTGGCGCCTGGCATGATGTGCCGCAAGGACTTGCTCTCACGAATCCGCGAGGATCATCTGTCCGTGGCGCCGCGAGGCACCACTTGGTGTGGTGCTGTATAAAAAGAGAATAGACCGGAGGGACGCTCTGATGGACAAATGGTTGATCATGGCCGCCCTGCTCGGGTTGCTCGGGCTCGCGCTCTGGGTTGCCTACCGGCAATGGATGCTGGTGGATATCGATCTGCCGCCCTGGGCCTGGCTGGTCATGGGGCTCGGCGCCGGCCTCACTCTGCTGGTCGGCGGCGGCCTGATGGCGCTGATCTTCTACAGCAGCCGCAAAGGCTACGACGAGCCCCCGCACAATATCGAGCCGCCGGACGATCAGGCGTAGATCCCGCATCCGCGGCGTAGCCCGAAGGGCCATAAGGGCGGCTGTGGCGCAATCCGGGAAGACCTGCCCGCATTGCGCGGAGCATTGCTGAAGGCCGGACCCGTTGGCTTCATACGGCTACGCCGCGGCTACGAGCTGCCCGCTCAGGGCACAACGACCAGCGGCGGCTGCGGGGGCAGCGAGAAATGCAGGACCCACAGCGCCACCACGAGGACGACCAGAACAATCCCGATAATGTCGTAGCGATCAATTCGCGGCATGGCCTCATTTTGGCACGGCGCGAGCAAAAGCAAAAGCGCCGGTGCCGAGCCGGTAGGTTGATCCCGAAAAGTTGCAGACTTTTCGGACAAGATGACAAGATCATGCGATTTCCTCACAGGCTTGTCCGCGGGAATGAGCGGGCCCGCGCGAGGCACGATACCACCGAATGAGACCGAACTGTCGGAGACACAACACTAGCGCGGCCATAGGCATTTGGTTGGAATCGAGCACGTCGATCCGCGCGTGACCCGACGAGCCGCGGCCGAGGCAGGGGAACCGGGTGAAGGAATCATGCGGCGATGAGGTTTGCGAGGAACTCATCGTCCCATGCGGCCACTTTGCGTTTGCGGCGGAAGCTGTCTTTGCCGGGAGCTTTTCGGATGAGGTTGAGGGCGATGTGCTTGCTGGTGGTGAAATTGGCGGGTGCGTGATCGGTTCGGACACGGCATTCGTCGTCGCGGAAGACCATGTCCATTACCCAGTGTAAGCTGTTTTCGACTGCCCAATGGCTACGGATGGCGGGCCCCAGTTGGCTTGCCAGCCACACCAGAGAGGTGATGTAGAAGCGTGTCTCGCGCTCGATTTTATCGCCGATTTCGCGCGTGCTCTCGACCATGACGACGCCTTTTAATCCGGGCCAATCGTGGCGTTCCTGCAGCCAAGCAACATCGTGGATTGCCGTGTAGGTTCTGGTTTCGATGCGGCGACGGGCACGGGCATGGCCGCTCGAACTGCGCGACGCTGTTTGCGATGACGCGGATTCCGATCCGACTCCGTTGATTTTGACACCATCAGCTTGAGGGACGACCGCCTCGCCGGCAAGCAAGCCGCTCGTGAGCGCGCCCCCAAATGACGCCGTAGCGAGCGAGCGGCTGGCTTGCCGGCGGCCCGTTACCCCCCACTAAGGGCCCTCGAGCGCCCTTCTCAGCGCGTCGGG
>Ga0179592_10000283_pt1 | contig 20402 bp, 31 predicted proteins | sample CZODoug2_1_08_16_FD_148623 | JGI IMG/M metagenome (GOLD analysis project Ga0179592, IMG submission 148623) | Vadose zone soil fungal communities from Angelo Coast Range Reserve, California, USA - CZODoug2_1_08_16fungal (Illumina Assembly) | ecosystem: Environmental > Terrestrial > Soil > Vadose...
AGCATATTCCATCAGGGCCCGCGAGCTCGTCTCGCACACACAGGCCGAATGTAAGGCTGCACTCTCTACCCGTGATCCAGAACCGAAAATATCGCTTGGCATGCAGGGGCGTCCATGTAAGTTCCCTTGAAGCTTCCTATCCCCTAGTCCTTCCATGCCAGACCGCTCAACATCACGGTACAGGAGGGACTAGCTTCGAATGGCCATCCTTTGTCGTGTGGCCTCATTCGCACTCGTCGGCTGGAAAATCGGGTGTCGTCCAACGCCCACCAGTAGCGTCGGCACCGGTTAATTTCGCGGCAGCTTCGCGCCCTTGACCGGCATCAATTCGATCGAGAAGCTGTACTGGTGCCGTTCACCGGGCTGCAACGCGCCGACGCCGACCACTTGACGCGCGATCTTCTCGCCCTGCTGGTTGGTGATCGCAATGACCACGCAATACTCGCACTGCTCGTTGCGCCCGGGGTGATGTATGGTCCCCTCGATGCGCATCGCCGAAACCGCCTGAGCCTGCGGCTCGGCATTGACGGTGTTGAAGCGCAGGTGATGGTGGCAGCCCGGGCAAATGTTCGCGCTCTGCAAAACCGTTGCCTTGCAGTGCGGACATACCCGGGTCCCGCCGAGGGTACTCTGGCGAGCGACTGCCATCGCTAGCTGCCGTTGACCAAGCCTTTGACCTTGCCCTTTTCGTCGTCCCAACCGAATTCCACATGCCCGCGCATGCGCGATCCGGCCGCGACCGTAATGGATCCGGCTTTCACGTCGCCGACAATGATGCCGCCTTCGAGCACATCGACGCGTTTGGCGGATTCAATATTGCCCTGCAGTTCGCCGCCGACGACCACGATGCTCGCGAGTACTTGGCCGGTCAGATGAGCACCGCTGTCCATGGTGAAATTTCCGTCAATGCGTACATCGCCCTTGAAGCGACCCGCCATGCGCACATTTCCTGAGCCTTCGATCTTGCCTTCGATCGACAGATTCGCGGCAATCACGGATTCTCCGCCCTCGACGGCGGTTTTGGGGGTGGGACGGCGCGCCGAAACGGCCAATCCCGGATCAACTGCGCGATCGGGCGGACTTCGCTCGGGGGCTAAGGCCGATGAAGGAACGGATGGGCCCGAAGGGCCCGGCGTGGGTTTTTCATTCCAAAGCGCCATAAGGTAACTCTCCCGCTGATGACTGGCTAAAGCGTACACGCTAACGCCGGCAGGTGTCATCGGCCTAGTGTCTTTTATTGGAGACGGCCACTTCTCCGGCCCGGCGCTGGTGCGGACGATATAATGCTCTCTAAACCAAGACAGGGGCGTTAACTTTTGTTTCAACAACTTGAGCAGTTGGTATCCGATTCTATTCTCGGATTGATGGCCAAATATCGAGCAGACCCGTTTAAGCAAAAAGTTGACTTGGGCGTAGGGGTTTTCCGCGATCTTTCCGGCAACACGCCCATCCTGAACTGCGTCCGCACTGCGGAAAAAGAGGTTCTGGCGGCCCAAACAACCAAGTCCTATGTGGGCGCTGCCGGTCGCGAGGAATTCAACAGCGCTCTGGAGGAGCTGGTGCTGGGCCCCACCCATGCCACCCGCCGTGATCGGCGCGCGAGGACGCTTCAGACCCCTGGTGGGTGCGGTGCCCTGCGGGTGGGAGCGGAACTGATCAAAGCCGCCGCGCCCGGCGCGGTGGTGCACTTGAGCGATCCGACTTGGGGCAACCACGCCCCGCTGCTGGGAGGCTGTGGGCTGAAGCTCGAGCGTTACCCCTACTACGATGCCGCCACCCACGAGCTGCGTTTTGAGGCGATGCTGCAGCGCCTACAAGCCGCGTCCGCCGGCGATGCCGTGCTCATCCATGCCTGCTGTCACAACCCCACCGGTGCGGACCTCAGTCCCGCCCAATGGCCGGCGGTGGCGGATCTGCTGCAGCGGCGCGGGCTGGTCCCCTTTCTGGACCTGGCCTATCAGGGATTTGGCGCCTCGCTGGATGCGGATGCCGCTGCCGTGCGCATGGTCGCGGAGCGCGTGCCCGAAGCGCTCATCGCCGTATCGTTTTCCAAGAACCTGGGGTTGTATCGGGAACGCGTCGGCGGCCTGATCGTCATCAGCGAAAACGCCGCTCGCTCGGACGCCGTGCAGAGTCACATGCTGCACATCGCCCGCAGCATTTACTCCATGCCGCCGGATCACGGCGCGGCGATCGCCGCCAGGATCTTTGCGCAGCCGCCCTTGAGGCGCGAGTGGATTCAAGAGCTCGATGCCATGCGAACGCGGATTCAGGACATGCGCTGCTTGTTGGCGCAAAGACTTCAAGAAGTGACGGGCGACGACTCGTTCGATTTCATCCGCACACAGCACGGCATGTTTTCGCTGCTCGGCGTGTCTCGCGACGCGGTGGAGCGGCTGCGCGAAAAGCATCACATCTATATGACCGCAGACAGCCGCATGAATCTCGCCGGCATCATGCCGGACAATGTGGCCTACGTGGCCGAAGCGTTCGCGGCCGAACGCGGAGCCTAGTCGGCCAGGGCTTGGCTCAAGGCAGTGACTTCCGCCGCGGAATCTTGCATGACGGACAGTGTTTTCGACTCACTCATGCCGACAGTCGCGTGATACGCGTCATCCCTTGCTACTTCTTTGAAGCCGAAGCGCGGGTGGCGAAGCGCTGTTGTACTTCGCCATTGCGGGTGCGTTCTGTGAAGCGCCCCGCACTATAGCGAGTCACCACGTGGCGCCAGAAAGCGACCGATCCGGGATGGCGCATATATTCGACGATCTCCCAGTTGCCCGAGAACCGGTCGAAAATCAACGTCGCCGCATCGCGGCCGATACCCGCGCGTCGATACTGCATTCGAACAAAGAACTCCGACATCCTGTAGTCGGCGGCCTTCTCGCCGGCCACGGGGATGCGCGGCCGCGTAACCAAGGCAAATCCTACCGAGTCCGTTCCCTTGAGAATGAGCAGCGGGTGTGAGTGATCGTTGGAAAACCAGTTGGCGAAGATCTCATCTTGGTGCGGGTTGTTGACGCCGATAACGGAAAATAAACCGGTGTTGAGATCCGCCAGGGACTCAATGTATTCGCCGTAGACACTCTGGATCCAGCGCCGATCCTGTTTTGAATGTCTGACATCGCGAATACTGACGAGCAACGAGTCTTCATCCTAGTCTTGAAAAAGACACAGCCCGGACGAACGTGCCTGATGGCAGCCCGCCCGGGCCTGTGAGATCAGCTTCCGACGAAGCTTATTGCGGCTTCGCAGCTGATGCGGCACTGGCAGCCGCATCGGCAGCCGCGCCCGCGGCAGCGGCCGAATCACCAGCGGCAGAAGCAGCAGCGTCCGCAGCAGGGGCGGCGGCGGGAGGAGGAGAGGCGGCCGGGGCAGGAGCCTCGGTCTTGCTGCCGCAGGCACTCAGCATGAATGCAGCGACAAAGGCGGTCAGAGCAAGTTTGGTCTTCATCTATCGATACCCCAGGAAATTTAAGGATAAAAATTTAGGCCGAGCGTGTTGTTTTGGGCCTATACCCAAATGTCCCGGCCGATTTTAGAGTGTTTTGGCTCATTTTCATATCTCTTTCGAGATTGCCGGCACGCCTTTAACGTTGGAAATCGCCGCCAGGGTTAAAGGCCTATTGGCGCAAAGCGCATCTGGCGCATAATTTACACATTGAACGTGGAGGATACGTGAGCGATTCCAGTCTCGATCAGCTATATGAACCGCACTTGCGGGCGCTCATGCAGCGCACGGACCGCTCGCTCGCGCAAAGCGGCTTTGACGCGTTGGTCATACAAGCCGGGCGACCGCCCACTCAGTTCCTGGATGATCAGGACTACCCTTTCAAGGTAAATCCGCAGTTCAAGGCCTGGGTCCCGATCATCGACAATCCACGCTGCGTTCTGGTGTATGCGCCCGGTGCCCGTCCCACGGTTTTGTTTTACCAACCCAACGATTTTTGGCACAAACCGGCCAAACTGCCGACGGCCCCCTGGACGAACGCGGTCAATCTGATCGTCATGAGCGATGATTCGAAGGCCTCTGCGCATTGGGCAAAGCTGGGCCGCGTGGCCTTCATTGGGCCCGATGCGCTGCCGGACGCGGACCCGAAGGCAGTCAACCCCAAGGACCTCATGGCGTTGTTCGACTACGACCGCGCCGTGAAGACACCCTATGAACTTGCGTGCCTGCGCAAAGCGAGCGAACTGGGCGCTCGCGGCCACACGGCAGCATTCGCGGCGTTCAGCCGCGGAGGGTCCGAATATGATGCGCACATGAGCTATCTGGAAGCCTGCGCGCAGCGCGAAGAGGAAATGCCCTATAACAACATCATCGCTTACAACGAGAATGCGGCCGTTTTGCATTACCAGCACTTGGCACGCTCGACGCCCGCGCCCCAGCGCTCATTCCTGATCGACGCCGGCGCCCAATACCGCGGCTATGCGTCGGATATCACCCGTACCTACGCGAAATCTTCGGGACGGTTCGCCGATCTCGTGCAAGCCATGGACAAAGCGCAATTGACGCTGTGTAGCGAGATCGTTGCCGGCCGCGATTACCGCGACGTGCATCTCTCGGCACATCGGATTCTGGGCGAGGTCATGCAGCAGGCCGGACTGACCAGATTGCCGGGACAGGCCGCCTTGGAGGCCGGGGTAACCAGCGTGTTCTTTCCGCATGGCATCGGGCATTTGCTGGGTCTACAGGTCCATGATGTCGGCGGAATCATGGGCGATGCGAAAGGCCATGAGCGTGAGCGGCCCAAAGGCCATCCGTACCTGCGCCTGACCCGCATGCTCGAACCCGGTGTGGTGGTGACGGTGGAGCCCGGCATCTATTTGATTGAATCACTGCTCGCCGCGGCGCATGCGGACGAGCGTCGCGCGCACATCGACTGGGCGGTGGTTGAGGAACTCAAGCCCTACGGCGGGGTGCGCATCGAAGACAACGTCGCCGCGACCGCCCACAAACCTGAAAACATGACTCGAGACGCTTTCGCTCGAGTCGCTGTGCGCAAAGGGGCCGCCGCCTGAACCGGGCAATTCTCTGCGCGTTCCAAACCGCGCAGCCACGCAAATCGGGAAGGAGTCGCAGCCATGTTCTACCTCGTGCTCGGTCTGGTTCTCTTTCTCGGGGTGCATTCGATATCGATCGTCGCGCCGGCTTGGCGCGACCGAACCGCTGCCCGCTTGGGCAATGCCTGGAAGGGTATTTACGCGTTGGTAACGTTCGCGGGCTTGATTGTCATTATCTGGGGCTACGGCATCGCACGCCAGAATCCGCTGATGTTGTACACGCCGGCAGCCTGGACAAAGTACGTCACTGCCGTTCTCATGCTTCCCGTGTTTCCGCTGTTTCTGGCGGCGTATTTCCCTGGTCGGATTAAGGGCGCACTCCAGCATCCGATGCTCGTCAGCGTCATGCTCTGGGCACTGGCACATCTCATCGCGAGCGGAAAGCTCGCCAACGTCGTGCTATTCGGTGGATTCCTTGTCTGGGCGGTTGCAGACCGCATGTCCTTCAAGTGGCGTACGCAGCGGCCGATCGCCACGGCGCCATCGATGAAATTGAATGACACCATCGCCATCGTGGCCGGCCTCGTGTTTTACGTTGTTTTTGAGCATTGGCTGCACGCCCGATGGATCGGAGTCCAGCCGCTGCCGATGTAGCATGTTGGCGGGTCCGAGCTGCTTCAATTACACGCGGGGGCCACCTAGGGCGTGTCTCCCAAGCGCCTCAGCAAGCCTCCGCCGGGCCAGGTCTCGGCATGGTAGGTATCCAGGAGCCTTTCCGGCGATGTCCGGTTGACCACCTGTCACGCCGCCGCCAACCTCAGGCGGCGGCTTTTTTCGTCTTGCGCCGCTTCGGCTTGGCCTCTGTCTCGCTTTCCTCAGCCGCGGGCGCCGCCTTCTTGGTCTTCTTCGGGGCTGCCTTAGGGGCTTTGGCGGCCTTCGTATCGTCTTTCTTTTCGACCGCTACCACGGCGGAATCGACCAGCTGCATCAGCGCCATGTCGGCCGAGTCGCCCGGACGAGGTTCCATCTTGAGAATCCGCGTGTAGCCGCCGGCGCGCGCCTTGAAGCGCGGTCCTAAGTCGGCAAACAGCTTCTCCACCACGTTCTCGTCGCGCAACCGCGCATACGCAAGGCGGCGCATGGCGATCGAATCCACCTTGGCCAGGGTGATCAACGGCTCGACCACCCGGCGCAATTCCTTGGCCTTCGGCACCGTGGTGCGAATGGTTTCGTGCTGCAGCAGCGAGGTCGCCATGTTGCGCAACATCGCATGACGATGCGAGGCATTTCGCGATAGCTGGCGGCCGCTGTTTCTGTGACGCATGTTCTTCTCTCAACCCTTATCGCTGATTAAATGCCGTCGCGCTCGTCGTCGCGCTTCAATCCCGGCGGCGGCCAGTTGTCGATACGCATACCCAACGTCAAACCGTGACTCTCGAGAACCTCTTTGATTTCCGTCAAAGACTTCTTGCCGAGATTGGGCGTGCGCAGCAATTCGACTTCCGTGCGTTGCACCAGATCGCCGATGTAGTGGATGTTCTCTGCCTTCAAACAGTTGGCCGAACGCACCGTGAGCTCCAGTTCATCGACCGGACGCAACAGAATCGGATCGAACTGCGTTTCGGTGGCTTTGGTCGTTGATTCGTCCTGACCCTGCAGGTCGACGAACACCGACAACTGATCCTTGAGAATTCCACCGGCGCGGCGGATCGCCTCTTCGGGATCGATCGTCCCGTTGGTTTCGATATCCAGAATGAGCTTGTCCAAGTCGGTGCGCTGCTCGACGCGCGCACTCTCGACGTTGTAGGTCACTTTGCGCACGGGGCTGAAGGAAGCGTCCAATTGCAAACGGCCGATCGCGCGCGTCTGCTCTTCAAAAGCCATGCGCTGCGCCGCCGGACGGTAGCCGCGGCCGCGCTCGACTTTTAGCGACATCGACAGTTCGCCGGCCTTGGTCAGGTTGGCAATGACCAGATCCGGATTCAATATCTCGATGTCATGATCACCGGCGATATCGCCGGCCGTCACCGGTCCCGGCCCCTTCTTGTGGAGGCGCACTTCCGCAACATCGCGGGTGTGCATGCGAATCGCCACTGCCTTCAAATTCAGCAGAATGTCGACCACATCCTCTTGCACGCCTTCGATCGCGGTGTACTCGTGCAGCACGCCTTCGATTTCGATCTCGGTGATCGCCGCCCCCGGCAAGGAGGACAGCAACACTCGGCGCAACGCATTGCCCAGCGTGTGGCCAAAGCCGCGTTCGAACGGCTCGATCACGATGCGGGCATGTCGCGGCGACACGGGCTGTACTTTGACGACCCGCGGTTTCAAAAATTCATTGATCGATCCCTGCATGGATTTCACCTACGTTGACTTAACCGGGGACAACGCAGCTTTGAGCTGCGGTGCGTTACTTGGAATACAACTCGACGACCAGGCTCTCGTTGATGTCCGGCAGAATTTCCTGCCGATCGGGAACCGATTTCAAAATTCCCGAGAACTTCTTGTCGTCCACTTCGACCCAGTCGGGAAAACCGACTTGGGCGGCGATGGTCAGAGCAGCGGTGATGCGCGTCTGCTTCTTAGCCTTCTCTCGCAAGCTGATCACATCGCCCGCCTTGCACTGGTAGGAGGCGATGTTCACCAACTTCTCGTTCACGGACACGGCCTTGTGGCTCACCAGCTGACGGGCTTCGGCGCGCGTGGAGGCGAACCCCATGCGGTAAACCACGTTGTCCAGCCGGCACTCTAAAAATTGCAGAAGCGTCTCGCCGGTCGCACCCGGGCGGCCTGCGGCCTTTTGATAATAATTGCGGAATTGGCGCTCCAGAACGCCGTACATGCGCCGCAATTTCTGCTTCTCGCGCAGCTGCAGGCCGTACTCCGACAAGCGCTGTTTGCGCTCGCTCTTCACACCGCCCGGCGGCACCTCGAGCTTGCACTTCGACTCGAGAGGCTTGACGCCGCTCTTGAGGAACAGATCGGTTCCCTCGCGACGAGAAAGCTTGCACTTCGGACCGGTATATTTTGCCATTGCGAACCTTTGATTGACTTCTAAAACGGCGCGCTTAGACGCGACGCTTTTTGGGCGGACGGCAGCCGTTATGCGGAATCGGCGTGACGTCTTCAATGTTGGTGATCTTCAAGCCGCAGCCATTCAAGGCACGCACCGCCGATTCGCGGCCCGGGCCGGGGCCCATGACCCGTACTTCGACGTTTTTCACGCCATGTTCCTGAGCCGCGGTGCCGGCGCGTTCCGCCGCAACCTGTGCGGCAAACGGCGTCGATTTGCGCGAGCCGCGATAGCCGCAGCCGCCTGAGGTCGCCCACGACAGCGTGTTGCCCTGCCGATCGGTGATCGTGATGATGGTGTTGTTGAAGGAAGCATGCACGTGCGCAATTGCATCCAGCACGTTCTTGCGTACTTTCTTGCGCGCAGGCTTCGCGCCTTGAGCGGCCGCAGCGGCCTGCTGCGTATTTTGTTTCGGATCAGCCATCTTATTGAACCTCTACAGCGTCGCTGCGACGCCGTCCTTTAGTTGCTCGCTGCGCGAGCATTAGACCTTGCCCGGCGGCGCGTTCATCTTCACCGCTTGCTTGCGCGGACCCTTGCGCGTACGGGCGTTCGTGCGCGTACGCTGGCCCCGCATCGGCAGGCCCTTGCGATGGCGGATTCCTCGATAGCAGCCCAAATCCATCAGGCGCTTGATGTTCATCGACACTTCGCGGCGCAGATCGCCTTCAACCGCGAATTTCGCAACCTGAGATCGCAGCGATGCCACCTCCGCATCGGTCAGATCCTTCACCTTGACGTGATACTTCACGCCGGCGGCATCGCAGATGCGCGCGGCACGGCTGTTGCCGATGCCGAAAATGTGGGTCAGGCCGATGACGACATGCTTGTTCATCGGTATGTTGATGCCGGCGATACGCGCCATCTACTTCTCCACCTGCGCCCACGAAAAAAAGCGCGCTAGTATATTAGAAAACTCTTTATGAATCAATTCTGACGGGTCGCTTCGACCCGTTGAAAGTCGGCGCGAAGCGCCCAAACAGCGCGCTGCGCGCGCAAAGAAATCATCCACTTAGCCCTGCCTTTGTTTGTGCCGGGCATCCGACGAGCAAATGATGTAAACGATGCCGCGCCGCCGCACGACTTTGCAGTTCTTGCAGATCTTTTTGACGGAAGGTCGAACTTTCATTTCTTAGCTCCAATGCCCCGAAGGCTGGCCTTTTTCATCAGGCCCTCGTATTGCTGCGACATCATGTGCGACTGCAGCTGCGCGACGAAATCCATGACACCGACCACGATGATCAGCAGCGAGGTGCCGCCGAACTGAAACGGAATGGCTGGATTCACCATGCGAATAATTTCGGGCAGCAAGCACACGGCCATGATGTACAGGCCGCCCCACAGCGTCAGGCGGGTCAAAACCTTGTCCAAATACTCGCCCGTCTGCAGGCCCGGACGGATCCCGGGAATGAAGGCACCGGCCTTCTTGAGGTTTTCGGCCGTATCCCGGGCGTCGTACACCAGGGCCACGTAGAAAAACGCGAATCCGATGACCAGCAACCCAAACAGAACGACATGCAGCGGTTGTCCATAATTGAGGATGGCCGCGATCTTTTGCAAGGTCCTCTGGATGACATTTGGGTTAGGGCTGTTGCCGAAAAACTGGGCAATGGTGGCTGGAAACACCAGCAAGCTGGAGGCGAAGATCGGCGGGATGACGCCGGCCATGTTCAGTTTGAACGGCAGATGGGTGCTCTGTCCCTGCATCATTCGGCGCCCTACCTGGCGTTTGGCGTAATTCACCTGGATTTTGCGCAACGCGCGTTCCACGAATACGCAGAACAAAGTCACCAGCACCACGACCACCAGGATCAACAGCACGATCAGCGGGTTCATTTCACCGGTACGCACCATGTCCAAGGTGTTGCCGATGGCACGCGGCAGGCCGGCAATGATGCCGGCAACGATGATCATGGTGATGCCGTTGCCGATGCCGCGTTCGGTGATCTGTTCACCCAGCCACATCACGAACAAAGTGCCGGTGGTGATCGATATGGTGGCGACGAACAAGAACTGCGGGCCGGGGTTCGGCACCAGATTGCTGCCCGAATTTTGGATGGCGAGCGCGGCGCCGAAGCCTTGGAACGCGGCCAGCGCCACCGTGCCGTAGCGCGTGAACTGCATCAGCTTGCGCCGGCCCGATTCACCGTCCTTGCGGATCTGGTTCCACGGCGGATACACCATGGATGCCATTTGCACGATGATGGACGCCGTGATGTACGGCATGACGTTCAGCGCGAAGATGCTGAAACGCTGCAGCGCGCCGCCGGAAAACATGTTGAACATGCCGAGCAGCGTGCCGTTCTGGGTCGAGAAGAAGGCGGCAAACTTCGCCGCGTCGATGCCCGGAACGGGAATGAACGTGCCGATCCGGTACACAACGAGCGCGCCCAGCAAGAACAGCAGGCGCTTGCGCATTTCAGCGAAGCGGGTGATGTCCCCGAGGGCGGCGGCTGCATTGGTGGTGGATGTGGCCACGAGTTCCCCTTAAACCTCGAATTTTCCGCCCGCGGATTCAACGGCGCTCTTGGCACCCTTGGTCGCGGTGATGACTTTGTCCTTGATGGTGAACGGCTTGGAAACCTTGCCGGATAGAATGATTTTCACCAGCTTGGTGTTTTCGGGTACCAGATTCGCTTCGATCAAGCCGGCCAACGTGACGTCGGCGCCGGCAACCCGCATCAAATCCGACAAAGTCAGTTCGGCACGGGAGGCCTTCATCGCGGAGCGAAAGCCGATCTTCGGCAGCCTTCGCTGCAGGGGCATCTGGCCGCCTTCGAATCCGACCTTGTGATAACCGCCCTTGCGGGCGCGCTGTCCCTTGACGCCGCGGCCGCAGGTCTTGCCCTGGCCGGCGGAGGCGCCGCGGCCCACGCGCAGCCGCAGTCGTTTGGAGCCGGCACCCGGCTTGATGGTATTCAGTCTCATGAATGTTTCCCCGAGCCCAAAGCCGGCTCAATTTTCAGCATGTGACTTGCCGCATTCATCATGCCGCGATTCGAGGGGGTATCCACCACCACCACGCTATGCCCGATCCTGCGCAGTCCCAAGCCGCGCGCGGAATTGCGGATGCTGGCCAGCTGGCCGTACATGCTCTTGATCAAAGTCACTTTGACTTTTGTGCCGACTTTCTTGTCTGTCATGAAGTTAGCCCACGATCTCTTCGACGGTCTTGCCGCGTTTTGCCGCGATGTCGTCCGGCGTGCGCAGTTTGCCGAGCGCGTCCATCGTGGCCCGCACCACGTTGATGGGATTGCGCGAGCCGTAGCTCTTGGCCAGCACGTTGCGCACCCCGGCGCACTCAAATACCGCGCGCATGCCGCCGCCGGCAATCACGCCGGTACCGTCCGCGGCCGGCTGCATGTATACCCGCGTAGTCCCATGCCGGCCTTTGACCGCATAGAACAGGGTTTCGTTCTTCAAAGACACGGTAACCAGGCTCTTGCGCGCCTGCATCATGGCCTTGGAGATCGCAACCGGCACTTCACGCGCCTTACCGTAGCCAAATCCGACCCGTCCGGCGCCGTCGCCCACAACGGTGAGCGCGGTAAAGCCGAATTGCTTACCACCCTTGACCACCTTGGCGACTCGGTTCACCGCGACCAGCTTTTCGAGCAGGTCATCGCCGGACATTGGTTTTTCTACTCTCGCCATATGTTGCCCTTAAGACCTTCAGTTAGAACTCAAGACCGGCTTCGCGAGCGGCCTCGGCCAGCGCCTTGACGCGCCCGTGGTACATGAAACCGGAACGGTCGAAAGCGACCTTCGCGATACCCTTGGCCTTGGCGCGCTCCGCGATGGCGCGGCCGACGGCTTTTGCGGCCTCGATGTTGCCGGTGGTTTTCAATTCCCCGCGCACGTCCTTCTGCAAGGTCGAGGCGGCGACCAGAACCTTGTCGCCCTCAGGCGCAATGATCTGCGCATACATATGCTGCGGCGTGCGATGCACCGAAAGGCGCAAAGCGCTCAGTTCCTTGATCTTCACCCGGCCCCGCAGCGCGCGGCGCAAGCGAGTGTCTTGTTTGGTCAATTTCATGATTACTTCTTCTTCGCCTCTTTCAGCGAAATCTTCTCGTCCGAATACTTCACGCCCTTGCCCTTGTAGGGCTCGGGTGGCCTGAATCCGCGAATCTCCGCGGCGGTCTGGCCGACGCGCTGCCGATCGATACCCTTGACGATGATCTCGGTCTGGCTCGGCGTTTCGATGGTGATGCCGTCGGGGATGGCGAAATTGATCAGATGCGAATACCCCAAGGTCAGCGTCAAGCTCTTCGCCTGAACCGCGGCGCGGTAACCCACGCCCACCAGTTCCAGCTTCTTCTCATAACCCTTGGTAACGCCCATCACCATATTCGCGAGGTGCGCGCGCGTCGAGCCGGCGATGGCATTCATGCCCTCCGCCGTTTCGTCAGCCTGCACTTCCAGATGCTTGTCCTGCTGCACGACTTTGACGCCGCTCTTGATCGCCAACGTCAATGAGCCCTTGGCGCCTTTCAGCGTAATGGCTTCCGCGCCGATCGTGGCGGTAACGCCCTGCGGCAGATCTACCGGCATTTTTGCGACTCGAGACATAAATAAAACCCTGGTTGTACGTCTGGAACTACTGGACGACGAACAGCACTTCGCCGCCGGTGCCGGCTGCGCGCGCCTGTTTGTCGGACATGATGCCCTGGGGCGTCGAGACCACGGCGACGCCCAGGCCGCCGAGTACCTTGGGCAACTCATCCTTGCCGCGATAAATTCGCAGGCCCGGACGGCTGATGCGCTCGATGCGATCGATGACGGGACGGCCATCGTGATACTTCAATTCGATCGACAACGTGCTCTTCGCGCCGCTTGAGTCGACGCCAAAGCCCGCGATGTAGCCCTCGGCCTTCAGCACCTTGAGGATGGCGACTTTCAGCTTCGAGGCGCCCATGCCCACGGTCGGCTTGCCAGCGGATTGCGCATTGCGGATACGCGTCAGAAGATCGGCAATTGGATCAGTCATGCTCATAGTGCGCGCCTCACCAACTCGCCTTCGACAGGCCTGGAATCTCACCGCGATTGGCGGCCTCGCGCAGTTTGGTGCGGGCTAGGCCAAATTTACGGTACACGCCGCGTGAACGGCCGGTAATCGAGCAGCGGTTGCGCTGCCGGGTAGCGCCCGCGTCGCGCGGCTGCTTCTGCAGTTCCACTTGCGCGGCTTCGCGAGCCTCCTGCCCGGTCTTCGGGTCACGGATCTGCTCTTTGAGCTCAGCGCGCCGCTTAGCGTATTTCTTCGCTACTTTGAGGCGTTTCTTCTCGCGCATGAGCATATTCGTCTTGGCCATGGGCTACCTACTTGCGGAACGGAAAGTTAAAGGCTTCGAGCAATGCGCGGCCATGCTTATCGTCTCTGGCCGACGTGGAGATGGTGATGTCCATGCCACGAATTTGATCGATTTGGTCGTACTGAATCTCGGGGAAAATAATCTGCTCCTTTACCCCTAAGCTGTAATTGCCGCGGCCGTCGAAGGAGCGCGTGCTGATGCCGCGAAAATCGCGGATGCGCGGAATGGCGATGCTCACCAGCCGGTCCAGAAACTCGTACATGCGGTCGCCGCGCAGCGTCACCTTGCAGCCGATCGCCTGGCCGTCGCGCACTTTGAATGTCGCCACGGATTTCTTCGCCTTGGTCACGGCCGGCTTTTGGCCCGTGATCTTCGCCATATCGGCGGTTGCCGCGTCCATGACCTTCTTATCGGCCACCGCCTCGCCCACGCCCATATTGACCGTGATCTTCAAGATCCGCGGGACTTCCATGGTGTTCTTGAGCTCGAGTTTTTTCTTGAGCTCCGGCACGATCTTGTCGTTAAAAATTTGTTTCAGTCTTGCTGCCATGTTTTTTACTCGCTACTTCGCGTCGACCATTTCTTTGTTCGACTTGAATACGCGCACCTTGCGGCCGTTCTCGAGCGCCTTGAAGCCAATGCGGTCGCCCTTTTGGGTCGCCGGATTGAAAATCAATACGTTCGACACATGCAGCGGCGCCTCGCGCTCGATGATGCCGCCTTGCACGCCCATCTGCGGATTGGGCTTCTGATGCTTTTTGGACATGTTCAGCCCCTCGACGCGCAGGCGATCGTCCGCCAGCACTTCGATTACGGCGCCCTTGCGGCCTTTGTCCCGGCCGGCGATCAGAACCACCATGTCGCCCTTGCGAATCTTCTTCATCACAGCACCTCGGGTGCGAGCGAGATGATCTTCATGAACTGCACATTGCGCAGCTCGCGCGTCACCGGTCCAAAAATACGCGTGCCGATGGGCTCGAGCTTGTTGGTCAACAGTACCGCCGCGTTGGTGTCGAAACGGATCAACGATCCATCGGCGCGGCGCACGCCGCTCTTGGTGCGCACGACGACCGCGTCATACACCTCGCCCTTCTTGACCTTGCCGCGCGGAATCGCATCCTTGACGCTGACCTTGATCACATCGCCCACAGCCGCGTAACGGCGCTTCGAGCCGCCCAGCACCTTGATGCACATCAAGCGCTTGGCGCCGCTGTTGTCGGCCACATTCAAAATAGTTCGCATCTGAATCATGTCGGGCCCCTTATTCGGCGCGGGCGCGTTCTAGCACGCGCACCAGCACCCAAGATTTACGACGCGACATCGGCCGGCACGGCTTGATGGAGACCGTGTCGCCTTCCTTGCATTCATTGCTCTCGTCATGCGCCAGCAGCTTGGTGGTGCGGCGAATGTACTTGCCATAGGTCGGATGCTTGACCATACGCTCGACGGAAACCGTGATGGTCTTGTCCATCTTGTTGCTGACCACCTTGCCCATGAGCAAGCGTTGTCCCGCAACCGGCGCGGCGCCCGGCGCTGCTGCTTCGGTTGATTGTGCTTCGGTCGACATCACAGTATCTCCAGGCGCTTCGCGCCGAATCTACGGGGTCGATGCGACCCCGACCCATAGGGCCCGCTGCGCGGGCAAAGAATCATTTACGCACCTGGGCAAGCACCGTCTTTACGCGCGCAATGTTCTTGCGCACTTTCGCAAATTGATCCGGTTTCGCCGCCTGACCCGTGGCACGGGCCATGCGCAAATTGAATTGTTCGCGGCGCAGCTTGAGAAGCTCCTCGCCCAGGTCCTTGGGCTGCTTCGCGCGCAAATCCTTCGCCTTCATGTCCGCACCTGACGCTTGACGAACGCAGTCGACACCGACAATTTTGCGGAGGCCAGTCGAAACGCCTCGCGCGCAATGATCTCGCTCATGCCTTCGATTTCGAACAGCACCTTGCCGGGCAGCACTTTCGCCACCCAATACTCCACGTTGCCCTTGCCTGAGCCCATGCGTACTTCGAGCGGCTTCTGGGTGATGGGCACATCCGGGAAAACGCGTATCCAAATGCGTCCGCCGCGCTTCACATAGCGGGAAATGGCGCGGCGCGCCGCTTCGATTTCGCGCGCGGTCATGCGGCATCGATCAGTGGCCTTCAGGCCGAACTCGCCGAACGCCACGGAGTTGCCGCGGTGCGCGCTGCCCGAGATCTTGCCCTTGAATTGTTTGCGGAACTTGGTCCGCTTCGGCTGCATCATGCTTGTTTACCTGATCGATCAGCTAGCGGCCGGCGCCGCAGTTTCAGTGGATTTGGCGACTGCCGCAGCCGCCGCGCCCTCAGCCTCGGCCTCTACGGCCTCCTCTGTCGGCTTGTCGAATATTTCGCCCTTGAAGATCCAAACCTTGATGCCGATGACACCGTAAGTGGTTTGCGCCTCCGCCAGACCGTAGTCGATGTCGGCACGAAATGTATGCAGCGGAACTCGTCCTTCACGATTGGTCTCGGTCCGGGCAATTTCCGATCCGTTCAAGCGGCCGGAAATGCGCACTTTGATGCCGAGTGCACCGGAACGCATGGTATTGGTCACCGCGCGCTTCATGGCGCGCCGGAACATCACACGCTTCTCCAATTGCTGCGAGATTCCCTCCGCCACCAATTTCGCATCCAATTCGGGCTTGCGGATCTCGGCTATGTTGAGGCGCACGTCGTTCATGCCCATGCCCAGGATCTTGGCCACCGCGGTGCGGAGTTTCTCGATGTCCTCGCCCTTCTTGCCGATCACGATTCCCGGCCGGGCCGTGTGAATGGTGATGTTGGCGCGGCGGGCCGCCCGCTCGATATGAATGTTGCTCACCGACGCATCGGCAAGCTTCTTGTTCAGATACTTGCGCACCAGGAAATCGGTGTGAATATTCGAAGCGAAGTTCTTCGAATGCGCATACCACTTCGACGACCAGTCGCGCGTGATGCCCAGCCGAATACCAATCGGATTTACTTTCTGACCCATTAGGCCTCTCGCTTTCCGTCAGACACTTGAACCAGGATGTGACTGTTGCGCTTGGCGATACGCACGCCGCGCCCCTTGGCGCGCGCGTGAAAGCGCTTGAGCATCGGCGCCGGATCTACCTCGACGCGCGTCACTTTCAGATCATCGACATCGGCATTGAAATTGTTGTAGGCGTTGGCAATCGCGGAATCCAACACCTTGAGAACGATCTTGGCGCCTTTCTTCGGCATGAACTTCAACGTGTTCACGGCCAGGGTCGCCGACTTGCCGCGGATGGTGTCGACAACCAAGCGGCACTTCTGGGGCGAGATGCGTGCAAAACGTAATACTGCCTTGGTCTGCATGACTACTCCGCCGCCGTGACTTTCTTGTCGCCGGAATGCGCCTTGAACGTGCGCGTCGGGGCGAATTCGCCGAGCTTGTGACCGACCATGTTTTCCGACACCAGCACCGGCACGTGCAGCCGGCCGTTGTGCACGGCAATGGTCAAGCCGACCATATCGGGAATGACCATGGAACGTCGCGACCAGGTCTTGATCGGGCGACGATCATTCTTTTGGCTGGCGGTTTGCACTTTCTTGGCCAGGTGCAAATCCACAAACGGGCCTTTCTTTAGCGAACGAGGCACTGATAATTCTCCAGTCTTACAATCGTTTGTTCTTGCGACGCTGAACGATCATGCCGTCAGTGCGCTTGTTGCGACGTGTCTTCTTGCCCTTGGTCTGCAGGCCCCACGGGCTCACCGGGTGCGGATTACCTTGACCGGATTTGCCTTCACCGCCGCCGTGGGGGTGGTCGACCGGGTTCATCACGACGCCGCGCACCGTCGGGCGAACGCCCAACCAGCGCACCGCACCGGCCTTGCCGAAGACACGCAAATTATGCTCATCGTTGCCGACTTCGCCGATGGTGGCGCGGCAATCGACATGCACCTTGCGCATTTCGCCCGACTTCAGGCGCAGGCTGGCATACACGCCTTCACGTGCGGCGAACTGCGCGGACGCACCAGCGCTGCGGGCCATCTGTCCGCCCTTGCCGACCTTCAGTTCGATGTTGTGCACGGTGCTGCCGACCGGTATATGCCGCAACGGCATCGCATTGCCGGCCTTGATCGGCGCGTCGGAACCGGAGCGAATCTCATCGCCGGCCTTCACGCCCTTGGGCGCGAGGATGTAGCGGCGCTCGCCGTCCTTGTAGAGGACCAGCGCCAGATGCGAGGTGCGGTTCGGATCATATTCCAGACGCTCGACGATGCCGGGAATCCCATCCTTGTCGCGCTTGAAATCGACCAGGCGATAGCGCTGCTTATGGCCGCCGCCGATGTGACGCGTGGTCTGCCGGCCCGAATGGTTACGAGCACCGGTGCGGTTCTTCTTGGTGGTGAGAGACTCGAGCGGCCCGCCTTTATGCAGGTGCGAGCGATCGATTTTGACTACGAAGCGCGTACCCGGTGAGGTCGGCTTCATCTTGATGAGTGCCATGGCCTTAGGTCCTTATTTCGCCGAGGCGCCGGTGAAGTCGATGGACTGACCGGTTTGCAAGCGCACATACGCTTTCTTGAAACCGTTGCGCTTGCCCGCCATATTCTTGAAGCGGCGCGTCTTGCCGGGACGATTCAACAGATTGACGCCCTCGACTTTGACCTCGAACATCAGCTCGACGGCCTGCTTTACTTCCGCCTTCGACGCATCGTCGCGCACGCGAAACACGTACTGGTTCGCTTTTTCCGTCACGGTCGCCGCCTTTTCCGACACGTGCGGTTGAATCAGCACGGTCATCAAACGTTCTTTATTCATGCCGCGCCTCCGAGACGCTGGTCGAGCAACTTCAAGGCGCCCACAGTCGCAATGACCTTGTCGTGCTTGACCAAGCTCAAGGGGTCAAGAGCGGCAACGGCCATCACTTCCACATGGGGAACGTTGCGGGCCGCCAAGAACAATTTCTCCTCGTAGGCCTCGACTAAAATGAGTGCTCGCGTCAATCCAAATTCGGCCAACTTGCTGATCAGCAATTTGGTCCTGGGCGCCGTGAGCTCGATCGACTCCACGGCCACCAAGCGATCTTGACGCACCAGCTGCGACACCATGGTTTGCATGGCGGCGCGGTACATCTTGCGATTGACTTTCTGTGAGAAATCGCGCGGCTTGGCGGCGAAAGCACGACCGCCGCCCACCCAGATGGGGCTGCGAATCGAACCGGCGCGCGCCTGGCCCGTGCCTTTTTGGCTCCAGGGCTTTTTGCCGCCGCCGCGCACTTCGGCGCGCGTCTTCTGCGCCTTGGTGCCGGCACGGCCGGCCGCCATGTACGCCGTCACGACCTGATGCACCAGCGCTTCGTTGTAAACGCGCCCAAAGGCCGCGTCCGACAATTGAATCTCGCTGGCGGGCTTGGCATTTTTTAGCTGGACTTTCATGGGGTCTACTTCTTGTCGGCTTTGGCTGCGCCGGCCTTGGGAGCGGCGCCCTTGGGAGCAGCAGCGCCCTTAGCCGCTGCGGGAGCCTTGTTCGGCATCAGCTTCTGGCGTCGCGCCTGGCCCAAGGCCTTGACCGACGGTCTCACGATGACCCGGCTGCCCTCGGCACCCGGCACCGCGCCGCTGATGAGCAGAAGGTTGCGCGCGGCATCGACTTCCACAATGCGCAGATTTTCAATGGTGCGATTGCGCACGCCCATGTGCCCCGACATGCGCTTGCCTTTGAACACACGGCCCGGCGTTTGGCGCTGTCCAATGGAGCCTGGCGCGCGGTGCGAGACCGAGTTTCCGTGGGTTTTCATGCCGCCCGCAAAATTGTGGCGCTTCATCGTGCCCTGGAAGCCCTTGCCCACCGTGGTGCCGGTGACATCGACGACTTGGCCCGCCTTGAACATGTCGACTTTGATTTCGCCGCCCGAGGCAAGCGCATCGCCTTCGCCCTTGGCCAATCGGAATTCTTGAGAGGTATAACCGGCGGCAACATTCGCCTTGGCAAAATGGCCGGCCAGGGCCTTGGAGACGCGCGACGGGCGGCGGCTGCCAATGGTGACCTGAACCGCACGATAGCCGTCGGTTTTATCGTTTTTGACTTGCGAGATGCGATTCGGCAACGCCTCGACAACCGTCACGGGCACGGTTACACCGGCGTCGGTGAATACTCGGGTCATACCGCACTTGCGGCCAACCAGACCAATGGACATTGTCAATCCTCATACAGCGAGAGCTTTAAACGAGCTCCGCATCGTTGCGACAGATCAGCGGTTTGGACACACGGACCCCAAATCCCCGTGAGAATTTGGCGTCGGCGCCCACGCGCTCCGACCTCTAAAATGGACGCGGGAGTATAGGGACCCAAGGCGCTTCGCGCAAGTTTTGGGTGCCTAACCCAACCTTGGAGTGTGCTTTGCATCACCCCTTAAACGGGGCCAAAGCGACCCCGTCCCCTAAAACCTCAATTCAATTTGATTTGGACATCGACGCCGGCCGGCAGTTCCAGCTTCATGAGCGCGTCCACGGTCTTGTCCGTGGGGTTCAAAATGTCCATCAGACGCTTGTGCGTGCGGATTTCGAACTGATCCCGGGCGTCCTTATCGCCGTGTGGGGCTGTCAGCACCGTGAAACGCTCCATTTTGATGGGCAGCGGCACGGGACCTTTGACGGTCGCGCCGGTGCGTTTCGCGGTATCGACGATTTCCCGCGCCGACTTGTCGATCAACCGGTGATCGAAAGCCTTCAGGCGGATGCGGATGTTCTGATTTGCCATGTTTATTTAACTCTTCCCGGGGTCGAAGCGACCCCGAATTGCCATGCGCTTCGCGCAACTATTAACGGGGCCGAAACCGGCCCCGCCCGAAAAAGGTGGTGGATCTTACGCTATAACCTTCGCAACGACACCTGCGCCGACGGTTTTACCGCCCTCGCGGATGGCGAAACGCAGGCCCTGCTCCATCGCGATCGGGGCGATCAGCTCCACCACGATCTTGATGTTGTCCCCCGGCATCACCATCTCGGTGCCCTCCGGCAGCTCCACAGCCCCCG
>Ga0179592_10000287_pt1 | contig 20186 bp, 16 predicted proteins | sample CZODoug2_1_08_16_FD_148623 | JGI IMG/M metagenome (GOLD analysis project Ga0179592, IMG submission 148623) | Vadose zone soil fungal communities from Angelo Coast Range Reserve, California, USA - CZODoug2_1_08_16fungal (Illumina Assembly) | ecosystem: Environmental > Terrestrial > Soil > Vadose...
ATCGCCAACTACGATGCGGGCTCGCGTGAACTCGTCCTCGCCATCCATTGGCGCGGCGGCCAACACTCAGAACTCCGCGTCCGAAAGCCCAGAACCGGCGAACATGGATGCCGCACGTCCGAAGAAGCCGTGGCCGTGATCCGCTCCATGGCAACGCGGTGGTCTGACGAAGACATCGCCGCGACACTGAACCGCATGGCTCTGCCGACGGGACAGGGTAAGACGTGGACCGCGCATCGAGTGAGCTCGTTGCGCCGAGTGCGCGGGATCCATGCGTACAAATCGGCTGAGAAGAACGGCGAATGGGTCACGATGCGCGAAGCCGCTGCAAAGCTCAACGTCTCACATCATCAGATCCGAAGGCTCATCAAAGCCGGCGTTCTTCTCGCGGAGCAGGTTGTTCCCGACGCTCCTTATCAAATCCGAGAGACGGATTTGCACGGCGATCGGGTCACTTCGGCGCTGGCGCTTAAAGGTCGCCCGTGTCGGGTGATTTCGGAAAATCAGACTTCAATATTTTCAGACACTTAACTATGAGGTGCACAATGAGCGCTCCCTTGCCACCACGCGCAGGGCTCGCTCCAAGTGGTTCGTGTCGATCGGGACATCGGGGTCGGTGAGAAAGACTTCGAAGCCGACACGTCGCGCGCGCACATAGTTTAAGGCGTGAATAAACGGGTTGCTCGGCGTGAAACCCTGGCGCTGAAGTTGTCGATCGACCCATTCGAAGAAGAGTTCCACCAGCGGTTTACTGTGCGTCAGTCGATGCAATTGCTTGGCTTCACCGACAAGCTTGCGATCGCGGATCTCTTCCTCGATGGCGTACAGCGCCTTGATTCGCTCCAACGCTTCGGCGGCGCCGGTCGGTTCCGCAGTCAACGCCTCGAAGAAGCCTCGGCGCCCGTGCGACCAGCATCGAGCGTGATTGATCCCGGTCTTCTCGGCGTATTGTTCGTAGGCGGCATAGCCGTCGGTCAATAACACGGCATTGACGACCGGCTTGGTGCCCAACGCGTGATACACGAAGTCGGGGGAGCGTGAGGAGTGGAATGGGAAACACACTTCGTCGTGCTCCCCGTAGATCGGCGGCCAGAAGTAGCCGGTCTGCATCTTCCCGTGACCGGAGCGCCCGGCCTTGATCGGTGTCTCGTCCATAGCTTTGACGCGGCTCGCGCGGATCGAGGCGAACTGAGCTTCGTAGATCGGGGTGAGCAAGCTGATCACGGCCTGGGCCAGCTGGGTCAACCAGGGGCGACTGACCCGGATGCCGGCGGCCCCGAGGCGCTGATGTTGGCGATACAAGGGAATGTGCCAGGCAAACTTATCCATCAGCAGCCCAGCGGCGAAGCTCACATCCGCTCGGCTGCCTTCCAGGACTCCAGCCGGGGCTGGTAGGGCGAGGATCTTCGCACTGGCCTTGAGCTTGACCACCGGTCAGCGATACTTCAGGACATGAAAAGCGCCTGGGCGTTGGGCGATCCGGTACGTCACCTTCTCGCCGATGACTTCGTACTGCTCGGGCGAGAGTCCCTCGACGTCGGCGTGGACCAGGGTGATGGTCTGGACCGGGACCTTCGACTCATCGAAGAACTTCAGTTCCTCGCCGCTCTCGGCGCCATCTTGTTGCGCCACGCGCCGGGTATGGGCGGGAATACTTTTGCGTTCCTCGACGGGGAGTGCCGGGACCGGGAAACTCTCGCCCAAGTGCATCTGCGATGGGTCAGGCTCGGGGGCGAAGCGTTCGCTCTTTTGGCCAAACATCTGACGGCGGAACCAGTCGAGCTGATGTTCCAGGGCGGCGATCTTCTCAGCCTGCGAACGCACTACGGCGGCGAGTTCCGCGGCGCTCATCGTACTCACTTCCGTGAGGGTCGATGAGCCGGAGGATGCCGCGCTTTGCATGTCACTCATCGTATCACGATGAGTGTGCGAAAGTACTGAATTTATAGGCTTTTGGCGACCACTGAAGGCAAGGAGAAGCGCTTGCGAACGCGCTTGCCTTCCAATCCCTCGAGCAGCAGCTTCAATCCCGTCCAGTCCATCTCGCGGGTACGCACCGTGCGACACCCCACAGTTTAGCTCGCGAGTATTCGTCGAACACTGTTGTACTCCTAAGCTAAATCTACGTCTCGACTGCCGTGCTGGCGCTATGTTTCCGCAAAATCCTTCGGATCCAGGTTCGCCAAATGCAACGACGGCAAGAACGACGCATCCTCGTACATTACCTGTAAAGTCTCCTGCGAGACCTCGCCGCTGTAGTCACCCGCCGGATTCAGGTTGTACGCGGCCTGCCACAGTTGACCCAAGGTGCGCGCGCCGTCGGCAATGCACCTGACCGTTGCATCATCATAGGCTTGCCACAAACCGTCGAGCACCGCTGCTTTGTGGCCGCCGCCCAGATCGTCGTAGGTCTTGCAGATATCGGTCGGCGGCAAATACCGATGCGCCCTCGCCATCAACTCGATGACGGCAAGCCCTGCTTGACGACCAGAGGTGATCTCCTTGACGCTTTTGGCTTGCGGATCGAGTCCTTTCGGTTTTCCGTCGAGCTTCTTCGCCAACTCCGATGCATACTTATTCACCATCAGTTCTTCATACGTACTGTGTACACCCGTGCTCGCGCCGTCCAATCCGTCCGCGTGGACGGAACTGTGGAGTGGTTGACAGGCATCGCCAACGTAGTGCGCCAGGATGCCCGCCGCGCACAAAAACGCATCCTGCGATTCTGCGGCTACCATGGCGTCGAATATTTGCCACACTCGAAATGGCAGGTCCCCCATGTTCAGTCCGCTTTTCTTGCCGGTGTTGTTGCTCGGCTGGGGAGCACTTCTGTAATACGTGAGCCAGTCAGTAAGCTTGAGGGTGGTTGCAGTCAGTGTAGGTGCCGCGGTATCGACACCGCAAAGATCAAACAAGGATTGGCCGCCTGCACCGGCAAAATCCATATCCGCATAGTGATTCCAATTCTCCTGCGGCCTTACTCCCACGCCAGTGCGGTTGATATTGCTCTTCCATACGACGTCCGGCACATCAGCCAACGGCACGAACTCGGTCGCGGACGGTTTGATCTTCCCTCCATTGATGGCACTCGCGGGATACGTTAATTGCGCGAGATTGGCCGTTAGAAACGCGTTAAGTTTGGTGGTCGTAGCATCGACAGCTCTCTCGGCGATCTTATAATGACCTACGGCTCCCCAATATTGAGCCAATTCGGCATTGAGATCGGTCACGATTTCAACATCGAGTTCGCGACACGCAATTGCTACTGACGATGCCAGCGCATACTGCGTGTACTGAGCTCCGGCGGCACCGCCGTTCAATTTCTGGCCACCCCATTCCACCGCAAACGGCCGGTACAGGAATTCGGCCTCCTTCGCCAGGGGCACATGTTGCTTCCCTGCCCTTTTGCGCGGGTTGTGGGTAGTTGACGTTGGGATGGGTGTTGCGATACACCACAGCGTTCCCGAATCACCGGGCTGAGTGGTTAGGGGTGCCTCCCCCACGCCGCCGATCAAGAAATCGGACACATAGTCGACCCCACCCATCGTACGATATCGATAGAACAGCGCTTTTACTTCACCCTGGAGATCGCCCGAGTGTGCGCCATGGGCCACCGCCGGCGTACCGATCCAATCCAGGCTAGCCGTGTTCGCATTGAACTCGGCCACTGGCCCCAAAACGCCCAAGCCATAAACTTGCGCCGACCAGTCTGCGAGGTTGTCTATCTCAATCAACCCGACATCTAAATTACCCCGTGTAGTCGCTCCTGGAAGCCCTGGATAGAGCTTTTCAAAAGGCACGCTGCGTACAGATCGGTTAGCCGAGTATCCAATGCGCCGGCCATCACCTTGAAGGAGGGCAAAGACCTCGCTTCCGGCGTTTCCCGCCACATGTTGGTTCGTTAGCGCGAAATGGCGCGCACCATCCGTTACCACGCAAGCAATTGAGCCGACGTGCTCCCGCCCTTGCACTTCTGTGTAGACAGGATATCCGCCGCCAATCGTATTTTGACTAAATTGATAACCGATAAGTCGCGTGTCGGACCCCGGCCAAAGTGAGGCTTGGATGACGCATGTGGGCACCACTCGGCCATCCGGCAAGTACAGAAACGGTGGCACCAACTGGCTGCGCAGCGACGCATCGTGGAGATTGGCTGGCGACAACCAATCCTTCACAAATACCAGGACGCATGGCCAGGACCAGGCCTTGACCTTCGTATTTTCCATTGTACGTGGCGTGGCCTTCTTATTCCGATCCCGGTGGACTGCATCGTCGGTCGGATGAAATTGAGTGTAGTCCAGATCGTCCTTTCGAATTCGGTACAACCCAATGGCACTTGCAAAGACATTGTGCATCTGCATCAAATGGACGTGATACGCCTCACGGGCATCTAATAGATCTTTGATCGACAAAGATGAAAAATGCCGCTTGTATGGATCTAGAGGATTCAGCATGAATCTACCCTCCTTGGTTGTAACGCTCGTAACTGGACCTGAGAGCTGACGATGAGGTGCTCTCCCCGGGTTGCCCTCTAGCCGCGGCTCACGCTGCGTCGTCAAAATGGTTCAACGATCCGCGCGACCGTAGAATCGAAAGACGAGTATTTGACCTGCAGAATAACGTTGAACACCTGTGAGTCCCACGGGTTCGGATAGCTACCACCCGGTGCATCCAGTTCATGCATCAACGCGGGTATATTGCCGTGATGCCAACAAAGCAAGATTCGCTTGTCCGCAAACTTGGGCATCCGACAGCAACTCGCTCGCGAGAAACAAATAGTCTTGATCCGCAACCGTAGAGTCTATCGGTAAACCCGTGCGTTTCAACAGCGGCTTCACCGTTTCGAAGGGGCGTGCGCTGTGCTTCGATATAGCCGCTGCAAAAAGGAAATCGAGATCGCCGAAAGTGGCTGGAATGTACTTCGCCAGTTCCGCCGCCCGCTCCTTGCCCGTCGAAGACAAGTCCGGGTCCGCCGGGTCTGCCGGCTTCTCTGCGTGACGCATCACCAAAATGAATTGCGGTTTCGTAGCCATAGTCGATCATCCTTCCTGCATCTATTTACGCCAAGGAGATGACGCCTCCCGACTGCCTCCAAAAGCTGGCCTACCTCTCTCTAGGAATGTCGAGCGCACGTCCCGGGCATGGTCAGGAGCCGTCGCCGGGGCGTTGCACTTACCCCCCAGTTCCTGACCCGGCTCCCATCCAGAACGAGAGTTCACGCAAACTCGCGCTCCCCGGAACGAAGTATTTGTCCTGCCAGGAGTCATTTGGGATGAGCCCGGTCCACGCCGCATTGCCTTTCTGCTGGAGAATGAACCTCCAGCGATAGTGGTCGTAGACGTCCATTACATGCGCCGCATATGCCGCGGCTAATCCTCGATTTCCCCGAATGATAAGCATGTTTTCGTCGTTGTTATAGGAAGCACGAAACCCAAGGTTGTGACTGCCGGTAATAACGGTCGCGCCAGCGGAAAATGGATCAATCACCACGATCTTGTCATGGATGATCGCGTGAGCCTTCGGGCCCGACTTCAGCAACTCCTTCTCCCAATATCCAAATTGATCGTTAATGGCGGCGGCCGCTACCACATCACTATCGGTCTGAGCAGCGCTCCGATGATACAAATGTGTACTGAAGTCGTCGACCGCACCGGGATCGGTAGCAGCCCCGTGCACGAATAGCGCCGGATTGGCGTCTTGTAATTCCCCGGCTTGTTCGACGACACTCGGCGTCCCGGGCTGAAACACCAGAAACAAAATGGCGTCCTTTGCTGCCTTCATGGCATCGAACGCGGCGCTCATATCACCGGGAGTGGCGGCGCCATTGGTGGGCTTGCTCTTCTGCTTCGTATTGGGAGAGAACCAGAGTGTGATGTCGGTAGCGTCCGAATCTACCTTCACTTGATGAGGCGCGTTGTTCTCTGAGCGAAAGTCGGCGCCCTGAGCGGAGTCATCGGCCTTCAGCCGCTTCCAGTAGTCTAGATATAATTTCGCCAATGCTGGCGACTCTATCCAAAGCCCGTTATTGCTCTGCGCGCACAGCGCGGTATCCGTCCAGTTGGTGCTGCCTGTCCAGACTCCCTGCGGCTGCCCTGATTTGTCAACATAGACGACGAACTTGTTATGCCCAATGTGGCCTGAGCCGACCATTCGGTCCGTAACGTCGACTCCCGCCTCATGTAACGCCTGTCGCGCCGGTTCGTTTTCCGCATCGTCCGTCCCGGTATTCGACAATATCAAATGAACTAGTTTCTTACCGGTTAACAATTCTTGTTCGAGTTCCGGATCTGTCAATTCATAAAGCGCGCAATAGAGTTCACCCCCATCAGCTTTGGCACGCGCGAAGAGCCCGAGCATGGCCTCTCGGAGCTGACCGGACAAACTGTTTCGGAGTGGATCGCCCGGTTGATCGATCCGGTCCTTGAGCTTCAGGTAATTTGGAGCGCCACTCGGACCCTTTGGCAATTGATGCACCAACGACTGTGTCGATAAGATTCCCCGATTGAAATAAGCCCCAAATGTTCCGCACTTCCCCGAGATTGCGACTTCATTAGTGACCAGTGCACACGGTGCCTGCGGTTCCAACGCATCTGGAGCGCCGATCATGGGGACGATGCGGTAGACATACTTGGCGCCGCGCTTTGCGGTGAGGTCCTTCCAAGTGAATTTCTGCACCGGCCAAACGACCGTCGTTTTCGCTTTCCAATCGAGATTTGATTGACCCTGAAATCCGACCCACGCCGGGAGCGGCACTTCCGGTTGTGACCCCTCTTTGCGGAAGATCGCAAATCCCAAACAACTAGGGATTTTCTTCTCAACAGTCCAAGCGAGGAATGCAACGTCGTTATTCGAGATCGCTATGGCGGGCATGCTACGCTCCTTGTGCAATTGGCTAACGCTGAGAGGTCGAGGGTAGCCTTGAGGACTCGACTCCATTGCTACGATAAATCAATTTCACTTCGACAATGGCTTTTACGCTATACATTGCTCGATGACAACGCGAATCGCGATGCCCTCACTGAGTCGGGCCTTATTTCACGCTGCGAGTGGGGGTTCTGGTCACGAAATGTCGCTTTTATTTTGAGGAAGTGTTCTTATCAAAAGACCCGTGTGCAGTGCACAAATTCTCGATGCTTCGAAACCGCGGCGAGCACCAACAAGTGGCGTTGCATTGTTTTCATGGCTCAGAACAGGACGCCGGAGCGGGGTGGACCGCCGGAGAATTATTGTCGGCAAAACAGAAATCTATGAACTTGTCGTCGAACTGATTGTGGACAGACTTTGGAACCTCGCTTCGTACCACTCGCTGAAATACAAACTGAATCTCGCCGTTAGATGCAACGGTTCCCAGCAGATAACCCGATACCAAGGCTTCGGTATGGATGTCCTTGGGTATGCCTTCGGGTAGTCCATAGCGCTGCGCCCCAGCAGTACCGACAATCCAGCCCGGAAGGACCCCTCGGTCTTTCATCTCGGGGTTCACCCAATATGGAGTTTCGAAGATTCGCTCCATAAAGAAATGCGAGTGGCTTGCAACCACGTACACGTGTTTGTGGGTCTGCCTCTTCCAATCTAGAAGATCTTGGTAAGCGCGCCGGCCGCTGCCTAGGCTTTTGGCCGCGATGTCTGGAGGCGTATTGGTGTCGCCGTTCATGCTGTGTCCACACGCAAAACTATTGGGGAGCGCTCGGTGCATTCCCACCACGATCGTTTGAATATCAGCGTCGCCCTCATCTTTTTGCAGCACGCCTTCAAGCCATTGCAACTGGGCCGGACTAAATCCCTCTTCGTCCGCATTGTCCAACGTGACGAAATCCACATGCCCCTTTTGCCAATGTGAATAGGTGAGCGAATCACCCTGCACGGAGTCAGTGCCCCTCTGTCTGCGTAACTCCGGGGTGTCAATCCAATAGGCGAACTGACTTACATAGTCGTTCTTGGTCTTACCACCGTAAAGTTCGTGGTTGCCGATTCCAAGGTACACGGGAAGTGCGCCGAACGGTACAATCTGATTGGCAATAAAGTCGCCCCACGCGTCTCGATCATAATCATCAATACTTAGCTCGTTGCCATATCGGATGGCCATGTCGTCATCAATATCCGACATTTTGCGAAAGTCACCCAAATGCCAATAGAATTCCACTTTATGCTTTAGCACGTTGCGGGCTATTGCCGGCATCACGACATCGCCACAATTCCTTGAATCTCCGGAAACGGCAAATCTCCAGGGCGCTTCCTGTGGCTTCCCTTGCGACCACGCACCGGCGCAGCAAACCAGGCTAAGGGAGACCGCGGCACAACGTGCAAATGGGATTGTGTTTGCTTGCATGGACGAGGCTCCTACATTCAATGGTCGAATTCAAACAGGCCAAATCAACGAAGTTCAAGCAATCGCACTTCGATTTAAGTGACCGTACTACATGCCAATATTTGCAAACGCATAATAAAGTCTCCACCCTAGAAGAGTGGCGAGCAGAATGGCAACAGATTTCCACGCAACCGATTGGCGGAACGCGGAGGTTTCTGAAGGAACCATGTTGCCGATTTTGTCGCTAACAATACCGAAAAGACGGCAAATCCCTACAATGCTGCAGATCCCAAAAAGAATGTAAAATCCCAAAAGAATCTGATCGGTCGTATCTCTCGCCCCATCCGACGTTTTTGCTGCCAACACAGCGAGGGACGCGAGCCCAAACCACCAGGAAAGGACAAAGAGGGAAGCGCCGATGGCGCAGTTGGCATTGCTTGCCCAGTTATGGCCCGTGTATGAAAATGGATTGAAGAGCCATTTATGCGTAAACAGGGCCGTGTTTGCTTTGTCCACCTCATCTCCGTCACAGGCCAATAACAGGTCGCCCGCTTTCCAGAACATCTGTGCGATGAATAGAAACGCTCCGTCAAAGACCCAACTGGCGACTCCATATGCAGATTCCGTGTCTATCTTGGACCCTAGAATATCCATTTCCTTATTGTTATTTGCCGACGCCACAAGACCAATGAGCGCGGTTACCATGAAGATATTAAGGACGGCCTCCAATTGGTCGAGATGCTTATCGATAGCTATCGATGCACCAATACGAATCACAGGAGTTCCTCTTGATAGGTATTTATTATTTCAACCGTTCCGATTCTTGCCGGCAAACCCGCTCGAATCATATCGTGTGCCGACTTGGTTTACCGACTACTGCTGGCTAAGTTGGCATTTTGCGCGGGCCGGGAAGCTGCGCTCGGCGGAGTGGTCGGCGATGGCGTTTACAAGGGCTGATTGACACACGAAATCGCGGGCGATACACATCCAGTGCCCAACTCCCGCCGCTCAGGAACGCCGCTGACGACGATCCTTTACAGGATTTTCGGCTTCGTTGATCGCCAAACCTCATATTCATCCATCCTCGCCAAATTCCTTCACTCACCGTTTGGGAACCTTGTAGTTGGCCGGATCAAATGTCGGTTCGTGCGGTTTATCGCCGCGCTTCTCCTGATAGTGAAGATGATTACCAGTTGATTTACCGGTGCTGCCGACGGCGCCGATCACCTGTCCACGTTTTACGATGTCGCCCTCTTTCACTGTAGTTTTACTGAGATGCAAGTATCCACTCGAGTTTCCGTGCCCGTGATCAACCTTTACATAATCCCCGGCGCTCGCATTTTTTCCGACACCCGGTCCGGCGTGCACCACCTTACCTGCGCCCGTTGCAACAACCTCCGTTCCCTTGGGTGCCTTGATATCGACACCGCCGTGCTGCGCCGGCAGATGGGTTTTTGGATCCAATCGATTGCCGAATTCCGAACTCACGATCCCCTTGGTTGGGAAACTGACTTTTTCGCCAGCTCTGTGTATGGGCTTGGGCGCTTGCTGAGCACTGGACCTTGGGCTCGGTCCTGGCTTCGCGCTTGTCCTGGCACTTGGTCCGGGGCTCGGTCCTGGCTTCGCGCTTAGCCTGGTACTTAGTCCGGGGCTCGGTCCTGGCTTCGCGCTTGGCCTTGCACTTGGCCTGGGGCCTGAGCTTTGCTTTGGCCCCGGAGACGAACGACCTCCTCCCGCTTTAGGGTTGCCTGCGCGTCCACCGCCGCCCCCTCGCGCTCCGTGACTGCTCCCACCTCCGCTAGCTTTAGCCATAGATTCCGCCTTTCAATTATTCCGACGTATCGTCAATCTCACCAAATATTCGCGACCTTCGAGACCATTGACATCGCACAACCTCACAGGCCGATAAATTCATATTGATCAAATTGACTCTTCTTTCCATCATATGTACCTCCGCAAAAATTGCGACTTGGCGTAACGGATGCCCGCAAGCAGCAAATCTTCGATTCCTGGTTGGCAACAAAGGCGCGATCCTGCAGCTATTCGCTTCGGCAACTTTGACCTCGCAAGTGCTGACCGTATCGAGAAGCTTGTTAAGCAATTGGCCAGTGGCGATCGCGTCGGCCGGCACAGTGTGACGCTCACCCGGGGGCGTACTTCTGGTTGACACGTGGACGACCGAATGTATGTGCCCCGTCGCGGCAGCTGTGTTGGTCGCGGCGACGGACCTCCTAGAAGGCGGTGCCCCTGCTAAAACACGTCCGCCCCACACCACTGGCGTCTTCAAAGGCTTTTTCTTTGCTGCCATAGTCTTCGCCTCCACACGTCTCAGGTCGCGTGAACGGACGCGGGTCGGCTTTCATGCCAATACCGCGAGCGCTGGTTACAAGTGGAACTGTGGCCATAGTCCAGTCCATACGCTCTTCGAGCATCTGACAGGCTTTTATCGAATCAGTCTCATTCCATTTCTTGTCCCATATAAGCGCACTAGGCGATGATTTATCACATGTCGCCGACGACGCTCCGTAAGAACGCAGATTGAGAGGGGTCATGGGTGCCGCGAATCTCTCCGCGTCGAATATTTGATTGTGCGGCAAGTAATCATTTCATCCTTGAATTGATTTATGAGCAGTTCTAGTACTTATACCAGAGTAAACGCCCGCCGACTTGTGACGTCAATAGATGGAGGGGCGGCCAGCAAAGTATTTTTGATGCTGCGGCGCGTTCCCCTACATCTCACCGTGTTCCCGTGCTTTGAGGCTACACTAACGGGCCTACCGCCTCCCACTTGCACTAGCGAATGTGTTCGTTCGGTGAGAAGCTTATTAAGTATGCGAGTCATGAATCAAGTATGGTGTAGGACCACCTTTTATTTTCCTTTGCTCCGCCGACTTGAATTGCACGCCTGTTTCTATGCGTTTCTCACCTTTCGGATTGTTCCGGGACTTAGGTTTACCGCCCCACCAATGTAAACACCGGCCGTCCCTGACTTGTTCAGATCAACAGACACGCGACCCTTTTGAGTATCTCGTGGAGGGTCCTTTTTTGTCCTTGCTGGCCATATGCCAAACTCCTCAGTCGTGACAGCTGGTTTAGAAGGTCTTCGAGTCCACGATTCCGAATAACGCGGGCGCCGACTGCGCCATTCATGTAACGCGAAAGCCGCCATATTGAGCGACGGCGCTGTCCAAGTCCACATCAAGCGTGCATAACGACTTGGTGGCGCCCTGCTTGATGTTCCAATTTTTAAACGCCCCGAACCCGCGCCAGCCGGACGACTGCGCAAGCCAGGTGAACGTTGCGAGGCCATGAGTCAGCAGCCACTCACATACCGCGCCGGAGCCGTAGCCTCCGACCAAATAGCGAAAGGCACCGCTGCCCGCTGCGCCTAGCCCTTCCGCAACACCTCGGAAATACTCACTGACGGCGCCCCTCACGTCCGCGACGCTGGCGTCGTAGTCCACAGCGAAATAGATAGGAGTGTTGGTAGGCTGGCCAATCTCAGTGGCGCGCCGGTGCGCTTCGGTGCCGTCGGCCACCCCCTTGGCGCGCGAGAAGTATCCTGCATTCGTAGGGCTGCCATCCTCCCACACCGCGACGATGTTCATCTGCGCCTGAGTGATCGCGAGCGCCTCAGCACGCCGAATGATTTTTGGCTTCTTACCGCGTGAGTAGTAACGGCTGACGAACTGCTTGCCCGCGGCGGCGAAGCACGCCACTTGCTCGGTTGAGTTTACGCTAAGGTCCAATCCCGGTGAGAGTACTCCCACGGGTACTGGCGCCGGGTTCGCTGCGGCAGTCGGTTCTAGCTGAATCTCGACGAACGCTGGCTGCGGTGCCGGTTTGCGTGCGGGTTTCCGGGTTGGCTTGCCCATGGGCGCATTTAACGGGGCCGGCCTCCGCGCGCGCGATTTCTGGGCGGCCCGCTTCGCGACTTTCGTTGCGGGCATCTGTGCTACCTTTTCCCCGCGCCCCGACCCACTGTTTGCGCCGCCCTTCTTCGCGACCGATGGTCCTCTTCCGGGCTTGTCGCGCTTCATCATCCGCTTCTTTTGCTTCGCCATTTTACTCGCTCCCGTTCCGCCGATCATCAACCGAACGATGTCGCAAATATTCCATGCTCACTTAGAGTTCATAGTGAGGTCGCGGACCATCCACAACCTTTTTTTTGCGGTCAACTGGTTGACTTTGCGTGCTGCCAAATCTGCCAAAAGGTCGCAAAAAATGCCGCATCGGCATTGTTCTCTGATACGCCGGGTCACTCGGGTCAGCACCACGCCATCTATACTCGAGACGAAGGCTCGCCCGGCGACGCTGAAGGTGCCGAGGCGGCGGCCACCATTGTGAATTGTCGCTTACGCTTTAAGCGACAGGCTGGCAATTTGAGAAATGCTCGCAAATTAGGTTGGCCAGTGAAGGGCAGGATCGGGATTGGGGCAGGTTTCGACCAATCTACAAATAAAACCAATCACCTGCATACCAGGAATCGAAATTCCAGCGGCATCTTCGACAAAGTCGAATGTACTTTTATCCCAGTGATGATAGTAATTAGCTCGTGCCGAGAACGGACCCCACCCAACGCTGACGCTGCCCCGAATCGTTTCCATTGCGGTTGTACTTACAGTGCTCGTCTTGTCAAAGGCAATTTTGACATTCCGAGCAAGCAGCATGGCTGTAGGGTACATCGGCATAGTTCCAGACGGAGGTATCTTTCCATCGGAAAGATTTTCGGACGCGGAAACTAGATTCGAATCGAACTTCCACGAGCGACTCTCGAAAACTTCTGCGTCCAGCCAGCCTCTGAGAAGCGGCACTTGCGCGAGCTCGAATGCAACCTGCACTGCAGACGTGTCAGCGGTGATCCGACTCTTCTGTGAATCGTGAGACACATCGGCGCCCACGCTCCAGAGGCCCGCACTGAATCCTCCCCCGCCTCCCCAACTTGTTTGCTCGTTTTCGGTCACGGTGTGGACCTCATTATGCGTTAATAAGATTGAAAACCAGCCGGCCGCATCCTCCCAAAACTTATTTGGATAATATTTTGTAAGCCAAAAATCGCCTACCTGCGCCCCCTTCTTGTAAGTGTCGAATCTGGCCCTTCGATCCGCCCACGACGCTTGCAGCCCCCGACCATCCAAGTTTCCAATTAATCCTCTCGCCTCTTCGACTTTCCGTTTACCCGCCGCTTCCCATTTGGATAAAGCAGTCCGTATTGAATTTTCGAGGATGGGCTTGAGTTGGGCCCATCTTTCCGGCTGACCCGGTTCATTTATATGCGCAAGATACTTCGCTTGTGCGTCGAGGTAATCCATGACGGCATTCCGATGAAGTTTCTCGTATTCGTCGTACCTTTGCTGCCAAATGGACGGAACTGGGATGTCGTCGACCCGCCCCGTAAGCGGATCCTGTACTTTCTGATTCACCCAAAGAAGTGCTTTCGCCTCCTCGTACTTCTTTTTTTCAGCAGCGCTCAGCTCAGTTACCGGGAGGATAGGCTGGTCAATCACTTTCTTGTATTCGCCGGTAAGCTTCCGACCTGATGGACGCCAACTACCACCCCAGAGCGGCACGATATTGGCAAATTCACTGAAATCAGCAGCCCGCTCGACTTGATCAGCGGACATCGTCGTAAAGCCAAAATCAAGTGCCGACGGATTGAGAGGTATGCCTGGCATGCAAATCGAGAGATGCGCTCTCGCCGTCGGAATATTGGTCACCGTATCGGGTGCCGCAACTATGTTGTAAATTCTTTGTAACAGCGAATCAACAACGTCCTTTTCGGTGTACATACCATCGCTCCTTACGGTGACGTCCTAGAAATGTTTTTGAGCAAGATTGCGGTGCAAGGATCCTTTGTTCTTACAATAATCTCTTTACCGGTTATCAACGGAACAATCCTTGTAGCGCCACGGAGAGTCAAGTCGAGCGGACCAGAATCCCTTAGCGAAAGCGGCACTCCGCTTTCGTCGGGTTTAGCGTCGCTCAACTTCTCTGGAAGTTTCGAGTAGTCAGGGAATACGGTTAGTTCGAGAATCCGGATTTGCGTAGTGTCAGCACTTGAGTGGCGACACTCAGACATTTGAGTTCGACGCACCGCAGTGATTTCATATTGCTGCTCCAAATTTGGAGCTTGTAGCGCGACCAAAGTACGCCATTGGAAGTCGTTAACGGGTGTTAGGCGAGTACCACACGCGGTAACTAGTATCGCGAAAATGCACCCACCGGCAACAACCAAACTGTTAGGCATCATTGACGTAAAGTCCCTGAGTTCTCCCATCGGATCCTCCATGACCTCACCCTATACCGCTAGCTCTTATTTCAATTTAAATATTTATAGCGGGCGAAGCCCCTAACTCTTCATGGTATGAAATGAGTAATGTGTAGCGCATCAGCAATTTTCATACTTCACCTTGATTCACAGACTCGGCGCCGGGTTGGACCCCGCGCCGTCACCACGCAGCGCGGTATTGAGTATGAATGCGAGGCGAACGCCGGCCTTGCTGAGTTGCGACGCCACAACCGTCTTCGCCTCGCTGACGTAGCTAGCGGACAGACGGTAGTGGCCCGGGGAAGTCGGTGCCGGAAGGAGCCCGTAGGCCTTATCGCGCGCGAGCGCATACGACTCCTGCGCCCAGTCTACCGGGGTGGACGAGGACCAGGCTGCGATCTGCGTATCGGTAATAGCGCCGATGAGCTGCTGGGCAATCGTCCCGTCATCCGTTCCGAGGCGCTTCACGAACTCGGTGTCCCAGTCGTGATGGAGATTATTGGATGGAATGCCCGAGCCCGAGACAGTTTTCTTGTTGCCGCCCTGGTCGTGGTCGTCGCTCGCGTGCAGCGGTTGGTGCACGTCGCCGACGAAGTGCAGCAAGAACTGCAGCGCTAAGCGTCGTTCGTCCGCGTCGATTCCGGAATTCTGGAGTTCCGCGGCGAACTCGGTGATCTTGTCCACGACGCAGTCACTCGCGGCCCCCTGGGTCGCCACCGTTCCTGCAGGCAAGGCGGGCAGCCCAAAGCAGGCTTTGCGCACGTCTGCCCCATCCAGTTCCAGGTCGACGAAATGCCAATCGTGCGTCTGGTTGTAGCGAACCTTGGTCGTGTTCCGGTCGGAATCACGGTACTTGTCGGCCCAGGTTGCCTCGGAGGCGATCCCCGTATCGGGAGTCAGCTGGGTGGCGTCGCTCGCCAGCAGAGCCTGCACTTTGACGCGCACAGCAGGTTCGAGATAGTGATCCGCAATCAGTCCAACAATCTCGTGTCCGTCGTCACCCCACGCGAAGGCGGGGCCGCACGCCAGGCAAGACAAATACAGACTGGCGATCACTAAAAAGAACAGAGGGCTTTTCATAGGTACCGTCCTTGGTGAAGCAGGTTGTGGCGGTCGCGCATTGTGTGAAAGCACATCGTCGGCTCCGCGGCAAGGACGATTATCATACCATCACTTCTACTTGCAGCTCTTTCGATTTCGACAGATGGGCTTCCCTTCTTGCTCCCAATATTTTCGCCAATCTGAGGCAATCTGCAATTGGGCGTCATGGAGCGGCAGATCCTTTTTCATACACACGCGGAACCACAAATAGTTCTCGTATCCATCCTTGTCGCGGAAACTAGGCCCCTGCCAATTGGCGTAGCCCGGTGAGCATTCTGGCCAGAGGTTGGACATCGTATCGGCACCACCCAGTTGCAGCGCAACCAAGTGATCGATTTCGCAAACCTGGCTCGCTCCGCGATTGTTGTCGGGATACGGTACGTTGTAAGCAGGATATACGGTCCTCTTTTGAGTCGGCGAGGTGGACTGATCCCGAACGGAGCCCGTGTGAAAATCTGCGGAGCAAACGACGCTTTCATCCTCATCCGGCAGAACATCACCCGGCGTACATGCGGCATCCGGAAGTCCGTCGTTGGCTCGGCAGTTAGAGCTCTTATTGCCACGACCCCACGGATGGTCCGTAGGCACTTCGTAATCTGCGTCGTTGGGATTGTCCGTGGCTGCGGTCACGCCCGGAGCGTCGCCGGTATGCCGCTCAACAAACGTTCGGTACACCCAACCATCCTGTTGTGTTGCTCGCAGCCGCACACGAAAGTATCCACTTGTTGGTACGCCTTCAAGCAGGGGCAGTTCGGTACCTTCTTCCAGGCGCGCGAGACTATCGCTGTCGCGTGTAGCGGCAGCACGAATTGTCGCGGGGCGAGTTATCGTCAAGTAATCGGCCTTCGCAATTGAAGCGATTGCCATCAGAAGAATAAATTCGAGCGTTCTTACGGCGCGTGCGCCCACGACGTTCAACCCTCACCTACTTTTACGGCCGCCTTCTTGAGTAGGTACGCACCTTGTCCCAGACCAAAGCCTGTCAATAGACTTGAGTCAACGTCCGGCAACATTACCGAGCGACTAATGGTTAGAAATCCTAGCCAGTGATAAGCGGTCACCGCAAATATTGCAACTGCAGTGAAAGTCACGGCAATCATCTGGAAGTCACCGAGGTCCGCTCGATTGTGGTCGTTCGTGAATAGATCGGTCATCAATCGGGGTTGCGGAGCCGGGACCTTCGCAGAAGCTTGGCCCGATTGAGTCGATGCATCAAGCTTACTAACCGTGATCATCTTTGCTCCCCCAAACGAGAGCGCACTCAATCCGGTTAGCGTCGCAAGGTTTGCCGTGATCCCTATTCCACCAACGAAGTCCAGCCCAAGAATCGCAACCCTTAATATGAGGGTACCTATGTATACGACGGCGACCACCGCAAACCAGATCGCCAATTGCGTCTGCGAATTGCTGTAGCGGTTGTCCACACCAATCAAGAGTTGAAGGGGCCGGCTCCTCGTGGCCAGGATGGCAGCCAGTAGAACAATGAGGGCTGAAGCGCCCAGTCCGAGCAGGCGGATATACTTTTTAACCGGGCGCTGGATAGCCTCGACTTTCGTAGCGATCTCTGGCTCGACGGCGTCGTCAACATCCACCGTAATCTTGTCACCTGCACGAGCCAATTGCAGTGATTGCCGGGCGGCTGCGCTTGCATCCCTGAGCTGCAACGTTCGCCTGCGGGTCTCGAGAATTATTGATACCTCATTTGTTCCCGGTGAGTAAGATTCGAACACCCCACTTAGCGCGACCGGCAAGGATTGCGCCGCAGTCGCTGCGGAAGGAGACGCGTTCGCCATCAAGCTCGCCGCCAAGATAACTAGGCCAAGCCATCCGCCGGATTTCGTAGCTCGAACGTGTGTCAACGCGCGGTAGGCCGCAACCGTCGCTGTTGTTTGATATTGTTCCACCATTGAACGACATCCTTGATCCATTTGTGGCCAATCTCAACTGTCATAGTATCTGCGTCCATACGCACCGGTCGATTTGGAACCGGGCTACCAAGCTACACTTCCGGGCGGGGCGATCGATCGCATCAACTTCGTGTCGCGCAACGGCGTCCACGCAAATATTCATTGAATGAGTGAACGGAGCCGCGGTCATACCGCCCAGCGCGCTCCATCCTCCCGCGGCCACGACGCAAGCCCGACGCCACACCACTTAGCGGCACGCCGCGCGTCCGTGATGCTCGCCGACGGGCAACCAGTTTGCCGGCCGCACAAAATTTGGGCCCGCGGGTCGTCAAATTATGAAGGACGCGATCGCCATACGGCTTTGATACGGAAAAGATAGTTTCCCGGTGCATTCGATCTTGGAGAGGCGCAGAGAGGTCCACGAAAGGGAGGTTCTCCAGCGACGAGCCACCGACTACGATTCTACTGGCAGCCACAAGATCAAAATCGCCAATGACACCGTGGCCTCGGGTCTTCGCGTTGTAGAGCGCGATAGCCGCCGCAGCCTGAATAAGCGCCGAAGACCCACCGCAATCTAGGCGCAGAACACGGTATGTCACGCGGCTAAGCTCCCTGCCGGACTACACGCCGTCTTGGCGCATTTTGGCGACTATATAGCGAACAATCGATCGGTGCACGCAAAATATGATCGACCTCTGACCGAGTTGGGCGGGAACGCCCGCCCGCCTCCCCGGCTTTCCCAACACACCTTGCAAGATTTAGAGGAGCGCTCCTGGGAGATCACGATAGTCTTTCTACTGTCAACACTGGAGTTGCCCCTATGAACCAGAACAGGGATTAGGCCTTAGCTTGTCATCTCTGAACTCATTCGGCGAGCGATGGTGCAGCGCGCAATGCGGATGCACCTCCTTGTAGAACCAGATCGGCAGCTGGTCCGCAATTACCATGCTTGTGCCGCCTCGCAGTTTGAGTTGACACCGGTCTGACTTGTGAGCCAACACATTGAAAAACGCCCGAGCAATCATGGTGAGCGATAAAATCGTGCCTAACACTACTTCGCATGTTATACCGCCTTTGACTATCATTCCGAGCTAAACAGCCGTCGTGCGTGCGCTGACATCCCGCTTTGATAATCTCAGTCATGCGCCAGCAGCTATCCGAATCGCGGTGTTTAGAAGACATCGCCTTCACACACAGCAACGAGAGCAACACGCTTTGATGAATCCCCTTGTACGCCGGCCCAGGAATAGGAAGGCATTTCCCCAAACCCAAGTGTGCGAATCGGAATACAGCCTGCTTGCGATGGCTTGTCCTTTGGGCAAATCTTGATGTGCGAAGTGAGGCCGTTTTGCTTAAACGTATCGCGCAACAGCTCGTCAATCTTGTCGGCGCGTTGCGATGCGATGCGCTGATTAATTGCCGGAACATTTGTTCCACTTGCAAAGCCGATGATGTTTATCGATGGGCGCCCCTCCATTGTTCCTTCGAGTAGCTTCGTTATCGAATTGGCAATGCTAGTCCCTGCGTTTTCCCACGATGGCGATTTTCCGAACTTCCATTTTTGGGGCCATAAATCGTAAAATGAGGCATCTATGTCCTTACCGTTATCATCCCGGAATACTGGGCTTAGCAGAGGCGCGTTGCTTTTTGATTGCGGCGCGGGTTCGCATTGTGCAATCCTTCTTACAAAGGATTGCCATTCTTCTTGCATCTCCGTTGGCTTTACGTAAACGGTGACATTCGGAGTGACAGGAGACTTCGCGCTTTTGCACAGAGGGAAATTGGTTTTGTTGTCGGCGAATGTATCAGTGAGCTCTATGCAATTAATTGTAGACGCAGGTATGGACAGGACATGCTTATCCGCTGCGATGCCGACAATATAGCGGCCAAAGCCGCCGATGATTTGCATATGGGTAGGCTCATTGAGTTCTGCCGCGTGCACCACCACAGAGGGATAGACCTTATCCGCCAGAATTGCGGTACAAATTGCGGCCGCGAGAACGAGTATTAGGGCGGTCCACGCGCGACTTGCCCAGTAGTGGGGCTGTCGAATACCGCGTCCGAATCGTAAGGCCTCTACTAGAGTTCTAGCGGCCGCACCGCTACGTCGAGCATGCCGTTTTATTCCTAATGACTTGTCGACAATGAAATATACATAAAAGCCGAATAGAACAATTGGCACGATACCCGGCCCAATCACCGAGGCCGCAAAATCTCGTATGTCGCGGTTGAGGGGCGACACCATAAATCCGAGCGCGCCAAAATATCCGTAGTTCCACACGGTGCCGACGAGAATTAACATCCCAGCACTCACCGTGCTGGCACTGATCGGAAATTCTGCAATTAGTGCCCGTATGTCCGCGAAATGATGGTCCAAGAGATCTGTTACGTCCCTCAGTGCCGTTCTATGGGCGGCCCTCAACTCGTGAAGCGTAGTTGCGATCTGGGTCGAATGAGTTAGAAGCTCTTGACCTCGCGCAATCAGCTGACTCGAACGGTCAATCCACTTCGAATTATACTCTACAAATTCGATAGCCGCGTCCCAATCGGGGGGCGACAGAGCTGTGTCGGAGTCGACAGGAACATGTTGGGCGAGGTGTTC
>Ga0179592_10000290_pt1 | contig 20123 bp, 19 predicted proteins | sample CZODoug2_1_08_16_FD_148623 | JGI IMG/M metagenome (GOLD analysis project Ga0179592, IMG submission 148623) | Vadose zone soil fungal communities from Angelo Coast Range Reserve, California, USA - CZODoug2_1_08_16fungal (Illumina Assembly) | ecosystem: Environmental > Terrestrial > Soil > Vadose...
TTGTTGTAGCGGGTCGACGCAACACTTTATCTTGAAGGAGAGATGGAGTGTGGATTGATGGGTCACAAATTTCATGGAGGGTTTACTGCGGCAGAGAAAACGGAGTTATGGGATCGCTGGAAGCGCGGAGAGTCGCTAAAGGCGATCGGACGAGCTTTTGGTAAACAGTCATCGTCGATCTATTTTTTGGTGGCTCCGCATGGTGGGATTCGTCCTGCCCAGCGGCGTCGCTCCAGGCTGGCATTGACGCTCGCGGAACGCGAGGTGATTTCCAGAGGCATTACGGCACATCAATCGGCACGATCGATCGCCAGGTTGCTTGGCCGCTCACCCTCGACGGTGAGCCGGGAAATGAGCCGGAATGGCGGCTATGATCGCTACCGAGCGACGCTTGCGGACGAGAATGCCTGGGCGCGAGCTCGTCGTCCAAAATATTGTAAATTGGCGACCAATCCGCGGCTACGGCGAGCTGTGGCGGGGAAGCTCAGATTGGATTGGCCGCCCGAGCAGATAGCCGGTTGGTTGAAGAGAACGCATCCTGAAGACGAGTGTAATCAGGTGTCACACGAGACGATCTACCGCAGCTTATTTGTACAAACACGTGGCGTGCTCGAGAAAGAGCTGCTCAGTCATCTTCGATCGAAACGCTCGATGCGTCGCTCCCGGCCGGTTGATCCGAACGGCGATAGACGGGGACAGATGAAGGATATCGTCTCAATCCGTCAGCGACCGGCGGCGGTTGAAGATCGGGCGGTGCCTGGCATTGGGAAGGCGATCTGTTGTCCGGGAACAACAGCTATATCGCGACCGTGGTCGAGCGTCATACGCGTTATGTGATGTTGGCCAAGGTGGCCGGTAAGGACACTCGAACGGTAGTCACCGCGCTCATCGGACCGGCATCGGTTGTGCGATAATGAAGGAGTGCCGTTGATTTGCCCGACGTGTCAAGTATTGGCCCAGAGCGTCCTTACCGGCGACCGCCTGCTACTTTGCATGGGGTTGTTTTCGATATTTTTGGTTGGGGGCCTGTCGCAGGCTCGGCGCGCAAAGGTTGTAGAGCACGGGTTGCTCGCCTTGGCTGATCTCGTGCCGGCCCGCCGGACTCAAAGTCGACATCATCGAGAGCTACCAATCCGAATCACCCGTAGTTAAGTTGTTCGAGTCTGCGTCATCACGCAGCCGATGATCGACAGGCTGATTGCATGAAGTCGGTTCGCGTACTTTCGGTCGCTGCAGAAGTATATCCCCTGATCAAGACTGGCGGACTAGCCGACGTCACCGGCGCGCTTCCGATCGCCTTGAAGCCGGAGGGCATCGAGGTCCGCACCGTCGTGCCGGGATATCCCAGCGTCATGAATTCGCTCGGGTCGGTTGAAGGCGTGCTTCATCTGCCGCAGTTTTTCGGCGGAGAGGCTCGGCTGCTCCGGGCTACATCCTGTGAACTCGGCCTGTTTGTTCTCGATGCGCCGCACCTGTTCGCGCGTGCCGGGAACCCTTATCTCAGGTCTGATGGCGTGGATTGGCCGGACAATGCGCTGCGCTTTGCGGCGTTGGCGCGAATCGCCGCCGATATCGGGCTTGGAGCCGTTCCGTCGTTCGTGCCTGACATCGTCCACGCCCACGACTGGCACGCTGCTCTTGCGTTGGCGTATTTGCATTACAGCGACCGGCGACGTCCGGCCACGGTGATGACGGTTCACAACCTTGGCTATCAGGGCGTATTCCCGCGAGAGATGCTTGCTGCGATCGGTTTGCCGCCGGAGTCGTTCACCATTCACGGTGTGGAATATTATGGAAAGATCGGGTTCCTGAAGGCCGGTCTGTATTTTGCCGATCGCATCACGACGGTCTCGCCGACCTATGCCAGCGAGATCCTGAGCGGCGAGGGCGGCATGGGGCTTGGCGGTCTGCTGCGCGAACGATCCTGTGACCTCAGCGCAATCCTCAACGGAGTTGATACTTCGGTCTGGGATCCTGCGACAGATCCTCACATCCCCGGCTGTTTCTATACAGACATGCCGAGTTGTTTCGAATCAGACGTTCTTGAGAACAGGGCGACCAACAAGGCGGCCTTGCAGCGGCGGCTTGGTTTGCAGCCCGCGCCTGATGCGTTTCTGCTCGGCGTCATCGGTCGCCTGTCCCGGCAGAAGGGGCTCGATCTGCTGCTCGAAAATCTTCCGACGATCGTAAGCGGAGGAATGCAGTTGGCCGTGCTGGGGAGCGGGGATAGCGATCTGCAGGTTCGCTACCGTGCGGCCGCACAAGCCGATCCGGAGCGGGTGGGCGTTTCGATCGGACATGATGAAGGTTTGGCCCACCTGATTCAGGCCGGCGTGGATGCGATCGTGGTGCCGTCGCGGTTCGAGCCGTGCGGTCTGACGCAGCTTTGTGCCTTGAGGTACGGCACGGTTCCCATCGTGTCCCGTGTCGGCGGGCTGGAGGATACGGTATTCGACGCAGGAGATTTGGCGGTCACCGGCGGCAGACAAACCGGGTTCAAATTTGGACCGGTCACCACGGAAAATCTTGCCGGCGTCCTGCAACGGGCTTGCGCCACGTTTCACGACGTGGCTGCCTGGCGACGGATTCAGCGCAACGGCATGTCGACAGACGTGTCGTGGCGCGATCCAGCGAGCCGCTACGCTGATCTGTATCGCGGATTGGTCCAGTTGCCCCAGGAAAAAGTTGCCTAGAGTTGGCCTTGCCGAAATTTCTTTGAGGCGAGGCCGATATCACCGTTGCGTTGTGGTCCGCTTCATCGCATCGGCCGCATATCGAGAAGATTCTCGACAAGATGGTTAATGCCATTGCGCAACGCATGTCGGCTGCGCAAGCGTGCCGGAACTCCTGCCGAAATCTTCGTGTTTCCTGTCACTTAGATCAGCCGTCGCGGCGTGCTCGTCGCAATATCCCGAGCGGCTTTGTCGTCCGCATGGAGCGAAGGTGTCGGTGTCGACCAGGTTGCTGGTGCAACCGGTCGCACTTTGGTCGAATTTTGCGCAACGACTGTGGCTCGATCAGGTCCTCGCATGTTGGAGGCTACAATGAACAGTCCTGCTACCGTCCGCCCGCCAGGGCGCAGCCGATTGGCACTGATCGTAGCAGGCGTCCTCGCATTGCTCGGTTCGTTCGCGGTCACAGCACCCGCGCAAGCTGGCTACTATGACGATTCCAATTACGGTTACAATTACGGTTCCTCTCCCTGTTCCTATCGCTCCCGCTGCGGCTACGGCTACTCGCCCTATCGCTATGCCCGCCGCTACTACAATGGGTGCTCCTCGTGCGGCTGTTACCGGCGCTGCGGAGGCGCGCGATCAGGCGTTGTCTACGAGCGTCGCTATGTCGAACGCTCATATGTCGAGCGGCGCTATGGTTATGGGGGCTACCGCCGTGACTACGGCTATTATCCGTACGGAGCCTATAGGGGGGGCTACGGAGCCTATAGGGGGGGCTATGGCTATGGCGGTGTCGGGCGCCGCTGGACCTACGGCTACCAATCGTCCGCCGATGGATATGAAGAGCCGCCGCGGCCGCCAGCGCAGGTTTGGGACGGGGGCAACAACTACTAAGCAGTTCCCTATGGCTACGAGAATTGAAATGCCGGCCAATCATGGCCACACGATCCAACATTGCAGGGACTTGTTGCTTGACATGCAGGTGTGTCGCAACCGCCGCCGCGCGGACTGTTGGCGATACTGGCGTCCGGCCTGCTCGGATATCTCAACCTCCGAACACCGCCCTACGTGTGCCTCGATCCCGCGAGTATGACGTAGGCGGCGACCGCGAACCAGAAGGCGTAATTGCTGACAATCTGTATCTCGATGAACACGCCAATGACCGCAAGGATCACCAGCACGAGCGAAACCACAAACCCAAAGTTCACTGCGCATTTCTCCTTGCGCTGCGACGAAACGCCAAAAACCTGGCTTGATGGATCGTAACCGGCAACGTGCGAGATCTTGTCGCAAGCTCAAAGGCGACGCCAGAGATACGTGATACGTGGCCTGACAAGCATACTTCCTAACTCGCAATCCGCGTGCGGTTTAGCTTGTGGTGCTGGAGTGGAAGATTGTGATGCTGGACTGGACTATGAATGCTGTTTGCTACCCCGGAGGTCCGACTCAAGCCATTGTGCGATGCCTAAAAGGACGCTCGATTCTGGCATTTTTGAGGGCTTTAGTTGGAGCGTTTAAGGCGGGGAAGCTTTCGTTGCGCAGAACACAGGTTTCGGCGGGGGTTTATGGGATGTGACAACTCTCATGGGTGAAAGACACCTCCGAGAGCGTTCGCTGGCTTTGGCGGCGAGTCGGCACTCGCGATGATGGACGCCGTCGTTGCAAGGGAGGAGTTCGCATGCTCATCACCGAACAAGACGCAATCATGAAGAAATGGTGCCCCATGATCCGGCTTCGCTGGGAAGCCAGGCCATTGGCGTTCAATCGCTCCAATCCGGGCCGCTCTGCCCGCTTTAGAAACATGATGTATCGAATCTTTTTCCCCCGCCTGCATCACGAAATGAGGGGGCATTTCTTCCGATGCCAGGGGTCGGGTTGCATGATGTGGCGATGGGAGACCAAAGATCCGCCCCCATCACAAGAGCCGCGCAAGGGATCCCCATCAGACCAGCACAAGGGATCGCCCCCGTCAGAGCCGCGCAAGGGATATTGTGGTTTGGCAGGCACGCCCTTCACGTTCACTGCGCAGTGATGTGTACCGCGCGTTACGTGGCGCAGGCCCCAGTGCCGAAATTTGGACACTGTTGGGGCAGGCGGCGGGTCAATGCCACATTATAGGCCGTTCCGCGGCCGAATTACCGCAACTATCACGAATTCGGCTCGGCAAATAAACGCATCCCGTGCAGGAAACGATGGAATGCCGGCAACCATTGCCCAGCATGAGCCGCGCGATGAGCGTTGCGGAACATGGTAAATAATTAGCGCCTGTCGCTAACTGCCGGTTGTACAAGCAGTTTGCGGTCTTTCCGCGAGCGGACCAGCGTGCGGCCAGGTTCCCCGTCCAATTTCAGACAAAAAAGCACCCCGATTCATCTGCCTTATCGCCGCAGCAAAAACCGCTGGAATTCGTCATGCGTCACCAGGCTGTCATCCTTGCTGCAGCACTGGCGTGGCTAACCGGCATCGAAAGCGCCGAGGCAAGGCTCGACATTCTGGTCGATAAAGCGACGCAGCGCATGCTGGTCATCCAGAACGGCTACATGCGCTTTATCTGGCCCATCTCGACCGGCCGCGATGAGACCGCAACCCCAAGCGGCGTCTACACTCCGCAGCGATTGGAGCGCAACTGGTTCTCCACCGCCTATTACAACTCGCCGATGCCGTATTCAATCTTCTTCCACAAGGGCTACGCGATCCACGGCAGCAACGCGATCGATCGACTGGGGGGACCAGCATCGCATGGCTGCGTGCGGTTGCATCCCCATCATGCCGCACAACTGTTCGCCCTGGTGCAAGAGGAAGGTCCGGACAAGACGACCATCGAAGTGACGGACGAAGCACGCCCTGACCAGCCGTCATTGCCGGAGCGTGAGATCGCGGCGGGAGGAGGCTCGTACCCGCCCGTGCCGGAGCGTGAGATCACGGCGGGGCGAGGCTTGTACCCGCCCGTGCCGGAGCGTGAGATCGCGGCGGGACGAGGCTTGTACCCGCCCGTGCCGGAGCGTGAAATCGCGGCGGGACGAGGCGTGTACCCGCCCGTGCCGGAGATCGTACGTTACCGGGAAACCGGTGAGATGCCTGAGCCACCGCCGGCACGGCGCGGCAATCGGCCGATTGCGGCGAAGAATGCCGGGCCGCCGAGGCTGCCGCTGCCGCCGGTGGCTGGTCGTCGCATGCTGAGCGATGCCAGGCCGGCCACCAACGCGCCGCGCGCACCATGCGGAGCAGGGGGCGACACAGCAAACGGTTCTCCACGGCCGTCGGACGAATCTTCCGACTGTCGTCCCAAACCAAGGGTTGCCGAAGCACCGTCGCCGCCCAAACCTAGGGTTGCCGAAGCACCGTCGCCGGAACAGACGCAACAAGCGCCATCGGCTTACGGCTTCAAGCTCCTGCCTTCTTCCTGTTGGTGGGGTGGCGCGTCGCGATGGCGGTGGTGGGCATCGAGCCAGGGAACTCCATGCAAGTAATTTCGCTGACTTAGGCGAGTGCCGCTTGCGACATCCAGGACGATGTCGAAATCGGCCACCGCGCAATCAATAGTCCACGGGCCCATGGCGCGCGCTGCCCTTCGACAGGAAGATCGAGTTTCCGGTTCGATCTGATCGGCTTAAGTGCTGACGATTTGCCCACGCGCTTGCTCGAAAGTAGTCCAGTAGCGCGCGCAGTTATTCCCTGCCAGAATTGATCGCCTTGCCCATCAATCGCGTCCTTCGCGGTTCAGACGACCTCGCTGGCGCGTGAGAGCACGAGCCCCAAGTTAGCTCGGCCGATAGGGCGTCAGGCGGGTGGCGTCCGAGACGCATTTACCAGGTCAGAAAATATCAAAGAGGAACTGATGAAGCCCAAAACGGCAGCCATGCCCGCCGATCCGACCGGCCCCTTGTTCAGCGGTTTTTCTGCTCTGGATTGCAAGACGTCTCGTGTCCACTTCGCCGGCGTGATCGGAGGGGAGGGCGCTCCGGTACTGTTGCTGCATGGCTATCCCCAAAGCCACGTGACTTGGCATCAGGTTGGCCCGGCATTGGCGGAACACTTCACCGTCATCGCTGCCGACCTGCCGGGATACGGGAACAGCCGGGTGCTCGACGCCGGGCCCTGGCACAAGCGGGCCGCGGGCGACGAACTCGTGGCCATGATGCGGTCGCTCGGCCATGAGCGCTTCGCCGTCATTGGCCACGATCGAGGCGCGCGGGTCGGATACAGACTCGCGCTGGATTATCCAGAGCATGTGAGTGCCTACTGTTCCCTCGCCGTGGTGCCGACGCTCGACGTCTGGCCAGCGGTGGACCGGCAGTTTGCCAACGGGGCCTTCCATTGGTTTCTCCTCGCCCAACCCGGCGGTCTGCCCGAGCGCCTCCTGGCAGGCGATCCCGACGCCTTCCTCGATGCCGCGCTGGATCGGATGTCCGGTGGGATCGAAAAGCTCCATCCACTCGCCGTGGCCGCTTATCGCGAAGCGTTTCGGGAGGCTTCGGTGCGTCACGCGATCATCGAAGACTATCGATCAGCCTATGGCATTGATGTCGATCATGACGCAGCTGACCGCGCTGCCGGGCGCAAGATCAAGTGTCCGGTAATGGTGTTGTGGGCAGCGGAACGGCTGGTCGCCAGCGGGATGGAGACCGGCGCGCTGACGGCCGCTGACGTGTGGCGCCGCTGGGCGGATGATGTCCGCGGCTTCAATATTGCCTGCGGTCATCTTCTGCCCGAACAAGCTTCCGATGAGGTGCTCGACGCCGTGATTCCGTTTCTTGAGGCCTTGGTCGGCAAGAGACTGGATGCGCGATCATGACAATCAAGCGGGAAGCCGGCGCGCAGGATTCATCGCGTCGTCGATTTGACCGGCATTCTGCGAGAAAGCCTTCAGCAGTTGGTCGTTCTCAGCTGCAGGCAAGAGCGATGCGACGGACATCCTGGGAAAGTCGCTACTCCAGAAGCCCCGCCCAGAAGGCTGGCCCGCCAATCGGCCAGGCTCATCGTCAGTGTCCGCAAGCTCGATACGAGCGACAAGACGACGGGCAAGGTCCGATACATTGGCCGGGTCTTTGTCGATTTGATTTGGATTGGGACTCATAAAGGGAAAGCGCCCCACCAAGAAGCCATCCTGGTAGTGCGGGCGCTTTGCCACGGGTGGACAGACAGCCTGGAGACGGGCCAGCACGACGTGCTGATCCGCGTCGAAGGTGACCGAGTTGGTGCTGGGTGGCAACGCGGCAACATACAGATAACCGCTGGGCTGTCCGCCCCAAAGCGCAAAGCTTGCAGCTACGCGAAGGCTCGGTGTTATATCGATCAAAGGAGTGGGCCATAGTTCGTAATGCTGCGCGACAGCCCACACAGCCTCTCTGAACATTCTCAACGTGGCTGGGCGCGGCATCGGCAGCCCGTCGCAAGCCGATAGGACGATCGATGATATCGGACCGTTTAGATGGTCCCATATCTCTTGCAGCACAGCTGGATCGTTAGGAATGGAATGCCGCGTGCCGCTGAGCGATGTCCAAATCGGGCGGAAGGCGGTGGGGCGCAAGGGCCAATTGCTTGCCTGTCCGCGAAAGTACAGAGTGTGTCTCTTATTCATGATTGAAAGAAACGAGACGATATCAACCAGCTCTGTGTAGCTTCCAGCGGCAAGAGGGCGATCTGCATCCACCTCGCGGGAGCTTTGCAGCGTGCTTTTTAGGCCTCCCTTGAACATTTTGTCTTGATCGAACCTACGGTAGGTGAATGGGCCGTAGATCGCATCCAGTGGAAACATTGAGCGGTCTCCATTTCGACTTTCCGCGGAGGGGATTTTTCGCCTGCTCCGCAAAAACGAGGTAGCGCGTAGCAAGAATAGGTGGAGCGACTTGTCCGCTTCAAGATATGCGGCCAACGCCTGAGGACAAAAAACCCCCTTGTTCCGTTCCCAGTCAATTCACGTTCTCGCGTTGGGGCGGCTCAGTGCGTAGCGCGTAGGATGGCTGAAGCGACTTGTCCGCCGTAGCTCGCAGAGCGAAGGCGGAAGGCGGAAGCGATACCCATCAATTGCATCTTATGGAGATGATGGATTTTGCCGGCTCAACCGGCCCGCCCCGAGATTGTCACGACCAGCCGGCTATGATGCGGTTGCAGTTCCCGCGCTAACACACGAGTCCGCAATGAAGAAATCGTCGATCGTGGTCGTCGCCAGCATCATGCTCGGCGTCCTGTCGGGGCGCACCGCTCTTGCGGCTGACGCCATCATGGGAGTGAACATCAGAGGTTATGGCACGGCGAGTGAACGACAACAGGATGACTTGATCGAACAACTGCACAAGTCTGGTGTAACGACGATCCGTGAATCGCTGCCAACCAATATTGATGAACGATTCACCCGTTTCGTTACCCACGCCTATAAAGCCGGTATCGGTATCGTGGTTATTTTGTATCCCACTCAGGGAGGGACCGGCAAACACACCAGTCCTGTCAACCCGGCGGTGGGACGCAAGTGGCGAGTACCCGCCTTGTCGGATGCCGATCCTGAGGGGTTCCGAAAGTGGTTCACTCCTCAGTTGGCCGCGTTGGAGACCGCAGGTATTCGCGTCGCCGCCTTTGAACTTGGAAATGAGTTCAATACGACGGGATACAATGCCGATCTTGCTGCGCCCGGCAGTGGGCGCGTGTTGGGACTGTCCGATCTCGATAATCCCAACGATGCGGAGGCACATACCATCGCCGAGGGGTATCGTGCTTATGTAAGAATTCTGGCCGTGCTCAAGGACATGCGCGATCATTCGCAGCTAAACAGGACAACACCTGTCATTTCGGGTGGACTGGCGAATGTTGGTTCGCCGCAGCCCCGGTCTTTCAACAAGCAATTGACGGTCAGCATCCCGGACACCATCGAGTTCCTGCGGCGAAATGGATCGGACAGACTGGTGGATGGCTATGGGGTGCACGTATATCCGAATGGCGATATACACCAGACGGTCTCAGCCCGCGCTTCGGTTCTGGATTACGACTTTTCCGCATGTCGGAAAAATTCCAAACCTTGCTGGCTCACGGAGTGGGCCTTCAACAATCGAAATCAGTCCTGTCCCATCGATGACGCGACGCGGTTGCAGCTTATGCAAGCCGAGCGACGTGCTTTCAAGCCATTTGTTGAAGAGGGTCGGTTGGCCGCGATCATCTATTACTCCTGGGATGGTGATTTTGTTGGACAGCATGAAAACATGGGCGCGATCTTCAGATGCGGCGCTCTCACCGACGCTGGTAAATTGGCCCTGAGGCCGATGTGATGGAACAACCCCGTCATGCCGCCACCGGTCGTGCATCCGCTTGAAGTGATCGCCAATTCGCCACGAAGTCCGCTTGGCCCGAGAACAGACTTGGCGTGGATGCTGCGTTATGTCGCTGAATAGACCCCGAAGCAGACATTGAACCTTGGCCAGCGTCTGAACCGGCAGATGCCATTTGTCCCTCGCTCAACGTTCGAGGTTGCGGTAGTTTGCACAATGCGCAGGACACCTTCTCGGGGCGGGTCAGATGCGACGGCGCGATTTCATCACGGCACTTGGTGCCGCGGCTACGTGGCCACTCGCGGCCCGAGCGCAGCAACCGGCGAAGATGAAGCGGATTGCGTACGTTAGCCCGGCGGCCAAAGTCAGCGAAATAAGCGTGAGCGGTAGTCCGTATTTCCGCGCTTTTTTCGAGGAGCTAAGTCGCCTGGGCTACGTCGAGGGCCAAAACCTCGGGGTGGAACGGTACTCTGGAGAAGGGCGACCCGAACGCTATGCCGAACTGGCCCGCGATGTCGTCAACACGCATCCCGACTTGATTGTAACGTCGACCGCTCGTCTATCGCTGGACTTCAAAATGGCGACGACGACAATTCCGATTGTGACGGTAATGTTCGATCCGATTGCCTCAGGACTTGTGGGAAGCATCGCGCGGCCGGGCGGCAACATCACAGGCGTTACTGTCGCTGGGGGATTCGAAATCACTGGAAAACGTATGGGGCTGCTCGTCGAGGCGATGCCAAAAATGTCCACCGTCGGTTTCCTTGCAACGCGACCGTGGTGGGAAGATAGAAGGGGTGCGGCAGCGCGAGAGGCGGCCAAACAGGCAGGCCTTTCGTTGAAGGCTGCTCTGCCGGGCAGCCCCTTCAACGAGGCAGAGTACCAGCGCGTCTTCAAGTCGATGGAACAAGATCGAGCGGATGCGCTCATGGTATCTGAAGAATCCGAGCACCTAACCAATCGTGCGACGATTGTCGAATTGGCCGCGAAAGCCCGGATTCCCGCAATTTATTCTAACCGCGAATTCGTCGAGGTTGGCGGACTGATGGCTTATGGGAGCGACCTAGCGGACATCAATCGCCGCCTCGCCAACCACGTCGATAAGATTCTTAGAGGTGCTAATCCGGGAGACATCCCGTTTTATCAACCGACCAAATTCGAACTGGTCATCAATCTCAAGACTGCGAAAGCGCTCGGCCTCGAGATGCCAGCGATGCTGCTCGGCCGCGCCGATGAGGTGATCGAGTGATGTCGCTTATGACCCAAAGGCGACTTGAGCCCTATGTGGGTGCCAATCCCTTACCGCGCCTCTTTTGAACTTACTACTATACTCATAGTTGACACGTAACAGGGAACGCGACATTATCTACTATGGATCTAGTAGGAACGATGGGATGGACGTCCAGTTCACGGATCGAGAAATCGACGTCATGGAGGTGCTTTGGGAGCGCGGGCCGTCGCTTGTCGCGGAAGTTCGAGCGGCACTCAGAGACGAACTGGCGTACACCACCGTGCTAACGATCCTACGGACGCTCGAAGGCAAGGGATATGTGAGCCGCGCGCCGGAGGGCCGTGGCCATCGATATTTCGCCGCCGTAAAGCAAACGGCCGCGCAAAAAAGTGCCCTACAGCACCTGACACGCAAGCTCTTCAAGGGATCGGCCGAATTGCTCTTCGTCCATCTGGTTTCGGATCAGAGGCTCAGTGAAAAGCAGATCCTAAACATGCGCAAGCTTCTGGAAAGCAAGTCGGACACGGGGGAGGCTTAAATGTTGTCCTGGATGCTTTATTCCATCGTCGTGAGCTTGCTGATGGGCTTGGCCGCTCTCGCGCTTGAGCGGTCGGCGCAGATTCGACAAAGGCCGGCGCGTTGGCTGTGGGGTACGTGTATGGTTGCTTCTCTCGCGATCCTCTTCATCCCTTCCAAGGTGTCGGTGCAGATCCCGGAAACGACGCATGCCGACCGGGCGACATCTTCCGAAATACTCACGCCCCCGCAAACGACAGCAATCGAAACGTCGCGGTTCACGTTGCCGATCATTGGCACCGATCAAACCCCGTTATCTAATAGAGTGTCCACGCTGCTGGACTGGACCTGGCGTATGGCTTCCATGGCTCTCGCCCTGGTTATCCTCGCCAGTGGCGCCCATTTGTCGTGGAGACGACGTCGCTGGGACCGCGGTCATATGGCCGGGACCGCCGTCTACATATCGGAGGATTCCGGTCCCGCCGTTGTCGGGTTTTTACGTCCACATATTGTCGTGCCGCGTTGGCTGACAAAATTATCTCCCGACGAGCAAGAATTGGTAATCGCGCATGAACGGTCCCATCTCGGCGCGTACGACACCCAACTGCTGACAATCGCCGTCTGCCTTCTCGCCTGCATGCCTTGGAACCTAATGCTCTGGTGGCAACTTCGGCGGCTCCGTTTGGCCATTGAAATCGACTGTGATGCCCGGGTCCTGAGCCTCGGCTACCCTGTTGCACGGTATAGCGAGACCCTGATCGCCGTCGGTGAAAGGCAGTCTGCAAGTTACGCCATGACAATGGCCAGGTACGGATCGAAATCATTCCTGGAGCAAAGGATCCACAATATGCTGCGGAAGAAAACCAGACACGCTCGGGTGTCGGCGCTGGCCTTGGCCTGCCTCGGCGTCGGCCTCGCCGTTTGTGCGGCCGACGTCGCTCCCCCTAAGGTCGACTTCGTCGGCAAGACTTCGTACCAGGAAATATCCGTAGATCCCCAATTGCTCCAAGCCAATGGACAGCCGGACGTCCGGGCTTTGCGAAGCCAAGTTCTCCTAATGCAGGCTGTGGGCATCGCCGATAAGCTTACTCAGTTCATTAAGGAGAATCAGAACCAAGTCGGCTGGATCACGCAACTGCCGCCGACGGCAGGTTCCGGGCAGCTTCGCTTCGACGCGCTGCGGCTTTTTTTCCAGGCTCCTGCTATCACCGAGCTGTCGGGCCTCGACGCCGAAGGCAAGGAGTTCATCAAGGTATCGCGCCTAGCCATGGACGTGGTTGGCAGCGGCACTGACTACTCCAAGGAAGCGAACTTCACAGAGACGGTGGCAAAGAAGATCTATTACGGGCCGGTCTACATGCGCGGCGAGTCGGAGCCTCACATGACCTTGGGAATGGCCGGTAAGCGGTTCGACGCTGGCGTGAGCGTCGTCGAACTCAATCTCAAGCCAATGTGGGACATTGTGCAACAGACCAAGGTCGGCGATCACGGCGTCGCTTATGTTGTTAACGCCGAGGGTCGTGTCATCGCGCATCCAGATTTTAGCGTGGGTAAGTCTCTGCGGGATGTGTCATCTCTTGCCCAGGTGCAGGAGGCCCGCACGACACCTTCGACAGGGTCGGTCCGCATGGCGCGTGACATGAACGATCAAGAGGTTGTGGTGGTTTACGCGCGCGTCGCGGGGCTCGGCTGGCTGGTATTTGTGGAGTTGCCGATCGGGGAGTGGACAAAAAATTGAAGCGACCAAGCGCGGCGATCCACCAGCGAACCGCCGATCGGGTACAAACTTCGTTATCATTATCCTATCATCCCGCCGCGCATTCTTGCTCGCGCCGACGAGGTGATCGAACAGGCCCATCGCCATGTCGGCTTTGGCACCAACTGGACATGCGGGGGCGGTCTGATGATGTCCGTTCATCGGGATAGACCGGAAGTGACCAGCGAGCGGTCAAAACGACGCGATTGACCCAACTGAGACATCGAGCCTGATCAATGTCTGAGGCCGGTTGGGTGCCATTTCTCACTCGTCGCGCCGTCGCAAGGTGCTAGGCTTGAGGCACCGATGAGGCATTCCTCGGGAGGCTCAATGAGACGGCGCAAGTTCATCACGCTTCTCGGCGGTGCGGTGGCAGTTTGGCCACTCGCGGCCCGAGCGCAGCAACCGGCGAAGATGAAGCGGATCGCTTACGTTAACTCGTCGGGTAAAGTCGGCGCAATAAGCGTGAGCGGTAGACCGAACTACCGCGTTTTTTTCGAGGAGCTAAGTCGCCTAGGCTACGTCGAGGGCCAAAACCTCCGGGTGGAACGCTACTCTGGAGAAGGACGACCCGAACGCTATGCCGAACTGGCCCGCGATGTCGTCAACACGCATCCCGACTTGATTTTGGCGGTAGGCGGTCGTCTATCGTTAGACTTCAAAATGGCGACGACGACAGTCCCGATTGTGACGATAATCATCGATCCGATTGCCCTAGGACTTGTGACAAGCATCGCGCGGCCGGGCGGCAACATCACAGGCGTTACTATCTCTGGGGGATTGGAACTCATTGGAAAACGTATGGGGTTGCTGGTCGAGGCGATGCCAAAACTGTCCACCATCAGTTACCTTGTATCGCGACCATACTGGGAAGATCCAAGAGGCGCGGCAGCGCGAGAGGCGGCCAAACAGGCGGGCATTTCGTTGAAGGCCGCTTTGATGGGCAGCGCCTTCAACGAGGCGGAGTACCAGCGCGTCTTCAGGTCGATGGAACAAGATCGAGCGGATGCGCTCATGGTGTCTGATGAACCCGAGCACGTCACCTATCGTGCGACGATTGTCGAATTGGCGGCGAAAGCCCGGATTGCCGCAATTTATTCTTACCGCGATTATGTCGAAGCTGGCGGACTGATGGCTTATTCGCCCGACCTGGCGGACATCTGGCGCCGCGTCGCCAACCACGTCGATGAGATTCTTAGAGGTGCCAATCCGGGAGACATCCCGTTTTACCAACCGACCAAGTTCGAGCTGAGCATCAATCTCAAGACTGCGAAAGCGCTCGGCCTCGAAATGCCAGCGATGCTGCTCGGCCGCGCCGATGAGGTGATCGAGTGATGTCGCATGTTGGCACTTTTCGCACTTGGCTCGATGTCATGCAGCGGGGCCGTACACTGGTCGGGTCCCGCCGCAATTTTGTTGTTAACCCACTTTTTGCCTGGTCTTATTTTGGACCTGGCAGCGGTTCCCATCCCCATTGGGGCTGGGACGCAGTTTGCTGAGCGGGTTGGGCCGGGGTTTGTGCAACCGGATTTGCGAACGGAGCTGGGGCCATGGTCCCCGGATATGGGGCTTGGGCCATTTCCGAGCGCATCGCTCGGCTAAGATGCATGGCGCATCCGCTCATCTTGCCACTGAGCATTGCGTCCTGCGCCTGAGCAATTTCCCTTTCCGCCATGAACTTGCCGGGACCGTCGGCCATCGTCTCAACTCCGCCTTCAGCTTTGGCCAGGTTTTCGCTACTGCACCCGACACCGACGTGGACGTGCGCGGCATATGCGGGCACAAAAGCATAGGCAGTTGCAGCCATGGCGGCTGCACCTAGCAACTTCCTGAGCATTGTTCTTCCCTTTTTGCTTTTCAGTCCGACCTCATTGCCGGACCAACAAATAACACAGGCCGCGTCCAATCGACGCACACGCTTCGAATGAACTTCGCGCGATTTTACGCGATCCAAATGTGATCAGCGCTGGCTGCAAAGCCTCATGCGCTCGACGCAGCCTCAGCCCTTCTCGGTTCCGACCCTCGCGATCGACCAGTGCTGGTCGCTGCGCGCATGAGGCTGCGCGCGCTTGGCCACTTCCGATCCGTTGCGTGAACCGACTCGGCGTATCCCCGCGTTCAGCTCCGCATGAAGCCTTCGCACTCGCCTTCCGTCCAGGCGAGCGTTTTTTCCATTGGCTCGCCTTGCGCATAACGCAGCACCATCTTGGTCAGCGTCGCCTGCGTGTAGATTTGCTGCGCGACCTTCGGCGGGGCCGGTGAGGCCGCAATTGACAGCTTCTGATGGTTGTAGGGATTGGGATAGTGATAGAGTGTGCCCTTCGGCGGCTCCGCTTCAGCCCAGATCTTTAACGTCGTGAGCTTCTCGTAGGCCGGCAGATCATAGCCGCCGCTGGCGACCACCAGCTTCTCAATTGATGATGGCTGCGACAGATGCAAGAGCAGGCTCTTGGCGGCTTCTTTGCTCTTTGAGAATGCCCAGGTGGTCCAGAAGAAAGGCACGTGAGGCGCGAAGCGGCCCATGGGGCCGGCCGGGAAGCCGTGGGTCCAGCATTGCTCTGCGACTTGCGGTGCATCGCGCTTGGCGACCGCCCAGGCGCTCGGCGGGTTCATGATCAACGCTCCTCTGCCCCCAATCAGCCATTTGTTGTTTGAGGCGTCGTCCCACGCCGAGACATCCGGTGGGAGGAAGGGGATCAGCTTCTTGTAGAAATCGAGCGCGAGCCGAACGGCGTCGGTCTTGACAGTCAGATTGCCCTTGGCGTCGACGAGTTCTGCGCCGAATGACTGGAAGACTGCGCCGGCGGAATCGACGCTGTCGGCGGTCTGGCCGAGACCGACGCCGAAGGGGAAACCGCCCTTGTAGCAGTCTTCCGCGGCTTTCAAGAACGTTTCCATGGTCCAGTTGTCGGCCTTGGGCGGGCTACCTGCCGGATACATCGCCTGCACGTCGATATTGGCGTATTTCTTCATCAGGTCGATACGCGAGCAGGGCCCCTTGATCTGGCTGCCGAAACAGGCGGGAACGCCGAGCCAGTTGCCGTTGGCTTGGCCGAGATATTTGACCGTGTCGTCAACCTCGCCGTTCTGCTTGATGATCGGGGCCATGATGTCGTTGACGGGCTCGAGCAGTTCGGCATTGGCGTGCGGCAGCCAAGTCGCCATGGCCAGAATATCGTGGCCGGTTTTGGCTTGCGCTTCGGCGGCGACGGTCACGAGGAGTTTGTTGCCCTGGCTCGTGATGTAGTCGATCCGAACCTCGACCTTTGCCTTTTCAGCCCATTCATTGACGAGATCAGTCAAGGTCTTGTTAGCGCCGGGGACCCAGTGATCCCAGAAACCTATCGACAATTTGCCGGCCGCGTAAGCGCCGCGCACGTAAGGCGCGGCGACGAGCGCTGCGGATGTCGTGGCGGTAGCAGCTACGAATTGTCTTCGAGACAGTTTTCGTGACATTTGCTCCTCCCTGCTGATCCATTTTGCTGGTTTGTTTTTGGCTCTTGGCCTCCATCAGCACTGCGCCTGACGAGCGCAAGCCTATCGAGATTTGCCTCACGCGATCAGAACAGAGTTGATCGCTTCGGTCGAAAAAACACTTTGCTAAACTTACACAACTGCCGGCAGCCGCGTGTCATCGCGGAATTCAATGCTCAAATTTGTATTAGCGCAATCGATGCAATCCGACAGCTACACTGTCCCAACGCAGCATCACTCTTGATCTGATCATTTTCAGAACCGAAACGCGAAAGTCCTGCATCTTGATCCGGAACATGAATCTGATCGCGCTCGGAGGGCGTTCGACAGCCGTTTATCGCGCGCCAGATGGATGACGGAGCACGGTTACCGGCATCTGCTACGCGGTGGCGCATCGGCTTAAATCGCTCCAAATTCGTTCACGAAGTAGTCGGCTATCGGTCCAAGAACAGACTCGGCGTGGATGCTGCGGTATGTCGTTGACCCAGAACGGACATCAGGACGTTGCAACAAGCAACTCGAAGCCAGCCCTATTAATGCACTCAGTTAACCTGATACGATGGCCCGCTGGGGATTGACATGCAGCGGCGGGAATTTCTTGGTGTCTTGGGTGGTGCGGCGGTCGCGTGGCCGCACGCCAAGCACGCACTGGAGGGTCCTAGAATGAAGAAGACATTTGCTGCCTTCGTCGCGGTCGCAACGATTGCCGGTTCGCTCGCCGCGACGCCAGTAAGCGCACAGCGTGGCGTCGCCGCAAGCGTCGCGGCTCCGGGCCGCTATTATGAGCCCGGCCCTTACGGATCAGGTCGCGGGCCATACGACTATTTCGGCAGTTGCGAATGGGTGCAACAGCGTTTCTATGACGGCCATGGCTGGCGGGTCCGCCGGGTGCGAGTCTGCGGCTGATCCGCGATTGCGTCGAGATTGAACGGCTCATAGCAACCATCGACGTCGGGCGGGGGCCGCAAAGCGCAAGGCCGAAGAAGACTGCGGCGATGAGCGATCCATCCCGGCTGACTCGATTTGAAGGACGACAAGGCGATACTGCGGCGCACGAGTCCGTTTGGGCACGAACCGGACCAGCCGGACCGGTCTGACGATGTCCGTTTGTCGGGGTAGACCGGAAGTGGTCGGCGGACGGTCAGAACGGCGCTAATCACCCGAACCGGTCACGCCCAGTTTACCAAAGACTGATCGGTTGCGCGGTCCCCGATGCTCGCTGACTGCGTCCTGCCGATATGATATGCTAATGCTCGTCGTAGAGGAGAACGGATTCCATGGCATGCCCCCCAATTGCGGGGCGAGATAGGCAGGAAGGCCATACGATTGGAGGATCCTATGTCTATGTCCATCGACAGCATTCTGAGGCAGAAGGGAGCCGACGTCGCAACAATAGCTCCGGAAGCCAGCGTCAAGAGGGCGACGAGCTGGCTGCATGCAAAAAATGTCGGCTCTCTCGTGGTGACGAGTGGCAACGCAGTTGTTGGTCTCATTTCCGAACGTGAAATTGTTCACGCAATTGCTCGTTATGGTGAGACTGCTATTTCGATGCCTGTGAGCGAAGTCATGCGACACGGCGTGATCACCGTCTCCCCGACCGACACTGTCTCTCACGTGATGGGCCTGATGACCCGCCATCGCGCGCGCCACATGCCCGTTCTGCGCGACGGCAACCTTGTTGGTATCATCAGCATCGGCGATGTAGTCAAGCATCGACTGGAGGATCTGGAGCTTGAGACGAACGTCCTACGTGATGTCTACAACGCCGCGCGTTGACGGCTCGGGCGTCGGCTCATGGGCGTGCCCGTGTTTCCCGATGCTGTTCCAATTTGAACGACGGCCAACCCGCTTGGGCTTGCCCTGCATGCTCGCGCGCACCTGGTGATGTCCACACATGCACTTTTCGGATTTGGCTCGATGTCCGAGTTAAGTCCGTAATGCGCAGCAGCAAAGCGGACGTTGGTTAGCCGATCTGATCACGCCGCTGTCGCGGTCCTCTTTGTCCGTACCGCGCGACGATCTTGAGGGCGTCATCAGGCAACGGTCGCTGCAATGGCTTGGCCTCATCCCACGGCGCACGCAGCCAGACGTCCGCATTCTTCCTCCGTCGTCAGGATCACCGGCATCGCCTTCGCAAACGGCCCGACGGGCAAATCACCAAATCAGTGTCCAGCCCCGAGCCGAAAAATATTTCGTTTCCCCGTTTGGTAGAAACAGCTTTATGGATTCCAACCCGCCTCGCGCCGCGGGATCGAACGCGCACACGTGTTCAGCTCTTTGAAGCCGGAGAAATAAAATGCGTCAGGCTACCTTGCGGTTGGGGTCGGGACCAGGATCGCCGCCGGCGGCGGCTTTGGCTAGCCTTCCAAAGTAGTGGATCCAGCCCTTCTCATGGTTGGCGCAGGCCGCAGCGTCGGGCAAGCCGCTATGGGTCATGCGCAGCAGTGTTCCATCCGGCTCATGATCGATCAGGTCGATCTCGATCAGGCTCGACCCCGGCGGCACCTCTTCGCGGTCGTCCCACCCGAAGCTGTAGGCGAGGCGGTGGACCGGAACGACCTCAGTGAACTTGCCGCGGGCGACGTCCTTGCCGGTGACGTTGACGAGGTAAAGCCCGCCGGGATGCGGTTCCATCGTCGCTTCCGTGCCCATCCACCGCAGGATCTTCTGGGGATCGGTGAGGAAAGCGAACACGGTCGCCGGCGGCGCAGCTATTTGGACCTCGCGTCGGACCACAAGCGGTTCAGTCATCGGAAGGCCTCCCTTCGACAAGAGCGTGGCGCGATCATGAAAGCACATTCTTTCCTACGCGCCTACTTTGGTAACTATGCGACAGTGACAGCTCTCCGTCGCCGCCGCATGATCCCCGCATGAAGTTGCCCATCACTCTCGCCTGGCTGCTCGACGAGGCCAGCCACTCGACCGGCGCCGACCATTTCCTGGCCGCGCTTGGCGCCAAGCTGATCGCCGATGGCGTGCCGCTCGCCGGCGGCGCGCTGACGCTGGCGGCGCCGCATCCCATGATCGCCCGCCGCACCTGGCTGTGGCAGGCGGACACCGGAGTGGTGATCGAGGCGCTGGGCTTCGGGGCTTTGGGCTCGGCCGGGCCCGGGCAGCGCGACGTCGGCCGCGATTGGCTAACGCGACTTGGCGGCGCGGTGGTGCAGAACGATGTCGCCGGTCCTGTGCCGGGCCGCCCGCTGCTTGGCTGG
>Ga0179592_10000295_pt1 | contig 19974 bp, 4 predicted proteins | sample CZODoug2_1_08_16_FD_148623 | JGI IMG/M metagenome (GOLD analysis project Ga0179592, IMG submission 148623) | Vadose zone soil fungal communities from Angelo Coast Range Reserve, California, USA - CZODoug2_1_08_16fungal (Illumina Assembly) | ecosystem: Environmental > Terrestrial > Soil > Vadose...
GACGCTCAGACGATCGGAAAACGTTGGGCTGGACTTCGAACTCCCAGGCAAAACCAGAGATGTTGTCCGTATTGTCCGTAAAAATAGACTTGAAGTTGTAGTTGAGAGCGCAGCCTAACGCGTTGATTTGAGGGGGGAAAGAATGCTCCAGGCGAATGCGCCTGGACCATTGACCTCCTGGCCCTGCACTAGGCGCTCAATGCGCTTTCCCGTTTTGTAAGTTGCTGATACTAAAAGATTGGTCGGGGCGAATGGATTTGAACCATCGACCTCCTGGTCCCGAATAAGCAGTAGAAACACTATCTTATTGGCCCGTTTGGCTTTGTTCTGCGTCGAACATGCTGATATGGACCCGTATTCGGCAGCAATCGATCTGCGCGTGTCCACTCGAAGCGGTGGTCCGGTCGCCATCGTTTTTGCTGCCCGAGAACTTGGAGTCTGCGCAGTCGGTCGGTTTCCGGCTATAGCTACTGAGTTCCAGTTGTAAAGCTGGACGAGAAAAACACGAGAGGCTGACCTTCAAGGTCCGTGATTCCCGATGTAGCCTCCAGCAGATACGAAGTGGAGACTGCCAGCGGTACCGCAGGAGTAAGAGTGGCCGTCAGCCCGTCCGTCGACACCATAATCGTCCCTGCGATGTGCTGCCCCGTGCTAGAGGGAAACACAAAGAACGTTGAGTTGGTCACCGTGAATGGATCGATGCGTTTGCTAAACCGCAGCTGAATGACCGAGTTCGTCAACACGCCGGTCGTGCCACTCGGGGGGCTCACACTTAGCGCTGTCGGTGGCGTCAAATCCGCTCCCGTTCCTGTCGTGAAGCTCGTCGTCACAGGGGATGACAATGAATTCCCACTCATGTCCTGCACCCCAGTAATCGTAACCGTGTACGAGGTGCCAGGATTAAGCGGAGCAACCGGCACCAGTATCAGTGTCTGATTACCATTCGAGAGCATGGGAGTCACTGTGACTGCGCCACCGGCACTCAGGGTTACTTGATTCAATGTTATAGCGTCGACTGGTTCGTTGAACTGGATCAGCACCTGCGCGTTGATTGGTACTCCCACCAGCCCATTCACAGGACTCACACCAATCACCTGGGGGCCCGCCGTACTACTCGCTGTTCCGGTGGTGAAGGAAAAAGCCTGCCCAAAAAGAGGATTTCCTACGAGGTCCATGATGCCAAGGCCGCTGTACGACACGGTGTAGCTTCGGCTCGCCGTCAGCAGTGCAGTGGGCACACAACTGATTGTCTGCCCATCCGTGCTCACCGAGCAGCTGCTCGCAACCGTCTGGCGGGTTACGTTGTCCGTGATCAGCAGAGTGTTGCTGCTCACCGTGCCGGGGTCAAGCGGTTTATTGGCTTGTAGAATGACAACCGCATTCAATGGAACACTCATGGCGAGGTTGAACGGGTTCGTGTTAACTACAACTGGAGTCGTCAGGTCAGCCCCAGTTCTGGTGGTGAAGTGTGTGGTTTGCGGCAGCACCGCGTTCCCCGCCACGTCCGTCACTCCGGAGATAGCCACGGCCATCTGCGTGGCGTCCGGCAACGGGGCGTACGGCACGATCAGCACTTCCTGGCTGCTCGTAAAGCTCAAATCGTAGGGCACCTGGGTGACGCTCCCGCCGCTAATCAATATCGTGCCGCTATTGACACTCAGTGGGTTAAGCGCCTTGCTGAATCGCACTCGGATACTCGCGTTGTCACCCACGTTCACCGAACCATTGGGTGGTGAAACCAGGACTACCGCCGGATTCGTTGTGTCAGTCCCGGCCCCCGTAGTGAACGACAGTACGTTGCCCGTGAAGGCGAATGGCTGACCATTCGTGCCTTGCACACCAGTAGTGATCTGGACAGAGTAACTTGTGCTGGCCATCAGCAATGCGCTTGGCTTGACCTGGATGATCGTCCCGCCACCCACCGTACTCACCGTGCTCGGTACCAACGTGCTGCCTCCTTGCAGCAGGCTTACCGTCGTCGTGTTCACTGTCGCCGCGTTCAAGGTCTGGTCGAACAGTATGCCGATCACTACGTTTGTCGGTACGCCGCTCACAAACCCAGGATTCGTGTCAACGACGTTGGGACCCGCCGTACTCGTGCCCGGCGCCGTGACGAAGCCCCCCTGGTAGTTTGCAAGACTGTTCCCATCCACATCCAATGCTGTTGAATCCAGAAACACTTGAATCAGCGCATTGCCCTGGAACGGCGCCGACGGCGTGAATTGAATCACCTGGCCGTTATTTGTTACCTGCGTCGTGCCGGTCAGTACTATTCCGTTCTGCGTAATGTGCAATGCTCCTGGAATCGTCGCGGTGTTCATCGCCTCGTTTACGTACAACACCACAATGGCATTCGACGGTGCTTGCTCTGCCCCGATGTCCGGCCGCTGATTGATCACGCTCGGATGCGTCGTGTCAGTTGCTGCCGCCGTCGTGAATTGGCTCTCGAAATTCCCTAACGAGTTTCCTGACAGGTCCGTCACACCACTGGTCGCCAACACAGCAATCGTGCTCGACGCCAGCAACGTTCCCGCACTCAACGTCACCACGCGGTTGTCCGTCGACCGGCTCAACGGAACATTCAACTTCGTCCCGTTCGCCAGTAATCCAAAAGTGCTCGCGTTAATCGTATTCGGATTTAGCGACTTCGAGAACATCAACGCCACTGTTGCGTTCAGTCCAATCCCTGCCGCTCCATTGTTTGGTGTCACCGCCACCACTTGCGGCGCCGTCGTATCAGTCGCCGCGGCGGTCGTAAATGAACTGGAGAAGGCTACGTTGATCCCGTTCCCTGCCAAATCCAGTACGCCACCATTACCGTTCACCAGCACACCCACCGTTGCACTCCCCGGCAATGGCGAGACCGGCGTGAACGTCACGACCGTTCCATTTACCGCGTAGCTTCCTGCCAGCACCGCGAACAACGCCGTGTCCGAGATTGCAACCGTGCTGCTATTCACCGTGCTCGGATCAATATTCTTGTTGAAAGTCAAAACGATGGTGCTGTTGACCGGTACTCCAATCGTCCCTTGCGCCGGGCTGACTGATACCACCGTCGGACGAGAGGTGTCCGCCACTCCCGACGTGCCCGTCGAAAAACTGCTTGTGAAGGGCACCACAGTGTTTCCCGCCTGATCGGTGAATCCAGACACATTAACCGTATAGACCGTGCTAACCGCCAGCAAGCTACTCGGTGTGAAGGTCAAGGTTGTCCCATCGCTGCTCAGGCCGATCGCCCCTGGTGTCGCATTGCCACTAGCCGATACCGTGATCGCATTGGTCCCCACGCTTGCCACGGCGACCGGCGCACTCATCACCACATCTACCCGTGCGTTTACCGGCGCCCCTGCCGTCCCGTTCGGAGGGCTTACCGTCACTACGGTCGGCGATGTGGTTACAAGGGTCAAGCCAGTCGTGAAGTTGGAAGAGAAGAACTGCAACAGCAGTCCTTGGAGATCGGTGACCGCAAAGCATTGAATCGTGTAGGTGGTCCCAGGCACCAATGGCCTTGCTGGAGAGAATGTTGTCGTTAGCCCGTCTGCGGAAACGGAGATGCTTCCAGCGATCGGAAATCCCTGCGCACTATTTGGAAAAACAGCGAACGTAGAGTTGTTCAGCGTCAGCGGATCGATGCGCTTACTGAACTTCAGTTGAATGACCGTATTCGTCGGCACCCCCGTCGCTCCGCTCGCCGGACTTATGCCAATCGCCGTCGGTGGCGTCAGATCCGCTCCCGCTCCTGTCGTGAAGCCCGTCGTTACAGGGGCTGATTGCAAGTTCCCGCTGAGATCCTGTACTCCGGTGACCGTGACGGTATAGGTGGTGTTCGTGTTGAGCGGCACCAGCGGCACTAGGATCAGGTTCAGATTACCGTTGGACAGCGTGCGGGTAACGTTAACGGTCCCATTCCCGCTTAGGGTCACCTGATTCACTGTCAGTGCGTCGATCGGTTTGTTGAACTGAATCACCACCTGCGCGTTGATAGCAACTCCCGTCAGCCCTGCCGACGGACTCACGCCAACCACTTGCGGTCCAACCGTATTGACTGCGTTCCCAGTGATGAAGTCGTAGCTCCTTATAGCCGGGTTTGCGAGTTGGTTCAGCTGGTTGCCCGCCAGGTCTGTGATATTCCCGATGTATGTGACCAGGTCAGTGAACAAGACCGAATAGAGTCGGTCGCCGGCCAAAAGCGCGCTGGGCACGAATGTAATCGTCCGCCCATCCGCACTCACGGAATAGCTGCCAGTTACGGGTTGACCCATTTGGTCATCGAAGAGCGTAAAGCTATTGCTGTTGACCGAGCCGGGATCCACTGGCTCGCTAATCTGCAGCATGATGTTAGTGTTCAATGGCACGTTAGAGGCTCCACTGAACGGATTTGCATACAGTGCAACGGGACTCGTAGTATCGGGGCCTGTCCCGGTCGTGAAGTGGGTAGTTTTTGGCGCTGCCGCGTTGCCAGCTAGGTCCGATATGCCGGAAACAGTCAGCGTGATCTGCGTGTTGTCCGGGAGCGGCACATTCGGAACGGCCAATACGTCCTGGTTGTTATTCGAGAAGCTGATCGTGGTCGGGACAGTCACACCGTTTGCTGTAGTTACGACGATCGAGTTACCACTTGCAGTCAACGGATTGATCGGTTTGCTGAAGCGCACTCGAATATTCGCGTTGTCGCCGACATTCAGAAACCCGTCTGGAGGTGATACCAATACAACCGTCGGGCTGACCGTATCTGTTCCCACCCCCGTTGTAAACGATGCGGAGAACGTAGTGCTCGCTGTTAGGCCGTTCACTCCTCGGATCCCAGTACCGATTTGGCAAAGATAGGTTGTGTTGGCAGCCAGCGGAGCATTCGGCGAGATCTGAATGATTAACCCGCCACTCACAAGGCTCACGGCGCTCGGGACCGCCGCCCCTCCACTTTGTGTGAGACTTACTGTTGTACTATTCACCGTGTTCGGATCCAATACCTCACTGTATGCAACTTGGAGCACCGCATTTGTCGGGATCGCAGTTGCCCCATTTGATGGACTGGAACTCACGGGAGTCGGAGCTGTCGTATTGGGGTCAGACACTGTTGTAAAGGAAGCCTGATAGTTACTCAGAGACTTTCCGTCCGTGTCTTGTGCTGTGGTATCCAGAAACACTTGGATTAGGGCGCCGTTCTGTAGGGGAACAGAAGGCGAGAACTGAATCACCTGACCACTATCTGTCGCCTGCGTCGTGCCGCTCAACAGCACGCCATTCTGTGAAATGTGCAAAGCTCCCGGAATCGTTGCCATGTTCATCGGTTCATTGAGATACAACACAACACTCGCGTTCACCGGCACTCCGGTAGCCCCGTTCCCCGGTCGCTGGCTCAGCACTGACGGATTCGTAAAATCCAGGCCGGGGCCTGTTGCGAATTGGCTCTCAAAATCCGGTAGCGCGTTGCCCGAAAGATCCGTTACGTTCCTTGTGGCCACCACCGTGACCGTGCTCGACGCCGGTAACGTCCCTACGTCCAATGTCACAACGCGATTGTCGGCCGAACGGCTCACAGAAGGTCTTAGGTTTGTCCCGTTCGCCAGTAATGCAAAGGTATTGAAGTTGACCGTGTTCGCATTCAGCGATTTCGAGAAAGTAAGCACGACCTTTGAATTCAAAGCCACTCCCGTCGATCCGTTACCGGGAGTCACGAGAATCACCTGTGGTGCCGTCGTGTCCGCAACTGCCGCGGTTGTGAACGAGCTGGAAAATGAGTTGCTCCCGTTTCCCGCGAAATCAAACACGGTATTGAAGTTCACTCCTACCTGAACCGTCACACTTCCGGGCAACGGCGAGACCGGCGTAAATGTCACGGTCGTTCCGTTCACGACGTAGCTACCTGCCAGGACCCCTGTGAACCCACTCACCGAGATGGGGACCGTGCTGCTGTTTACAGTCGTCGGATCGACAATTTTATTGAAGGTCAAAACCACGTTGCTGTTGACCGCCACACCCGTAGCCCCGTTCGTCGGGCTGACCGTTGCCACTGTCGCACGTGTCGTGTCCGCTACGCCGGAGGTTCCCGTGGCGAAGCTACTAGTGAACGGCACCACCGCGTTTCCGGCTTGGTCTACCAGGCCCGATACATTTACCGTGTACGTTGTGCTCACGGCAAGCAAACTACTCGGCGTGAAAATCAGCGTTGTCCTATCGCTGCTGACAATGATCGCCCCTGCTACCTGCGTGCCACCCGCCGACACGGTAATCGCGTTGCTCCCTACGCTCGTTACGCTGACGGCCGCACTCAGAACTACCTCCACGCGCGCGTTCACTGGCACACCCGTTGCTCCCGTCGGAGGAACGACTGTCAGAACTGTCGGGCGATTGGTTGCCGGGCCTGTGCCGGTCGTGAAGAAAGAAGAAAAGCCAGACTGTATTACCTGGCCCTGCAGATCTGTGATGCCTCCCACAGGTACAGCAACACTGTAGACGGTCGAAGAGAGCAACGGGTTGGTCGGCGTCAGCGTTGCCGTCAGCCCATCCGGAGACAACGCGATGTTTTTAGCTACGGCCGGCGTCCCGAAGCCTGAGAAAAGTAGAGTCGAGTCGGTCAGGGTCAATGCGTTCGCTTGCTTGTTGAACTGCAATTGAACCACAGCGTTTGTAGGCACCCCTGTCGCACCGCTCGCCGGACTAACATTTATCACTTGCAATCGCGTTGTGTCGCTTGCAGCACCGCTCGTGAAAAACGAGCTGTCGGGATTGGAGAGCGGATTGCCCGCAAAATCAGTGAGCCGTCCTGTCGTGACAACGGAATATGTCGAATTGGCAACCAATGGCAACGTCGGAGTGAAAGTAACTCGTTTGTTCCCGTCGGAGAGCGCAATCGCTCCAGAGATGGGAGCCCCGGCCAACTGCACCTGCAAGCCCGTCAACGCGCTAATCTCATCTATGGGCTCGTCGAATTCCAGAACCACGAGAGAATTGAGTGGGACTCCCGTCGCGCCATTTGAGGGGCTGGTCCCTATAAGATTGAAGCCCTGGCTGTCAGCAGCAAAACCTGTGGTGAAGAAGAAAGAACTACCCGGGAAGCTGTTGCCGTTGACGTCTTGGATTCCCGTGGTAAGCGTTACATTAAATTTCCGTCCAACCCCGTAGGGCTGCGCCGGGACGAATGATGCGGTGAACCCAAACGGATCCACCTGAAGTGTGCCCGGAACCGCCAAGGCTGTGAACGTGTCAGTGATAAAGAAAGTTTGCGCAGTCAAAGTTGCGGGGTTCACCGGGTTACTGAATTCCATCCTGACGGGAGCATTCGTTTCCACTCCCGTTGCCCCGTTTGGCGGGTTCGTGAATACCGCACCGGGCCTTGTTTTATTTGCTGACAAGCCTGTTGTGAAGGTGCTCTGAAAAGACTGGGTCATCAAGTTTCCCGCGGCGTCCCTGACACCTTGAGCAACCACAGTGTAGGTTGTCGAGGAAGAAAGGTTCAGCGCGGGAGCGAAGGTGATTGATAGCCTGTCATTGGAGAGGCTAACGCCGCCAGCGACGGGCCGGCCATTCTGGAGAATTTGAACCACTCCGGGAATGGCAGTGGTTCCGCAGCATGTCCGCTGCAAATAGGCCTGCAACACTTGAGCGGCCGCCAAAGCATTGGTGGCGGAAAAGTTCGCTTGCGCTGGCAAGGCGGCGTTTATGGCGCGCTGAGCTGTCGTCAAGTCCACGCCAGCCAACAACGGTTCAGTGAAGCGCACAACAATTACGCCATTCGTTGGGTAATTGGTCGCGCCATTTGCCGGGAAAACATTCGAAACCGCTGGCGGTACGAGGTTGGGAATCAGGGGATTTAAGCCACTTTGAAAGGATTGCAGATACGTCAGGCCGTTCGGTGCGGTCTGACCTGCGGCTGACGGGTTCAGCGGGTTCAAGCCGTAGAAGACCGCCCAGCCATCCGGGAGGCCGTCTCCGGCGGTACTGGGATTAGCGTAGTTGGTTGCGATTGCAGCTTCATAAATATTGGTGAGGCCATCCCCATCGAAGTCGGCATTCGGATCCGAGGAAACAATGGTCAGCGCGTTGCTTGCGGAAGAAATGGATGTCGAACTCCCAAATGAGTTTGTCGCCACGAGCGTGAACGACCCCAGCGCATTGGAGGCCAGAGTCAGAGTCATGGTGGCTGAAGTGCCATTCGAGTTGATGACCACGTTGGAGATGGTAATGGGACGCGGAGAGAAAGTCGGCAGGAATGAAAATGTGGCCGCGGTTAGATTCGTCCCCGTCACCTGAAAGCTGCTGATAGTCGGAGTGTTAAGTGCGAGCGCTGGGCTAACCGAAGTGATGACCGGAACAGAAAGCACGGTGAAATTGTTGCTAGAAGTTACCGTCGCTGTCCCGACGGTCACTGAAATGGGCCCGGTGGTTGCGCCGGTTGGTACCGAAACGGTCAGGCTGTTTGTCGTGGCCGCGGTTACCGTGGCCGCGGTGCCGTTGAACTTCACCGTGTTGGCGCTGGGCGTAGCGCTGAAGTTTTGCCCTTGAATGGCTACGGTTTGGCCAACGCTGCCTTGTGCCGGGCTGAAACCAAGAATCGCCAGCGCGCTCGGAGAAGACGTGGATCGTGTGATCGAAAGCAGATTCCCGACCGCGTCGTAGTTGTAGGTCGCCACGTTCCCGCTTGGATCGACTACTGTCGTCAATCTTCCCAAAGGGTCATGAATATATTGGACAGAAGCGCCGCTCTGCGCCCACAGCGGTGACGCAAAACCGACAACGAACAAGAAGATCAGGCCTGTCAGCGCTCTCTTCCGCATCACCGAACTCCCACTGGTCACCAGCTCGAAGCCTCAATTCCACTCATCGGCCAACCAAGTAGCGCACCCCGTACCCTGGCCTTAACCGCACGAACGACGGATTCCCAAAGTCGCCGATCCGGAATGCCCTGAAGTGCCAACCAATCTGTCGCTCGTCATCAGCATTCCTCTTAACCTGCGCTCTTTTGGCAAACCAATCTCCATAGGTAGAGCGACCCAACTTCGTCTTGCCTTCTTACGTCAGGGCCATGGGCCATTCACTCACGTCCTAGGAGGCAGATGTTGTGATAGATCGTGGGCAATCCATCGTCCAATTTGTGCTCGGAATCAGTCACGATGAACACGCGATCCTCTCCCCGCCTAACGACAAGCTCTGAATGTGCGAAGTCAGAACCAATCGTAAGAAAGCCAGGTCGCAACGAGGACTCACTCACCACCTTGCGGCTAACAAAGGAATCGCCGCCAACTTGCTCTACGGTCTCGAATTGTGAAAAGAAATCTTGAAGAACCGGCCCGAGCCTTTGAATAGCAGGGTTGTCCGAAGAATTGCCCTTGGTGTATCGGAATTTTCGACTATCTGCAATCAGGCTGAGAGCACGCTGTTTTACCTCCGGGAATGGCAAAGCAAGGACCCTTTGTATCCGCTCTTTGGCCTTAGTTTCCGCCGCGCCTCGAGATCTCAGTCCTTCAAAAGATCGAATGACAAATGCGTACGCGAACAGAAGGATCAAGTTTGAGCCTAGTGCGACGGCCATGTATTTAACGTTTGGCAGCCCGACAGAAAGGTACGCGACCAAATGAGATGCGACTGCTACAATCAGCGCAACTTGATATTCAGGCCCCAGCGTTACGATTCTCATAGCCAAAAATTCCTTCTCCTTTACTGGCAACTACAAGCGCGGCCAGCATCCAACACCGCCCGCGTCGGAGTTGTGAGAGGATTCACAAGAGCCCTTCCCGCTTGTTCCGCCTCGCGCATCGCCTGGTGCGCCGCAAGGTGTTCCGCTTTACTGAGTACCTCAAGATTTAAAGTGCTACTGTGTATCGCCGCTGGAAGGCCCCCGGTAGGAAAGAGAACCGGAGGAACCATCCCACCACCTGGATGGCCAAAAAGCGGTTCAATGTGATGCACAAACTGCCCTTCCTCTCTTAACCCTTCGACGGTCGCCTCTGCTGCGGCGCGGACAGCCGTTCTTGAGGCGTTCGCCGCAAGATGCTTCAAACCCGCTGAACCGGCAGTAAGCGCGACTTCCGCCGCTATCTCGGAGTACTCACCGACTTTATATGCCGTGCCACACCTATCGACTTTGCTGATTCCCAACAGGTCCGCGATTCCATCCCTGACAACCCCGGTTAGACCGAAAGTCAGGGAATCTCCCGCTCCAGCGATGGCATCGGAAACATCATTCAAGCCGAAGAGCCCAAAAGGATCAGAATCATCAACTGGATCCTGTCCAAGGTACCCGTACAAATTCGGGTCCCCGCTTCCGAACCCCGTCGGGTCCTCGGCAATGAACCGTTGAAGAGTCGGGTTGTAATATCTCGCGCGGTAGAAGTAGAGGCTGGCCGCGTCCAGCTCACGCCCGGTGTAAGCAAAGCTGTTGCTTGTGGCTGCACCGGTTACGATGGTGTTGCCAAAAGGCTCGAACGTGTACTGGGTTTGGAGCGCGCCTGTGGAATCCGCGAGGCCCACCGTGTTACCCAACGCATCCGTCAAGAAGCTGCGCGCGCCGGACGAATCGGTGCGTTGAAAATATTCGTCAACACCCTCGGCGAGCGTATTCGCTGAGACAGCCGTGCCGGAGATTTCCTGGACAGGGTTTGCCCCGTCGTAGAGGTACTGCGTCGTCCCGCCGATTGTCTTGCTGACGCGGCGGCCGAACGGATCATACTGAAAACTCGCTGAGGTTCCGCCGCTGATAGACAACAACTGATTCCGCGCGTTCCAGGTGTAAGTATTAATTCCGTCGCTGGTCAGATTCCCGTTTGCGTCGTAGGTGAGGTTCGTACCTTTCCACAGGGTGAGTTGATTGTTGGCGTTGTATGAGGCCGACGAAACTGCCTGCGGCGCGTTCGCCCGAGCGTAACTCCCGCCGACGCCCGCGCGACGCCCAGCCAGATCGTATGTGTATGTAAGGTTCCCGAGCGTGTTCGATCCGAGCGTGTAGTTGATCCCCGTCAACTGTGACGCGGCGTCGAAGCCGTAGTTCAGGGTGACGCCGTTTGGCAGGGTCAGCGAGGTTCTCCGGCTGTCACCGTCGTAGCCGAAAGAAACATTTGCGCTTCCCTGGCTGATCTTTGTCAGGCGATTGGCATTGTCATACAAATAGTTGATCACTGTCTGGCCAGAGACGCTCATGCTCGTTCTACGTCCCGCCGCGTCATAGACGTAGCTGACCGAGCCTCGCGGCGACACCTCCGAAGTCAGCCGATCGAGACCATCATAGCTGCGTGTGATGGTCCCGGTTATCGAATCGGTCGCCTGAATGAGGCGGCCGCCTGCATCATAGCTGTAAGTGATGGTGCTCTCGTACGGGGGCCCGGGCTGACTGCCGAATCCTGCGAAGATTCTGTGATTCAGCGCGTCATAATTGTAGGTTGCGACTTTCCCGCGGCGGTCGGTGAACTGAACCAGATTCCCGTTTAAATCGTATTGATAACTCTCGGAATTCCCGAGTGGGTCTCTGCGCGTGGCTGGGCGATCCATATTGTCATAAATGTAGGTGGTCACATGCCCTGAACCCAAGGCATCCGTAAGGGTCAGCAGATTACCGTTGGAATCGTAAGTAAAGGCTGTCTGGCCGTTCACAGGATCCGTGATTTGAGTAACCTGGTTGAGTGGATTGTACTGATACTGCACCGCCTGACCCAATGCATTCGTCGAACTCTGGGTGCGGCCAACTGCGTCAGAAATTCTGCTGACCTTCCGGCCAAGTGGATCCACAGTCTGGGCCACGTTCCCGAAACCGTCATATCCAATCTGCGTCGGGGGATTGCTCAAAGCATCCGTAACGGAAATGAGCTCGCCATCGCCGTCATATCCAAGCGTTGACGGAGGATTCACGGGGTCCTTCGTCTGAACCAGGTTTCCCGCTTTGTCATAGGAGAACCTAGTTGTATGGTTGAGAGGATCAGTTACGCTGGCTAATTTGTTGAAGACTGCATCGTAGGTGAGCAATGTAGTCGCCGCGTTGGTTGTGCCGGCCAGGTATGTGACGCTGGTCGTGTTGCCTGCGGAATCGTAGGTGAACGCTTTCGTGCGGTTCATGGCGTCCGTGACACTCAGAAGTAGATTCGTTCCCGGATCCCTGTTGTAAACAGTTTTCCTGCCCAGTGCGTCGGTTACATCCAGAACGAAACCGGCGGGGTTGAAGTGGTAGGTGGTTTGGCTCCCCAGCGGATCAGTAACTGTGGTCAGCATCACAGGACTGGTTGGAATGGTCGGGTTTGAAAGCGTGTAAGCAAATTTTGTCACGCCGGTATCGATTGCTTTTTGGGTGAGGACTCTTCCATTTACATCGTAAGTGTTCGTCAGATAGGTGATATTGCGAGCATCGGTGATCGACTGCAGATTATTATTGGGATCGTAGCCATAAGTGGTCACGCCGCCGGGCGTGTTCGCATCCGTCACCGTCTGCAGATAGCCCTGGGACGTGTAAGTGTACCGAACGGTTCGCCCGATCGGGTCCGTGATCGACGTGATGCGCGATGCATTGTCGTAGGTCAAATTCAGTGCCCTCCCGACCGGATCGGTGATCTGGGTGATCTGAATGGGCTGTGACGAATTGCGCTGAAAAGTGATCTTATTGCCGTTCGAATTCGTGATGGACATCAGGACCGCAACCGATGTTCGACTACCCAACGGCTGTTGGAATTGAAACGTTGTGCCGTCCTTCCACCTAAGAGTGGCTCCGCATCCGTTGCCCGCCGTGCCGCAAGTCACAGTGTTGAGCACTGCGCCCTGAAGCGATGGAACAGTCAGATTGACGAATGTGCTGCCTGATTGGACGAACGGGAACTGATTTCCGTCCGGCACAACCAGATTAATCAGCCCGCCCAAGACATTACTTGTGTCGAGCAAATAACCGTAATTGTGGTTGGTTCCGATGCCAAAGGGTCCGACATTACTGGTTCCCCCCCGGAAGTTGCGCGTGACGGCGACTTGCCCGCGTGCACCTGCAAGGAACATGTCCGTCTTTGTGAACGAGAAGAGTCCACTAGCCAAGTCCACAGGATCTGCTCCTTTGGGACAGTTCATATCGGGACAGGGATTGTGATTGTTTGGGTTCGGGCCGGGAAGGGGGAAGTGCCAATCGAAATGCGAGATTCCAAAACGATGGCCGGGATGCGCCGAGTCATAATCGGGAACGATCTGCGTGCCGTCCGCAGAGACCGTCCCCGTACCATAATTGACCATCATCCCCAAAGTTGGGTTCAGAGAGGTCATCGGCATGGCCGTGCCAGGTGGCATCTTGGATCGGTTTGGATAGCTCACTGCAATCGGCTGGCTCGAACTGGAATTAAACGGCTCGATGGACATGGCGAAGACGGGATCCTGTGTCGGATCCGGCGGCATCTTGTCCGGCAGCCGATCGATGGGAATTTCCACAACACTCAGCGGGAACGGATTTGGCTGCGTGCCATTTGCCAAGCTAAATGTGGTTCCAGCGTAAACGGTAATGGTGACTCCCGGAACGGTGGCGAATGCGAAGGTCTGGTCGACCGAAGCGTTTTGTTGCACGGACACGGTTTCGGCGTTGTTCACGCGCGGCAGATGTATGATGATTCCCGGAGTCGTTACTTGGCCGGAAGTCAGCGAATAGCTGAGCGTCACGCCTGAGAACGTTCCCGCCGGAGACGTGATGGTAGAGGGATCGTACTGAACGAGCTGCCCTCCCGCACAGGATGCCGAAAGACCGCTCAGAACAAAATTGCCTGAACCGTCCGACGTCGCAGAACCAGTGCAACCTGTTGAAACACCATTCTGGTTGACGCCCATCATCCGAACCGTTACACCAACCAGCGGTGTTTCATACCCATCGGTCACGGCAACTCGCCCCGCGAACGTCACGCCACTCAGCCCCTGGACGCTGAGAGTGACGTTGGCGGAGGGATTTTGAGTGATGCCTTGCATAACGGCAGTCGCAGTAATGGTCAGCTGCGTTGCGCTAGGCGACTGGTTGGCCGGAGCTGCGAGCGTAAGAATTGAAAATTGCCCAGCGGTAATCTGTGAAGGCTGGAAACTTGCTGTCACGCCTGCGGGTACCCCTGAGACAGCGAGACCCGCCAATTGAGTGAACCCGTTCGTGCTGGCGAGCGAGACTTGATACGTGGTGGTTTGGCCCGGTAGCAGCGTCGCGGTACTCGGTGTCGCCGTCAAGGTGAAGCTATTCGCTGCCGTGATCGTGAGCGTGCCGGAGGACACAGCACTCTGCCCATTGGCTGTAACGGTGACGGGACCTGTCGCGGCTCCAGTGGGAATGACAAACGACAAACTCGTCGAGCTGGCGCCGGAAACCGAGGCGGGAATTGTCCCTCCGCCTTGCTGGTTGAGTGTCGCTTGCGGTATTGCACCGTTTGCTGTGAAATTAGTACCCGTAACCGTGATGGCTGCGCCAGCAGAAGCAGATGCGGGGCTAAAGCCGGTGATCGTCGGCGGCGGAGCGGCTGTGACGGTAAATGTTACCCCATTGCTGGCCACGCCTGAGACTGTCACCACAACATTCCCTGTCGTCGCTCCACTCGGGACTGGCACTACGATAGTCGTTGCGTTCCAACTCGTTGGTGTACCCACTGTCCCATTAAATGTAACGGTGCTCGTTCCCTGTGTGGTCCCAAAGTTCGTTCCTGTGATCGTCACCGAACTGCCGGCTGTTCCTGTCGTTGGGTTGAGGCTCGTAATGCTTGGCGTCGGCAGCACCGTGAATGCGACGCCGTTGCTGGCTGCGCCTGAAACCGTCACCACCACGTTCCCCGTCGTGGCTCCGCTTGGCACTGGCACGACGATACTGGTCGCGCTCCAACTCGTCGGCGTGGCTGAGATTCCGTTAAATGTTACTGTGCTCGTTCCCTGTGACGTCCCGAAGTTCGTCCCTGTAATCGTCACAGGTGTGCCTACTGCCCCTGACGTCGGACTCAGGCTCGTAATGCTCGCGGGAGCTCCTGAGCCGGCGGCCGCAGCGCGGAAGGCCACCATCTGCATAATAAAGTCGACCTGTATCGTCATTGGCGCGGTCGCGCTATAGCTCCCCGTCGTAGTCACCACCTGGTCTTCCATAATGTTGTTGACCGGGATCATCCGCGCGGTGTATCCGGGCCCCACACTGCTGCCGCCACCTATAGCCATGAGCGTGGAAGACGCCAGGTTCGAAGCCACCAGCAAGTCGTTCGCGTTCGTCGTGGTTACCGGGCCGCACGTCGACGTATCGCTGCTACCTTGGTTCGTAGCCGCAACGTCCAGCGGATTCACTTTGTCCAAGCCGCTGTATTCCGCAATCAGAATTTTAGGATTACTTTGTGCTGACATTACTATCGATATAACATTGTACGGGCTAGCCGAGGCGATGTTCTTCGCGTAATAGATCGCCAGGGTGCCTAAACCTGACCGCTGGGTAGGGCCCGCCGCCAAGGTATATGTGTTTCCCCTGCTGTCAGTCACCGACTGCACTTGCGCAGTGACATCGTACCAGCCCACCACGACAACGTTCAGATTCCCACCTGACTGCGCAGCCTTGTACGGGATTATTACCGAGGTGTTGGACAGCACCTGCCCGCCGCTCGAGCAACTGGAAAAGTACGCACCATCGAAGCAGTTGCCCTGAACGAAATTGATGGGAGTGCTGAGGCTTGATGAGGTAAAGAGAACGCCGTTGCTCGCAACTCCTGACACCGTGACCACGACATTCCCCGTCGTGGCTCCGGCGGGTACTGGCGCCGTAATACTTGTTGTACTCCAACTCGTCGGTCGGGCAACGATACCATTGAAAGTGACAATGCTGGTCCCTTGTCCCACTCCGAAATTTGTCCCCGTAATCGTGACTGACGTGCCCGCGCTGCCTGACGTTGGATTCACACTTGTAATGTTAGGAGATACCGGGACCGTGAACACTACGGAGGAGCTAGCTTGCCCACCTACCTTGACGACTACATTGCCCGTCGTTGCTCCGCTCGGCACCGCCACGACGATGCTCGTCGCGCTCCAACTCGTTGGCGTGGCTGAGGTTCCGTTAAATGTTACTGTGCTCGTTCCTTGCGACGCGCCGAAGTTGGCCCCTGTAATCGTCACGGACGTGCCTACTGCCCCTGAGGTCGGACTCAGGCTCGTAATGCTCGGGGGAGTCCCTGGGCCGGCAGCCGCAACGCGGAACGCCACCATCTGCATAATAAAGTCGACTTGCATCGTCATCGGCGCAGTCGCGCTGTAGCTCCCAGTCGAAGTCACAACGTTGTCTTCCAGAATGTTGGGTGTCGTTAATATCCGCGTGTTGTATCCGGGTCCTACAGTGGTGCCGCCACCTACAGCCGCAAGGCTGAGAGACGCTAGGTTCGAAGCCACCAGCAAATCGTTCGCGTTCGTCGTGGTTGCCGGACCGACCGAGGAGGTAGTGCTGTTCCCTTGGTTGGCGACCGCCACGTCAAGCGGATTCACTTTGTCCAAGCCGCTGTACTCCGCAATCAGAACTTGGGGATTACTCGGTGCCGAAGTGAATGCTACTGACACAACATTATACGGGCCAGCCGAGGCGATGTTCTTCGCGTAATAGATCGCTTGGGTGCCCACATTTGTTCCCTGGGTAGGGCCCACGGCCAAGGCATATGCGTTTCCCGTGCTGTCGGTCACCGACCGCACTTGCGCGGTGACATCGTACCAGCCCACCACGACAACGTTTAGATTCCCACCCGACTGCGCAGTCTTGTACGGGACTATTACCGAGGTGTTGGACACCACCTGCCCGTCCGAACAACCGAAACCATCGAAGCAGCTCCCTTGAACGAAACTGATTGGGGAGGTTGGTACCGCAAAGAGAACGCCGTTACTCGCAGCGCCTGCCACCGTGACCACGACATTCCCCGTCGTGGCTCCGGCGGGTACCGGCGTGGTAATACCCGTTGTACCCCAACCCGTCGGAGTCGCGGTCGTTCCATTGAACGTGACGGTACTCGTACCTTTTGTCGTCCCGAAACTCGACCCAGTGATCGTTACCGAGGTGCCTACTCCCCCCCACGTGGGGTTCAGGCTCGCGATGCTCGGCGTCGGCAACACCGTGAAACTCACCCCGTTGCTGGCATGGCCTGAAACCATGACCACAACGTTCCCCGTTGTGGCACCCGTCGGAACCTTAGCGACGATGCTCGTCGCACTCCAACTGGTCGCGGTCGCAGCCGTTCCGTTAAACGTAACCGTACTTGTCCCTTGAGTGGAGCCGAAGTTCGAACCCGCGATCGTCACCGAAGCACCCACCGCCCCGGAATTCGGGCTAAGGCTCGTAATGCTTGGCGGCGTGGCACGAGCGATTGGCGAGAAGCAGAGGAGGAACAAAAGAGCCAGAAGGAAGTTCAAGGCCACCAGAACGCGCGTACATCTCAGCAAACGGCGGCCGCTTGAACAGATAAGACCTCTTGCTCCTTGGGCCTTTCTTTCCACGGCCCCCTCCGCTGCGCAAGTGAGACCGTGGATCTTGGCCCCAATTGGAGAGTGAGAGAATGGCGCGGTTTATAGCTTGCGATAAATGTATTGTCAAGGAAATTCGTCGTTAAATACTATACACAAGACATATATATATTCACTTTACGTTGTGTTCTCCTATTCCAGTAAGATAGCCATCGATTCCTTTGGATTGGAATGTGACTGCGCGGCAGTCTCTTGTCAGATCTACGTTACAAACGGGATGACAGGCGCAAGAAAACTTGATACAAAAAAGAATGCATTGAGCAACCAGAGAAGACTCCTCAGAAAGTCTGCATCATTCAGGCTCTCCATCGCACTGTTGACTGGGGCCGCATTTCTTGCAGCGCCGCACACTCCGGACATTCTGCTCCACGGTGTTGCCGGCAGTTCCTTCGGCCAGGCTCGAAATCTTCCTTCGGATTATCCGCGGGTGAAATTCACCGATGTGACGCAAGAAGCAGGAATTCGCTTCGAACACTTTCACGGCGTTCGGTCGACACAGCTACCGGAGGACATGGGCTCTGGAGCTGCGTGGGGAGACTACGACAACGACGGCTACCCTGACCTTTACGTCGTTGACGTAGCCGGGCCTCTCACGGCCTCGGCCGAAGAACTCGCTCATTCTCCGGGTGGTAATCGCCTGTATCACAACAATGGCGACGGCACCTTCACGGATGTCACCAAGAAAGCCGGAATCGGATTCAAAGGCATCGGTATGGCAGCCGCTTGGGCGGACTATGATAATGATGGACGCCTTGATCTAGTCGTGACCAGCTACGACCGGATCATCCTCTATCACAACAACGGCGATGGCACCTTTACCGACGTGACCGCCAAAGCTGGTCTCGACAAGTATCGCGGATTCTGGACCGGGGCAGCCTGGGGAGACTATGACCGGGACGGCAACGTGGACCTCTTTATATGCGGCTACGTGAAATACCAATATCACCAGGATGATTTGAAAAAGACGTCACTCCAATACAGCGCTGTAGTTCCTTTTACGCTCAATCCCGCTGCCTATCCCCCCGAGCGAAAGTTGCTGCTCCACAACAACGGCGACGGAACGTTCACAGACGTCGCAGCTCAGGCCGAAGTGGATGATCCAACGGGCCGCAGTCTTTCTGCTGCATGGTACGACTTTGATGGGGACGGGTGGCCGGATCTTTATGTTGCGAATGATTTGTGGGGAAGCAAACTGTACCTGAACCTTCACAACGGGAAATTCAAGGATGTCACGCGGGAAGTCGGGCTCTCCGATTTCCGAGGCGAAATGGGGATTGCCATAGGCGATTGGGACAATGACGGAGACCCCGACATCTTCGTTACTCACTGGATTTACCAAGAGAATGCCCTCTTCGATAATCTTCAGTTCATTCCAGGCGAGCCGGGCAAGGCTGGGCCTCTCTTTTTTGGGGACATCGCCGACCATGTTGGACTTGGGCAGCCCTCTCGTACCTATATAGGGTGGGGAACCTCATTCTTCGATTATGACAATGATGGCAAACTCGATCTCTTTGTCGTGAACGGGAGTACCTTCCAGGACGACAAGAACCCGACCCATCTCATCCCCATGAAGAATCACTTGTTCTGGCAACACGGTTCCAGCCAGGGTTTTTACGAGGTTGGCGCACTGAGCGGCGCGTACTTCAATGAGGCTCACGTCGGCCGCGGGGCGGCTTTTGCCGACTACAACAACGACGGCAACATGGATGTGTTCATCGTGAACCAGGAAGGCCGTCCTACCCTTCTGCGGAACGATGGGGGCACTAAGAAGAATTGGATTAAGATTCGGGTCAAGTGTACAAAATCAAACCGCACCGGCTTTGGCGCAAAGGTTGAGATCGAGGCTGGAGACGAGAAGCAAATTCAGGAAATCGGCGGGCAGACCTCTTATCTTTCACAGAATTTTCAGGAAGCACACTTCGGTCTGAATCTTGAAAAGGAAGTTGCCCATCTCAAGATCACCTTTCCGTCTGGCATTGTCCGGGAACGGGAACATATCCCAGCCAATCAGATTGTTACGGTTGTTGAATAACACCACAGAGGATTGCATTGCTTCGAACCGAGTGTGCGGCAGCTTGGCCCGTTTACGTGATCTGGGTCACCGCGGTTTTAGGTATCGGGCTCATCTTATTTCACGCGATCCAAAACTCTTGATCGCGCGTGCCTTTAAACGATTCCACGTACGTTATCCCGGTTGGCTTCCCGGCCGTGAAAAATCAATGCGCAGCGCCCCACCTTCTGATGCAATTTGAGAGTTATTTCCGGCACGCCTGACGCCGGCATGATGTTGGTTCCTGCTTTACACGCACTTCCGTGAGCTGCCCTTGGCGTGGCCCTGCCAAATCATGTTGTCAACGCACCAGAATAAATTCCAGCTTGGCAACATTGTTTCAGGAGTGTTCGCGCCCGTGCTCGCCAAGCACACCAAGCACCTGCGCCTCGCGGACATCCTGTCGGTCGGCGTGGACCGCATGCAGAGCAACTTCGAGCCGATGCGGAAGCAAGTCGAGGCCTGGAAGGTCACAG
>Ga0179592_10000296_pt1 | contig 19918 bp, 26 predicted proteins | sample CZODoug2_1_08_16_FD_148623 | JGI IMG/M metagenome (GOLD analysis project Ga0179592, IMG submission 148623) | Vadose zone soil fungal communities from Angelo Coast Range Reserve, California, USA - CZODoug2_1_08_16fungal (Illumina Assembly) | ecosystem: Environmental > Terrestrial > Soil > Vadose...
GGTGGCACTTCGCCATCAAGCCAATCTTGCTCGTTGGCCAGCGCCAGCCACGCTGCTTCCATTCGCTTGTACCGAAGATGTAAGGGCTCATTCGTTGCAGCTTCTGCAAGCCGTGCACAATTCTCAGCATTTTCGCGGAAGGCATCCGACTGCTTCATAGCTTCCTCCTGTTGCGACGGACATAGGAGGCGAGCAGGTGTTTACAACGCAGTGTTTGATGATACTTTCTCCACGCTGATGAATGGCTGTTCAGCTCGGTGCATTTCACTTCCCTGAAAGCTGGCTCGAGGTGCGCGATCTGGCGGATGTGACCATCGTCCCTGGCGTCGCCGATTAACGCTTCTCTGCCGTCGGATAGACAAGCGATTGATCCTCGATTTCCTGCACCGGAAGTTTATGCACGCCCGCCATCGCGTGCAGTTCCTGCAACGGCGGCATGGCCGCGGCCGTCAGCTCGATCGACGGAGATTGCAACCACAGCACAGTCGTGGCAGCCGCCAACAGGGCAACAACGGCGATCACGAAAATCATCGGACGCATCATGGGAAGTCTCCATGCCATAAAGCAGCGGGCCGGTCCGAAAGTTTTGCAAAGAATTCGGGCAAAAGGGGGACGGTTCGTCGTTCCGCGCCGCGCAGACGTGCGGCACTAAATTCGCGCGCTGGGTTCGGCAAATGCGGCCGACGCCGGCTCCTGTACCAGACTGTCGAGAACGACAGCGGCTCCGACAGCAATAATGCCGACGACAAAGCATGCGACCATGAACGTACGCATCGTATTTTCTCCTGTTTCTCACAACCATCCAGCCCATTTTCCGAACGCAGCGATCCTATTCACGCCGAGAGGGCGAAGGCCTCCGTTTCAACGTCGATGAACGTTCGCCCCAGCGAGCCCACGCGAGCGTAAAAGTCAGCCGATTTGACGTTCTCCAGATCGACAAAGAAGCGCCTGATCCAGCGAGCCAGATGCTTCTCAAAGAACTCGCGATCGGCTCCGGGCGGCACCGCAAGATCTCCGCCGATCAGACTTGCCATGATTTCACAGAGAATGGCGACGTGATCCTCGGGCTCCGAATGCCCGCGGTCCCTTTCAATGCCGAGATGATGAAAGGTTTCGCGCAACCGCGCCAGCGGGCGTCCGTAGAGCGAGCCCGTCAAATAATGCGATGCATACGGCAGCAGCGCGCCCTGCCCGAGCCCGGCGAACAAATCAAAATACTCACGCGCCGCGCTTGCCTCATCGGCTCGGGCCGCGGCCTCCGCGAGATCAGCGTGTGCGGCGCCGAGCAGGCTTGCGTCGCCGCGCAGCAAGGCCAGCCGTTCAATCATTTCGCTATCGGGGCTGCGCGAAAGCAGGATCGCCAGAAGCGCATACTCCTGCGCACGGGCGCGATCGATCTCGTCGACGACGCCATGGTAAGAAATGTGAGATTTGGACTCCTGCATGTCCAATCCTACCGCGGCAAAGCGCTGCCGTGCGAACGATGTCGTGGAAGCTCATCCATCGCATTTTCTTCGGCGAAACGATCGTTGCTGGCTGCCGCACCCTCTCCGTCGCCAGGCGGCGAACCGTCAAACGCTTGCTGCGACTTGTCATCGGGAGCGACGGGCTCATCGCAGGTTTCAGCAGGTAACGACTGCTCCACGGATACCGGCATTTCCGAGATAATGCTGGCGAGTTTGTCGTTCCGGCCAAGCGCCTGGGCCAAAAGAGCCGCCAAATTGTCGCTTTCCACCAGAGGACCGAAGCCGGGTATCGAGTCCGGGTCGTTGAAATCCCACTGGTTCTCGGCGATGCCGATGAAGTCGCGGATGGCCGGATCGCTCGCCCAGGCCTGGCGCAATGCGGCCCGCGTCAATTCGGCGGGCACGCGGCTTTGCAAAAAGCCGCGGATGTCGGTGTTGCCGGTGATCGTTTCAATCGATGGCAGACTGGACGGATCAAAGGGATCGTCGACCGCATCGATCCGCGGCTGTGCAATAGTGGCTTCCGCAACGCATGGCGATGGGTCTGCCGCCGGGAGCCACAGCGGGTCTCCCGCAGGCTCTATTCTGCGCTGGATATCGGCGTTGCGCTTCAATCGCGCCCAGCGCGAGACGAAAGCTTCGGAAGTGGTCACTTCCCCCTCTCCTGTCCGTTGCCGCGGCGGGCAAGCGTCGATTCCGCCGGCTCCCGGCGCCGCTTGAGGAAGGGCCGCTCGACATGATGTTCGGCGATGAATCGAGCGACAATTTCTGCGATGTCGGGCGGCATTGGCACGGCTTCGACAAGATTGCTGCCGGCATCGGTGAACGCCTCGCCTTCGGCCGGATCAGCCGTTACGGCTAGAAGCTCGTACGGCCGCTCCGAACTGGCGGGACGCAAGGCAACCCATAACGCGGGTGCGCCCGACGCGAGGTTGTCGCGATAATTTGTGGTCTCGGTCCGGTGCAATTCGATCACGGCCTCTCCCGCGAAGAACAGGGTCGTTTCAGCTTCCGCAGAAAGCGGTGTCCAGGGAGCGGCCGACGGATTTCCGGCAAAAACCGATACCGGTCGCCACAGAAACTCGACCCACGCGCTTTTCGCGCGGCGCCGCTCGACCACGACGCCTACTGGAATGTTCGCGAGAGCCGTAGATCTCAATTCATTTGCTCCTCGTACCGGATGGCAGACCGGCCACGATGCCGTTCTATTCCGCTGGCGTCGCCAATGGGTGCGCCTGCCGGTCTTCGCTCGCGAGCTGTTGGGCAAGCCAGCGATCGTGATGTTCTTTGGCCCAGTTGAGATCGACCTCTCCGGTGCCCATGGCCTCGAACGCACCCTCCATGCCGAGCGTGCCGATATAGATGTGGCCAAGGATTAGGGCGACGAACAGCACGGCAACCACGGCGTGTATGACCTGTGCCAGCTGCATATCCGCGATATCGGTTCCGAAAAACGGAAACAGCAGCAGAAACCCCGACGCAGAGATCGTGACTCCGGCGGCAAGCGAAAGCCAATAGACAAGCTTCTCGCCCGGATTAAAGCGCCCGGCCGGCGCATGCCTGGATTTGATGAATCCGCCGCCTTGCTTGATCCAGTCGGCGTCCACCTTTTCGAAGAGGTTGTCGCGGAAAAAAATCACCGCGATCAGGATCAGGCCTGCCACGAATGCGAAGCTGGTGAAGTTGTGCACGTACTTTGCTACCTCCGATACGTTCGAAAACGCTTCCGGGCCGATCAGAGGCAAAAGCAAAACCTTGCCGAAGGTGATATTCAGGCCGGTCAGGCCGAGAACGACAAAGGATACCGCCGTCAGCCAATGCGAGAAACGCTCAAACGCCTTGAAGCGGAGGATCTTCTGTCCGGAGCGCCCTGCCGTAATCCGCAAGCGTCCCATGATGAGATAGGCGGCGCCGAGAACCGCGATCATGCCGAGGATCACGATCGCGCCGCCCCAATGCAGCAATACCTCGTGGAAATAATCCCACGTTCGTCCTGCCGGCTGGATCAGCACCGCGGCCTTGGTATCAGGAATATCGATCCGTCCTGCGATGCGGGGAACTTGCTTGAGCAGCGTCTGCTGATCGATGACGCTCGCCGTTGGATTGGGCGCGCCATCGGGACCTAGCTTCTGCGCGATCGCCGGAGCGGACAGCACAATCCCAACCAGCATCAGGACGAAAGTCGCGAGGCGAATGGGTGCAGGAAACCTCATGACGCGCATCCTCCTCTCATGCTGCGACCCTCACCAAGGTCCGCTCGCTCAGACCTTGACCTCGACGTCCTCGCGATAGGCCGTCATCCAGCCCCACGCGCCGGAGCCATAGCCGCGCTTCAAAACCCGTTCTTTGTAAATCTGAGCGATGATTTCGCCGTCGCCCGCCAGCAACGACTTGGTGGAGCACATCTCGGCGCATAGCGGCAGCTTGCCTTCGCCGAAACGGTTCGAGCCGTATTTCTCAAATTCCTCGGCGCTGCCAGGCGCCTCCGCTCCGCCACCGCCGGCGCAGTAGGTGCATTTGTCCATCTTGCCGCGCGATCCGAAATTGCCGACCTGCGGGTACTGCGGCGCGCCGAACGGACAGGCGTAGAAGCAATAGCCGCAGCCGATGCACAGATCCTTCGAATGCAGCACGATGCCATCTTCGGTCGGATAGATGCACTTCACCGGGCAAACCGCCGCGCATGGCGCGTCGGTGCAATGCATGCAGGCCATCGAAACCGAGCGCTCGCCGGGCTTGCCGTCATTGATGGTGACGACGCGGCGGCGGTTGATGCCCCAGGGTACCTCGTTCTCGTTCTTGCATGCGGTGACACAGGCGTTGCAGTCGATGCACCGGTCCGCGTCGCAGAGGAATTTCATGCGTGCCATGGTTTCGCTTTCTCACGCTGCCTTGATCTGACAAAGGGTGGCCTTGGGCTCCTGCATGCCGGTCGCGGGATCGTAGCCATAGGTCGTGAGCGTGTTGACGCTCTCGCCGAGCACGATCGGATCGGCACCTTTCGGATATTTGGCGCGCAGGTCGGCGCCCTCGTACCAGCCGGCGAAATGATACGGCATCCAGGCAACGCCCTTGCCGACTCTCTCGGTCACCAACGCCTTCATGCGGGCCCTTGAACCGCTCTCCGCGCCGGTTACCCAGACCCATCCGCCGTCCTTGATGCCGCGCTCGCCCGCATCCGCCGGATTGATTTCGACATACATGTGCTGCTTCAACTCGGCGAGCCACTTGTTGGAACGGGTTTCCTCACCGCCGCCCTCATACTCGACAAGTCTGCCCGAGCTTAGAATCAGCGGGAACTGTTTCGAGATGCCGCGGTCGACCGCCGCCTTCTGCACGGAAAAACCGATGTTCGGGATGCGGAACTGCCTGGCGTCCGGCAAGGTCGGATAGTCGGCGACGAGATCCGGGCGCGGCGTATAGATCGGTTCGCGGTGGACGGGAATTGGATCGGGAAGATTCCAGGCGACCATCCGCGCCTTGGCGTTGCCATAGGGCGAACAGCCGTGCTCGATCGCCACACGCTGGATTCCGCCGGAAAGATCGAGCGACCAGGATACGGCATCCGGATTGGCGGAATTGACACGCTGGATGATTTCCATTTCCTGCGTCGTGAGGTCCTTGTCCCAACCGAGCTTCTTGAGCACCGCCAAGGTGAACTCGGGATATCCGTCCTTGATTTCGGAGCCGGCCGAATACGAGCCCTCGGCGAGCAGGTTATCGTGTTGCTCCTTTTCGACCTCCTGGCCGTTTTCCATCACCTTGCGTTTGGCGATGCGTTCGACGCCGAACCGGGCGCGGAAGGTGCCACCGCCCTCCTTCACCGGCAGATTGGTGTTGTAGAGGATCGGCGTGCCGGGATGTTTGAATTCCGGCGTTCCCCAACAAGGCCACGGCAAACCGTAATATTCGCCGCCGACTTCCGGGTCATCCTTTGGCGCGCGCATGGTGACCAGATCGAATTTGGCCTGGTTCTTCATGTGAAGCTTGAGCCGTTCGGGAGATTGTCCGCAATAGCCCGTCGACCATCCGCCACGATTGATCTCGCGCAGGATATCTTCCGCCGACACCGCGTTGTTTTCGACCTTGATGTTCTTGAACATCAAGTCGGCGAAGCCGAGCTTGCGGGCGAGCAGGTACATGGTGTCGTAGTCGTTCTTCGATTCGAACACCGGCTCCACGATCTTCTCGCCCCATTGCAGCGAGCGGTTCGAGGCGGTGCGCGAGCCGTCCATCTCGAAGCTGGTGCAGGCCGGTAAAAGGTAGGTGCCGTCCTTGCGCTCCGAGAGCACCGACCATGCCGTCGGATAGGGATCGCACACCACCAGCAGGTCGAGCTTCTCGATGCCGCGGACGGCTTCGGGCATCCTGGTAATGGTGTTGACGCCATGCCCCATGACGAACATCGCCTGCACCGTATCGGGCTGGCTGACCTGGTCTTTCGGCAGCAACGTGGCATCGAACCAACGCGTGCTCGGAATGCCCGGTGTTTCCATCAGCGTCTTGCTCGGGAAGCGGGATTTCATCCACTCGTAATCCACTTCCCAGACCCGGCCCCAATGCCGCCACGCGTCTTCGGCAAGACCGTAATAGAGCGGCAGCGTCGTCACATCGAGACCGAGATCGGTGGCGCCCTGCACATTGGTGTGACCACGAAATATATTGGCGCCGCCCCCGGCATATCCGACATTGCCGGTGGCGAGCAGCAGGATGCAGCTCGCACGGACATTCGCCGTGCCGGTCGCGAACTGGGTCTGTCCCATGGCCCAGATCAGCGTCGCGGGCTTTTCCTTGGCGAAGATTTCGGCGATATGCTTGACTTGCGCTTCAGGCAGACCCGTGACCCGTTCCACCTCGTGGGGCGTCCACTTCGCCACCTGTTTGCGGATTTCGTCGACGCCGTAGACGCGCTGGCGCAGGAATTCCTTGTCCTCCCAGCCGTTTTCGAAAATGTGCCAAAGCATCCCGTAGATCGTGGCGATATGCGTGCCCGGACGCACGCGAACATACTCGGTGGCGTGCGCTGCGGTCCGCGTCATCCTGGGATCGACAACGATCATGTTGGCGCGGTTGAGTTCCTTGCCTTCAAGAATATGCTGAAGCGAAACCGGATGCGCCTCCGCGGGATTGCCACCCATTTGCAGAATGGTCTTGGCATTGCGAATATCGTTGTAACTGTTGGTCATCGCGCCATAGCCCCAGGTATTGGCGACCCCGGTGACCGTGGTGGAATGGCAGATACGCGCCTGATGGTCCGAGTTATTGGTTCCCCAGAAGGCGGCGAGCTTCCGGTTGAGGTAGGCAGCTTCGTTGGTGAACTTGGCTGAACCAAGCCAGTAAACCGAATCCGGCCCCGACTTCTGGCGAATGGCCAGCAACCTGTCGCCGATCTCGTCAATCGCGGTTTCCCAGGATATCCGGATCCAGCGGCCGTTCACGAGCTTCACCGGATAGCGCAGACGGCGCTGGCTCAGCACGTCGTCGCGAACCGCCGCGCCCTTGCAGCAATGCGATCCACGATTGATCGGGCTGTCATAGTCCGGCTCCTGGCCGATCCATACTCCATTTGCGACTTCGGCGATGACCGAGCAGCCGACCGAACAATGGGTGCAGACGTTCTTGCGGGTTATTACCGTCGCACCCGGCGGCGGTGGCGGACCGGCCTCGGCCTTGCGCACGCAGCCTAGTGGCAGACTGCCGAGCGCCGCCAACGCCCCGGCTGTGAGGCCGGAGCGCTGCAGGAAACTGCGACGATCCAAGCTATCGCTTGTTCCACTCGCCTGTGCGGCAACAACTCTTCCACGGGTTCGGTGGCGTTCCGATCTCTTGATCAGCACGGGCGCCTCCCTTACCGGACCGGATAGGAGTTGACACGGTAGAAGTTGCGAACCTCGGTGGAATTGGCCTGATAGCGCGCCTTGCGCTTATCTTTGAGATCGACGGGTTTCGCGTCCACCGGCTCCAGCACAACGGCGCTCGCGGCCGCTGCGCCAACGCCGACAATTGCAAAGCGAAGCAGATCGCGCCGGCGGATATTCGTCTTGAGGCGTTCCTTCATGAAGGCCGCACTCCTTGATCAGGCTGTGGCGCGTCGCCTCCACGCAGCCTGGCTTCGATCATCATCATTTCACACCAGCAGCGTAATACGCGCAGACCGGACTTCCAATCAGCGGAGCGCGGTTCTGCCATACGGGAATTTCGTCCCTCCGGATGGATCGGGTGACCGTCAGAAGCATTGATATACTCGCCGTTTTGAATTGCGGTCATTCGAAAAGGTCAGCCTGTTTTCAAGATCGCACGCTTGGTTCGAACGCCGTGAACCCAATCGAGATTTAGTCGGGCGTGGGTTCATGTGCGATTAAATTATTTTATAATCGCATTCGTCGCCACCGCTCTTTATGTGCAGCCTTGAGAACCGCCAGCGTTGGAAAGAGAGATGAAGGCAATTCACAAAGTGATGATGGCATCGGCAGTCGCAATTTCAGCATTTGCATTCTTCACGATCGCAGGCTCCCCGGCACAGGGCGGGCCGAACGTACCCGCTGGGCATTACTGCATGGTGTGGGCTCTCGGCGGCTCGGACTGCAGCTTTACCAGCTACGCGGAATGCCTGGAGACCGCGTCGGGCAACGCGGCGGAGTGCTACGGCAAGACTGTTCGCGATGACGAAGGCCCTCGCATTCAAGACCGTTACGGCTACGACTCGCGAGCCCAGATCCGCTGACACCAGCGCTTCCGCAAATAGCATCACACGATCAGCTCCTTCCACGGTGACCGTTCTTCCGCGGTGGCCCCACGGAGAAGCGATGCTCTGAGACCTAGAGCGGGATGAGGTTACGTTTGGTCATATCCGGCGTTGGCGAACCGGCCGCGGTCACCGGCTCCCCCGCTCGACGGCTAACCCGAACCCGACCAGCAGTAGACGTGGCAGCAATTCAGATTCTAACGCCCTAAGATGCAAGCCAAAACTTGCTCCTCGGCCTAGCAGATATTGGCGAAGCTGGTTGCACGCCGCGCCGGCGTACATATTGACTTCCATGCCAACCTGTACTTCAAGAATCTTCGGCGTTTTCCAGGCCATTAGAGAACTCCCAAGTCAGCGGCACGATTGCCGCTGTAGAATATGATAAGGTCACACCGAAAGTGACGACGGGGGATGCCGTTCGATCGCCTGTTATCGTCAATTGTTGGACGCAGAACGGGGATTATTTGATGACACCCGCCACACGGTGTCTCCAACGTCGTCCGCTATTAACAGTCCGCCGGTCCGATCTACTGCCAGACCAACCGGCCTTCCGCGCGCGTGATTGTTCGCATCGAGGAAGCCTGTGACGACGTCCTGGGCCGGGCCGCTGGGTTTTCCGCTGGTAAACGGCACGAAAACCACCTTGTAGCCGTTAAGAGGACTTCGATCCCAGCTTCCGTGTTCGCTTACGAACGCACCACCGCGGTAGTTTGCGGGAAGATCGGTGCCCGTGTACATGGCTACGCCCAATGGCGCCACGTGAGAGCTTAAGGCGTAGTCCGGCGCAATCGCTGTGGCCACCAGATCGGGTCGCTGCGGTTGGACCCGAGGGTCCAGGTGCTGGCCGTAATAGCTGTAGGGCCAACCATAGAAGCCTCCGTCCTGCACCGAGGTCAGATAATCCGGAACCAAATCGGGCCCGATCTCGTCGCGTTCGTTGGCGATGGCCCAAAGCTTGCCGGTCTCAGGCTCCCACTGCAGCCCGGTGGGATTGCGAATTCCGCTGGCGAAGATGCGATGAGCGCCCGACGCCCGATCGACCTCCCAGATCGCGGCTCGTTCATATTCGGCTCCGATTCCGTTTTCGGTGATGTTGCTGTTTGATCCGACCCCGACATAGAGCTTGGAGCCATCCGGGCTGGCCAACAAACTTTTTGTCCAATGATGATCGATGGGTCCGCCGGGAAGATCGGTGAGCTTGGTGCCCGCGGCAGTGATGCTGGTTTGTCCATCCTGATAGGGATAGCGGACGATTGCGTCCGTGTTCGCGACGTAAAGATCGTGACCGATCAAGGCGACGCCAAATGGCGAGTTGAGGTGGTCCAAAAAGACGGTTCGTAGCTCGGGAGTACCATCGCCATTAGCGCCGCGCAGCAGCGTGATGCGGTTTGCGTCCTTTGCTTTGGCGCCGGCGAACCATTGTACCCAGCCGGTGATGATGTCCTTGGGCCGGCTGACCGGCGCCTTCGGACCATTGCTCTCCACCACCAGCACGTCTCCATTGGGGAGAACGTAGAGGGACCTTGGATGCTCAAAGCCGGTGGCCAATGCATGGACCTGCAATCCCTGCGGCAGCGTGGGAGTTTCCTTTCCCCATGCGACGACTTTCGCTATCCGGATCGGCGGTATCAAATACTGCCGCAGCGCAGGCAACACCGGATTGGCGCCGATCTGAATCTTCGGATCACCGCCATTGTCATCACAGCCAGCGAGTCCCAACCCGGCGACGGCGACAAGAACAAGTGCCAGACGCGGCAACTTCACCCAAGGCGCAATTTTGACAGCGTGCATCATGATTATCCTCCAACACGGTGGCGGTTTGCCAACAAGGCCCTGCCAACCCAGGCCGTCAACAAGAGAACGACGATGACGAGCCCGGAGAGCATCAGGCCTGTCGGTACCACTGCGGTGTAACCGTCGCGGCTGTGAACGAAGGCATTCACCAGCGAGAACAACACAGCGATCGCGTAGCCGACCGCACGAGGCCAGGCTGGACTATCGATTCGTCTGCCGCCCGCAAGGTCGATCACGTAAGCGATGGCGGCAAGGCCTGCCATGATCAGACCGGCTGTGATTAGCCAAACGGAGAACCTCTCCCACAGCACGTCAGGGATCTGCCAGTAGACAAGATCGGTGACCAGAGCGCCCGCGAAATAGGCGGCGGAAAACGACACCAGTATTTTGTGGATCGGACGTCCACGAGGCCGCGTCGTTAACCTCAGATTGGCATCGCCTATCAAAGTCGTCTCCATAATCGTAGCGTGCTTCATGCTTCAATCCTCATAACGATCCCGCGCATCTGCGTTTCCAAAGACACCGGGGTTAATCTCCGAGCCCTGGTGGGCGACGTGAAAACTTCGCGTTGATAATCTAACATTGGTTCGGCTTCGTTCATTGTCTTCTAAATTCGAGTTTATTGTTCTGAGATCAACTTTAACGATTCGCGCTGGCGCCAAGCAGAAATCGCGCCGCCAGAGATTTGCTCTCCGATCTGGAGCTGCCATAGGTAGCCCCCCGCGAGGTCTCTCATACTTGTTCACTCAACAGCCGGTCATGCATGCGGGGTTTTTCACGTCGGGACGCGGATCGTCGACGAACATGCTCCGGTTCGGCATCTTGATCGCGCCAAGCGTCCTGGCATCGAGCGTCGCATCCGCGGGAAGCAGTCCGTTTAGATTAAGGACGTAACCCGAGACCGCATAGACGTCGTCATTGCTGAGCGATTGCGGCGCGTTTTGCGGCATGGCGCGGCGGATGTAATCGAACAATGTCGGGGCGTAGGGCCAGTAGCTGCCGACGGTTCTCACCGGCTTTGGCGTCGCAAGCGTGCCCTGCCCGCCGACTAGTTGATCGCCGATGCCGCCCTCGCCCTTGGCGCCGTGACAGGCCGCGCATTGTTGATCGAAGACCTCGCGGCCATGACTGACGCTGCCGCTCCCCGGTGGAAGGTTGTTGCCGTAGCGGTCGATATCGATGTTCCAGCCCGCGATCTCCGCCGGCGTCGCTGATCGACCGATGCCGTAAGGGCCTTGCGCCTGCGCGGGGGTCACGCATGCCAGCGCAACCACGGCGAACGCTGCGATGTGAAGTTCACGCGTTGGCATTGGTCACCTCGCCGCCGGCTGCGATGCGCCAGGGCCAGATCGCGTTGTTATGGTAAAAATAGTTTTCGCCGCGAACCGCGAGAAGCTCTGCCAATGTCGGCTGGACGTAACCGGTTTCATCGATTGCGCGGCTTTGAATGACGGCAGGCTGGCCGTCCCAGTGCCACGGAAGCCTGAAGCGGGTCAGCGCCCGCGTCAGCACCGGTTCCTGCAATTGCGCCTCCTGCCAGCTCTTGCCGTCATCGACCGAGACATCGACCCGCCTGATCTTGCCGCGGCCGCTCCAGGCGATACCGCTGATCTCATGAAATCCAGGGGCGCTCAACCGCTGGCCGCCCGAGGGCCGCGTGATGATGGATTTCGCTTCCATGTAGAATGTGAACTCGCGCGCCGAGCCGTCCGGCATCAGGTCGCTGTATTTCGATGTCTCCTCGCGCGAATAGGTGGGCTCGGCGGCGACGCGCAGGCGGCGCAGCCACTTCACGCTCATGTTGCCTTCGAATCCAGGCAGCAAGAGCCGCAGCGGGTAGCCTTGCTGCGGGCGCAGCCGCTCGCCGTTCTGGCTGTACACCAGCATCGCATCATCAAGGCATTTTTCGATCGGAATGCTGCGCGTCAATGCTGCCGCGTCGGCGCCTTCGGCGACCACCCATTTCGCGCCGGCCTGCAATCCGGCTTCCTGCAGCACAAGTTTCAAGCTGACCCCGGTCCATTCGGCACAGCCCACAAGACCAACGAGGTCGGAAGCCGTCTTGCCATAGGGCTTCTTGTAGCCCGGGTTGCCCGAGCATTCGAGAAAGTAGATCTGGGATTGCGAAGGAAAGCGCCGGATGTCATCCATGGCAAAGATCAGCGGCTTGTCGACGAGGCCATGGAGCATCAGCCTGTGCTGCGCCGGATCGATCGTGGGGACGCCGGCATGATGGCGCTCATAGAACAATCCGTTCGGCGTGATGATGCCATCGAGATCCTGCAGCGGCGTCCGTCCGGACGCGGATAGATATTGCGACAGATCCTTTGGGATATTCTTGATAACACTCTTCTCGAACGGCGAAGGCGTTCCGTAAAGCTGGCTTCCCATGGGATCGCCGGGCGTCTTCATCCATTCCGGGACCTTGGGCGGGAGGTTGTGGGCACTTTCGTCTGCCCCCAGTGCTTCGCCTCCGGCGAGACCACCCGCGATGACGGCCCCACCCACCAACGCACCGCCTTTGCGCAGAAACCCGCGGCGCGATGTCACGCCAATATCGTTATCGATGTCGGTTGGCTCGGTCATCGTGGATCCTTCGTTCCCGGCGGGTTCCCAGCATGGTTTTGGCATCAGCCCCCTGGCCAAGCGGAACGCGCGCGACCCGTTAGCCTCTCCAGGCCGATCCGCGAATCACGCTGCAGAAATTGCCGCGCCTGAAAGCCGGGTCCTTGTCTGCGAGCACGTCGGCCTTGACGTTGCCGAATGTCGTGTCGGGCTTGTGTTTGATGCCATCGTAGAACGCCTGGATGATGTCTTCCTTGAATAGCTGGGAGCGTGGGTGCGCGTGCACGACCGCTTCACGTTCAGCGTCGCTGTATTCGCCATAGGTCAGCCCCAGCACGTCCATCTCGACGCCTGCCGTCACCAGAGCGACGACGGGGTGCATGTGCTGCGGGATGCCCGGCGTCGTGTGCAAAGCGATCGCCGTCCAGACTGTATCGATGTCGTCCTGGCCAATGCCGTGACTGCTAAGGAAGTCGCGAGCGGCGTTCGCGCCGTCGACCTCGAAGCGCTCGTGGGCGCTGCTGTGGGCAGGAGTGAGGCCCATGTCGTGAAACATCGCCCCTGCATAGAGAAGTTCGTGATCGAACTTGAGGCCACGACGCTTTCCGGCGAGCGCACCCCAGTAATAGACACGGCTCGAATGGTGGAACAGCAGCCCCGACTCGGTATCCCGGACAAACTGTGTGATCTCACGGGCAAGCCGAGTGTCAGGAATGCCGATACCTTCGAGCGTGAACGTCCTTTCAGCCGCAAATGTCATAGAGTTTCTCCTGGTGCTTCCTCCTGCCGAATGATCTTGATTAATTCGCCGAGCAACGCGCCGCTTGCCGAGGATTGCTGTTCTTGCATCATTCTTGCCGAATTATGTGCGTGTGTCTTGATCTGCGCTCAAGCCGCGTGGGAACCCGCGACCGCAGAAGACCAGGGATCCCATGTGGGGCCGGGCAGCCAAGCGCGACTACTTCCCGATGAACCTCCTTGCAGGTATCTCCCAGATCCGCCGTGCGGCTGATCGACGAAGCACTCAACGCCGGAAAAGATGAAGCGAGAGACACAAACGATCAGGCAGCTATCACCAGCCGGTCAAAGGCGATTTTAGTGGTACGACCAAATAGACGGACCAAATAGACAGTGTTGTTATCTCTCACACGACAAGAAGGACACAACCATGAAACTTACGACAATAGCATTAGCCCCTGCGTTCGCGCTGTCCGGCACGTTCGCGTTTGCGCACACGGTTCGTCATGAGTCGAGCGCCAGGACCTATCCCATGTATAGGGATGCTGCGCCGCCAGTCGTCTTGCATCCGAACTACGGCAATCCGAATGGCAATCCGGACGGTCCGACCACATTGAGCGGAACCGGCTCCTCCGCGTTCGGCGGCTCGTCGGCCGGTACCAGCGGTTATAACTAGGAAAACGCCCCGCGCTTGCGCGGGTTTTTTTTCGCGCTCTTGTTGGGAAAGTGACCACGCTGGAAGCAGCACGTCGCACTTCGTTCGGCCGAAATGCCGCAATGATGCGCAAACGACAGCAATATCGGACAAGCGATTACAAGTGCACGTTCATATTTTAAACGTCGACCGGAACCTCCGTGCGGGCAACCGATCGACAATGGTCCCTGAATCGAGGCTGATCCAGGCAGCATCTCAAAAGAGGTCGTCAATGTTGCGCAACGCCATAGTTGTTCTTGCTATTGTTCTTGTTCTCGGAAGTTCTGGGCTTTCCACCAGCGCATTTGCCCGCAGCGGCGGCCATGGTCGCGGTGGCGGAGGTGATGGTTTTCGTCGCAATCACTTTGGCGGCGGCTTCGGTGCTACTGCCAGTGACGGCTATGGTGGTTACCGTGACCGCGCCAGCGGTTGGCGTGGCGGATTCCGCGGGTACGCAGGCCGCGATGTGTGGGGCCACTGGGGCGCCTACTATGGGCCCATGATTCCCACGATTTGATCTCGGACGGTCGCGACAATTATGTGTTGCGGCGGCTAAAGGACACGCAGACCATCGTCTCTCCGCTTTCGCCTCCGCCGACATCGCGGCCTACCTCGAGAACAGGAGATGCGCCAGCCATCCGTGCGCAGTCGAGGCCGCAGCGAATTGGCATCGGCAAAAGACGTAAACTCTGAATTGTCTTGGTGCCGATCAGCCCTCACTCCTCGTCGGCGGAATGTGCCCGGAAGCAGGCTCTCTAGTTAGCTTTATCATATGCAGAAGCGCCGTCAGAGCACCGCGCTTACTTCGACGTTTGGCTCACGTCCCTCTCCTGCTTCACATCCCTCTCCATTTCGAGGCAGGTCTGCAATTCGACATAACTGAAGATGCCGTCGCTCGCGCTGGTGTCCTGGTTGCACTGGGCTCTTGCGCTGCGAGGAAACTGCGTCCATTCCGTTTGAAGTCGGTCGCGTGCCTGCGTCTCATCGGACATGCACCTTTCTTGCTCCTCCTTCGTGCCGCTCTCGAACCCGCACTCCCGCGCGATATCGAATTTCGGCAGGGCGCCCGCGACAGGGATGGCGTGCAGGGAAGTCAGAATAACGATCGGCAGGTGAATCAGCATTTCTGTTCTCCGAGCTGAGTAGTAATCCAGTTAGCGACCAGAATGGTGGCGCGGGACGTCTCCCCCCGGCGACGGTTATCCTGTCAGATCCAGCGCGCGCTGATCCGGTGCATGCGGATGGGTGCGAAGTCGCCTCGTTACAAAAAGCCCCGACTAGGTCGGGCTTTTGGGTTTAGGAGATCGTCGATCATCGACCGGCAGGCGCCGAGATCACATGGCCCTCACTGTAATCGGACAAGCTCTGTTGTTCGACAGATGGCCAAGCCAAGGAATCATTAGCGTTGCGAAACTGCTGGCTCGTGGGTACGGATGCGCGCTCCACCTTGCCCGCATGGCGCTCGGCTGCTGCGGTCATTTGAACTGTCGACCCGGCAATCAGTAACGCGCCGAGAATGGTCAGCACTGTCTTTCGCATTGTAGCCTCCGGTTAATCGGCGCCATGGCGCGAAGCAACTCCACCTCACCTATGCCGGAGATAATGTCGGACGATGCTTTCAGAGGTAACTATCGCGTCATGTCCTTGTAGCAGTTTCGTGATTCCTGGTTGGCATCAGTTTTTCCAAGACGAAATCCTCCAAGATTGATTCGATCAACCCACACCGACTGGAATCGTACAGCATCACCAGGCGTCGTCAGAGCGCGCTTCAGATTCTCCTCTCCGATTTCCTTAAATTGGCAGCACTCAGTTCTAGCGCTTGTTGCTCTTCCGCTGACATCTCCGGTTCGAAGATCCGGACTACGCCACTTCGACCGACGATGCTTGGAAGCGACAGCGTAACGTCGAACTTGTCATTGTAACTTCCGATTGGTATGACCGCCCGTTCATCGCGAAGAACTATCTCCGCGATCCGCGCCGCTACGATGCCGATGCCAAACTGGCTCGCGTCGTTACCTTCGATAATAGTAATATTGGCATACCGAACGCTCTTTTCGACCTGCTTTCGTACACTATCGAGGGTTTCGCCTCGCTCCGCTACGAGTGCGCTAATCGGCACACCGGCGATGCGGGTGGTCGACCAAAGGAACACCTGCGAGATTCCATGTTCTCCAATGACCTGAGCCTCAACCTGATTGGCGTCGACCTCAAAAGACTCGGCCAGGTGAACGCGGAATCGCAAGCTGTCCAGGAAGGTGCCGGTGCTCAGTACACGATCATGCCCTGCGCTGACGCGGGCAATGTCAGCGAGGGGATCGGGGGATCGGTTACCACCAATATGACAGCGCCAGGTGCCGCGTGGACTATACGTGGAACGATGTCGCGATAGATCTCGGCGTTCTTGTCCAGGAGCCGCAATCTACCTTCGGGATCGTTACGATCCGTGGCGCCGCCAGCCTTTTCGTTGATACCGGCAGTAACCATCACCAACGCTGCTTCCGCCAAATCGGCATAATCCCCGTCGACAACTGTCGTCTTGGGACACAGCGGCGTCCCGTAACGAAGGTCAGTCGCGACCGCCTTGGCGCGTTTAAGGGTTCGATCCACGATGACGACGTTTCGGGCGCTGCCGCGAACCACAGCCGCGAGCGCACATGCACAGCCAACCTTTCCCGCACCAACGATTCCAATCTTCATGATCAAATACCCATTCGTTAGAATTATGTACCGTGAGTGGAGCCTTCACCGATAGGCGACATTGGCAACGGCTCCAGATGAAATGCGGTGGGGATGCGTGAACACTTCGAATCCGTCCGCGCGCGCAATGGCGGCAAGTGTGATACCCGCTGCATCCGCCATGCGACGGCCAGAGCCGTCGGCGCTGAAACCGACACCATTACAGGCGCGCCGATGGCGGCACTTTTCTGTACCATCTCGACTGAAACCCGGCTGGTGAGAAGTATGATCCCCTCGCTCGCCACAACGGACGCACGCGCTAGCGCACCCGAAAGCTTGTCCAGCGCGTTATGACGGCCAACGTCCTCGCGCAAGGCAACGATGCCGCTCTTGAAACCCCAGAACGCCGCGGCATGAACCGCGCGCGTCTCGATGTTGAGTTTTTGATGCATTGGCAGGTTCTGCATGGCAACCATAATCTGCTCCGACGAGAATTGCTGCCCTTGCTCGATAATGGCCGCAGGACGCATGGCTTCCGCGATTGAATCAATCCCGCACAATCCGCACCCTGTCGGGCCCGCAATATGCCGCCGTCGGTCCTGCAGACGATCAGCTTTTGGTTTGCTGAGCCACATCCGCAGTTCGATACCGTCATCGAGAGGCACCATGTCAAAGGACTCGATATCAACAGCAGAGTTGATGACGCCTTCATTCAGGCTGAAGCCGACGGCAAAGTCCTGCAAATCCTGCGGCGTTGCCATCATCACCGCATAGGTCCCACCATCATATGTGAGCGCTACAGCGGTCTCTTCCGGAATCGAACGACGGCCTGAGCTGAGACCGCTTTCCCGCCAAATCTGGCGATCAACGACTCGGACCGGTTTCATCAGTTGCTCCGTGCATTCAGAAAGCCGACAGGCAGGCATTTGCGAAGCAATTCGCCAAAGCATCCGACCTGGTTGTGATCGCGCATCTTCGCAGTGACGCCTTGCAGCCAATATTCAAGATCTTCCGCGGCTCACCTCTGAATGCTCCGGGCAGAAAGGCAACACGGACTAAACATTGCGGCCTGACGCAACTTTCTCAATTAAAGACGAATTTAGCTTTCTGAAACCCAGTTTAATGGCGCGAAGCAAATATCGATCTTACAGCATGAATGCTGCAGCATCTGGATTTTGCAAATAGGCACGCATGCTTGTGACCGGAAAGCTTCTCACTACCTCGCGTCGGAACAATCGCCCTTACGCTGTTTTGCGTGCGTCCCACAATTATCTCGTGACCGACTTCTTTCTCACGCTCTTGTTACACCTCTCCGCTGCGCTGCCTCACCTGCGGCCCGGCAAGCGCGACATCTTAAATCTCGGAAAAACGCCAGCGATTGCAGATCTGGTGATTGAACGGGAATTTAGTGGCAACGACAAGTCAGCATCCTCATCTTCAGACCATCGCGACGTCGGCATTTGTCTTCCTCGGACACGCCAGCGTCTGACAAGGCCCTGTGGCGGAAAGTCCCGCCCATCCCAACGGAGAATGTTATGAGAGGACGAGTGATGATGATTTTGGCAAGCGCAGTGCTTGCCGGCAGCCTTCTTGCCACTGACGCGCAAGCCCGCGGTGGCGGTGGCCATGGAGGTGGCGGCGGTGGAGGCCATATGGGCGGCTTTGGTGGTGGCCATATGGGTGGCTTCGGCGGAGGTCACATCGGCGGTTTTGGCGGAGGCCGCATCGGTGGCTTTGGCGGAGGTCGCATCAGCGGTTTCGGCGGAGGTCACATCGCCGGCATGCACCGAGATCACTTTGGCTATGGAAGACGTCATTTCGTTCGCGGCGGCCTTTACGGCTACGGCCTTGATTGCCCGTATTACCAGCAATACAGCTGGCCATACACCTGCACCTACTGAACGGTGGGCCAATTCGGAAATCGCCGACGCGTAGCTTTCGCTATCCCACGATTCTCGTATTTGAACTGGCGTGGGAAGCGTCGGCCAAGCAACCTGCCACACCCTTGATGCCGCATCATGCGGCGTCAAGGTCAATCCGCGGCACCCTCATCCGAAAACTCTCACCTCCCGATTGAATTCGAATTTAATGTCCTAAACGCCAATTTAATAGCTCGCCTCCGCACGTTGCTCATCATTCAGTAAATCGCTCGAGCCTTCGAGCGGCAACAGGCATGCAGTTTTCCACGCCGGAGGTGCTGATATGAGCATTGAGGGAGAATTCGTACGCTTCACATCTCGAGCCCGGAATCCACTGGCGTCCATCAGGGATAGCATCGATGCGGGTTATCTGGACGACATCCACCGTTTCGAGGTGCTCGAAAAGGACCATGAGTACGAGTTCGCCAAACGTTGGCGCGAGCGCGGTGACCGTGATGCCGCGCACCAGCTTGTCACAAGTCATCTACGTCTCGCCGTCAAACCGCCATCGGCTACCGCGGCTATGGTATGCCCATCTCGGAAATCACCTCCGAGGGCAACATCGGCCTGATGCAGGCATTGAACCGCTTTGACCCCGAACGAGGTTTTCGCTTTGCCACTTATGCGGTGTGGTGGGTCAGGGCTTCGATACAGGATTACATTCTGCGATCGTGGTCCCTTGTGAAAATCAGAACTACCGCAAACCAGAAGAAGCTTTTCTTCAAATTGGGCTCGGCGAAACACAAGATCTCTGTCCTCGATGGCGGCGACCTGCGCCCAGATCAGGTAACTTTGATCGCGAAAAGTCTTAATGTCGCGGAACAAGATGTCGTTGACATGAACCGACGCCTCATCGGTGATACATCGATCAATGCGGCAATTCATGAGGAAGGCGAGCCAGATGAGGAAGGCGGGCCAGATGAATGGCAGAACTACCTCGTTGATCATGCCGGCGCCCTTGCGCCCGATATTGCCGCGGAGCAACAACAGATTGGCGATCTGCTGCGCATTGCCGGTACCGTGACGATGCTGGGTGATCCCCATGCCGTAATTAATGATGACCCGCTCCGCCTTGGCGCAGACATTGCCGACGGACTCGATATCTGATCGCGACAGACCCGAGGCCTCCTCGATCGCGTCCCAGGAGGTCGCATCAAGGTCAACCAGCAGTTCATCGATTCCGGTGGTATGGTTCGTAATGAAGTCACGGTCGAGAACACCGGGGCCGCCTTCGGCAAGGCTTTTTGCATCGAGTGCCAGGACGGTCTTCATGATTCCATTCAGCACTGCGATATCGCCGCCGACCTTCACCAGATAGTAG
>Ga0179592_10000303_pt1 | contig 19734 bp, 17 predicted proteins | sample CZODoug2_1_08_16_FD_148623 | JGI IMG/M metagenome (GOLD analysis project Ga0179592, IMG submission 148623) | Vadose zone soil fungal communities from Angelo Coast Range Reserve, California, USA - CZODoug2_1_08_16fungal (Illumina Assembly) | ecosystem: Environmental > Terrestrial > Soil > Vadose...
TGGTCGCGAAATTCCTGCGTCCCCATCGCTGCGACCATGACCTCGTTGATCGCTTTGACGATCTCGGGCGGGGTCTTTGGCGGCGCCAGCAGCCCGAACCAGCCGACCGATTCGTAACCGGGCACGCTGTCGGAAACGGTCGGTACGTCAGGATAGAACCGCGATCGCTGGGTGTCGGTCACGCCCAGCGCCTTGAGCTGGCCCGACTGCACGAATTGCTGCACCACCGGTCCCGGCGCAAACATCATGTCGATGCGGCCGCCGAGCAAATCGGTCACGGCGGGGCCGGTTCCCTTGTAGGGAATGTGCAGCAGTTTGATCCCGGTGGCGCTCGCGAACAGCAGGCCGGACAGATGCGACGCCGCACCGACGCCTGACGAGCCGAATGTCAGTCCTTCCGGTTTTTCTTTCGCATGGCGGATCAAATCGGCTGTCGAGCTAACCGGCAAGGTCGGGCTGGCGACCAGCAGATAGGGCGGCGCCGCGGCGACCGCGATCGGAGAAAGCAACTTGTTGACGTCAAACGGGCCGTCTCCACCGGCGCCGCTCGATACCGCCATCAGCGCGCCGGTCGACGCCATCAGCAAGGTGTAGCCATCGGGCGGAGCTTTCAAGACAGCCCTTGTGCCGATCCCGCCTGATGCGCCCGGTTGATTTTCCACCACGACCGGCCGACCCCATCTGCTGTTGAGATTCTGCGCGATGATGCGCGCCAGCACGTCGGTGCCGCCACCGGCGGCAAACGGCACGATCATCTTGATCGCGTGATCGGGGTAGTCAGCAGCGCAAGCCGGCAGCGCAAACGCGCCAACCCAGAGTACCAATGAGGCAATCCGAACAAACATGTCTATGATCCCAACCCTATTACTCGCTGCTTCGCGCGCCCGGGAATGACATCTTTTTGGCTGCAACGCGCGAAAGCATCTGAAGATCACCGGCCAGCACGCGCCAGCGAAACAGCGGTGAATCCGGCGGTGGCGACAGCTCCGGTGTCCAGTTGGTGAGTTTCTCCAGGGCATAGGTATCCATCACGATTCCGCGCCAGCTTCGCTCCACCCGCTCGAGCGGCTCTCTGACCGCCGTCGTCGCCGCCCATAAGGAATTGGTATTGTCAGGCTCGCGCGCGACGTAAAGACCTGTATGGCCTCTGATCGAATTCATGCCGGGATCGCGAAAGCCCAAAAACCGGCCGCGCTCGTTGATCTGGATGACCGGGACGCGGTCCTTGAAATACCAGCGCAGCATGGCGTAGGTCCGGTAGTCCGTGGTTGCGATCCAGGTCGCACCAATCTTTTGCAATTCGGCTTGCGCCCGGTCCACGACCTGCTCATAACCCGCCTCGCCGCCGATCGGATCGGCCTTGCCGATCAAGTTCCAGGGGCTGACGACATAATAAAGAAACACCAGAACGACGAAGACGATACCGGAAGCAATCGCAGCGTAGGCCCATGCGATGGTCGATTTGATCATCCATGCGGGAAAACCTTCGCGCGGCAGCATCGCGATGTTGATCGCCGCGGCGGCAAACCCAACCGGCCACATGAACATCGGCCAGGTATCGCCGACCCGCAGGGTCAGCGATTTCCAGAAGAAGTATCCGAAGGGCACGATCACGCACGTCGAGAGCAGAATGGCCACCGCGTTACCTCGGCGATATCCCCGCCACGCCGTCAACGCCGCGCCCGACAACACCACCGGCAGCAGGATAAACCCGACCAGCCCGAACTGCAGGCCGACAAAATCCCCGACGGTGCGAAGCGACAATTCGTGGGTCGCGGTTGCCCGCACAAACTGGAATCGGAACGATGCCCAATCGTGCTGAGCGTTCCAGACCAGGACCGGCAGAAACACCACCACCGCGATCAGGGCCGCCGCCCACGGATAAGGGCTAAGCAGCCAGCGCCGGCGCCAGTCCGGCGCCAGCATGAATGCCGCTACCGCTGGCAGCGTCATGACCACAGTGAATTTCGAGAGCAGCGCCAGCCCCGCGAACAGCCCGGCTGCCAGCCACCAGCGCCCATCACCGCTCTCGTTGAGTCGGACCAGCGCCCACACCATCGCGACGGCAAACGGGATCAGCGCGACGTCCGGCGCCACCTTGGCCATCAGCAACCCGTAATAAAGCGCGGCCTCCGGCATCAGCACCGCAATCACGACCGCGCGAACGTCATGCGTCACCCGCCGGACCGTGTCGGCGAGCAGCAATTGGGTGACCAGCATGGCCAGCACGCCGGCAAACCTGACGCCCAAATTGGTGTCGCCGAAGATCGCGGTGCCGAACCGGATGAACCACGCGATCATCGGCGGATGATCGAGGAACGAAAGCACGTTCTCCTTCGACCAGGTCCAGTAATAGGCTTCGTCGGTGCGCAGATCTATCACGCTTGCGTAGATCACCCGCAATGTCGTCATCGCGACGATCAGCATCACAGCGGCAGGCAATTGCCGAAAGATGGAAGTTTCCGGTTTCGCGTTGATACTGTCGGTCGGGGCAATCGTCACGACGCTTTCTCCCCGACTCCGGATAGGGTGTCAACGTCTTGGGAAGCGAGATCGTGCAGGGACCAGGGATACCAATGTTGCGCATGCGAGATTGACTACCCTCGGCGTCGTCCCGGCGAACGAGGTTGTGAATATATCTCCGACCTCATCCTGAGGAGCTTGCGAAGCAAGCGTCTCGAAGGATGGACGGAAAGCGCGGACTCGCGGCCATCCTTCGAGACGCGCGCAAAGGCGCGCTCCTCAGGATGAGGTCCGGGATATATTCACAACCTCGAATGCCGGGACCCAGCCACCGGCCCTTGCTTGCTTCAGAAGGTATCGGCCACAGTACCAGAACGAGATTGTACGGCGTATGGGTCCCGGCGTTCGCCGGGGCGACAGGGAAAGGTGGTCGCTGACGGAATAAAACTCTACTATCGGCGTTCATTGTCGATGACTCTCCGATTGGACCGCATGACCATATTTTCTCGCGAACGGCTCAAGAAATTCATCCGCGGCATCGGCGTCCGGCAGGTCCGTCTCGCCTGCGGGCTGGTGTTGTTCACCTATCTGGCCAGCCATTTCGTGAACCACGCGCTCGGCAATATTTCGATGGATGCCCTTGCCACCGGCGTCTATTACCACATCGCGTTCTGGCAATTTCTCCCGGTCGCGATGGTGTTTTATACCGCCGCCCTGGTCCACGTCGGTCTTGGGATCTGGGCGCTTTACGAGCGCCGGCAATTCCGCTGGAAGGCCATCGAGCCGCTGCAGCTCGTGCTCGGCTTGAGCATTCCGGCGCTCATCATCGCCCACATTGTCGGCGTGCGGCTCGGCCATACTCTTTTTGAGCACCAAAAGCTCTATCCGCAGGTGCTCTATGCCTACTTGATCGTCTTTCCGTACAAGATACGGATGATGTTCGCGGTCCTGGTGACCTCATGGGTTCACGGCTGCATCGGCCTTTATTTCTGGCTCCGGATGAAAGCGTTTTATAACAGCGCGGCGCCGTTTCTCCTTGCCGCGGCGGTGCTGATTCCGACGCTCGCCATGCTGGGCCTCTATCAGGGCGGACGAAGCGTTATTGCCGACGTCAACAACGACGCCGCGGAGTGGAAGGCGGATAATCTTTCGCGGAGTCAGGTCGGCACTTTAGCTGAACAGACCACTCTTGACAGCATCGCCGATTATTTTCTGATCTTCTATCTCGGCCTGATCGGAGTTGTCTTGCTTGCAAGGGGCGTGCGCGCCCTGAACGAGCGCCGGGTCGGCATGATCAGCCTGTCGTACGGCAACGGCAGGACGGTTCGGGTGCCGAAGGGCCTCAGCGTGCTTGAGGCGAGCCTGCGCAACAATGTCCCGCATGCCAGTGTCTGCGGCGGCCGCGCCCGTTGCTCCACCTGCCGCATTCGCGTGATCGGAGACTGCACGTCGCTGCCGCAGCCGTCGCAGCGGGAGGCGTTCGTGCTCAACCGCGTTGGGGCCGGCTCGGATCCCGCGATCCGGCTGGCCTGCCAGCTCAGGCCCGAGGCCGATCTCTCCTTCTTCCAGATCTTCCTGCCGCAGATCACCGCAGCTACGCTTCGGACATCAAGCCCCGCCCGCATCGGCGAGGAACGCTATCTCGTCAGCATGTTCGTGGACATGCGGGGCTCGACCAGGCTCGCGGAAAATCGGCTGCCGTTCGATACCGTGTTCATCGTCAACCGTTTCCTCGGCGCGGTGTCGAAGGCTGTGATCGAATGCGGCGGTCAGCCCAACCAGTTCGTCGGCGACGGGCAATTGGCGCTGTTCGGACTCAACTGCAGCCCGCAAACCGCCTGCCGCCAGGCACTTCAGGCCGCGGCGATGATTGCCGCCAATGTCGACGAATTGAATCAGTTCCTCAGCCATGATCTGCGCGAGCCGATCCGCTTCGGCATCGGCATCCATGGCGGCGAAGTCATCATCGGCGATATCGGCTACCGCGATCACATGGTGTTCACGGCACTCGGAGACGCGGTCAATGTCGCAGCAAGGCTGCAGGACATGACAAAGAGCCTCGCATGCGAAACGATCCTGTCGGAGGAAGTTCGTGTCACCGCCGGCCTTCCGGCCGATGGTTTGCCCGAGCAGGAAGTCGCGATCCGCGGCCGCGCCGAGCCGATGATTGTCCGCTCTGTCGCGGATGCGAGCGTGTTATCCGCCTTGGTTAACGATGTGCAAATTATCGCGGCGTAGTGATCCGCGCCGCGCCGTATGTGATATTTTTCACACCTGAATATTCGTTCAGAAAATTGCACCCGTACCAAACGCAATTTTCTCGAACCCAGTTCCTGAGCGATGCGACTGATGTGCGAGGGGTGAAACTGAAACGATCAACCCGCGCCAAGGCGCACACTTAAGGATAACGGCCATGTTACGCAAAATCGCTCTCGCACTTGTTGCCGCAGCTTCTCTCAGCGCAGTGGCGCTGGCTCCGACCGCCGCATCGGCGCACTGGAAGGGCGGCGGATTCGGCGGCTACCATCATCACCACCACTTTGGCCCTGGCTTCGGCATCGGCTACATCGGTGGCGGCTATGGCGGCGACGGATGCTTCGTCACGCGCCGCGTGCTGACCCCGTTCGGCTTTCGCTGGCGCACTGTCAACGTCTGCGGATACTGATTTCGAACTTCGGTTTCGTCCAGTTCAAAGCCCCGGTCGCCTCGAGCGGCCGGGGTTTCTTTTTTTGCCGTACCATTGATGCGATCCGCCAATTCCAATCGGTTCCCGGATTGTTGCATCGCAACGTCCCCGAAAGCATAAATTGACTTGAATTGACTTGGGCCTTGCCGATGCGACACTGGCGCAAGCGCGTATTTCGCAATCGCGTGCCTCGGGCCTGATCCGAGGGGAATGCCGGTCTTGTGAATGGAATAAACGCAAGTTTTCGGCGTCCTGTGGAGACCGGCCTCGACGAAAACTTCGGAGCAAACCCGATGATCGACAGACGAGAGATGATGAAGCGCGCCGGCATGGCGGCGCTGGCGACTGGCTTCGGTTCATTCCGGGCGCTCGCGCTCGACGCCGTGACGTTGCCCATCGACAACGGCGAACGGCCGCTGGTGAAATATCCCCAGAAGCGCCCGATGATCGGCCTGACCAGCCGGCCGCCGCAACTCGAGACGCCATTTTCTGTTTTCAATGACGGCGCGATTACGCCGAACAACGCTTTTTTCGTCCGCTATCATCTGGCGGATGTGCCGCTCAACATCGATCCGGATAAGTTCACGCTGGAGATCAAGGGCAAAGTCGGCCGCCCAATCAAGCTGTCGCTGAAGGAAATAAGGAAGCTTCCCGCGGTCGAACTCGTCGCCGTCAATCAATGCTCGGGCAACAGCCGCGGCTTTTCCAATCCACGCGTGGCCGGCGGTCAATTGGCCAACGGCGCGATGGGCAATGCGCGCTGGCGCGGCGTGCCGCTCAAGACCGTGCTCGACAAGGCCGGCGTGCAGCAGGGGGCAAAGCAGGTCACCTTCAACGGGATGGACGGACCGGTCAGCGACAAGACGCCGGATTTCATCAAGGCGCTCGATATCGACCACGCCCGCGATGGCGAGGTGATGCTGGCCTACGGCATGAACGGCGAGGAACTGCCGGTTCTCAACGGCTTTCCGCTTCGTCTCATCGTGCCGGGCTATTACGGCACCTACTGGCTGAAACACCTCAACGAAATCACTGTCATCGACAGCGTGTTCGACGGCTTCTGGATGAAGTCGGCCTATCGGATTCCGGATACCGCATGCGGATGCGTCGAGCCCGGCACCGCGCCCAAGGCGACGATCCCGATCAACCGCTTCACCGTCCGCTCCTTCATTACCAATGTGACCGATGGCGCGAAACTGAAGCCGGGCGGAACGACGCTGAAGGGAATCGCGTTTGACGGCGGCAAGGGCATCAAGGAGGTCGCGGTCTCGCTCGATGGCGGCAAGACCTGGACCCCGGCAAAACTCGGCAAGGATCTCGGAAAATATTCGTTCCGCGAATGGAAGCTTCCGGTGAGGCTTGCGGCAAGCAGCTTTGAGCTCAAGGTTCGCGCCACCAACAATGCCGGTGACACGCAGCCGGCCGAACCATTCTGGAATCCGGCGGGGTACTTGCGCAACGTGATCGAAACCGTTCGCGTTACCGCAGCATGAGGGGGCAAGTCATGACCCGTGGTTTTTTCCTCGCGCTTCTCCTCACACACACCGCCGCCGCATGTTTGGGTGGCCCGGCAGGCGCAGCTCCAATCTCCTACACGCTTCCCGACGAAACCGCGGCGTTCAAGCCCGGACCAAACCTTGAAGTGGTGCAGAACAACTGCACCGCCTGTCACTCGGCGGACTACATCAGCACTCAGCCGCGCGGGCCGAAATTCAAGAAGGACTTCTGGCAGGCCGAAGTCACGAAGATGATCAAGGTCTATGGCGCGCCGATCGACGATGCGGACATTGGCAAGATCGTCGATTATCTGGCCGCGACCTACTAGGGCGCGCCGCCTTGCACCCGATGTGTTGATTTCAGCGCGCGCCGCCCCGCAAACCGGCTGCCACGATCGCCACGCCATCGCGACAGGAACCGCTGATTCGGCGGCTGGTTCCGCGAGCCGACGGGTTTAGTCACGTAAAGTCTATTGGGGTTGCAATCCTGTCTGCACTACGATTCCCGGTCGTATCGGCCTTGATTCCAGCGGCACCTTCAGAACCCACCGTACGAACCGCCTCCATGCGCATCAAAGCTATTCTCACAGCCAACGCACGCGATGTCAGGCTCGATCTGTTCCTTGGGCTTGCGAACTGGTTTATCTTTCTCGATCACATCCCCAACAACGCGGTGAGCTGGATCACCGTTAGAAACTACGGTTTCAGCGGGGCTGCGGATCTTTTCATATTCATTTCCGGCTATGCGGCATCGATTGTCTACGCAAACATGATGCTGGAGCGCGGCTTCGTGGTGGGGGCAACCCGAATCTTCAAGCGGGTATGGCAACTCTACGTCGCGTACATCGTCCTGTTTGCGATCTACATTGTCGCCATCGGAGATGTTGCGACACGATACGCCGCTCCCGACATCATCTACGAATTCAATGTTACCGGCCTGGTCGACCATCCGATCCGCACCGTGGGCCATGGGCTGCTGTTGCAATCCAAGGCGCGGAATCTGGACGTGCTGCAACTTTATATCGCGTTGATGGCGTTCTTCGTGCCCGTGTTGTGGATGATGTTACGCAAGCCCGACCTGACCATGGCCGGATCCCTGGCGCTCTATATTGCTGCACGTCTGTTCGAATGGAATTTGCCGTCCTTTCCGGATGGAAGCTGGTATCTCAACCCGTTTTGCTGGCAGCTGCTTTTTGTGTTTGGCGGCTGGCTCGCGCTCAGCGGAGCAAGGGAACGGCGCTCAATTCTCAAGTCAAAGATCCCGATCTGTTTCGGGATCGCTTACCTGACTTTCGCTCTCGTCGTGACGATGGCTGGTCGATTCCCAGAGTTCGGAACAATGTTCCCAACATGGCTATTCGATGCGTTCAACCCTAACGACAAAACGAATCTCGCCCCATATCGCGTCCTGCATTTCGTCGTCATGGTGTTCGTGGTGACGCGGTTTGTATCGAAGGACTGGCGTGGACTGGAATGGCAGATCTTCAAGCCGCTCATCATATGTGGCCAACAATCGCTTGCTGTATTTTGCGTCGGGGTCTTCCTCTCATTTGCCGGCCATTTCGTATTGATGACAAGTTCCGGCTCTTTGATGACGCAGATGTTCGTGAGCGTGGCCGGTATCACGATCATGACACTCGTCGCCTTTTACATCTCTTGGTCCAAGCAACAGGACGACCCGCATCGCATGGCATCCGCCGATGCTCATTGATGAATTCACGGGCTGAAATTCACTTCGAATGGAGCCTCACGCGCCCGTGCCGGTGAGGCTGGCGGGCCGGATCGCGCTCTCGACAAGATTCGGAACCAGGACGTTACTCCCCGTTCGCCGCGTCAAATAAGCGCGAAACCGGCAAAAACTGCCATTGCGCCGCGATATTGATCGTTTTCCGCCGAAATAGCGATGTGGTTTAAGCTATCAAGCTCGCTCCATTCCGCGTATCCTGCGCCGGTCGGGCATGGCCGGTGTGCGGGGACCGGCAGTTCGTTAACGTTTTTGATCCCGCGGAGACGACGTGATGGCTAAAGGTACTGTGAAGTGGTTCAACGCGACCAAGGGTTTTGGATTTATCCAGCCCTCTAGTGGCGGCAAAGACGTTTTCGTTCATATTTCGGCGGTCGAGAAAGCTGGCCTTTCCTCGCTCAACGAAGGACAGACGGTTGAATACGAAGAGGTTGCCAATCGCGGCAAGACCTCGGCCGAGAACCTCAAGGTTTAACGCCCGAGCGCGGTCAGCAACAGCGCACTCTCGGGTCCAATCCGGGGGTGGGGCTTCCAAGAAGATCAAAAACCAAAGTACATTCGGCAGGAGTGGGACCCACTCTTGCACATTTCTTGCACATTCGAATCGGCGCAGAACGCGCCTGTTCGATGGCTCAATCTTCCTTGACCCATTTTCCAACCGTCATGACGTCCGGTGGCTGCAGATAGCCGCGCGGCCACATGTCGACGACCCATTCGATCCTGGTTGCGCGATCCACCAGCACCGCGGTGTTGTGCGGCGTCTGCAATACCAGCGCATTACCGCGATAATGCGGGTCGCCCACCACATGATATTTCAGCAGGCCCCATTGCTGCAGAACCAACAGCAGGCTGGTGGTGTTGCGGGTGGTATCCCAGCAGTCAAAATTGTGCTTGTCGTCCAAGTAAATTGTGCTTGTCGTCGATGTAGCGGAAATCCGCTTTCGCAACGCGCTTGTTGGTCCCGATCACCGGCTCCATGCGACGATCGAACCACACCACCGCCTTCTGCACCGCCGCCCGTTCGGCCGCGGCCGAAGCGCGGCCGGCTGCGAGAATCTGTGACAGCGCGTTGCGATCGGCGGGTGTGAAATCGAGGATCTCGCGGCGTCTGCAGACGAAGCCGTAGCACACCGTCATGGAGTTCGCGGAAGGTGGAAAAATCGAAACCGTCGAGTAGAGCGCCGCGACCGGTGCGCTGAGCTCGACCGCGAGCGCGGGCAGCGGCGCGGCTATCAGAGTTCCTCCGATAAGGGAGATGGCCAAACCACAAAACGCCAAGCTCTTGCCGGATCTGCCAGATTGTTCCCGCCTGTCCATCAGCCTCATCGATCGCACGCTTTCAAGCCGAAAAATCCTGCGAAAACTATCGCAGCGGTTTCACGAAGCCAAGATCGGAAGCCAAGATCGGCGGCATGATAGAACACAGAAACCCGGGCCATACCGTGACGCCCGATGGCTCGCCCTGCCTGCCATCGCGGCGCCCGACCCGCGCCAGACCATCGCAGGTTGGAAAGCACCGTTGCATCGCCCCCCAACATCGGTCAAATGCGCCAGGAATCCCCGGATCGCAACGCACAGCGATTCCATAACACGGAATAAAACCAACAAGAGTCACGGGAGCGACGCTACGATGGAAGACGCTACGAGGGAAAAAGGCATCTTCGACGGCCTCAAGGTTCTGGACTGCGCGAGTTTCATCGCAGCGCCGGCGGCCGCGACCGTGCTGTCGGATTTCGGCGCCGATGTGATCAAGATCGAACCGCCGGTAACGGGCGATCCCTATCGCAACCTGCCGAACTTGCCGGGATACCCCGCCAGCCCGCACAATTTCGCCTGGATGCTGGAGTCCCGCAACAAGAAGAGCCTTGCTCTCGACCTCTCCAAGCCGGACGGACAGGCGGTCCTGTATCGCCTCGTTGCCGAGGCCGACGTCTTCATTACGAATTTTCCGCCCGCCGTACGCGGCCGGCTCGGGATCACGTACGACGAACTTGTGCCGGTCAATGAGCGCCTGATCTATGCGTCGTTCACCGGCTACGGCGAAAAAGGCGAAGAGGCCAACAAACCCGGTTTCGACAGCAACGCGTATTGGGCGCGCTCGGGCCTGATGGATCTGGTGCGCGCGGATGTCGATATCGCACCGGCGCGCTCGGTCGCCGGCATGGGCGACCACCCCTGCGCGATGGCGTTATACGGCGCGATCGTCACCGCGCTCTACAAGCGCGACCGCACCGGCAAGGGTTCGCATGTGAGCTCGAACCTGATGGCCAATGGCATCTGGGCCAACGGCATACTGGCCCAGGCCAAATTATGCGGCGCGAAATTTGGCGAGCGGCGTCCCCGCGAGCGCGCGCTGAACGCGGTGACCAACCACTACAAGTGCAGGGACGGCCGCTGGATCATGCTGTCGCTGCTTAGCGAAGACCGGCAATGGCCGACACTTGCCCGCTGCATCGGACGCGAGGATTTCATCACCGATGTCAGGTTCGCCACCAGGGCCGACCGTCACGCGCGCTCGGTCGAGCTGATCAAGATCTTCGACGAGATCTTTGCGACCAGGGACCTCGCCGAATGGCGCAAGATACTCGACGGCAATGGCCTGGTGTTCGGCGTGGTCGGCATTCTCGACGACATTCCGGATGACAAGCAGATGCGCGAGAACGAGGTGCTGGTTCCGTTTGAGAACGACACCATGCTCACCGTCAACAGCCCGATCTGGATCGACGGCAGCAAGAAGACCCAGCCACGGCATCCGCCCGGCATCGGCGAGCACAGCGATGAAATTCTTCGCCGTGCCGGGTATGACGAGGCGTCGATCCGGCAATTGCGGGCTTCGGGCGCGGTGGCCTGAAGGCGGCGCCAGTCGCATGCTTCTGGATTGGAATTAGCCGGTATCTGCGCGGCCGCTCCACTATTTTTTGGCCGTGGAATTGCGGACCAGTTCCAGCAGCGTGGCTTTGGCCTCTCGCCGGAAAGTGCGGCGCGGCACCGCCAACTGCTGCAACACCATGCCGATCAAGGCGGAAACGAACAGATCGGCATGGCGGCAAGGATCAGACGAGCCCGCGGCCCTGAGAGCAAGCTCCGCGCTTTGTCGCCAGGTCTCGAACCACTCGATAACGATCGGCCGGTGACGTGTGCTCCTAGTTGCGGCCAAAAACGCCTCGTAGCAGGCAATATGCGTCTCGGTCTCGGTTTTGAGTTCGCTGGAATACCAGCTCACAAGCGCCCCAACCCATGCCTCGACGTCGAACGCCTTGCTCTGCAGGCTGAAAGCCAGCGCGCGCAAGCGATTCATTTCGCGCGTCAGAGCGAACCGTAAAGCCGTGTCCACCAGGACCTCGCGGGTTTCAAAGTGATGCGTGACCGCGCCCACCGACATTCCGGCCTCAGCCGCGACGGCCCGCGATGCGCGTTCGCCATCGGGGACCGGCCGACGGTGGCCGACTTTTCAATGATCGCCTATTTGTCGTATCCAATCGACGAAACCGGATATGATTTTGCGGTCAGTCACCCGGCCGTGAACGCCTGGCTCCTGCGCGTCGCAAGTCTGCCCGGATGGCAGTCACCATACGATCTATTGCCCGGCAAGCGTCTCACGCACTACGCGTAAGCCCGCCTGCATTGGTATTTGCTCTAGTTGTGGATCAGCACCCAGCCGACGGCGGCGAGGCCGATGACGACAGCAACCGCGATCGCCCATACGCTGACCCTGACGTCGCCGACAATTTGCCGCTCGGCTTCATTTTCGGCGATCTCGCGATCCCGGGCTTTGTTCTCCTTGTCGGAGTCATTCATCGTTCGGTCTCCGCTTAAGTTCCGGCCGTGGTCGACGGACGCAAGCCTGCCTCAAACGTGGCCGGCGGATCGGCAGCACCCTGGCCGCTTCCCCCCATGCCGGCGAGCCGGCTCAGGGAAAACGCCGCCACCGCCGCACACAGGGCGGCGCCCGCCGCCGCCATGAACACCGATCCCGGGCTCCATTTCGCGATCAGCAGCGCCCCGCCGACCAGCGGGCCGACGATCGAGCCGACCCGGCCGATCCCCAACGCCCAGCCGACCCCGGTGGCCCTGACCGAGGTCGGATAGAACGTCGCCGCCAGCGCGTTTGCGGCGATCTGGCCGCCGACAATGCAAAAGCCGGCGGCGAAGATCGCCATGGTGACGAAGACGACGGAGTGGCCGAGCTGGCCGATCGCGCCGACCGCGAACACGGCGACGAAATACACCAGCGCCAGCGCGCGAAACGAGAATCGGTCGATGATGCTGCCGAGCGCAAAGGTTCCGACCACGCCGCCCACCTGCAACATCGATCCGATCGCTGCCGCCTCCGATACCGAGGCGCCGAGGTCATTGAGAACCGTCGGCAGCCAGTTCGACAGGAAATAGAGGTCGAGCAGGCTCATGAAAAACACTACCCACAACAACAGCGTGACCAGGGTTCGTCCGTCCCTGAACAGATGCAGCACCGGAATCCCGGCCAGTTCGGGTTCATGGACGACGAATTGCGTGGCCGGGGCGAACACCGCCCTCGGGCCGATGAACCCCAGCAATTCAGCGACCCGCTCATGGGCGCGGCCCGTAAGCGCGAGGAACCGCACCGATTCAGGCAGCCGCAGCGCCAGGATCGGAACCAGCAGCAGCGGGGCGACGCCGCCGACCACAAACACCGAGCGCCAGCCGAATTGCGGGATCAACGCCGCCGCGAGAAAGCCGCCGAGTGCCGCGCCCACCGAGAACCCGCAAAACATGATCATCACCATGGTGGCGCGGCGGCGGCGCGGACTGAACTCGGACGTCATCGCAACGGCATTCGGCATCGCACCGCCGAGCCCAAGGCCGGTCAGAAACCGGATCGCGAGCAGGCTGTCGACGTCGTCGATGATCGAGGTCGCGAGCGTGCCGATGCCGAACGCCAGTGTCGAGAAGATGATGATCTTCCTGCGCCCGATGCGGTCCGCAAGCGGTCCAAACACCAGCGCGCCGATCATCAGCCCGAACAGGCCGGCGCTGAACACCGGACCGAGCGAGCCCTTGCTCAGGCCCCACTCCTTGGCGAGCGCCGGCGCGACATAGCCGATGGCCTGGGTGTCGAAACCATCCAGAAACAACACCGCCGCGCAGGTCAACAGCAGCCGGATTTGAAATCCGCCGACCGGCTGCGCATCGATGAACGCCGCGACATCGATCGACGATACGTCGCTGACCTGAGCCCGTGAAATCGCCATCGTTTTCCTTCCCCTGATTTTCCTTCCCCTGAAACGACTGATCGCGGTTCTTGTCGACCGGTGTTCTTGACGCCATAACCTGGCGCGAAGACGGCAGGATATCCCGCTCCATCAAGGGCGCAAAGCATCCTTCGAGTAGCCGGCGATCCGCTTGTAACCTTCCGACAAAGCCAGAAGCTCGTCGCGGCTGATGACGTCCTCGATCGCGGCGAACGGCTGGTCGTTGGTGCGCTGGAACACCTCGCGCAGGATCGCGTCGGGCGGATTGGTGCGGTTGGTCAGAACGATGCGTGTGGTAGCCTCGAGCCGCTGCTTCTCATACGCGGCGAGCGCGGCAACGGGATCGCCGTTTTCGAGCCACGCCGAGGCCAGCGCGCGCGCGTCCAGGATCGCCTGGCCGGCGCCATTGGAGCCGCGCGGCACCATCGGGTGCGCGGCGTCGCCGAGCAAGGTCGCCCGGCCGAAGCTCCAGCGCGGCAGCGGATCCTGGTCGACCATCGGAAATTCCAGCACGCTGTCGGCGGCACGGATGAACGCCGGCACATCGAGCCAGTCGAAATGCCAGTCGGCGAACGCGCCGATGAAATCCTCGATCGAACCGGGCCGGGTCCAGTCGCGCTTGCGATAGGTCTCTGTCTCGATTTCGGCCACCCAGTTGATGAGCTGCAGCCCGTCCGCGCCGGAGGCCTGACGGATCGGATAGATCACCATCTTGCCGTGCGACAGCCAGCCCGCCCGCACCATGCTGGCGCCGGACAGCATCGGTTTCCATCGCGTTACGCCGCGCCACATGTTGATGCCGGAATAGCGCGGTTCACCTTCGCTGGGGAAAAACTGCTTGCGAATCGCGGAGTTGATGCCGTCGCAGGCGATCGCGGCGCGGCCGCGCACGGTGCTGCGGTGGCTGCCTGCCGGCCCGTCGGAAAAATCGACGTTGACACCGGACTCATTCTGTTCAACTCCGATGCAGTGATGGTTGGTCAGCAGCCGGTCGTGGCCTGCGCGCGCACGGAAGGCATCGAGCAAGACCATCTGCAGATCGCCGCGATGGATGGAGAATTGCGGATGCTCGTAGCCCGCTGCCCGTCCCAGCGGCTCCCGATAAATCAATTGACCGAAGCGATTGAAGAAGGTCGCGTCCTGGGTTGGGATCGCGACCCGCGCCAGATCAGCTTCAAGTCCGAGCGCGGCAAGCTCCTTGGTGGCATGCGGAAGCAGATTGATGCCGACCCCGATCGGCCTGATTTCGGCCGCCGATTCAAAAATCCGGCAGGGAATCCCGGCGGCGTGCAGTGCGAGCCCCAGCGTCAATCCGCCGATCCCGGCCCCGACAATAATGATGTCGTCCATGTCTGCTCCCGGCGCGCGCTATCAGGCGATTGCCGGAATGAAACACGATTAGTGAGACCACTGTCAATCTGGCTGCCGCGCCGTCAGAAGAGCTATTTCCTAGAGCGGGATGACTTTTCTTCGAATCGTCATCCCGCTCTATCTTTTTGTTTGAGCATGATTCTTTTTCGGAAAACCGGTACCCACCCCGCATCAAGTGCGGGGCAGGCTTTTTCCGGATCATGCTCTAGCGATCTCTGACAAAGCACATCCCGGTTCGGGAGGCCTTGTCGACGACCTGGCACGCGAGCCCCTCGGCACAGCTCCATGACCGAAAGCTCAAATCGTTGTCCTTGGCGTCGGGCTTCTGCTGGTAGCAAAGCGCGCCCCAGCCGTCTTCGTATTCGGTGCCGGCAAGTTCGGTGCTGCCGCGCACTTGCGGACGGCCGGAGAATCCCCGCGAATAATCCCGGTCAGTACCGTCCCGCATCGAGGTCAGAATATCGCGGCGGCGGATCTGGTCGCCGAAGAAATGCGGCGAGGCCGGCACGACGGTCGAATTGTCGGGCTTGGCCGCCATCCAGTCGACGCCGGGGAAATGAAAGCCGCCGATGCCGCGGGTCTGATGGCATCCTGAACAGCTCATGTCGTTGAGCCGGCGCTCGAAGCCCGCGGGTGAACGGATGTTTTGCAAGGTAACGCCGGCGTCGGCTGCCCTCTTCAAGGCCTCGACCACGTCACTTTCCCTGAACACGGTGTCAGCCTTTGCGTCATCGGCCTGCAACAGGCCAAAGGCCGGCTGCAGGTCAGAGGCGGTAAATCCAACCGGGGTCGCGGCAATCGCGCTGCGGGCGAGGAATTTGTCCGGGATCAGAATTGTGCCGCGATCCAGCTCGCCGAAGTGCCCGCTATCGAGCAGCCACGCCTTGAAGTCGCGCTTGAGCGCCTCATCCGCGAAGATTCGCTCGCGATCGATCTGGTTCTCGAGCGGCGCTTCTTCAAACGTCCCGGACTGGGCCTTGTAATCGAACACCTTGAGGAGATAGTCGGTGCGGAAATCGCGCACCGCCGATTTCGGCGCATGCGCGATCTGAAGATTGGTTTCAATGCGGTCGATGTTTTCAGGCCGGACCAAACCCAGCGGGCCATCCTTCGATGTCAGTTTCTGCGCAAGCTCCACGCCGGTCAGCGTCGATTCGCCGAAAGCCAGCCAGCGTCGCGCGATCTCGGCGCACGTGATCTTCACGCCGCTGCCGTCAATCGCATTATCGGTCCTGGCCTTCAGCACGACGTTGAGCGTCATCGGCAGCCGCGGCGAGGTCGCATTGTCGCCCGTCTCGGGCGCACTCGTCCGTGTCAGACGGTAGATCAGCCTGATTTCACCGCAGTTGGCTTCGGACAGATAAGCGCGATCCATCCGGTTGACGATACCCGCCAGCACGAAGCGTGAATCGCGGGAATAAAGCAGCTTGCGATCGAACAGCTGAAAATCGAAAGAGGTTCCAACACCGATGGTTTCGTTCGGAAGACTGGCCTTGTGTCTGGCGACGTAACGATCGAACTCGTCGTCGAGCGCCTTGCGGACGGGAGCCATCGAGGGCAGCGCGAACACCTGGCTGTTGGTGAGCGGGGTGCTGGACGCTCTGATGGGCAGGACAACGCCGCCCAGCCCAAGCCTTCCGCGATCGAGTTCGCGCAAGCCCAGGGGATCGGTGATCGCGGTGCCGCGCTCCAGCGCCGCGCTCTGCCCGGCGCGCGCCGTCAAGACGCTGCAAAACAAAACCAGGATCGTGACTAAAAATCGCATGCGCGGCCCATATCCCGACGAACGCCGCGCATCAGGGACGCCGATTCGAGGCACCCTGCGGGCAACGTCTTCTAGTCAGGAAATTAGCCGAAAAGCGGACCGGCTGTCTCGCGAATCCGGATCGAGCCCCAGCATCGCTTCACGTCGGTGTGAAGCGATCGGTGCCCCGGGTCTGATCCGGCGCCGTTGCGCCAACGCGGCCCGTCGGGTCGGGATCTTGCCCTAGCGCGCGACAATCAAGCCTTTGCCGGTCACGACCACCCAGCGGCCGTCCTGGCGCCTGATCGCGTCGACCCGGCCAAGGCCCGGGATCGGATCGCCGGCATACACTTCGAACATCCCCCGCCGGCCTTGGATCAGGGCGGCGCCATTGGTGACATCACGCAGCACCCAACCGTCCAGCGTCGGCAGCCTTGCCATTTCAGGCTTGGCTGCAGTTGCGGGCGTTGCCGTCGCAGGGGGCGAAATCGAGCCGGTGACTTCCTTCGCCGCGGCCGGCGCCGCAGCGGCAGCTACCGAAGCAACCGGCGCGACGCGAAGCTTATCCACGGCGTCGCTGAGCTTGGCGAGTTTGGCGGCCGGTTCGGCTTGCGCCTTCTCGACCTTGTCGAGGCGATCGCTGGTCTTGCTGAACTGGGCCGTGTTGGCCTTGGCAGCATGTTCGACGCTGGCCTTCAGCGCCGCGATGTCGGCATCGATCCGCGCAACAGTCGCTTCGAGCGCGCTGTTTCCTGCAGTCGTTGCACCATCGCCAAGATAATGCCCGAGTCCCTCGGTCGCCACCGCGCCGCCGAGCGCGCCCACCACCGCCGCCAGCGCCACCACGGCCGCCAGTGCTGCGAGCCGGCGCTTGCCGAACATCCCGGAGCTCTGCTCCGCCTCCGGCGCGGGACCGGCGCGGTCGCCGGCTGACATGATCATGACTTTCTCGGGGCTGCGCGGCGCGTCAACCCTGGGAGCTTCAGCCTTGGGAGCTTCGGCCTTGGGAGCTTCGGCCTTGAAAGCTTCAGCCTTGGGCGCGTCCACCTTCGGAGTTTCGCCGGCTGCGCCCTGCTCGGGCGCAAGCTTGAGCGAATCGACAGCGGTCGTTTCCGGCGTCGATGGCTGCGCCAACGCCGCCACCGGCTCGCTTGGTGCATTCAATGAATTGGGAACGGCCGACCCGGCACTGAGGGAACCGGGTTCACCGCTGGTCTGCTCAGTCATTTGCTCGTTCACGCTCAAGACCTCCGGTAAAAGTTGACCATTTGGTAACCTTTAATTTCTTGACAAATCGTTACCAGCAGCCGGTTTACTCAAATTTTAGGAACCATCCGGCCCGGTTTCGGCCCGTCATCAGGGCAGCGGCAGCGCCTCGGCGGGTCCATGCTGCTCTGCGGCAATCGCTGACGTCCCGATGCGTCGTTTGCGCCGCCTTGTTTCCCGACTAACATGGAGCGGACGGACCAGCCAGAAGGCGGGGGATTCCATGGCCATCGAGAAATGCATCAACGAATATGACGTGGACGATGTTATTTTCGAGGAAGGCTCGACCGGGCGCGAGCTGTTCGTGGTGCTCGAAGGCAAGATCGACATTGTCAAGATCAGCGGCGCCGGCAAGACTTTGATCGTGACCCTGGACAAGGGCGAATTCTTCGGCGAGATGGCCGTCATCGACGGTTCGTCCCGCTCGGCCACCGCGATATCAGCAGCACCCAACACCCGCGTGATGCGGATCAATCATGCCCGCTTCGTGTATCTGGTCAGTCAGCAGCCGGCGTTCGCGCTGATGATCATGGATGCGCTCAGCAAGCGCTTAAGGGCATCCAACGCCGTCACCTTCAAAGCGGCCAACCCATGAGCGACCGCAAGCCGAGCCCGTTTCCGGTTCTCCTGAACAATGACGTCTGCTCGTTGATTCAGGCGGCCGAGGACGTCTATCAGATCCGCTTCAAGAACCGCGCTGCGAATGCCTATCTGGTACGCGGAAAATCCCGAACCATCATGATCGACGTCGGGCTGTCCTCCAACTACCCGGCCTTGCTGGAATGCCTCGATCATCTCGGCTGTCCGCCTGACAAAATCGATATCGTGATTCTGAGTCACGAGCATCTCGATCACATCGGCGCGGCGTATCATTTCAACGGCTGTCATACCATCATCGCCGCGCATCGGCTGGCCGCCAACAAGATCATGCTGCGCGACGATTTCTCGATGCTGCGCAAGATGTTCAACGAGCCGAATGTACCGATCAATGTCGATATCTGGCTCGAGGAAGGCAACCTGATCGACCTCGGCAACTTCCGCCTCAACGTGATGTACACGCCGGGCCACACCTCGGCCTGCATCAGCCTGTTCGACCAGGACCAGGGTTTGCTGTTCGCCGCCGACACCCTGATGCCGGGCGGCGTGATGGGCGGCGTATTCGGATCCGGCAGCATCAGCGACTACATCCAGTCGCTGGAGCGGCTGAAGGGTTTGAATTCCAAGATCCTGTTATCAGGTCACGGCCGGTTGTCCGATACGCCGCAGGACGATGTCCGGATCGCGATTCAAAGGTCACACGCGCTGCTGTCGGACACCGCGCAGCTGTTCGACGCGCTCGATGCGCGGTCGAATTTCGAGCCGATCATGCAGTCGGTGCGCGACCTCAACAAACTCGACGACAGCTGAGCATTTTTCGCGCGTTTGATAGATGGGCCGGCGATCTGTTCGCGCGCGTTGGCGCGCGGCCGTCGGTGAAGGCGCAGGACTTCGACTACCGTCATTCCGGGGCGATGCGAAGCATCGAACCCGGAATCTCGCGCGACAACCTCTGGATTCCGGGTTCGCGCTAACGCGCGCCCCGGAATGACGGCCAAATGATCTGGTCTCTCAAATCACCACCGGTGCGTCCGGCAGTTCGTTGCGCCCCGCGCCATGCGCGGGAAAATGCCTCGCCAGTTGCCGCGAGACTGCATCGATTCCCTTGATCGCGCCACTCTTGAAATTTCCGGCTCTGA
>Ga0179592_10000306_pt1 | contig 19594 bp, 14 predicted proteins | sample CZODoug2_1_08_16_FD_148623 | JGI IMG/M metagenome (GOLD analysis project Ga0179592, IMG submission 148623) | Vadose zone soil fungal communities from Angelo Coast Range Reserve, California, USA - CZODoug2_1_08_16fungal (Illumina Assembly) | ecosystem: Environmental > Terrestrial > Soil > Vadose...
GCGATTGATCTCGCCGAGGCGGGCACGTCCCTCGCGGGCCTTCGCATTATCCACGATGGCGAGAAATTGCAGGGCAGCCGGAGACACGCAACGATCGCGATCGCCATCGCAAAGCGCCAGTTGCACTCTTTCGTCGTCGAGCTTGCGCTCGACGCCGAGCCATTTTTCCCGCAAGGACCCAAAGGACAGAGTTGAGGCCAAAAGCCCGAACGGTTCGGCGGATCCGCCGGTCGGTTCCGGCAATTCGGATGGAACAAGCGTGCCGGCCGCGAGATCTCCCGCAGGTCCGAGACAGGCCATGCCCCAGGCAAGCATGATTGCACGCAGCGCGTGCGAGTGACTGAATATTCCCATCTAACGCCCCGCGTCCGGGCGTCGGCGGCTCATCAGCTCGCGACCGGATCGTTTCGCTGGGGATGATGGGCGGCGGGGCTTTTATTCTGCTTAAAGGCGGCCAGGCCGGGCCGGAAAGCACCAAACGCACTAAAATCCGTCTCGCCATTTTGCTGAAAATCTTACATATCGTGCCGTCAGAGCGACGCAATCGCCTCGCCAATATCGAAAAAGAGACATGGAAAGGTTGTATTTAAGGCGATTTCTGCGGGGTATGGCTAATTTGCCAGAATCGTCGGTTTTGTTATTCAAATCACAATATTAGGCGAGAAATTGATGCAGTATCCTGCAAGTCGATGCAGGAAGAAGATGACCTCCGTATTTATACTTGAAAATATACATAAAACTACCTGAAAATTCTTGGGTTCCACTGACGAATAAAGTTTTATACTTGTGTTCCCCAAACATAATACTTCATTTTATTTACTTCTGCGGCTCAAGCGCCGCTCGGCTGATCTGCCGGACCAACCTGCCCAAGACTTGCACAAGCAAGAGATGGTTTCGCAATGCACTTTCCAATGATAAGGACGCTTAGACTGCTGAATATTATGTAAATATTAACCCTTTTTCGGGGTCTACCCTTTGAATTACTCCGGCAAATTCGACGCCAAACTGCCTTTTCACGGCCCTGGTGCGCCACACCATCCGCACATCCACGTCGATTCTGTGTCAGCGCATGGGGCGCCGGTCGGCGCCATCGTCGTTCCCGACGCGCAGCTGCTGTTCAACGGAGATTTCAAGCGATCCGGCGTCGACCTGATCCTGTCCAGGGACGACCGCGAACTGGTGCTGCAGGATTACTTCAAGGGCGAGAAGCGCGCCGCGCTGTCGTCGCCCGATGGTGCCCATCTGACCGGCGACATCATCGACGCGCTTACCGGCTACCAGCAATTCGCACAGGCTGGCGGCGGCGCGAGCGCCGGCAAGGTGATCGGCCACCTCACCAAGCTCATCGGCAGCGCGAGCGCGATACGCAACGGCGTCTCGATCATCCTGAACAATGGCGACAACGTCGAAAAAGGCGACGTGGTCCAGTCCGGATCCAGTTCGACCGTCGGCATCACCTTCATCGACGGCACCGTGTTCGGCCTCTCGTCGAATGCGAGAATGGTGCTCAACGAAATGGTCTACGACCCGAACGGGTCGAACAATTCATCGCTGCTCAGCCTGGTGGCGGGGACCATCTCGTTTGTCGCCGGCGAGACCGCAAAACACGGCGACATGAAAGTCGACACGCCGGTCGCCACCATGGGCATCCGCGGCACCGCGGTGCTGGTCGAGATCGACTTCGACGTCCCGGGCCAGGGCGGCGCGCCGGCTGCGAAATTCCAGGTTCTGGTCGAACCGGACGGCACCACGGGCAGGTACGTTCTGTTCGACAAGCTTACCCTTGCTCCGATCGCGACGGTCGATCAGGCCGGCGTGGTAAAGTCCCTCAGTCAGGGAATCCTGACTTCCTATTCGGCTCCGCTGTCGCCCGATGTGCAAAAGCTCATCACCGATGTGTTCGCGCTGAAATTCACCGACAACACCAACACCAAAACGCAGAATCATCAATTCACGGATTCGATCGTTCCTCAGACATTCCAGCAATTCAAGCTGGCGGATGGGGCGACCGCCATCCCGGTTTTTGTGAACGTACCGACTCCCGACATTACGGCGACCCCGGGCCCAACCGGGCCGGCCGACGCGAATCCGCACATTCCGGGGGCGCCGTTCGTCTTTGCCATCGACGGCGCGCTGATCGAAACCATCGGCGTCACGCACAGCTCGGCGATCGATACGGCGAGCAACGTAATCAGGTTCGCCGACCTCAACGCCGGCGATACGCCGACGGTGCAGACGAAGTTCGATTCGTTTACCTACCAGGACGCCCAGCACAACGACGTCACCAAGATGCTGAACGCGCAGCAGCTTGCCGACATCGCGGCGGTGCAAGCCAATCTTCTCCTGGTCCCCGACCCCGGCAACAAGAACACCGGCTCGGTGACCTGGACCTACAGCATGGTCGACAGCGCCTTCGACTTTATCGCCGCCGGCGAAACACTGACGCTGACCTATATCGCGCAGGTCGACAACAATTTCGGGCCGAACAACGAGACGGGCTTCCAGTCGTTTACAATAACGATCACCAGAGGCGCCAATGACGTGCCGACGATCGTGTCGGCTTCGACCACGGCGACCGGCGCGGTAACTGAGGATGCGGCTCCAAAACTGACGGCCGGTGGCACGATCACCTATCAGGACGTCGATCTGACGGACACCCATACGGCGGCTTTTGTTTTAAAGTCGTCGGACGCAAACGCCAATTTGCCGGGCTATTCGGAGTCGGCGCCGCTCAGCCAGATCGGAACGTTCGCGCTGGGTACGGTGAACGAAAATACCGCCGACACGATAAACATCGGCTCGGTCGGATGGAGCTTCACGCTCGACGACAGCAATTCGGTGCTGCAGTCGCTGGCGGTGGGCCAGACCATCACCCAGGTCTACACGGTGACGGTCTCCGACGGCCATGGCGGCACCGTATCGCAGGACGTCACCGTCACCATCACCGGCACCAATGACGCGCCGACCATCGTGGCGGATATGACCACGGCGAGCGGCGGCGTCACCGAGGACAGCAATGTCGTGTCCGGCAATCTCGTCACCTCCGGTACGATAGGGTTCAACGACGTTGACCTGATCGACACCCACACCACGAGCGTGGTGGCGGGCGCTGGCAACACGCTGGGCGGCACGCTGACGATGGGCGCGGTGAGCGAGGACGCGAGCACCGCGGCGGGCACGGTTGGCTGGACCTACACGGTTGCCGACCACGCCACCGACTATCTGGCGGCTGGCCAGACAGCGACGGAAAAGTTCACCGTCACGATCGCCGACGGCCATGGCGGCACGGTCGCCCAGGTCGTGACCATTACGGTGACCGGGACCAACGACGCGCCGACCATCGTCGCGGGTACGACCACGGCGAGCGGCGACGTGACCGAGGACAGCAATGTCGTGTCCGGCAATCTCGTCACCTCCGGCACGATAGGGTTCAACGACGTCGACCTGATCGACACCCACACCACGTGCGTGGTGGCGGACGGCGGCAACAAGCTGGGCGGCACGCTGACGATGGGCGCGGTGAGCGAGAGCGCGAGCACTGCGGCGGGTACGGTTGGCTGGACCTACAAGGTTGCCGACCACGCCACCGACTATCTGGCGGCTGGCCAGACGGCGACGGAAAAGTTCACCGTCACGATCTCCGACGGCCATGGCGGCACGGTCGACCAGGTCGTTACCATCACGGTGACCGGTACCAATGACGCGCCCAACATCCATGTTGTGCCGACGGACGCCGCAGCAGCGACGCTGACCGAAACCGACATCCATGTTGTGACGACGGACAGCGCAGCAGCGACGCTGACCGAAACGAACGCGGGTCTGTCGATCTGCGGCACGCTGACGGTGAACGATGCGGACGTTGCCGACACCGTGAGTTCGTCGGTGACCACGGTCACGGCCTCGGGCGCCATCACCGGGCTTGGGCTGACCAACGCGGAGCTGCTGGCGATGCTGAGCGTGGCGCCAGCCTCGGGCTTGGCGGCCGATCCGGTTGACAGCCATAACCTGACCTGGACGTTCAACTCCGGGACGCAGGCATTCAACTACCTTGCGGCAGATCAGTCGCTGGTCCTGACCTACACGGTGAAAAGCACGGACAGCAGTGCGTCGCCACTGTCGGATACCCAGTCGGTGACGGTGACGATCAACGGCGCCAATGACGCGCCGACGATCACGGCGGCGGACGCCACCGGCGCGGTGACGGAAGACGCCACCTTCCCGAATCTGTCGACCACCGGCAGCATCACGTTCAACGACGTTGACCTGATCGACACCCACACCACGAGCGTGGCGGCGAACAGCGGCAACACGCTGGGCGGCACGCTGACCATGGGCGCGGTGAGCGAGAGCGCGAGCACCGCGGCTGGCACGGTTGGCTGGACTTACACGGTTGCCGACCACGCGACCGACTATCTGGCGGCTGGCCAGACGGCGACGGAAAAGTTTACCGTCACGATCTCCGACGGCCATGGCGGCACGGTCGCCCAGGTCGTGACCATTACGGTGACCGGCGCCAACGAGGCGCCCGACATCCATGTTGTGACGGCGGACAGCGCAGCCGTATCGCTGACCGAAACGAATGCGGGTCTATCGATCGGCGGTACGCTGACGGTGAATGATGCGGACGTTGCCGACACCGTGAGTTCGTCGGTGACCACGGTCACGGCCTCTGGCTCTATCACCGGGCTTGGGCTGACCGACGCGCAGCTATTGACGATGTTGAGCGTGGCGCCAGCCTCGGGCTTGGCGGCCAATCCGGGCGACAGCCATAACCTGACCTGGACGTTCGACTCCGGGACGCAGGCATTCAACTACCTTGCGGCAGATCAGTCGCTGGTCCTGACCTACACGGTGAAAAGCACGGACAGCAGTGCGTCGTCACTGTCGGACACGCAGTCGGTGACGGTGACGATCCATGGGACCAACGATGCACCGAAAATCCTGAGCGAGACCGATCCGCTCAAGCAGACGGTTGTCACGTTAAGCCCGGTGACGCCGATTGTGCTGGGTGCCGGGATCAATGAAAATGCGCTCGGCCTGCAGACGGAGAAGTTTGATAGCGAGGGCCGGCCGCATGGTTCGCCTTCCGACAATGGTCAGGGATTCGGCGACTTCCACAGCGCAACGCTGGATGCCGACTTCTCGGCATCGGGACATGCCGGCGTCGTCAATGGCTCGTACGTCTCCGCCTCGGCGGCTCCGTTCGTTGGACCCGGGACGGCCGATGCCACCAACTATCTGAGCGTCGGCGCCGGTGGGACAGAAACCATCACTTTTGCTCACGACCAAAACGCCTTTGGACTGTATTGGGGCTCGGTTGATTCTTACAATAAGATCTCTTTTTATCACGGAGAGACGCTGGTTGCCTCATACACCGGTGCCGACGTTACGCCGCTGTTTCCGACCGGAAACCAGGGGTCGTTTTCGTCAAACGGGTATGTGGAGTTCGCGGGCCTCGGTCAGTTTGACAAGGTCGTCCTGGCCAGCAGTTCAAACGCTTTCGAGGTCGATAATATTTCCGCGGGGAATGTTCCGGCGCCTCACGTCGAGCTTGCCGCCCCGATCACGGGAACACTTAGCGTAAGTGACGCCGACATCGGGGATACGCTGACGGCATCGGTGAATGGAGACGCCGTTATCACGTACAACGGGCACAACGGGCCGACAATGTTGCCCGCCAATGTGGACTTTTCCGCGCTGAAAGCCGCGAGCGCCATAACGTTCGACAGCGTGCAAACCAACGGCGGGACTAACGTTCTGCACTGGACCTATGATCCAAACAATCCCGATCTCGATTTCCTGAAGTCCGGCGACACCCTGACCATCACCTTCAAAGCACAGGTCGACGACGGCCACGGCTGCGTGGGAAATCAAGCGCTCACCATCACCATCGGCGGTGCCAATCCTTCAGCGGACATGTCGAAGTTCGAGGTCGTCAACGGGACGTCAGGAAACGACACGTTCAACCACGTCGGCAGCAATGTGATGATCTTCGGCGCCGGCGGCCACGACGCGTTCGTGTTCAATGCCCATTTCGGCAGCGCGACAATCGGCGACTTTGACGTCTGCAACGACACGATAACCATGGATCACTCATTTTTCTCGACTGTATCGACGTTTGCGGCCGCCGTGCAGCCGGCCAATTCAGGCCTCGACACGGTGATCACGAATGGTCACGATACGCTCACGTTGACAGGCGTGAACGCCGCGCAACTGCTGGCGCATCAACAAACCGATTTCCATGTGATCTAGCCGAATCGGCTTGGCGTCCGGCGCTTGGCGTGCCTGACATTGGTACTTGGCAGTTCAAATGCATTGCTCATCGGCGGATCCAGTGAAGGATCTATTTTGCAGTCGCAAAATAGCTGCAGGCAACTCGGAAATATCGAGCCCGCGCCTTGTTTTGGCGGCAAACTGCAACGCTTCGCCGCGTACAAACCAAGAAGACCGGAACAAGCCGCTTTTCTGATGATAAGTGGTGTGTCAAACACCCTGTCTCGGACATGATCAATCGCCGCGGTGGCCCTTAAGCAGCATGAAGCGACTGAGGATATTACGACGGTGGTTCAAGCGGCGGTTCGGGTATGCCCGGCTGATGTGCCTTGCGCTCCTGATCGGGCTGGCGGCGCTACGCATCGCCGATCCCGCTCCCGTCGAGGAGATTCGCGTCAGAACCTTCGATACCTTCCAGCGCATCGACCCGCGCGTGAAGACGGCAAGGCCGGTCACCATTGTCGATATCGACGAAGCGAGCCTGGCGAAACTCGGGCAGTTTCCCTGGCCGCGGACCCGGATCGCGGATCTGATAACTGGTCTGACCAAGCTCGGTGCCGTCGTGATCGCGTTCGACATCGTGTTCTCCGAGCCCGACCGGCTCAATCCGGACGTCGCGGCCGACACGTTTCGCGACCTCGACGAGGAAACCCGAAGCAGGCTGCGGGCGCTGCCGAGCAACGATCAGATCCTCGCCGACGCCATGCGGCGTTCGCGCGTGGTGCTCGGCGAATCCGGACTTCCTCAGGTCCAGTCGGAATTCGACAAGTCGCTGCCGTTGACGGGCCTCGCCATGCTCGGCGAGGAGCCTCAGCCTTTCATGCTGCAGTGGCCGGGTTTGCTCCGGAATGTTCCACTTCTCGAAGCCGCGGCTGCGGGGCGGGGCCTGTTCACGATCTGGCCCGAACGCGATGGCATTGTCCGCCGCGTGCCGGTGATGATGCTGGCCCAGGGCGCGACCATGCCGTCGCTGAGCTTCGAAATGTTGCGGGTCGCGACCGGCACCGACACGATTTTCATCAAATCCGATCAGGCCGGCATCAAGAGCATCGGCGTCAAGGGTTTCCAAATTCCGACCGATCGCAACGGCCAGCTCTGGGTTCATTTTGCGCATCACGATCCCAAGATTTTAGTCTCGGCGCTCGACGTGATCGAGGGGAAGGTCGCGCCCGAAAAGATCAAGGGCCAGCTGGTGCTGATCGGAACATCAGCCGTGGGGCTTAACGATAACAAGACCACGCCGGTCGATCCTTCGATGCCCGGTGTCGAAATCCACGCCCAGGTGATCGAGAGCGCGCTGACGCGTGCGGTGCTTACGCAGCCGAATTACGGCATCGCTGTCGAACTCTGCGCGGCAATCCTGTTTGGCATTCTGGTCATCGCGTTTGCGCCGCTATTCGGACCGGTCACCCTGGTTGCCGTCGGCGCGCTGTTCGCAACGCTGCTGATCGGAACCTCCTGGTATTTTTACACCCAGCATCGGCTGCTGATCGATTTTACCTATCCGCTGCTGTCGACTACCTCGATCTATCTCACCCTCATTTTCACCAGCTTCGTCAGGGAGCAGCGGCAGCGGAAACAGATTCGTACGGCGTTCGCTCAGTATATGTCGCCGACGCTGGTCGAGCAGCTGGCGCAATCGCCGGAAAAGCTCGTGCTTGGCGGCGAGGAGCGCGAGATGACCATCATGTTCTCCGACGTCCGAGGCTTCACCGCGATCTCGGAGTCCTACAAGAACGATCCGCAGGGGCTGACGGCGCTGATGAACCGGTTCCTGACGCCGCTGACCAACGCGATCCTGGAGCGAAAGGGTTATATCGACAAATACATGGGCGACGCGATCATGGCGTTCTGGAATGCGCCGCTCGACGACAGGGAGCATCAGCTCAACGCCTGCGAAGCCGCGGTCGACATGCTGGAGCGGATCGATCTGCTCAACAAGCAGCGCGAGTTCGAGGCGAAAGAGGGCGGTCACGTCTACATTCCGCTCAACGTCGGCGTCGGACTGAATACCGGCACTTGCGTGGTCGGCAATATGGGGTCCGACCTGCGTTTCGATTATTCGGTGCTGGGCGACAGCGTCAACCTCGCATCGCGGCTGGAGGGGCAATCCAAGGAGTATGGCTTCCCGATCATCGTCGGCTCCAGGACCGCGCTCGCGGCCAGGGAGAAGTTTGCGATTCTCGAACTCGATTTTATCATGGTGAAGGGCAAGAAAGAGCCCGAGGTCATCTATGCGATTGCGGGGCGCGCGGACACCGCGCATTCCGCCCGCTTCCAGCGATTGCGCAACCTGACCATCGAAATGCTGGCGTGCTATCGCAACCGCGACTGGGAAGGCGCGCTGGCGGCGATCGAGCGGGGCCGCCGCACCGATGAGGCCCGTTCCCTCGAGTTACTCTATAATTTGTACGAGGCGCGCATCCGCGGCTATCAGGAAAATCCGCCCCCGGAAGACTGGAACGGCGCTTTCGCGCTGTTGACCAAGTAGCGGATTGCAAGATCTGCGTCGTCCCGGCGAACGCCGGGACCCATAACCCCCGGCGTGCATCGTTGCAGAGGGCATCTGCTTCAGTACCCTATCGCGAGGACACGGAGTATGGGTCCCGGCCTTCGCCGGGACGACAGCCTGATTTTTTACTCCACCCCGATCGTCGTCAGATCCTGAAACCAGTGCTGCGCCTGCACGAACTTCTTGATCTTGGGCGACAACGCGTGCGGATTGGTGTCGTGCACCACCCACACCAGCACCGCGTCGTCGACGATCAGCGAATGCGCCTGCGCCAGTAGTTCGTCCTGCTTGGTGGAATCGAACGTCTGCTTGGCTTCGTCGATCAAGGCATCGACTTTCGGATTCTTGTAGCCGCCCCAGTTGACGCCGACCGGCGCGATCTGGCCCGAGTGAAAGAAACGTACGATGGCGTAGAGCGGGTCCGACGTCACATAGGCGATATTGTTCGAGGTGATGCCGGCATTCATTTCGTCCGCGGCGCCTTTGCGCCAGTGCGTGTAAAGCGTTTCCAGTTCGACCACCTTGAAGTCGACATCGACGCCGATTTCCTTGAAGCTTTGCTGCAGGAATTCGTTCATCGGCAGCGACAGCATTTGCCCGGTGCCGCCTTGCGCGATGATGAAGGTGGCCTTCAGCGGTTTTTGTTTGGAATAGCCGGCTTCCTCGACGAGCTTCTTCGCGGCCGCAACGTCGTATTTGAGCTCGAAGGTCGGTTTGCCGAACCAGGGGCTCGATGGATCGACCTGCCCCTTGGCAGGCTTGGCGAGGCCGTTCATCAGTCCGACCACCGCGTCGCGATCGATCGCGAGATTGAGCGCCTTGCGCAGCCGGACGTCGGTCCAGGGCGAGCCCGGCAACACGCTGAGATGATAATTCCAAACATGCGGGGTGATGTTATCGACGATCCGCATCCCCGCCGATTTTAGTTGCGGCACCGCATCGGGGGCCGGGGTTTCGATCAGATCGACTTGCCCCGCCAACAGCGCGTTGGTTCGCGTCAGCGCTTCCGGCATCGGAATCAGGATCAGCTTGTCGACCTTCGGAATCCGCTTCTTGTTCCAGTAATCCTCGTTCTTCGAAAGTTCGGCGAGTTCGCGCGGCACGAGTTTTGTCAATTTGAACGGCCCGGTGCCTGAGGGCTGGCTTGCGAACTTGTCCCAATCCTTGCCGACCTTTTCGTATTGCGCGGGGCTCGAGACCAGGAACCAGAGCATCTGGTAGGGAAAGAACGAGTCGACGGTCTTGGTGGTGATTTCTATCGTTGAATCGTCGATCTTGGCATAGCTCGCCACCGAGGGCAGGCGGGTCTTCACCTGCGCGCTCTGACGCTTGTCGAATTGCGGCGTCTTGTCGTTCAGGACCTTGTCGAGATTCCAGATCACCGCATCGGCATTGAAGTCGCTGCCGTCATGGAATTTGACGCCCTGCCGCAGCGTAAATCGCCATTTGGTCTTGTCCTTGTCGTCGACCTTCCATTCGGTGGCGAGGCCCGGCACCAGTTTGCCCGGCCGGTCCGACACATCCATTTCCCAGGCGACCAGCGGATCGTAAATCGTATAGGCGGTGAACTGATAGGCGCCGGCGCCACGATCCGGCTGGCCGGTTGTCAGCGGAATGTCCGCCATCGAAATGCCGTATCGCACCACCTGTTCGGCTCGCGCGGGAAGGGCGGGCAGGACAGCGCCGATGGCCACCGCCAAGGCCGCGAGAAGGATCGAATTTCGGGTGCGCATGAACTAAGCTCCATTGGACGAGCGATTGGAATAATCGATACCAGCGTGCAAGGTTGATGCCAGATTAGGCAGTTGTGTCTTTTGCTGGCCCGCCATCACAAGGAGTTGTGCCATCAATAGCAATTCGGCGGTACCCGCATCATTGGCACAGCCGTTGCATACCGTTTGCATAAGAAATAGTCACTGAAAGTCAAAAAGGGATTTCCACGATGCGTACCGAAAACTCTGCGAAAAGCCGGGCAAGCGCGGCGGTCATGATGCTGGCGATGGCATGCGCAGCAGGACTGCCGCGGAGCGCCGGCGCCGAAACCGTTCTGCGCATCGGCATGACCGCGGCCGACATTCCGCGCACGCTGGGCCAGCCCGACCAGGGTTTTGAGGGCAATCGCTTTACCGGCCTCACCATGTATGACGCGCTGACGATGTGGGACCTCTCCGCTGCCGACAAGCCGAGCGTCATGATTCCCGGGCTCGCGACCGAGTGGGCGGTGGACGATGCTGACAAGAAGAAGTGGACGTTCAAGCTGCGTCCCGGCGTCACCTTCCACGACGGCTCGCCGTTCAATGCCGACGCCGTGGTCTGGAACGTCGAAAAAGTGCTCAAGCAGGATGCGCCGCAGTTCGATCCGAGCCAGGTCGGCGTGACCGCGTCGCGGATGCCGACGCTGGCCTCGGCCCGCAAGATCGACGACATGACGGTGGAATTGACCACCAAGGAACCGGATAGCTTCCTGCCGATCAACCTCACCAACCTGTTCATGGCGAGCCCCGCGAAATGGCAGAAGCTGTTCGATGCCGCCGAAGGCGCGGATGCCAAGGCGAAATCGCAAGCCGCCTGGGCCGCGTTCGCGCGTGCCGCGTCCGGCACCGGGCCGTGGAAGTTGTCGAGCTTCACGCCGCGCGAGCGGCTGGAGCTGACGAAGAACGAGAATTATTGGGACAAGGCGCGCGTCCCCAAAGTCGACAAGATGCTGCTGCTGCCGATGCCCGAGGCAAATGCGCGCACCGCGGCACTACTCTCCGGCCAGGTCGACTGGATCGAAGCGCCCGCGCCGGATGCGGTTAAGGAAATCAAGCAGCGCGGCTTCGTGCTTCAGACCAATGAGGAGCCACATGTCTGGCCCTGGCAGTTCTCGCGCATCGAAGGTTCGCCGTGGAACGACATTCGCGTTCGCAAGGCGGCCAATCTCTGCGTCGACCGCGAGGGCCTGAAGGAGGGCCTGCTCGCCGGCCTGATGGTGCCGGCGACCGGCACCTTCGAACCGGGCCATCCCTGGCGCGGCAAGCCGACCTTCGAAATCAAGTATGACAAGCCCGCAGCGCAGAAGCTGATGCAGGAGGCCGGCTTCGGCCCAGCTAAGAAATTGTCGGTCAAGATCCAGACCTCGGCGTCGGGATCCGGCCAGATGCTGCCATTGCCGATGAACGAGTATCTGCAGCAGGCGCTGGCGGAATGTTATTTCGACGTCCAGCTCGATGTCATCGAATGGAATACGCTGTTCACCAACTGGCGGCGCGGCGTCAAGGATCCCTCCGCCAACGGCGCCAACGCCACCAACGTGACCTATGCGGCGATGGATCCGTTCTTCGCCATGGTGCGTTTCCTGCAATCGTCGATGGCGCCGCCGGTGTCGAATAATTGGGGCTTTATCAACAATCCCAAGTTCGACGAACTGGTCACCAAGGCGCGCCAGACTTTCGATCCGGCGGCGCGTGACACCGCGCTGGCCGAATTGCATGCGGCCTCGGTCGACGACGCGGCGTTTCTGTATGTCGCCCACGACGTCGCGCCGCGCGCGATGAGCCCCAAGATCAAAGGCTTCGTGCAGCCGAAGAGCTGGTTCGTGGACTTCTCGCCGATTGCCATGGTGCCGTAGCGATCGTTTGGCCGCGATGGCGACGCTTCTCTTTACCTCTCCCCTTGTGGGAGAGGTCGCCTGCGATGCGAAGCATCGAAGGCGGGTGAGGGGTCCCGGTCTATCGATAGGCCGTAACCCCTCACCCGTCACGGACTTCGCATAGCCGATGCAAAGCATCGGCGTCCTACTTGAGAACGGCGGCCTAAGGCCGCCTACGGCACCCTCTCCCACAAGGGGAGAGGGGAAGAAGACCGAAGGTAACCTGTGCTCGTCTATATCGCCCGGCGTATCGTCTATGTGATTCCGATCGTCATCAGCGTGGCGCTGGTGTGCTTTCTGCTGGTGCACATCACGCCCGGCGATCCGCTGGTCGCGATCCTGCCCGCAGATGCGTCGCAGGAACTGGCGGCGCAGTTGCGCGTCGCCTACGGCTTCGATCGTCCGCTGCCGGTGCAGTTCGGCTTGTGGCTATGGAAGGCGGTCAATGGCGATCTCGGCCATTCCATCGCCACCGGACGCCCGGTGCTTTCGGAAGTCATGCGCGCGGTCAGCAATACCGTCACCCTGGCGATCGCGGCGGCATCGATCGGCTTCACGCTTGGATTATTCTTCGGCCTGATCGCCGGCTATTTCCGCGATACCTGGATCGACAAGGTGGCGACCTCGATCGCGATCGCCGGCGTCTCGGTGCCGCATTACTGGCTCGGCATGGTGCTGGTGATCATCTTCTCGGTGCAGCTTAACTGGCTGCCCGCGGTCGGCGCCGGCCCCGGCGGCTCCGGCGCATGGGGATGGGACTGGGAACACATCCGCTATCTGATCCTGCCCGCGATCACGACTTCGGTGATTCCAATGGGGATTGTCACCCGCACCGTGCGTGCGCTGACCGGCGATATACTGAGCCAGGATTTCGTCGAGGCGTTGCGCGCCAAGGGTTTGCGCGAAACCCACGTGTTCCGTCATGTCATCAAGAACGCAGCACCGACGGCGATGGCGGTGATGGGATTGCAGTTGGGATACATGCTCGGCGGTTCGATCCTGATCGAAACCGTGTTCTCGTGGCCGGGCTCGGGGCTGTTGCTCAATTCCGCAATCTTCCAGCGCGATCTTCCGCTGCTGCAGGGCACGATCCTGGTGCTGGCGCTGTTCTTCGTGTTCCTCAATCTGATGGTCGATATCGCGCAGGCCGCGATCGACCCTCGTATCAAGCGGAGCTGAGCCAAGTGAGTATCAGCCCATGAGCGCGATAACAGATGCAGCCCTGCAGGCCGCGCCCGCCGACAAGGCGCGTGGTTACTGGACCACGGTCGGGCGCCGCATCACGCGCGACAAGGTCAGCATGGTCTGCGCGTTCATTCTGGCGCTGATTTTTCTTTCCGCGCTGTGCGCGCCGTGGCTCGGCCTCGCCGATCCCTATCAGGGCTCGATGATCCGCCGGCTGCGCCATATCGGTACGCCGAACTATCCGCTCGGCACCGACGAACTGGGCCGCGATATGCTGGCGCGGCTGATCTATGGCGGGCGCCTGTCGCTGGTGGTCGGCATTCTCCCCGTCATCCTTGCCTTCGTGATCGGGACCTCGCTCGGCCTCGTCGCCGGCTATGTCGGCGGCAAGATCAACACCGCGATCATGCGCACCGTCGACGTGTTCTATGCCTTTCCTTCGGTGCTGCTGGCGATCGCGATTTCAGGCGCGCTGGGCGCGGGCATCGTCAATTCCATCGTCTCATTGACGGTGGTCTTCGTGCCGCAGATTACCCGGGTGGCCGAGAGCGTCACCACCGGGGTGCGCAACATGGATTTCGTCGAGGCGGCGCGGGCCTCCGGCGCCGGCCCCTTCACCATCATGCGCGTGCATATGCTCGGCAACGTGCTCGGCCCGATTTTCGTTTACGCCACCGGGCTGATCTCGGTGTCGATGATCCTGGCCGCGGGGCTGTCGTTCCTCGGGCTCGGGACCAAACCGCCGGAGCCGGAATGGGGTTTGATGCTCAACACGTTGCGCACCGCGATCTATATCAATCCATGGGTGGCGGCCTTGCCCGGCGCCATGATCTTCGCGGTGTCGATCTGCTTCAACCTGCTCAGCGACGGCATGCGCAGCGCCATGGACATCCGGAACTGACGTCATGAACGAGATCAGCCCACAGGTCGAACTGCTTGAGCCGATCGAGGATCGCGGCGGCGCGGCGCAGCCGTTGCTGCAGGTCAACGGACTGACAAAACATTTTCCGGTGCGCGGCGACCTGTTTGCGAAACGCAAGACGGTTCGCGCGGTTGATGACGTGTCGTTCGACATCGCCAAGGGCGAAACCGTCGGGATCGTCGGCGAATCCGGCTGCGGCAAGTCGACCACCGCACGGCTTCTGATGCACCTGATGAAGCGCGATGCCGGCGATATCATCTATGACGGCATGTCGGTGGGGCGCACTTTGTCGCTTCGCGAACTTCGCCGCGCCATGCAGATGGTGTTTCAGGACAGCTATGCCTCGCTCAATCCGCGCCTGACCATCGAGGAATCGATCGCCTTCGGCCCGAAGGTCCACGGCATGGCCGACACAGCCGCGCGCGCATTGGCGCGCGAGCTGCTCGGCAAGGTGGGCTTGCGGCCGGAACTCTTCGCCAACCGTTATCCGCACGAGATTTCAGGCGGCCAGCGTCAGCGCGTCAACATCGCCCGCGCGCTGGCGCTGTCGCCGCGTCTGGTGATCCTCGACGAAGCGGTGTCGGCGCTGGACAAGTCGGTCGAAGCGCAGGTGCTCAACCTGCTGGTCGATCTCAAGCGCGAATTCGGATTGACGTATCTCTTCATCAGCCACGATCTCAACGTGGTGCGCTACATTTCCGACCGCGTGCTGGTGATGTATCTCGGCGAAGTGGTCGAGCTCGGTCCGGTGGACCGGGTATGGGACGCGCCGGCGCATCCCTATACGCGGGCGCTGCTGGCGGCGATGCCGTCGTCCGATCCCGATAACCGGACAGAGACGCCGCCGATCTCGGGCGATCCGCCCAATCCGATCGATCCGCCCTCGGGGTGCCGGTTTCACACCCGTTGTCCGTTCGCGGAGCCGCTCTGCGCAAATGCCACACCAAAACTCACCGCACTCGATAAACTGGGTCATCAGGCCGCGTGCTACATGGCGATCCCCGGTTCCGGTCACAGCCTCGCGCCAGCCAAAGGAGCAGATCTCGCATGACGAAACCCAGCCCCAAGGAGATCAAAGCGATGACTGATGTCGCGGGTTTGCCGGTGAGCGCCGATGTCGCCGCGCGCATCGCCGGCTCCATCGGCCCCGCCTTCGAAGGTTTTGCCGCGGTCGCCGGCACGTTGCCGTTCGATCTGGAGCCTGCGAGCTTCCTTGTCGTGCAAGCTGCGAAAGTTTCGAAATGAGCACTGAACCTGCACTGCTGTCGCTGACAGAGGTCGCGCGGGCCATCGCGCAAAAGCGCTTCTCGTCGCGTGAGGTGACGCTGGCCTGCCTTAACAGGGTCGCGCAGTGGCAGCCCCGTCTCAATGCCTTCATGGCGATCGAAACCGACGAGGCGCTGGCGGCTGCCGATGCCGCCGACGCGGCGCTCGCCAAAGGTAACAGCAATGGCGCGCTGCACGGCGTGCCGCTGGCGCACAAGGACATGTATTACGAGGCCGGCAAGATCGTGACCTGTGGATCGCATATCCGGCGTGATTTCGTCGCCACCACGACGTCGACCGCCTTGCAGCGTCTGAAGGACGCCGGCACGATTCGCCTCGGCTCGTTGCAGATGGCGGAGTTCGCCTACGGGCCAACCGGCCACAACACGCATTACGGGCCGGTGCATAATCCCTGGGCTGTCGATCGCGTCACCGGCGGTTCGTCGTCGGGATCCGGTGCCGCGGTCGCCGCACGTCTGACGTTTGCGGCGTTGGGATCGGACACCGGTGGCTCGATCCGGATGCCGGCCCATTTCTGCGGTGTTACCGGATTGAAGACCACGGTCGGCCGCATCAGCCGCGCCGGCGCGATGCCGCAGTCGCTCGACACCGTCGGACCGCTCGCGCGCACGGCGCTGGATTGCGCGTTGCTGCTGGGCCTGATGGCGGGCGCCGACGCCGATGATCCAACCGCGGTCGCAGGGCCGTTGCCGGATTACATGGCCGCGACACGGGAATCGATCAAAGGCCTGAAAATCGGCGTGCCCACCGCGTTCTATGTCGACGACCTCGATCCCGAAGTCGAGCGAATCCTTGACGACACGATCACCGTGCTCAAGCGTGAGGGGGCGGAAATCGTTCAGGTCGAACTGCCGGACCAGCGTCAGCTCACGGCCGCATGTCAGCTGGTGCTCGCGGTCGAAGCCGCGGCGTTTCACAAGCGATGGATGATCGAGCGTCCGCAGGATTACGGCCCGCAGGTTCTGATGCGATTGCAAAATGGACTGGCCATCCCCGGCGTGTCCTATCTCGAAGCGATGCGCTGGCGCGGGCCGGCACTGGCTGCCTACCTCGCGGCGGTCGCCGGCGTCGATGCCGTGATCGCGCCGGTGGCGCCGGTTGCGGCACCGACCATTGCCGAGAGTGACGTCGGCAACAGCCCCGACGCCGAAGCGGTGATCCAGCGGCTGACGCGGTTCACCCGCCCGATCAATTATCTCGGGCTGCCGGCGCTGGCGATCCCATCGGGTTTTACAAAAAGCGGCCTGCCGGTCGGAATGCAATTGATCGGCCGTTCGTTCGATGAGGCCATGCTGTTGCGGATTGGCGCCGCGTTCCAGCGCGCAACCGATTTCCACGCCCGGGTGCCGAAACCAGCATGAGCAATCTGGTCGAAATCCGCGATCTCAACATTCGCTTCACCGGCGAGCGCACCGTGCATGCCGTCAACGATCTCAGCCTTGTCCTCGGTGAGGGCGAGGTGCTCGGCCTGCTCGGCGAGTCCGGTTCCGGCAAGAGCGTCACCCTGCGCGCGCTGATGCGGCTGTTGCCGAAGAAGCGCACGCAGATCTCGGGAAGCGTCGAGGTGTTGGGGCGCGATGTGCTGGCGCTCGATGACGAGGAACTGTCGGCATTTCGCGGCCAGACCGTGTCGATGATCTTCCAGGAGCCGGCGCTGGCGCTCGATCCGGTTTACACCATCGGCCAGCAGATCGCGGAAACCGTGATGCGTCACGAGGGCAAGAGCCAGTCGGAGGCGATGGCGCGCGCGCTGGAAATGCTGGAAGTGGTGCGGATTCCCTCGGCCAAGCGCCGGCTCTACGCCTTTCCGCACGAGATGTCCGGCGGCATGCGCCAGCGCGCGATGATCGCGCTGGCGCTGGCCTGCAAGCCGAAGATTCTGCTGGCGGACGAGCCGACCACGGCGCTCGATGCCACCGTGCAAATCCAGATCCTGCTGCTGCTGCGCGAACTGCAGCGCGAGTTCGGCATGTCGGTTATTTTCGTCACCCACGATATCGGGGTCGCGATCGAAATCTGCGATCGCGTGGCGGTGATGTATGCGGGGCAGATCGTCGAGCAGGGCACGCTGAGCCAGATCGTGCGTTCACCGGTACATCCTTACGCGCGCGGTTTGCTGGCCTCCACCGTGCACGGCGCCAAACGCGGCCAGCGGCTGGAAACCATACCGGGAACGCCGCCCTCGCTCGACAAGGCGCCGAGCAACTGCTCGTTCGCGCCGCGCTGCGGTTTCGTCCAGCCGCGCTGCGTCGAGCAACTGCCGCCTAATGTGCAGATGGTAGCGAACAGGGCCGCAAGGTGCATCCTGGCCGAACGCGCCGGGATCGTCGCTGCGACGTAACGATGGGACAAGCCTTCAGCCGCCGAGAGCCTTCAGTCGCCAAGATCTGGGTCGGCCCAGCGTTCGATCTGGGAGGGCCCGACAATCTGCTTGGGCAGATGAGGGTTGAGCGTGCCCGCGCTGACGGTCCAGCCTTTCGCCAGAATCTGCATGGCGAACAGCTTGGCATCGACTTCCGTCTTGAAGGTCCGGGTCGTGCGCATCACGCCCGACGCGCTGTCGTCGGTCTTCACGGTTTTGTCCGGCCCATAGGCCACATACCAGATGTCGGGTTGTGTCATTCCTGCATAACGCGAAACACGAGTGAAAGTTTCATTTGGTGTCGGAGGCTCGCGCGTATTTTGCAAAGCGCCCAGATTGGAATGGTCACGTCAGGCAATTGTCGATAGGTTCGAAAGCAGCGGGGAGAAATGACGTAACCAACGGGGGGAAATCTTTATGCGCATGTCCAATGAAAGCATTCTCGTTATTCTGTTCGTCGGCCTGATTGCAGGCTGGCTGGCGGGGCAAATCGTACGCGGCACCGGCTTTGGGATCATCGGCGATATTCTCGTCGGTATCGCCGGCGCGCTGGTCGCCAGCCTGTTGTTTCCAAGGCTCGGCATTTCCATCGGCACCGGCCTGGTGCGCGAGATCCTTTATTCCGCGATCGGCGCCATCATTCTGTTGGTGGTCGTGCGGCTGCTCCGAAGCGGCGGCCGGCTCTGACGTCGCACGGCCGGTCAGGCGTTTTTCCGAAATCCCGGTTAATAACAATGGGGTCGTCTCGAAAGACGGCCCCATTTCGTTCGCTCGATGCAGAGCGATGTTATTCGACGACCTCGACAATGCGGTTGGTCCGCGGATCGACCAGCACGGTGCGGCCGTTCACAACCGTATAACGGTAATCCCGGGCACCATATTCCGGCGGCACGTCGTAGTAGCTGACGCCCTCATCAGGCAGCACCCCGCCAACTCGCACGTCCTCACGATATTGATAGGAAGGGCGGTGCTGCTCGGCAGCGTAATTGCGAAAGCGCGGACGCTCCTCGACGCCGAGAACCCCGGCGACGCCACCGAGCACCCCGCCAATGACACCGCCGACCACGGCGCCGACGGCACCGGCGGCTCTTTCGCCGTCTCTTGAGCCTCGCTCAATTCCACCGGGAACCCCTTGGGCCTGCGCCACAACAGGGAGCGCCACTGCGGCGACAAGGGCGGCAATTCCGATAAAGCGGCGGATCATGGATAACTCCAATGGTGTTGAGGTGGCCCGACAAATGACTGGAACTCAGCTTGGTTCCCGGCGGGGCGAAGTTCCGCTTTGCGCGCAATCGCTAGCCCGCCAACACCAAGCTGGTGCCGACTAGTTCAGCGTTTCCTTGATCTGACTCATATCAGGCGGCCTTTTTGAGCTTGTAGGACCAAGTGTGAACGACCGGGTTCTCGTTGAAGTGATCCATG
>Ga0179592_10000307_pt1 | contig 19578 bp, 16 predicted proteins | sample CZODoug2_1_08_16_FD_148623 | JGI IMG/M metagenome (GOLD analysis project Ga0179592, IMG submission 148623) | Vadose zone soil fungal communities from Angelo Coast Range Reserve, California, USA - CZODoug2_1_08_16fungal (Illumina Assembly) | ecosystem: Environmental > Terrestrial > Soil > Vadose...
CTCGGCGGGACAGGTTGACGTGGAAGTCGCATACAACTACATCACGAACACGAGCCGCTCGAGCCTCGAGTACAACGGTAACTTCACGCACATTCACGACAACATTTTCGGCGTCAATACCGCCGCGGCGCATTTCGGCGATGCCAACGGCGGAGCCGGCGCGGACTACAACACCATCGAGCACAACACCTTCCTCACCGGTTCGCTGGATTTCGACAGCGCGATCGAGCCCGGCGATCCGTATCCGGGTGTCGTGGGGAACACCGTGATCAACAACATCTTCGAGCAGCCGCTTTCGATCCTGCGGTATACCACCGCCATCAATACCAACGTCCTGGGCAAGAACCTGTACCCGACTGCGAACGCCATCCTTTCGAACAACAGCCTCGTGAAAATCGTCACCGCTGCGATTATCGGGGCGCCGAGCTATGTCGGCGGATCCTCCCCGGGACCGATTGGGGGCTTCCAGCTCGCGACGGGGAGCCTGGGCAAGAGTGCGGCGACCGACGGCACTGACCTCGGCGCCAACATCAGCACGATTCTGGGGGGCACGCCGGCGGTAACGGCTCCCATTCCCATGGCCCCGACCAGTGTGATCGTTCAGTAGCCTTCGCCGAGTCGAGCGGATTGCTGAATTCGGCGGGCCCGCGTCGTGCCCCGCCGGTGCGCCGGCCCGACGCTCGAGCGGCTCAGGTGGCGTTTTCGCGCGGTTCGTGCGAACAGTGCGGCGATCGTGTGCTATTGTCGCGCACGCAAAAGCCACCTGGATCGACGGCAATGGTCGCGCTACCATTCCCCGCTCCGCACGGGCTCTTGCATATCCGCAGACCCGTACGCGTTCGCGCATCATCCTTCATGAGACCCCAGCGGCAGACAGATTCGGCTCCAAATGACTCGCGCTGGCAGTGGCTGTTGCTTCTTTTCTGGGTCTTCATCGAGTTCGTAAGGCCGTTCGACAGCTTCCTGAAGGTCCTGGCGCCCTTGAGGATCGCTGGACTGACCTCGCTCGCTCTCCTGTTCGTGTTCCTTCTCAACAAGAAGAGGTACCTCGCGGAGGAGCCGCTGGGGAAGCTCCTGATCGCGTTCTGGCTCCTTGCCTCGGTGTCCGTTTTGTATGCGCTGAACAACCGCGCGGCTTTCAACGTTGCGAACGGTCTCTTCTGGCACTATTTCGCGTTCGTGTTTCCACTGTGCGCGGTGCTGAGCAGCCGCGAGCGCGTCTACAAGTTCTTTTTCTTCTGGGTGTTCGTGCAGACGCTGCTCGCGTGCTTCGTGGCTACCCATCACGGTACCGGCCCGGGCGGGTATCTGTGGGATGAGAACGACGTCGCGCTCGTGTTGGTCATGGCGATTCCCTACACGATCTACCTGGCGCAGTTCCCCGGGATCGGCAAATGGGCAAAGCTCGCGCTGCGCGGCGCCCTCGTCGTCATGCTGGTAGGCATCGGTATCGGCGCATCGAGAGGTGCCGTGGTCGGGCTGGGTGTCCTGACGATGGTATGTATCCTGTTTTCCAGGCGCCCGCTGCGTAACGCGGTGGTTGTCGGGTCGGCTGTGCTCATCGGACTCGTAGCGCTCGTGAAGGTCCTCCCGCCCGCGTACGTGGAAGACATGAGCGGGATCGGCGATCCGAACGACCCGACGGCGGATGAGCGGTTGTGGTTATGGAGCCTCGGCTGGGTGATGTACCAGGACCATCCCGTCTTCGGGGTCGGGGCCGGAAACTATCCCTGGACCAACCATCTGTACGCGACGCGCAGCCCGCTTTACACTCCGCGCAGAAAGATAATGGGCGGACGGCCGGCGCACTCGATCTACTTCACTCTGCTCCCTGAACTCGGCACGACAGGGCTGCTGATCTTTGCCGCCGTTGTCAGGATTCTCTACAACCGCTATTCCACCATCCGCGACTATTGCAAGTCGAAAAAAGAGCTGTCGGATGACGACAAGAAGTTCCAGCTGCTGTTCATCGCGATGTTGACTTCCTGTGCGGGATATCTCGCGGCAGGGGCGTTCATCACGGTCCTCTACTATCCGCCTTTCTGGTACCTGGTCGGCTTTGTTGCGGCGACGTTTCGTGTTGCCTCAAGGGAGCTGCCTGGATTTCCACGGGCAGTGAGCCGCGCGCCCCAGGACAGACAACAAGGGGCCGCTCCCCGGCCGGCATGAGGACGGCGCCGCGTGACGTCGGGAAAACACCGGATCCTGTTTCTGGACACCGGCCACAAGTACCGTATGGGGGACATCTACGGGCAGAAGCTTCGGTTGCTCTCCCACGGCTTCTGCGGTTGCGTGGTCACTTTTGGCGAAGCGGGCACGTTCGAGTTCGGCGATTTTGTCGTCCACTCTTTTAAGCCGCTCAAGTCCAAGCTCGCGATATTCGCCAGGGCGCTCGCCTTTTGCTGGAAGACTGCGCGCGCCGCGCGGCGGGCAGGGCGGGGATTTGACCTCGTAGCGACGTATGATCCGCTGAATACGGGACTACTGGGGACCCTGGTGGCGAGGGTCTGCGGCATCCCGCTGATGGTCGAGCTCAACGGAGATTTCACCTCCTGGAGCAACTACTCGGAGGTCAAGAGCCGGTATTGGCGAGCACTGAAGCGCTGGATTTACCTTCGCGTTGCGACGTACGTCTTACGGCGCTCCAAGGGCATCAAGCTACTATATGCGGGGCAATTAGACTATTTCAGAGCCCGTCTGCGACCCGGTACCACGGTCAGAACGTTTCCGAACTTCCTTGACCTGGGGGCATTTCGCAACCTCGGCGAGACAAAGAAGGTCGTGATCATCGGCTTTCCGTTTCACGTGAAGGGGATCGACGTTGCAATTGCCGCCTTTCGCAGGATCGCCGCGAGCTATCCGGATTGGAGCCTCGAGATTCTGGGGTGGTATGCGGGCGAGGAAAAGGCGGTCCTGGACGCGAGCATCGCCGGACACCCCCAGATCAGCCATCACCCGCCGATCTGGAAGGCCGAAATGCCCGGATACGTGGGCATGTGCGGAGTATTGGTGTGCGCATCCCGAACCGAAGGGTTTCCGCGAGTCGTGAAGGAAGCAATGCATGCCGGCAAACCCTGCATCGTCAGCGATGTCGGCGGACTGCCAGGAGCCATAGAACACGGCAAGAACGGCCTGATGTTCCGCAGTGAGGACGTCGCCGGCCTGGCCGAGGGACTCGCGAGTCTGCTTGCCAGCAAGGCGCTCAGAGCTCAGGTCGGCTCGGCGGCTCGAGAGTTCGCCGAGCGGGAATACACTGCCGAGGCGTATCTGGGCTACTTCGATGCGTTCGTCCGGGAAATCCTGAATCCAGCGGCGCAATGAGCAGCAAGCTCAAGGCGGCGCGCGGCGGCGTCTGGTTTGGCGCTATCAGTTTCTTTACTCAGGGATTGTCCTGGGCGGCCACGTTTTACGTCATCCGGCTCCTGCAGCCCGAAGACTACGGCCTGATGACCATGGCGTCGTTTCTGACAGGTTACCTGCAGCTGTTCACCGACCTCGGCCTGGGTTCGGCGATCGTGCAGCGGGACACCATCAACGATAACGAGGTCAACAGCGTATTCTGGTTTGCGCTCGCGGCCGGAGCAGGGATGGCCATAGTTGCCTTCCTGCTGTCCTACCCCACGGCGTGGATTTTCGGCGAGCCGCGCATCATTCCGGTCACGAAGCTCATTGGATTCCTGTTTGTCGTCACCGCGCTGACCGCCGTTCCGTCCAATCTGCTGACCCGCCAATTCGAGCTCAAGAAAGTAGCCCTTGCCAACCTGATCGGGGTGCTGGTGTCCTCGGTGGTCAGCGTCGTGATGGCGCTCAAGGGATTTGGCGTCTACACGCTGATCTGGGCCAATATCGCCTTGAACGGGACCAGGATGGCAATGCTGTTCCGGGCCGCCGCATGGCGGCCGCGCCTACACTATTCGGCGCGCGAGGTCAGGCCCTACCTGGGCTATGGCCTGTATCTTTCGCTCTCCAGCGCATCGCTGCGCCTGTTCCAGTCACTCGACAAGATGATCGTCGGCAAGGTGTTTGGATCCGCGCAGCTCGGGCTGTACGGCAACGCGATGACGATCGCCAGTATGCCGCTCGACAAGATCTGGCCCATCTATCAGCAGGTGACTTTTCCCCTGTTCGCGAACCTGCAGAATCGGGGCAAGGCATCCCTCGAGTCGTACCTCGAGATCCTGCCTCACCTCCTGCTTGCCATCGGCCCGCTTTGTCTGGGTGCCGCAATGGTCGCCCCGGAGCTGGTCGGGGTCGTGCTCGGGGCGAAGTGGCTGCCGATGGTCCCGCTGTTTCAGGTGTTCTGTGTGACAAAATTGTTCGAGCTACTGACGGCCTATCAGGCTGTACTGCTCAACGCCACGGGCCATCACCAGAAGATCTTCCGATTCTACCTCGGCCTCGTGATCGTCATTCCCGCGGCGGTATTGATCGCCGCCCTGCATTCCTTCAATGCCCTCGTGATTCCCTGGATCACGATCTACCCGTTGTTCTGCATAATCTGGATATGTCGGGGTCTGCGCATCTGCGGTATCTCCGTCAGGACATATGTGAGAGCGGTGGGTGATGGCCTGATCTCGTCATTCGGAATGGTGCTGGCTCTGTTCGTGGTGCGGGAGAGCGGCGTTCTGGAGTCACTGGACAGCGAGCTGATGCGGCTCCTGAGCCTAGTGGCGATCGGGCTTGTTGCATTTTTCTTCGTCCTGGCGGTGTTTCGGCGGAAGTTGCTGGCCCAGGCGGCACGCGTATTGCTGAGCAGGGATGCGTGACACGTGAGCGGATTTGCTGCGATGCGATCACCAGGCACGAATCCCGTCCCGCAGGTTCACACGGAGTACCGCGCCGATATCGACGGACTCAGAGCGATTGCCATCCTCGCGGTTCTCGCGTTCCACGTAGCTCCAAAGCGCGTCACCGGCGGGTTCGTCGGGGTCGATATCTTTTTTGTGATCTCCGGCTTCCTCATCTCGTCGCTGCTGATTGTCGCGCTGAAGAAGGGAGTTTTTTCCTACTCTGATTTTTACGTGCGCCGCATACGGCGGATCTTTCCCGCGCTGATCGTCGTTTTTGTGTTCACTCTCCTTGCAGGGTGGCTGCTGCTGTTGCCGGATGAATATCGTCAGCTGGGCAAGCACGTTGTCGCCGGCTCGCTGTTCACGTCGAATCTCGTTCTCTGGAGCGAGGCCGGCTACTTCGACGCCGCCTCCGCCCTGAAACCGCTGCTTCACCTGTGGTCCCTGGGGATCGAAGAGCAGTTTTATATCGCGTGGCCGTTGATCCTGGCACTGATCTGGAGGCGCTCAAGCGCGAGGTCGGGCTGGATCGCGGCGGGAGCCCTCGCATCGCTCCTGGTCTGCTGGATCCTGGCACAACGTGAGCCGGCGGCCGCGTTCTATCTGCCCGTCGCGCGCTTCTGGCAGCTGCTGGTGGGCGCGCTGCTCGCGGTTGCTGCATCTCAGCGCACGTCTTACCTGAGTGAAGCTGTCCTGCGGAGACCGTGGGTGAGCCACGCTTGCGCCTGGGTCGGTGCGGCCCTGATCGTCGAGGCGATCTTCGCCGTCGACAGTCAATCGTCGCTGCCGTGGCACAGGGCCGTGGTGCCGACGGTGGGCACGGCGTTGCTCATCGCGGCCGGTCCCCAAGCACACGTCAACAAGCGCGTTCTGTCCACGAAGATCGCTGTATTCATCGGGTTGATCAGTTATCCGCTGTACCTGTGGCACTGGCCGCTGCTGTCGTTTCTGGCGATCGTGGATCCTCCGGGTCCCACGGCCGCCTATAAAGTCGCGGCCGTGCTGATTGCGTTGCTGCTAGCGATCGGAACCTATTTCCTAATCGAGAAACCCGTTCGAAGTCCGCCTTACACGAGAGTAGCATGGCTCGTCAGCGGCAGCGCACTGTGTCTTCTGGCTGGAATTGCTGTTGTCGCGGAATCGGGTTTTGCTCGCCAACGCGGACCTTGGGGGGTGCGGAACACGCCAAGTCGATTCGAGCCGGCACAAATGCAGACCGCAGCGTGTGTGCATGAATACGCCCGGCTGTTCAGGCCTGCACTGATCAGCGCTAGGGACTTCTGCATCGAGGCTCGTCCCGGCCGCCCCGACGTGGTGGTCGTGGGTGACTCGCACGCCAACCGCCTGTTCGACGGACTGCGCAACCTTGACACTTCCGAGGCGTACATAAATCTGGGTCGGGGCTCGTGCATCCCGTTTCTGGGCTTCGATGGCGCCTGGGCGGATACTGGAGAGCCGCTCGTTTGTGAAAGCACCATGCGAAGTATTCTCGAGGGTAGTGCAAGAATGGGAGCCAACATGGTCATTCTGCACGGCTTCTTCACTCGTGCCTATGGAGGAGGGCTGCGCCTCGGGGACCGTGGCGGGATCGGAGCGCAGGCTCGCTCCACGCTGGAGCTGCTGTCAAAGTCGCGCGTCAGAACGCTGGTCGTGCTGGATGTGCCGGTCCTCCCGTTTGAGCCGTCCACCTGTGTAGCGCGTCCGGCGATCAGGAGCATTGTCCGGGTTCCCTGCTCCTTTCCGCGCCGGATCTGGGATGCGCAAAGCGAGTCGATCAACAGCGAGCTGCGCGCCGCGGCTGCCGGACTCGAGAATGTTAGCTTCTTCGATCCCGCCTCCGCACTATGTGACGAGCGCGTATGCCACGCGGAGCACAACGGGGAACTGCTGTATTTGGACACCCATCATTTGTCGCCAGCCGGTGCGGCGATGGTCGGAGCCCAATTGCTGACGGCGAGCGGGGTTTCGCATGCGTCTCGCTGAAGTTGTCCGCGGCCGCGACAACAACTTCAACCTGATCCGGTTTCTGGCGGCAACGGCGGTCGTCTATGGGCATGCCTTCGGAGCCTCAGGCAGAGATGCTGCAGAGCCGGTGCTGCGCGTGTTCGGTCTCGGGGCCGGCGACCTCGGTGTCGATGTCTTCTTTTTCATCAGCGGCATTCTCGTAATCAAGAGCTTTCTCGGCAAGAGCATCGCGCAATTTGTCTGGGCCCGATGCATGCGCATCTTCCCGGGGCTATGGGTATCTTCGGTCCTGCTGGTGCTGGCGGCGGGTCTGTTCTTCAGTCCATTGCCGGCTGTGGAGTTCTGGTCGCGTCACGACACGCTGACCTATCTCGCGCGCAATGCAACCATGCTGCCTGGAATCGGCTGCCAGGAGACGCTCCCCTATGCGCTCAATGCAAAAGATGCGGCCTTCAACACCTCGCTGTGGACACTGCCCCATGAGCTGCAGATGTACATGCTGCTCGCGGCCCTCGGGCTCCTCGGAGGGCTGCGGTTTCCCCTGATCGTCGGCTCGGTCGCGCTGATCGGCGCGGCCGCCGTCGTCGCCAACAAGCTATTCGGCATCGAAGCGCTCGCCCTGGACCGGGCGCGGTTCCTCTACTTCTTCTTTTCAGGAGCTTCAGCCTATCTCTTGCGCGATCGGCTGGTCTTGAGCTGGCGCTGGTTCGTCGCCGGCATCGTCGTGATGCTGGCAGTCATTGCTGCAAGCAGTAATCACGTCCTGAGACAGGCCGCGCTCGCCGGGGTCCTCCCGTATCTTGTGCTCTGGCTTGCATATGTTCCGAAGAGATTCGTCCGCGGCTTCAATCGAGCCGGTGACTATTCATATGGAATCTACATCTACGCACTTCCGATACAGCTGGCGCTGTTCGCAACGACGGTAGGTTCGCAGCCGATCGCAAACTTCACCCTGACCATGCTCATTGTTCTTCTGATTGCCGCCGCATCGTGGCACTGGCTCGAGAGCCGGGCGTTGCGGATTCCTGTGCCGGCTGTCGCCGCCCCCCGGACACCGAAGATCGCTCCCGCGACGTCACAGAGTGATCGGAATCTGAAGTAACTGCCTTACGAAACGCAGGGTACGACTGGTTTCTGAGGCCAGGGGTCTTCAATGTGTTTCTGCATGAACGCGGCCTGAGCGCGGCGCTCGAGCTGCTGGTTTATGTGACGGCTTGCGCACCCGAAGGTGCCATGCCACGCTATCATTTGAACCTGACGGAACAAGAGCATGGGACGTGAGATCACGGATCCTTGCTCAAAAGAACGAACTGCTTGGGAAATCGGTGGGTTGACATGGGCGCTCGAGTGGACGAAAGCCCTGTTGTTTCTACAATGACGGGCGGTATCGCCAAGACGATAAAAACCATCATGGGCCGCGTGGCTGGAATGACCGGCGTCTACGCGTGGGACTTTCGTTCCAAAATGACGATCGTCGCGTTCCACCGCGTGAACGATGAGCAGGCGGCGGACGGCATGACCTGCAGCTCTGCCAAGTTCGAAGCCTTCTGTCGCTTCTTCCAGCGGCATTTTCGGGTCATTTCCTTGTCCGAGCAGGTCGCCGGATGCCGCGCCCGCCAGGACATGGGGGGAACACTGTCCATCACCTTTGATGACGGCTATCTGGACAACTTCGAAGTCGCAGCGCCGATTCTGCGCAAGCTGCATCTGCCGGCGGCCTTTTTCGTCACCACCGGATTCATCGGGTCACACGCCCTGGCACCCTGGGACAGTGATTTGCTGCTGCAGCCCAGCTGGATGAGCTGGGATCACTTGCGCACGCTCGCCTCGCAAGGGTTCGAGGTCGGCTGCCACACCGATACCCACATCGACATGGGATCGGCCGATCCGGAGACCGTGCGTAAGGAACTGGAAATCTCCAAACGCAAGCTCCTCGATGAGCTGGGCACGCCCGCGCAGCTGTTTGCGTATCCTTTTGGCGGACGCGAGCACATCTCGGCACGTTCGCGTGAGCTCGTTCGCGAGGCGGGGTTCGTCTGCTGCATCTCGTGCTTCGGGGGTGTGAACCGGCAGGCTGCCAACCCCTACGACCTCAATCGCATTGGCATTGCCGACTGGTTCGTTACACCCGATCAGTTCGGGCTGGAGCTCGTACTGGACAAGGCCTGAGGGTGCTGCAACCTTGTCAGGGTGCCGCGCCCGCCGGCCACGCCGGCAGCGTCTTGGCGGCGGGGAGAAAGCGGGATTTGAGCTTGAGGAAGTGCTTCTCGAGCGTGTGATAACTCAGTATCGCCAGCACGTAGCTCACTGGAATCATGCCGATTCCATAGACGAGCGCCAATCCGGGAGGGATTCCGAGCGGCATCATCGATCTGAGCAGCGGCACTCCGATCAACTCATGGATCGGAAAGTGCAGGACGTACATTGCATAGCTGTACCGGCCGAAGGATCGAAGCGGCGCGGACTGCAGAACTGCGACGAGCAGCGCGGGGCGTGACGATCGCGCCAGGGCAACTCCCGTGACCAGCACTGCGGAGCTGAAAGCGAGGATGGTGTAGCCCAGCGTCTCGCAGGCAAGCGTGCCGGTCGCGTATCCGCGGGTGGCCACCGCGCCGGCAAGAAACAACGCCACGGCGATGCAGCCCGCCGGTATCAATCGAGCTCTCGCCTTCGATGGCCAGCCGGGAATGCGCAGCAGGGCTGCGCCGGCCGCGCCCAACGCGAGCGCGTCCATTCGGCACACGGTGAATGAGTAGATGGCCTCTGCAGAGACTCCGGAGGCGGCCATTGCGCAGCGGACGAGGAGAGCGGCGAGGGAGATCCACAGACACGCACGAAAGAGCCGCCGGGCGTCCAGGCGATACACCGCGAACGGCCACAGTAGGTAAAACTGCTCTTCCACAGCCAGCGACCAGAAATGCCCGAAGCCTTCGAGATCCAGACCGAGTGGCTTGGTCCAGTTCGACAGAAACGTCCACAGCCAGATCTGATTGCGAAGCCTCGAGTGCAGCTCGCCGGGGGGCGCGATGAAGGCAGTCAGCAGCAACAGGCCGAGCAGTAGCATGTAATAGAGCGGCAGAATGCGCAGCGCGCGCCTGGCGTAGAACGCTCGGAAATAATTCTTCGACTGGCGCGTGTCCAACAGGCCACCCGTGATAAGGAAGCCGGACAATGCAAAAAAAAGCTGCACGCCGACCCAGCCCGGATGAGCCAGCATCGCGAAGAGATGTATGGGCCCGGCAGGTGGCGCGGACAACACCTCCAGCGCGTTGTACGGCACTACCCAGAGGATCGCGAGGCCGCGTACACCGTCCAGCGCGGGCACGTGCTTACCGGGTTGCGCTTGTTGAGACCCGCTCGTCATGAGTTACGAAGCGCTCTTGGTGGCAATTAGCGGCTGTACCTACTCGGGCTGATGACCGGTTCAGGTGCCTTGAGCGACGAGTCGAGCCGTCTCGTTGCCGCCCATATCGTCCCCGGGCTCGGCGCCTGTGGCCGCGTGGGGCCTCGAGAATGAAATGCCACACCATGCGCCCGTGATTGTAGAGACATTCGACCGATGTCACGGCGCCGTCGGCCGACGAATCGGGCAGCAAATGCCTTTCTGCGCAGCGGGTCGCTCGCGGGCAGGCTCTGCATCGTGCCTTGAATCGATCCGCACATCGGCAGGATCAAAGCGTGTTTGCGCTCGAAGTCTCGGACTCGAAGGCATTCTGTCAGTTTCAACTCGGTCCCGGCAAGCACCGCGTGCCGTTGCTGTGACGAGCGGGCTCCGAGAAAACCGTCCGCGATGTCGGCAATCTCGACGTTCATGGGCAGCCGCTCCAGGGAGCCAGCCATTGCCGGAACGCATCGACTGTCGCCAATGAGCAAGGCCCACTGAGGTGTCAGCGCGCGCGTGGCCTCGGACCGGTCGGTCCCGATCAGCGATTCGATGCTGCGGCGAATGTCGCTTGCGAGCCTTCGTCCATCGCGCGCGATCTGCCCTATCCTGCGATGCCAGCGTGTCGGAATCCATTCGAAGCTCGCGTTGTATTCGTAACTCGAAGCGAAGGGGCTCTTGAAGCGCTCATCCCCGCGCGAGAAGTCGAAGGCCGCGTGTCCTACGAACCGCGTGTGCGGATGTTGCATCTGCAACCGCTCGATCGCATCCGCGCATCCTGGGGCAGGCTTGTGGGCGTCCCTCGCTTCGTTGAAGTCGATGAAACAAAGCTTCAGCATGGCGACTTCTACGTCGGCCGGCGGAGTCCGCGCTCAAAGTGCGTACATAGTCGCTGATCTTGCCCTCAGGAGCACCGTTCTCGCCGACCTTGAAATGGAAAAACCCGCTTTGCCCGGGTGGCGGCTGCCGGGTCTCGACGATGCGGACCGCCGCATAATTCCCGAAACCAAGGCTTTGCACTCCCCCGAGGATGTTCTGGCCGACCGACTGGTGTGCGAAGACGACCCGCATCCCCACGACTGCTTCGATCTGAGCTTTTGAAATTGTCGGCTCCCGCCGGTTGAGCGAAATGGCGTTCTGGCCGCTGCAGGCGGCCAGAACCGGCACGAGGGCGCGGACGCCTGGGACTGCTCGGATCGATGTCGAGGTCATTTTAGGCATTTCTCGAGCGGGTACACACCGGTGGGCGCCCGGTTGCGACCCATTCGGATTGCCAATCTGTGACAGAAAACACGATCCGCTCAACGCGCCTTACGGTGCCGCCTGACCCCAATGAGGCAAGCACGCGGCGTTTGGGTCGTAGATCGCGCGGCGTTACAGTTTGTTGTCCTTGACTGGTCGGATAATCGGTTACATTCTGCTACGAAAGTCGTGGCTTCGGCCGTGGCAGGATTCACGCGAAGGCGTCCAAGAGCGTCTGATGTTCGAAACCTTAATAACCCAGGACGAGGTGAACTCGAGGGTGTATCACTCCCACGGGATCTCGGGGGCTTACCGGGGAAAGCTGCTCGAGCCTGCGGAGGCGATGGCGCTGCTCACGTACTGCACCGGGTTCACAGGGCGCAACGTCCTGGATGTCGGCGTGGGCACCGGCCGCACCGCCAGCTACTTGAGCCCGTTGGCGCGCCGATACGTGTGCATAGACTACTCTGCGGAGATGGTCGAATACATTCGCGCGACGCTGCCCGGAACCGAGGTCCATCTGGCCGACATGCGGGACCTGACAGCCTGGGACGCCGCGGCCTTCGATTTCATCCTCGCGACCAACAATGTGCTCGACGCCGTCTCTCACGACGGCCGGCTCAAGACCCTCGGTGAGGCGCATCGCGTCCTGTCGACGGATGGGTTGCTGCTGTTCTCCTCCCACAATCGTCGGTACCGAATGGCACAGAGCGGCCCGAGCCTGGAGTATTCGCGCAACCCCGCGAGTCAGGCGATCCATCTCGTCAAATACGCGCAGCGACTGGTGAATTATCTGCGCATCCGAGGTCAGCGTCGCTTTGAAGAGGAATACGCGATCCTGAACGATATCGGGCACGACTATCGGCTGCTTCATTACTACATCGATAGGGACGTGCAGCTACGTCAGCTTGCCGCCGCGGGTTTCCGGCTGCTGGACGTCTTTGACAGCGAGGGACGGCGCCTTCGCAGCGGGGATGACGACACCTCGAGCCCGAGTCTCATGTATGTCGCCGCCCGGGCATAGTGGGCGGGACCGGCGCATCCGAGCCTGGGGCCCGAACCGCCGCATCCGAGCCGGAAGCCGGGAGCGGCGGGTGAGCGTATTCACCATCCAGCGCGCCCGCCAGCACGGACACGAGCTGCTCTCGAGCCTGCAAGGCGGTGAAAGTGTGGTCCGCCCAATCGATGATCCTGATGTCGAGCTGTCGTCGTCGGCGCAGCGTTCCGACACGGGAACCGCCTTGTAGGTGCAGCAGCTCAATGCCGGGGTCGTGCGCGGCAAAGACAAACAGCATGCCAATTCGACGCACCGCCGCGGCCGCGAGCTCGCGCCCCAGGTCATCCGACAAGGGATAATGCAAGTGGCGCGCGAGGTCGCGGCAGTAGTGTTTGACTAGGAAGCCCATGCGCCGGAGCATGACGTGTGCGACATCGCGGACGTCCACACGCCCGCGCAGCAACTTGAGCCACGACTGCGCCCGCAGGCCGGTCCTCTGGTAGCGCTTGGCCTCCGCGATTACCCGTTGATCCGGCATCGGCGCATCGAGTGACATTCCTTTTTTCCAGAAGAAGGTCAGCGGATTGATCATGACAACCGCATCGAGACTCGCACCGTTGACGGCCGCTTTGAAGGCATGGTAGGCGCCGGAACAAAGGCCGAGCGCGTGACATTCGGTCACGCCGGCGCGCTCGCGCAGGTACCGGACCGCCTGAGCGATGTCTGCGCCCGCGCAAGGAGTGTAGACCACGTTTTCCAACTCGCCGGGGCGCGGCAGGCTGTCGCCAATGCCTGAGATATCCAGACGCAAGACAATGTGCCCGAGCGACGCCCAACGCCGAGCCAATGCGACGTAGAGGCGGTTGGGACCTATGTGATGGGTCGAACCCGCGTTCAGCATCAGAATGCCTCTCTGGGCGGGCCGGGTCGGTCGAGCGGCTGACGTCGATTGTGGGGCGCTCAGAATGCCGAACAGGGTGCGCTCCGGGTCCAGAAATTCCGCAGTCTCCGTAATCGGCACACCGGCGCCAGCCACCGAAGGCAGGTGGATCGAGCGGCGGGCAACGAAGCTCGCATGGCCGCTCGGCCGTCCAGGATCAGCCTTCGCGCCGGACACCGGTCCGGCTCGCTCGGCGAGCCAGGCAGTTGTCTTGCGCAGCATCTGTTCGGGGACGATGCTCGCATGGGGGTCGAGCATCATCTCTACATAGCCGGGCACAGGGAGTCGCTCGACTTTTGCGCCCGTGGCTTCGAGACGTGCGGCCCACTGTTCGCTCCCCGGCAGGTCGTCGCGATCGAGAATCAGAATCTGCGCGGCGGGTGCCCGCGCAAGCTCCGACAGGTCGACTTCAGCGAGCGCGGCACGAGTCGCGGCAGTCAGGACAAAGCCGGTCACTTCCAACAGGTCTACGGCGGAGGGCGGCGCCGGGGGTGGGGCCAGGCCCGTTGCCATCTGCAGAGCACGCAGCTCACGCAGGTAGCCTTTTGCTCTGACCACGGGCGCAATCGCGATCAGCGCTTCCACGTCGGCGCGGCGGCTCGCAGCAATCGCAGCGAGCGTCGCCCCGAGCCGAATACCGAGAAGGCAGAAGCGCTCGCAACGCGTCTCACGCCGAAGCGTTTCAGCGGCCTCGTGTATGCTCGCTATCCAAGCGCTTAAGCGGTCCGCGTCCAGATCGCACCCGGCGGAATCGCCCGTGCCGTCATAGTCGAAACGCAGGGCCGGGACTCCGGCGGCCGCCGCGGCTGCTGCGAAGTGACTGAGACTGCGATGCGCGCAGATCGCTTCATAGCCGAAAGGATTGCACAGGATCAGACCGAGAGACGCAGGGGCGCGGTGAATCGGCTGGTGTACCCAGCCGAAGAGGGGCCGCTCATCGGGCCCGAAGAAAAGAGGCTCGGCTACGAGGGCGCCACGGTGGACGTGCTCTCCAGGCTCTAGCAGCTCGAACGACCGCTCAGTCATTTTTCTGCTCCGGTCGTCTGTGTGACGGCAATCGCATGCCAGGAGCCGCACGTGGATAACCGGGACCTGGCTGGCATTCTATTGACATAGACGATGCGGTGTTCATCTGAACCAACGTCGGAAGGCCAACGAGGCGTCTTGATTTGGCGTTCCGATGCTCTCCGATCTGCGGCGCGGTCCGGCGGATGGCCTGGAACTCATGTGTAGCGCATCAGGAAGCTGGCATGGCGACAAGCGTCTGACCGATCCCGCGGCCTCTTACGCCGCATGACGCGTGCCTTGACCCATCGCGGCCGCGACCGAGAAGGCTACCACGAGGAGCCAAGCATCGGCTTGGGGCACCGCCACCTGTCGAACATCGACCTCGCCGGCGATGGGCAGCCGCTTGGCAATGAAGACGGCGCCGTCTGGGTGGCGTTTAACGGCGAGATCTTGAACTACGTCGAACTGCGCGGGGATCTCTCTATGAAGAGAAGGCGGAGGCTGGCGCGCCTTTGACGGAGAACCACAACGCGTACAGCGTAGTTTCCGCGGTTTCCTTCGGCCTGGCGGCAAGAAAGCCCGCCTCGGTGGCGAGCCGCTCGCTCAAGGTCCGATATGTCGCCGTCCGATAGGTCGCCGTCCGATAGGTCGTCACGTCGTCGGTTCCAGTTTATTCCGGGCGCGGCAGTATAGGTGCCAGTGTTTGGGTCGGGGACAGTTGCGAGTGGCTCTCGGCGGCCCCGCGTGCGAGCCGGCCAGAGCGGGCCCTCGGTGTGCTGTGCTTCCTCACCAATCACCCGGGTCGTATGAGCGGACAACTCCGGGCGTCAGAGACAAGAGTCCACCGCCGTCATTCCGCGCTCCCAGGCCCCGGCCATCTCATCGAACAGTGCGGAGCTGTCCAACGGACGGCGACTATTCGTGGCGCGTGCGCCTTTCAGAATGAAAGTCTTATTAGCCGCCGACAGTTGCTCGAATGCCAGCGTGGCAGGCTCCAGTCCCGCGACACCCTCGCTGACCAGCCACCTGAGGTTGGCTGCCGCGAGCTCGAACGCAGCGCCGAGCTGGCGGATCGTGCCGAACGCCCAGGCATGGTAGTAGGGCAGCCCCCTATCCTGAATACCGGGTAGGTCGTGCTCGAAGCGCGCCTGGAAGCGGCGCACGGGGTTGCTCGTCGGGCGGCGCTTGAGATGTCGCCGCCAGAGGTTGCGCGATAGGGCGACCAGCTCGGATGCGGGTCGTCGCACCACCGTATCGATGCGCACGAGTTCGGCGAACAGCGGCATGAAAGTCGGATCGGGTGGGGTGTCGAGCCTGAACGTGCGCGCGAAGTCCTCGCCCTCCAGCGAGTAGTAGCCTGCGTTGTGGAAATAACCGAGGCGCCGCTTCTCGAGATCGAGATCATTCAGCACGATCGTGCTCTTGGTGTGCTGGCGCCGGTAATCGGTCCCCGACGTGTCGGGGAGCCAGAAGGCATCAGCTTCGGTGCTGATCATCTTGCCGGCGGCGAGATGCTCGAGCGCGTGCTCGAGCAACGGGCGCCAGACGTTCATCTCCTGCACGTCGAGACCGTAGAGGTCGCGCAACTCATCATGCGGGGGTTTGAAGAACGTCCATTGGTCGCCTTCGAAGTCGATCGCCGCCGTGAATGGCAGGATCGCGCGCGGCTCGAGGCCGAGGGCGTGAATGACCTCGATCCAGATGTCGACGTAACAGTTCTTCTCCACCCACACGCAGCTTTCCGTGTGCAGCAGGTGACGCCCGTAGGTCGTGGAGTCGAGCCCCGGCAGAACGCTGACTGAGCTCACGGCATCGCTCTCGTCAGGGCCATAGCTTGCGGCGCACATCCAGTGGCCACAACTCGGGCTCGAAGCCGTGCGTCTTAAACAGCGCCATGACGATTCGCTCCAGGCCGAATCCGAGACAAGCGGTATTCGCGACGTTGCCATCCTGCGTGCGGATGCCGAAGGTGGAGCCGAAGTGCTCCTGGTGGAAATTGAATGAGCACACGGCGGTCGGGTCCTCGGCCGAGATGACCGGCACCAGCACCTCGAACTTGAGCTTCTGCTCTTTCTGATTGACCGCGAGCATCTTGCCGCCCCGGCCGAAAAACGGGTCCGACGCGACATCCGATCGGGCCGGCAGCCCGAGCGAGGTCAACAGATTGAGGCCGCGCTTGAGCCACATGTCGCGCCATTCGACGACTTCATCCGGCGTGCCGACGCGTACGAATTCGCGCACGCGGAAGGATTGCATGCGGGTCGGCTCGGGCGAAGGCTCATGCCGATATACCCAGTTCAACATTGTCACAAGGCGGCCGCCTTTGGGCACCACGCCGGTGAAGCTTGGATAGACGGGGTAGCACGCGGCGGGATTGAGCACCACATCGGTGATGCCGAGCAGGTCGCCCCAGGGCTGGCCCCCGTGCACACGCTCGGAAAGCGCCTGGGCCTGCAGCTCCTTGCCGAAGAAACTGTACACGGCCCCGCACAGGTGCGGAAACGAATCCAGATAGTTGACACGCTCCAGCACCTGACGGCTTATGATCGGCGGGAACGTGTAGATCTCCGCGCCGTCGTCCTTCGACAGCCCGGATACCAGGCCGTTGAAGCGCTCGAGGACGTCCTCGAACACGGCGCCCCGGCCGAAGGCCCCTTGTACCCCGACCGGGATGATCAACCGATGCTTGATGAGCCCCTCGTAGAACTTCTGCGGGTCGTAGTCGGCACTCATGTCTCAAGCTCCCCGTCGATGTCCTCTATGTGTCTAGTTGTCCTTGAACACGAGCAGCATGGAGGCGCTCTTCGAGGCGATGCGGTCGTTGGAGATCATCAGCGCCGCGGACAATGCGTCCCGGTAATGACGGCCCAGGCTGAACTTCGTATCGTTCTTGTAGCCGAGAATGCCGGTGATCTGCAGCGCCTTGTGCACGATCTGCGGTGCGCTTTCCGATGCGTTGATCTTCAGATTGTTCATCTTGAGCGCCCAACCGATGGACAGCAGTTCCTGCATGCCCCCAGGCCGCGCGTTGAGCTCGTCGAATTCGGTCGCGAGCGCCAGCCAGTTATGGCGCATCGCTTGCAGCTGTGGCGACACTTCCGCGAGTCGTGTCGCCGTCGGCGGCACCGTGCCGGGATTCTTGCGCGCGCTGGCGCGTACGAACTCGGCCGCGCGGGCGACCGCATCCGCGGCGATACCCCACCACAGCGAGGACCAGAGGATGTGCGAGTAGGGCACCATAGTCTGCGCCGAGGAGTCGGCGAACGACCCCGGAATGATCTGCTGTTCAGGTCCGGCGGCTTCGAGCTTGAAGCCGGGACTGCAGGTGCCGCGCATGCCCAGCGTGTCCCAGGAGGTCGTCTGGGTGAGTTTGTAGTCGCCCTTGCGAACCAGCACCAACACCTGGTCGCTGCCCGGAGCGTCGGGCGCGCGCCGGCAGGTCGCCAGAATCCCATCGGCGTGCTCGCAGTAGGACCCGGTGGTAGCGTCTTTGTCCAGCTTGAAGCGCCCGTCCTTGCGTTCCACCGCGCAGATGCTGGTGCGGGTCTCACCGAACGTGCCGTTCTCTGAAGTCATCGAGGCCAGCACGTACTGATCGCGTACCAGATCCTGGAGGTAACGCCGGAAAAACGCTGACTGCAGCCCGTGTCGGACCATGCAGGCGACTTGGATGTAGTGCATGGCCAATACCATCGCGCTCGAGCCGCAGGCTTGCGCCAAAGTTGAGCACAGCGTGGCGAGCTCGCGCATGCCGTAGCCGGCGCCTCCCAGCTCCTTCGGCACGGGGGCCGAAAGCAGCTTGGCCTTCTGCAGCGCCTGGACCGTCTCGCGTGGAAATCGGCTGTTGGCGTCGACATCGGCGGCGCTCGGCGCCGCAACGTCTCCCGCAATCGCCTTGAGGGTGGCCAGATGTGCGGCGAATTCCGGAAAGTCGCTGGTCATGGTCGAGGTTCCGCTTGCTTGCGAGGATTGTGACGCTGGTCTCATTTGTGCACAGGTGTCGGGAGCCGCGTCTCTTTTCCGCGGCATCTTAGCAGGGCGCTGAGAAACTTTCGCAAAGCGCGCCACACAACGAGCGGGATCTCGTGCCCGCCGTCGAACGGCACCCAGCTGACCTCGGCGCCGCCGGCCAACACGAAGTCGCGTAACGCCTCACCCGCAGTGAACGCCAGATCCTGATCCGCCCGCCCGTGGCTCACGAAGGCTGGCAACCCACGGAGACGTTCGCGCTTCAGCTCCCAGTCTGCACGCGCAATACGCGAGGCGGACATCAACGCCAGGCCGTCAACTCGCGTCGACCCACGCAGCACGAAATCGAGGGACAGCATGCCACCCTGGGAGAACCCTCCAATGACCGTGCAGCCCGGTTTGAAGGTGGAAGTTGCGGCCTCGAGAAATTGCTCCAGTCTGTCCCGTGCGGCACCGAGCCCGGGCGGGTATTGCTCGGACAGGTCGCGAGGCCCGGACAATACGGCCGTCTCTCTCGCCCCAACATCGATGTCCCACCACGCGCACCCGCCGGCGGGACCGGCTTGCGGGCCCTGCGGCAGAAGAAACAGCGCGGGCACCCCCATCGAATGGGCGAATGGCGTCAGGTCAGCAGGTTTCATCGCATAGCCGTGCAGCAGTACGACCGCCATCGACGCGTCCGGTGCTCCCACCGCGGTGGTACACAGTCCGGCGATCTCGAGTGTGCGTTCGCTCTTTGCCAAACCGCCTCCGCGAGTCGTACACGTGCGGGAACAATATAGCGCTTGAGCCGCAGCAAACCCTGTTCATACACGTGGTATGAGAGCCACACCCACATATAGGTCTCGGGGCGGGGGCGTACAGGACCGCGGTCGTGGTGCTGTGTGCAGTCGCCGCGGGGCCGAGCAGCCGGGTACCTAGCAGCTTCGCGACCGGAGAATGAAAAAAATTAAAAAGAATCCTCACCCGGGTGCATTCGAGTTTTATCCGCGCGTAGCGCAGTTATCCGGAGCCTTCGATCTTCACCGCCGTGAGCGCGTTGAGCGCGTGCACCCTGCCGCGCAAGGCGCGCTCAGGCTCGAGCGGAATCCGCTGTAGCCGCACGGTCGTCTCGGTGCCGGGCGCAAGATGAAAGTAAGCATCCTCGGCGACAAAACCTTCGGCCTCGATCCACACCGACTGAGCGAAGCGGCGTGTGGAGATCTTCACATCAAAGTCGGAATCGGCGCGTGCACTCACCACGGCGGTGAGGCCGACGTCCGGCTCTCTCGTGGCGCTCAGTCCG
>Ga0179592_10000309_pt1 | contig 19526 bp, 19 predicted proteins | sample CZODoug2_1_08_16_FD_148623 | JGI IMG/M metagenome (GOLD analysis project Ga0179592, IMG submission 148623) | Vadose zone soil fungal communities from Angelo Coast Range Reserve, California, USA - CZODoug2_1_08_16fungal (Illumina Assembly) | ecosystem: Environmental > Terrestrial > Soil > Vadose...
TTCATCGGCGCCCGGGCCTTCGCCCACGAAAATCAATTCGGCCTTGGGATTTCCGTCGCCGAAAACAATTTTGTGCCGCGTGCTGTGCAGCTTACAACGCGTGCATTCGCCCAAATCCTCGCGAGTCTTGAGCAGCGAGTCGCCGGTAATCTTCTCCACGGACTCGAAGAGCGACGGGCCAGCGATTACAGGAAGCGATGCGATCTTGGGACTCACCGGCGTCATGCGCGGAGCAGTCTTTTGCAATGCGGGTTTTCCGGTGGGCTTGGGCAAGGTCTCTTCCTTTTGAGGGTCTGGAGTTGAAAAATGGGCAATCGCAGGCTGTTCCAATCCCCGCTCGCAATCCGGCGCAGTAGCGGCTCCCCGGTCACGATAGAACAGCCGGATTCCAAGGTCTTCGTAGAAACCCAGTCGGTCGGATAGTTTTTTCTGCAGAGTTTCGGAAACGCGCTCGGCCATGGCGGGATCAATCGCCGGAGTGTTTCAGTGCGACTGTTGCGTGCAAAACGCCTCGCAAGCGCACGACTTCATCCAAAATCCGCTGCGCCACTTCGCTCTTGCTCATTTTCGGGAGCGCGAGGTCTCGGCCATCGCGGGAAAAGAGGGTCACAATATTCGTATCGCGATCGAACCCTGCGCCTTCGGCGGTGACGTCGTTGGCCACAATCAGATCGGCGTTCTTCGCAGAAAGTTTTTTTCGCGCGTTCTCCGCAACGTGGTCTGTTTCCGCCGCAAAACCCACTACAATTTTCTGGCCCTTGTTTCTTGTTACTTCCATCAAAATGTCCGTCGTCGGCTCAAGAGCGATTGTCAGGGCTGCATCGCTCTTCTTGATTTTTTCCGCGCGCTGTTCAACCGGGCGGTAATCCGCCACTGCGGCCGCAAGAATGGCGATGGAGCAATTCGCAATTCGTTCCACAACGGCCTGGTGCATTTCGTTCGCGGTGCGCACGTCAATGCGCTCCACGCCGGCAGGAGACTCCAAGCTCACGCGCCCGCTAACTAAAATGACTTTTGCTCCGCGCAGTGCCGCTGCTTCCGCCACGGCGTAACCCATTTTCCCAGACGAGCGATTGGTGATGTAGCGAACTGGATCGAGGTCTTCGCAAGTCGGCCCCGCGGTTACCAAGACTGTCTCGCCGTCCAAATCCCGCTGCGTTTTCAGCACTTCGCGCACGGCAGCGACAATGGCTTCCTGTCCCGCCAGCCGCCCCGCGCCGGTCATGCCGCAAGCGAGGTAGCCCTCGCCGGGGTCCACAACTCTTACGCCTCGCGCGCGCAGCCTTTCCACGTTTTCCTGTGTGGCGGCGTGATTCCACATGTTCACGTTCATAGCCGGCGCTACCACCACCGGCGCCGTGGATGCCAAATACAACGTCGTCAGAAAATCGTCCGCAATCCCGCGCGCAAATTTCGCAATGATGTCCGCCGTGGCGGGCGCCACCAGGAGCAGATCGGTTCTTTGCGCTACCGCGATGTGCTCGATCGCGCTTTCAAGGTTTGCTTCGCTACCCGAGGAATCGCCGAACAGATCCGTGATGACCTTCTGCCCGCTCAGCGCCGCAAACGTCAGCGGCGTGACGAATTCCCTTGCCCCGCGCGTCATCACCACCTGCACGCTGAACCCATCCTGCTGCAAACGGCGCACGAGCTCCGCGGCTTTGTAAGCCGCCACTCCGCCGGTCACACCAAGCGTGATTCGCATCGCTGCCTTTCGCGGCCCGCTACTTCCGCCGCTTATTCCCTTCCTTGTCCACGTCGATCGATGACGGCTCCGTGAAGTCGTACTCGATCAGGCTATGCTCCAGTTCTTCGCACGCGATCCGCGTGGCCTTCTGTGTCCTGGGGTTTTCAATCAGCGGCGGCGCGCCTGCCATGAGCTGCCTCGCACGCCTCGCCGCCAGCACCACATACGCAAACTGGCTCTCCGGAGCTTTTGTCAGCATGGTCATTTCAGTCATACCCTCCCAAACGATGCCAGAAGCTGTTCCACTCTCGCCCTCCGTCGCGCGCTCGTGCAACGCAGGGCGGTTACGATCGCCTGCGCTTCGCGTCCCGCGCGTTCCACATCCTCATTCACCACGCAAAAATCGTAGTACTTGCCGAACTGCGCAATTTCGTCGCGCGACTTGGCCAGCCGCCGTGCAATCTCCTCGTTCGAATCCTGGCCCCGGCTGCGCAGCCTGCGTTCCAACTCCTCGCGCGACGGCGGCAAAATAAAAATCGCCACCGACTCGGGAATCTTTTCTTTCACCTGCGCCGCGCCCTGAACGTCGATCTCCAGCACCAGATCGAGTCCCTTCCTCCGCGATTCCTCCAGCCACTTTTTCGGCGTGCCGTAAGAATGCTTTCCAAAAACCCGCGCGTACTCCAGAAATTCGCCGCGCGCAACCATGGCGTCGAATTCCGCTTCCGTTACGAAATCATAGCATTTCCCGCTGGCCTCGGTCGCCCGGCGCGCCCGTGTAGTACATGAGATCGAAGGCATCATGCCGGGAAGCTCCAAAATACGTTGCACCAAAGTCGATTTCCCCGATCCCGAAGGCCCCGACACAATCAACAGCAGCGGCGCGATCTCAGTCTGCGAGCTCATTCGATGTTCTGCACCTGCTCCCGCAGTTTTTCGATCTCCGCCTTGATTTCCAGCGCCACTCCGGTAATCGCCAACGCTTCGCTTTCCACGCCCGGCGTCTTCGACAGCATGGTGTTGGCTTCGCGATGCATTTCCTGCAGGAGAAAATCCAGCTTCTTCCCCAGCTCCCCGGCTCCGTCCAGTAGCTTGGTGAACTGTTGCAGGTGGCTCCGCAAGCGGTCTAATTCTTCACTGATATCGCTGCGTTCCGCAAGCAGCGCCGCCTCCTGAGCAAGCCGCGCCGGATCGATGCCCACACCGCCGAGCAATTCCTTGAGCTTGCTATCCAAGCGCCGCGTGAACGCCGGACGCAGTGTGGCAGCAAGCCCGCGCACCTGCTCGACATGACCGCCGATGCGCGCCAGTCGATCGCGCAACTCCTCCACCAGATGACGCCCTTCCGCACGCCGCATATCATCCAGCTTTGCCAGCGCATCGCGCAAGCCGATGTCCAGCACTCGCCCAAGCCGTTCTTGCTCTCCTTCCGTTTCCGGCATTGCCGTGGTGACGCCGGTGATCACCCCGGGCAGCCTTAGAAGCGCAACCACGTCCATGTCCGTCGCCGCTCGTGTCTCTTGCCTCAACGCTTCGGCGGCTTTCAGATACGCTTGCACGAGCTCGCGATTTACTTGCACCGGCGCTGCTTTCCCCGGTTCGACGTTTACGCTTACTTCCACGTGGCCGCGGTGAATTTTTTCGCGCACGATCTGCCGCAGTCGCAAATCGTACAAATCGAATCCTTCGGGCATGCGTAGCTTGAGGTCCAGAAACCTGTGGTTGACGCTTTTCACGCTGACGCGCACCGCCCAGCCATCCTGCTCGGCACGCGCTTGCGCGTATCCGGTCATCGAGAAACATTCGATTTTCTTTGTTGGTATTGTCGTTGTTTGGCTCATATAGAATTCGATGCATCGTTCAACTTTGCCGGTGCAGCCTGCGCCGGCGCCAGCACGTCGTCGTCCGCAAACTGCAAATCGTGAAGCCGGGCATAGGTTCCGCCGCCAGCGATCAGCTCCATGTGCGTTCCGCTTTCGCGGATTTGGCCGTCCTCCAGAACGAGAATTTTGTCCGCGCGCCGAATCGTGGCCAGGCGATGCGCGATCACGAAAGTAGTTCGCCCAACCATCAAGTTGGCCAGCGCCTTCTGCACAAACATTTCGGACTCCGCATCCAGCTCCGAAGTGGCTTCGTCGAGAATCAGAATCGGCGAATCCTTCAAGATGGCGCGCGCGATGGCGATGCGCTGCCGCTGTCCTCCGCTCAAGCGTGTTCCGCGTTCACCGATTACCGTATCGTACCCACCTGGCAACTCCATGATGAAATCGTGCGCCAGCGCTGCTTGCGCGGCAGCAATGACTTTATCCTTGGGAATATTCGTCAATCCGTAGCAAATGTTGTTCCACACCGTATCGTGAAACAGGATGTTCTCCTGCGTCACCATGGCGATCTGCTCGCGCAGCGACTTGATGGTGACGCCGCGAATATTCACGCCGTCGATGCGAATTGCACCGGAGGTCGCTTCATGGAAGCGCGGCAAAAGATTCACGAGCGTGGTTTTGCCGGCCCCGCTCGACCCTACTAGAGCTATGACCTCGCCGCGGCACGCGCGAAATTGAATGTCCTGGAGGACGCTCCCCGAGTCGCCGTCATAAGCGAAACCCACGTTGTCGAAGACGATCTCCCCCGAAAACGGCGCCAGCGGCACGCCGCCAGGTTGCTCGCTTTTTTCCTCCGGGCGGTCGAGATAAGAAAATACCTGTGCGCTGATTCCGCTCACCGCCTGGAGTTGCTGATAGATGTAGCCTGTGCGCTTCAGCGGCATGTAAGCATTGAACATGGCGTAGAGAAAAGCAAAGAACTGGCCTTCGGTCATGCGCTGGAGGTGAATCTGCTGCCGGGCGTACAGGAGAAGTAGCGGAATGGCGATGGCCCCTAGGAGATCCATGAGCGGGCCGGTGATCACCGCGGCACGCACCCAGCGCATGTTTTCGCGGAGCAGTCTCTTCGCAGCTTCGCCGAATTTGCGAATCTCGAAATCTTCCATGCCAAACGCTTTGACCACGCGATTGCCGCTGACTGTCTCTTGCAGGATCTGGCTCAAGTCGCCCAGGCGCGTCTGGCTGTTCTCCGCCGACCGGCGAATCTTGCGGCCGAATTTGTTGATCGGCCACGCGACCAAAGGCAGCAAGACAGCGCAGCCCAGCGCCATTTTCCAATTGATGCCTAGAAGGACAGCCAGAAAAACGATAAGGGTGAACGATTTTTGAAATAGGTCCGCGAGCCATTCGCTGAGGGCAAAGCGCGCGCGTTCGACATCATTGATAGTGGTCGAAATCAAGCGCCCGGTGGGATTGTGCTGAAAAAAACCGATGGGCTGGCGAATGATGCGGGCATAAACCTGGTTGCGCAAGTCCGTGACGGCGGCGAGACCGGAGTATTGAATCGAAGTTGTGCCGAAGTACTCAGCGAGTGATTTTGCGAAGAAGAGAATGATCAGGGAAAGAGCAAAAACACTCCACACATACTGAACGCGTGCGGGGAAATAGTCATTGAGGTAAAGCACTCGCCCGTTCCACGGCAGAGTCCCAATCGGCAATCGCGCACCGCTGACGGCCGGATTGAGGACGAAATCGACCGCCAGCTTGATCATGAGGGCGACGGCGCCTTCGGCCATCGCGACAAACGCGACCAGAATTACACCCAGACCGAACCGGAGGGCGTAGGGCCGCAAATATCCGAGCAGGCGCTTAAGTTGTGGTGACAAAAACGAGGCCACGCTGCAGGCTCCCTGACTTGTCCTCTTGGTACGCTATTCGCGACGTCGCGGCGTGTCAAGTTTCCGCAGCCCTAGTATTGCCGTAGTCTGCCAATTTCAGACTGTCCGGTCTTCCTTGTAGTAAACCGTGGTTGTGCTATCAAAATCCGTTGGAGGCGTCAATCCTAAATTAGAAGTTGCGCTTAGTAGTGCGATCTCTCGGAGGGGTTAGGACATGAACCGATTGTTGATCCTGGGGCTCGTCATGGCAGTCACTGGAGGAGGAACGCTGAAGGCACAGAGCAATCCTCTGAGCGCGGACCTTGGAAAGGACTACAAGAACATAAGAGACTATTTCATCCGGGCTGCGGAAAAAATGCCCGAAACGAACTACGGATTCAAGCCATCGCCCGACGTCCGAAGTTTTGGCCAGCAGGTAGCGCATGTTGCCGACGACCAATACAACCTAGGCGCTCCTGCCAAGGGTGAAACCAGAAAAGCGGCATATACGGAGATCGAGAATACGCTGTCCAAAAGGCGGACTTGGTCGGCGCGCTAAAGAAGGCTTTCGCTTAGTGTGATGGCGCATACGAGGCGCTGACGGATGTTTCAGGCGCGGAAACGGTCAAGTTTGGCAACGGCAGTAGGACCAGGTTTGCCATGTTGAACTGGAATTTGTGGCATACCTGGGAACATTACGGAAACGTGGTGGTGTACTTGCGCATGAAGGGTCTGGTCCCGCCGACGAGTGAGATGAAGCAGATGAAATAGATAGTTAGATCTTCAGGCGAATTGGAGTGAATTCAGTGACACGGGAGGCGGCGGTTTACTTCTCGATGTCCCGGTGAATGACTTTCGCCGAAAATCCGCGCCTTTCCAGCGCCTTCCGCACCGACTCCGCCAGCATTACCGAGCGGTGCTTTCCGCCTGTGCAGCCGAAGGCAATGGTCAGATAACTTTTCCCTTCGCGGATATAATGCGGGATCAGATAGGTCAGCAATCCTTCCATGCGGCGCAGGAATTCCCCGGTCTGCGGAAACGACCGGATATATTTTTGCACTTTCGGGTCTTTGCCCGTGAACGGCCGCAGCCGCGGCACGAAATGGGGGTTGGGCAGAAATCGCACGTCGAGAACCAGGTCCGCGTCCGACGGCACTCCGTAGCGGTACCCGAAACTCACCACGGAAACCAGCATCGGCCGCTTGTCGGGATTCTTGAATCGCTCGGTGACGAAATGGCGCAACTCATGAACGTTGAATTGCGTGGTTTCAATCACCACGTCCGCAAGCTTGCGGATCGGCTCCATCAGCGCGCGTTCGTGGAGCAAACTTTCTCGCACGGAAAAATTCTTGCCCAGAGGATGCGGGCGCCGCGTCTCGCTGTAGCGCCGCAGCAAGGCATCCTCGTTCGCCTCGATGAACACCAGCGTGATGGGATGATCTTTTTTCAGATGTTTCAGCAACGGTGGCAATTTTTCCAGTTGCGCGCCCTCGCGTGCGTCCACCAGCAGGGCCGCGCGCGCAAAGTCTCCTTCACCCGCCGAGTGTAGCTCCGCAAAAATGGGGATGAGCTCCACGGGAAGATTGTCCACGCAGTAAAAGCCCATGTCTTCGAAGGCATGCAGTACCGTACTTTTTCCGGAACCGGAAAGTCCGGTGAGGATGACGAGTTGCCGGGGATCGTTTCGCTTCTGCGGCTTCACGGGCAGTGCCGCTCAGCTCTTTTCCCGGCGCTGGTGGGTGCTGGGAATTCTCATGTCTTCGCGGTACTTCGCTACCGTGCGCCGGGTGACGTGAATCCCCGCGTCATCCAGCTTCTTGGCAATCTGCTCGTCGGTCAACGGCTTGGTGGAATCTTCCTCTTCGATCATTTTCTTGACCAGGCGCTTGAGCGTCAGCAGCGACATTCCGCCGCCCTCTGGCCCGTTGACGGACTCGCTGAAGAACGACCGCAGCTCCAGCACGCCCTGTGACGTATGCGCGTACTTGCTGGCCACTGCGCGGCTCACCGTCGAAGGGTGCACGCCGACCTCTTCCGCCACTTCCTTGATCATCATGGGCTTCAGCGCATCCTGGCCGTGATCGAGGAATTCGCCCTGCCGCGCAATGATGGACTGGCAAACACGCAGAATGGTGTGCTTGCGCTGCTCGATGTTCTTCATCAATTGCACCGCAGCCGTAAACCGTTCCTTCACGTAGTTGCGCACGTCGCGGTCTGCAGCATCCTTAACCAGCAACCGCCGGTACGTCGGGCTCAGCCGCAGTTGCGGCATGTCATCTTCGTTCAAGAACGCTTGCCACTGATCATCCACCTTGCGGAAATACACATCCGGCTCAACCAGGCGCGGCTCGGTCTTGTTGTAGCGCAACCCGGGCCGGGGATCGAGCTTCTTAATCACTTCCAGTGCGTGCTTGACGATCTCCAGTGGCCGGTTCAGCGCCCGCGCTACCTCTTTCAACTGGTTCGATTGCACTTGCTTGAGGTGCTCGGAAACAATTTGCTGCGCCAGCATGTTCTGCGGATCAAACGCTTTCAATTGCCGTAACAGGCATTCACGCAAATCCCGCGTGCCTACTCCGATGGGGTCGAAATCCTGCACGACAGCCAGCGCATCCTCCAGGTCGTCCTGCGAATACTTTCCATTCTGGGTCAGCTCTTCCATGGACGCCGTCAGGTAGCCGTTCTCGTCCAGATTGCCGATGATGCTGTCCGCAATCTCTTTTACCGCGTCCGAACAGATGGTCACGCTCAATTGCCACTGGAGATGGTCGCTCAACCCACTCGGCGAAGAGAGGAACTTTTCGAAGGAGGGCCGCTCCGATACTTCGCGCTCCTGCGATTGCCCGCCGTCTCCCCCCGTATCCAGGTACTGGTTGAAGAATGTTCCCACATCAAATTCGTCAAAGGGATTGGCTTCCGGTTTCTCCGGAACTTTTTCCGTTTCCGCTTTCAGGAAGGTTTCGTCGCTGTAGTTGTCCGTTTGTGTGGGCTCTTCGTTCTGCTCTTCGAGAACCGGGTTGGCGATCATCTCCTGGTTGATCATCTCGCGCAGTTCGAGCCGGTTCAGCGCCAGGACGCTCACCATCTGCACGAGGCCGGGCGTCAGAATCTGCTTCTGCGACACTCGGAGATTTAATTTGAGTCCTTGCCAGGCCATGGATCGTCCCGCGTTTCCCTATTCTAACCCCAGTCATGCAATTCTAGTTCAATCGGAAATGATCGCCCAGATAAACGCGCCGGACTTCCGCATCGTTGCTTAATTCGTCCGGGCGGCCCTTCCGGAATATTTTCCCACTTTTAAGGATGTATGCGCGATCCGTCACGCTCAGAGTTTCGCGGACGTTATGATCGGTAATAAGCACGCCAATTCCAGATTTAGCTAGGTCCCGGATGAGTTCCTGCAGATCCTTGACAGTTAGAGGGTCGATCCCCGAAAAAGGTTCGTCGAGCAGAATAAAAGAAGGTTGCAGGGTAAGAGATCGCGCGATCTCCAACCGGCGCCGCTCCCCCCCAGAAAGAGTGTACGCCTTACTCGTTCGAACGGTTTCCAGCCCCATCTGCACCAGCAACTCCTCGAGCCGGTCGCGCTGCTGCTCTGGAGTCAGCGGAAGCGTCTCCAGCACCGCGAGTAGATTTTCTTCGCTGGTCAATTGCCGAAAAACCGAGGGTTCCTGAGGCAGATAGCTGATTCCACTGCGGGCCCGGAGGTACATGGGGAGGTCCGTGATTTCGTCGTCGTTGAGGAGAACGCGACCGGAGTCAGGCCGGGTGAGACCTACGATGATGTAGAACGTGGTCGTCTTGCCCGCGCCGTTGGGGCCGAGCAGCCCCACGACTTCACCCTGTCCAATCTCCAGTTCAACGTTATCAACGACCTTGCGACCACGGTAGGTCTTGCTTAGATCGACGGCCTGGAGCGTCAGCATACCTCTTCACGGGCGGCCGCGGAGCAGTGGCGTCATCTATCGACTCGGTGCTTCGTCAACGTCCGCGAACCATTTTCTGAGTCGACGATGATCGTATCATCCGCTAAAAAGAAGGTCAATTGATGGCCCGTTGTGGTTCCTTCCGCAGCGTCAATAATCGTGGGATTCCCGCCGCTCATTATGAATTTTCCGTCCATAGCGGAATACTCTCCGCGATCGGCCGTCGCTTTTCGCGTTCCTTGCTCGATGATCACGCCGCCCGTGCCAACCGCCCGGCTGATCTGTTGCGCCCCGGTCGTTGGAACTGCCGGAGAGGAACCCGTCGTCCCATTCGCATTGGCCTTCGCAGTCCTCGTGAAATAGAGGTCCACCGCCGCGGCGCTCATCTTTTGCTCCGCCGACTGTGCCACCACATTTTTTTCCAGGTGCGCGCGGTTCTCCGCGTCAAGGTATTTCAACATTCCCGCTGTTACATGCCACAACTTCGGCTTCTTGGAGCTGGCCGACACACCCATGGTCGTCGCCGTTGATTGCCCCGCGGTCTGAGGAAATACCGCGCGAACATTTCCCGTCGCATTCATCGCCCGCGTGTCGCGTAGCAGCTCGATCGCATCCGCTTCCATCACCGAGTCGCCCTGCCACAATCGCGCATGTCCGGTGTACAGGGCGCGCCCCGCCTTGGAATTCGCCTGCATCTTGTCCGCCGAAATACTCCCTGGCACGGGAGCAAGTTGTGCTCCGCTCCCTTTGGTCGAAAACTCCGTCGAGCGCACTCCTCCTTCGGCAAGAATTTCTCCCGTGGTCTGCACAAAGGTGATCCGCGGCGCTTGTGTCTCCGAAGCGCCGTCCCGCGCCAGCGCTTTTCCCGCTAGCAAAGCCGTCTGCGTGGCCCGCACAAACGTCGCGTGTTCCGCTTGACCGCTCCGGTCGCCTTCTTGCAATCTTACATTTCCTTGCAGATCCATCTGCGACCACCCACCACTAGCCGGTAGTTGCGCCGTCCCGCTCTGCGCCGTCGCTGTCTGCACCGGATTGCCACCAACGGCCCGCTCCGTCGAGACATTGCCGGTCGCAATCAACTTTTTCGCCTTGCCCTCGGCACCGAATTCCATTTCGAGCTTATCCGCGTGCAATTTTGTTCGCGCGGCATCGCTGCTCGCGGGAACTCCCGGCGTTCCACTTTGTCCCGCCGCATCCGTCCATTCGATGCTTCCAGCGCTCAGGGTCTCCGCTCGCTCGAGCTTGCTGCCTTCGCCTTTTTTTCCATCGGCAAATTCCACGCGCAATTCGTTCGTCTGCAGCGTCCTCGCTTCGCCGGATGTGTCTGCTTGTGTTTTCAGTTGCACGTTACCCTTTAAGTTCAATTCTCGCGGCTGGTTTACTTTCGGCCACACATCCATTGCGCCGTGCTCCGCGAGGAAATCGTCGGTCTCTTTTCCAGTCCGCCGTGAGCCGCGAACGCTTCCCGCTCCTTCGATCCGCGTCAGCCACCCCTCGGGAGCAAACTGCGCGGTGATGGTTTCCGCGCTAAGATTTGCCGCGCTGTCCGCGCCGCTGGATTCCAATTCGGGGTTTTTTCCATTCGGCCCTGGCGTAACCACAAGTTTCTCTGCCCGAAACGCCGCGTCCAGCGTGAGCGTCAGTTTTCCCGCATGCAATCGCGCCGCGCGCGTTTCCGCTTCCACCGGCCCGTCCAATTGCATCGTTCTGGACTCTCGCTCGAAGTTGAGGGTCTTCCCCGTCACACGTATAGGTTCAGTTGAATTCGCTCGCACACTCGCTGCCCTTTTCTTCTCGCCGTCATTTCTCGGCGCCGTCAACGAAAACTGAACATCCTTCAGCAGCCGCACCGTACCTTCCTCGGAGTGATACTCAACTCCCACCGCTTCGCCATTTCCATTCGGAAAAACGAATTTCACCGGCTGGTCCGTCCGCGCCAAACCGGAAGCGCGATTAAAAACAACTCCGCGGGTTTCCACGTGCACTTTCTGCTGCGTTGCGGCTTCTGGATTTTTCGCTGCCCGCTCCGCTTCCGCTTTGCTCTCCAAGTCAAACTGCACTTCGCCGCTGCAGGCGATGTTTCCGCCCGATTTTTCGTATTGGCAGCTCTGCGTATGCATCGTGTCTTGCCGCTCTCCCCTCTTTCCAAAGATGGTGATCTTCACGTCCTCCAGGAGGCTCGCGTCCTTGCCTTTGAAATCCGTCATTTTCGACGCTTCCACTGTGAAGATCTTTTGTGTTCCCTCCCCCTTGGAAAAAGTGAGCCCGTTCGATAAGCGCGTCACATCCTGCGGAGCCGCCGCCGGCGCTTTTTGCTTTTCCCGGTAAGCGACCCAATTGCGTTCGACATACACGCCTGCCGTCAGAGTCGCCAGCAGTAACGCCGCGGCCGCCGACCAGCGCGCATACTTCGCCGATTCGCTTCGCTTCATGTAATCAGTTAAACAAAAATTTGGGGGAGTGTATAGAAGCTGGAGCGGCTATTCAGCGGCACGGAGAATTACCCGGCGGATTCGGCGGTGGCAACATTCGGCAAAATCCCGATATTCGCGGCGGCTACGCTGTCGCGCTGGGTGTTCTTCACCAGGTACATGGCTTCATCCGCAAGATGCAGCAAGCCTTCCTTGGTTCGAGAATCCACGGGGTAGGATGCCACGCCCACACTGGGCGTCAGCTTGATGTTCAAGCCCTGGTCCACAAGCCAGGTGCTCTCGCGAACCAGTTTGTGCAAGCGCCGCGCCACGTTCAACGCATTATCTTTTGACGTCTGCGGCAGCAGGATCACAAATTCATCTCCGCCGTAACGGAACGCAAAATCGATCAGCCGGCAACGCTCCTTCAGCGCATTTCCAATTTCCGCCAGCAACCGCGAACCCACCAGGTGCCCGTGCGTATCGTTCACTTGTTTGAAATGGTCCAGGTCGATGAACACGATCGAGAATTCGTAATTGTAGCGCTGCGAGCGGTAAATCTCTGTTTCCAGGATGAAGCCCATGTGCCGCGCGTTATAGAGCGAAGTGCAATCGTCGGTGATGGTCAGCTCGTGGATTTTCTTGACGTGCCGCGCGTTTTCCAGCGCAATCGCGGCAAAGTCCGAAAGCGCTTCGAGCAGCTTCAGGTCGCGCGGATCGAATCCATCCGGCCCCATGCAATTGATCAGTTCGATGACTCCCAGGCAAGTATCGCGAAATCTTACCGGCACCGCGACGATCGATTGCGTCTCCGTCTTGGTCTTTTCGTCCACCTTCGAGAAAAACCGCGTGTCCTTCGAGGTGTCCGGCACCACTACCGTCTCGCCGTGCTGCGCGACCCAGCCGGCAATTCCCTGCCCAATCTTGATGCGCACGTCCTTCAGCGCTTGCGAGGCCTTCCCCACCGCTAGTTCAAAGTAAAGCTCCTGTTTGGCCTCATCCAACAACAGCAGTGACCAGTTATCCGGGCGCAAAAATTCATCGATCTTCTCCATAATAGTGCGGAGAACTTGATCGAGTTGCAGCGAAGACGTCAGCGCCTTCCCCAACTCCTGGAAGACGGCGATCTCTCCCTTTTCCCGTTGTTCGGACCGCAGCCCAGGATTGCGGCGGCGTTCTACGGCCGGAAACTGATTTACATCCTCCACTCGGGCTCTTTCCTCTCCCTTGCTGAATCTGAACTTGGTAATGCTCCCGCGCGGTCCCAGGCACTATGGTAACGCCAAGAAACGCGTATTCGCGCGATCCTCGCCTACAGTGGCGAATCTCAGCCAGTATAGGCTCCTCCTAAAAAGCCATGCAACCCGCTCGTGGTACAGGCGTGGCTATCTCGCCATCCTGACCTCGTCGGCTCCTTTGCATTGAATCCGACCATTGGCGTGGCGGGTCTCTACTTCGCCGGCCACTGAAAGCAGATGCTGTAGCCGTCGGGATCGCTGAGGGACAGCTGCTTCATGCCATAGGGCGCGACCTTGGGTTCTTTCGCGGCGATGCCGCGCGCTCGCAGGTAGGCGTACGCCGCATCCACGTCCGGGCAACCGAAGTACAGGCACGTATCCTCGTGCGCCGCGAACCGGGCTAGGTCAGGAGCGGGCGGCCGCGCGTCCTCTTCGTAAGCGGTATTCAGCATTAGCTCCACGCCATTTAACCTGAGCAACGCCCAATCGAAGTGTTCTCCCCTCGGTGTGGATATAGTGACCACCTCGAAGCCCAGCGCATCGCGGTAAAACTTGATTGATGTGGGCATGTCGAAGACTTGCAGGAGCGGTGCCATACCTCGTATGTCAACGGCCATGGGAACCTCCCGCAGCATGCTAACGCTCTCGGGGTTCATCGGAAAGCCTCGCACGCTGCCGGCGCAAAGACTTCGCGGGGATAGGGATGAGTGTGGAAGTTGGGGTTTCGTTAGGCGTAGCTTGGATGGCGAAGCACACAGCCAGGAATGGCTGTGCCACGAAAGGCGAAGGCAAAAGAACGGGTCCAAAGACCCGCCCCTACAGAAAGCAAAAGACTAAGATGGCGGCCTGAAGGCCGCCGCAAACATGAATTCCGCTCCACATCACGCCCTATTCGCTGGGGATTAGGGGCAAAAGGAATTCTTGGAGCCTCTCGCTCTCGTCGGCGGAAAGCTGATCCAGTTGAATCCCCATCTGATTTCGACCCATGACGCGGGCGACGGAGCCTGGAGCGTCGATGCTTTTTGTGAGGGTCATAGCCTCAATACCGGCGGAAGTCAAAACTTTCCCAACCATTTCGCAGACCGCTGTCTCATCATCCACGATCAGACCTCGTCTTTGCATGTCACCCTACACTTTCTGGCGTTCGCTGGTTCGTGCGGCTTGCGAGCGCCGACTCTCTTAAACGCGCGATGCGCAGTTCGGTGCGACGGAAAGCAGCCCTGCTGCCGGGAGAAGCCTGAGCTTCGCCGACAGAGAGGTTCAGCTCGGTTCAGCTTCCAGTTTCCGGGATATCTGGTAACAGTCAAACTGCACGCCGACGCCGAGCTTCCCCCTCGGAGAATCAATGGGATTGACGCGTACGACGTGGCCCGAGCACAGCCATTCCGTTCTTGCTTCGCCGGTAATATCCTCGGGCATCTTCAAAAGAACTTCCACTACAGTTCCAATAGGCAGCGATGAGTCCGAGGCAAAGAGAATCCCACGTTCGGACAGATTCACTGACTCGCCGCGACGCTCTGGCGCCGCGGATTTCCAGACGCGGATGCGAAGCGGAGTTCTGATTTCGTGACGTAGAGACAGACGGCGGTCCGATGCGGCCACTTTCATATAGCGCTCCTCGCGCTTTAGAGAGGTGTAGCGCAGACTGGAATAAGGATGCGAAGGGGGGAGTAAACACTAAAGTGGGGATTCGTGCATTGCAATAGTACTTTTACCGAAAGGAATACGAAAGAGGCAGTGATTAGAAGAAATTAATCAGCGGCGCGGGCTGCGTTTGACACTGTGGGATTGCTCCGCCTATAGTCCGTTGAGGGATCCCACGCTGAATTTTCGCGAGCGCCCTCTGCGTCAACCGCATTGCGGTGCACTTGCAAGCGACCGCTTCGCGGTTGCGCTTGAAATCGGCCGCGCTGGGATGGCACTTGCCATCGAGCGTTTCGCGGTGGCAACGGGATTGTCGAGGACAGGTTCGGGTTCATGGCCAGGGGAAATTTTGGTGAACGCCTGAAGCGCGAGCGCGAGCTGCGCGAAGTTTCCATGGACGAATTGACCAAGGCCACGCGCATCAGCACGCGTTTCGTCGAAGCCCTGGAAAATGAAGACTGGGCGAAGCTGCCCGGCGGAGTTTTTGGCCATGGGTTCGTGCGCACCATCGCGCGCTACCTGGGCTTGAATGAAGAGTCACTGCTCGGCGAGTACGACATGGCCCGCGCCGCACATTCGGCCGCGGCTCCCCCCAAGCTAGAGGAACGCATTCCGCCGCCGCCGAAATGGCTTCCGGTTGCGGCCATTCTTGTGGTGCTTCTCCTGATTGCTGGTATTTTCTTCACGGGCCGCTACGCCTGGCACCGCTACGCCGCGTATCGCGCATCAAGAAAACCTGCTGCTTCCCTGCCGGCACAGTCGCAATCAGAACAATCCGCTTCCAATGGTCCACTCGATCTTTCCCTCTCCACTTCCGCGGCCACGCGCGTCCGGGTCTTCGCGGACAACAAACTTGTGCTCGACGCGGAGCTGCCCGCCGGGGAGAACCGCCATTTTTCGGCCAAAGCTGATTTCGAGGTTAGCGCCGGGGACTCCTCGGCGGTGTTGCTAGAATTGAACGGGAGGGCTATGCCGCCCCTTGGAGCGCCGGGCGCGTCCGGTAGAATAGTCTTGAGTGAGAAGGACTTGAGGCCGTAACCCAGTGGAAACTCTTAGTCCGGAAATCCTTGAGGATCTGCGCAACGGGCGCGCCACGCGCGAACGAAAAATGGCCGTGTGCACCGGCGGCGCGCACCTTGCCCCTGCGGATCGCGCGGAGATTCTCGCGGTTCTTGCCAATGACGCTGACGAAATGGTGGCAGGCCGCGCGCAGGATGCGATGCTCTCGCAGCCTCTGGAATCCTTTGTCGAGGCTCTTAAACGCGAGCACGCGCTCCTGGCGCTCTTTTCTTACGCGGCAAAAAACCTTGCCGATAAACCGGGCGTCGGCGACGCCATGGTACAAAACAAGAACTGCCCTGCCGAACAGCTCGTTCCCATTGTTCGACACCTCTCGACCGTTGGCATCCAGTCACTGATGGAAGAACTCGATCGCGTCAGCGAATCTCCGGCGCTGGCCGCCGCGCTGGAACACTCCACATCGGTGACCGTCGAACAAAAAAACCAGCTCCACGAACTTCACGGACCGGGCAATCTCATTGATGAAGCGGCACTCGCCGAAGCCGCAGCGGCTGTGGAACCCGACGTCGCGAAACGGCAGACTTTGATTCAACGGCTGGCGAAAATGACCGTAGCGCAGCGGGTGCAGTTCGCCATGAAGGGCGGGTCGGAAGCGCGGCGCACGCTCGTTCGCGACAGCAATAAGGTTGTGCAACGCGCGGTGCTGCAATCGCCGCGCCTCACGGACCAGGAAGTCGAGGCCTTTGCGGCGATGTCCAGCCTCACCGATGAGATTCTTCGCCTCATCGCTGGTAACCGCGTATTTCGGAAGAACTACTGTGTCGTCCGCAACCTCATCAACAATCCGAAGACGCCGCTCGACGTCAGCTTGCACATGCTTCCGATGCTCAACGCCGTCGACCTGAAGCGCCTCACCACCAACAAGAATGTTCCCGAGACTCTCCGCACCACAGCCATGAAGCTCCAGCGTACACGCGTGGAACAGAAAAGTAAGTGAGCCCTACTTTGTATCCACAAATCGATCCGGTTTAGAATCGGGGTGTTTCCCGGAGGACTCCTCTTGGCACCGGCATCAAACCGTTTTCAAACTCTATTCTTGATTTCAGCTCTTGCCGTTTTGATGGCCGCGTCGGCGACGATCGTCTCAGTCCCGGCAATCCGAGGGGACGAAAAGCAGTCGCCCGACCCGTGGACTTCCGCGCAGATCGTTCAGGCGGCTGCTCTCGCGCATGAACTCGATGATAAGAACGGAGCGGCGCCTACGGTTGTCTATGTCGGGTTCCACACGTTATTCGTCGGCGGCCATATTCCAGGAGCTACGTTCCAAGGCCCGGCATCCACCGAGAAAGGTTTAGCGAATTTGAAAAAGTGGGCGGACGATCTTCCACGAACGACGAATCTGGTTGTTTATTGCGGGTGCTGCCCGTTCGGAAAGTGTCCCAACGTTCGTCCAGCGTTCATGGTCTTGAGTAGCATGGGATTCAAAAAATTACGCGTGCTCGTTCTGCCGACGAGTCTCGTCGCGGACTGGGCCAACAAGGGATTCCCGATCCAGAGAGCCCTGTAGTCCGGCGCAGCGGTTCCTTCTTCGAATTTTGATCAGGACGCTGCCGCCAGCTTCGGATGCAGGAGATGGAAGCCCGTGGCTTCCTGGTAGGCGCGGGCGAACGCAAGCAGTTCCGCTTCGCCGTACAATTTTCCGAGAAACGTCAAGCTGGCGGGAGTTCCCGGGCCGCCGGCATTCTGGAAATCGCCGGGGTCGTCATTTGGCGACTTGGGTGCGTCGCTGCCGCGCAAACCGTTGGGCAAAATCACGGCGGGGTGCCCGGTGAGATTCGTAATCACCAGTTGTTCGCCGCTGGTAGGCGCGACGATTACATCGAAATCGTCGAACACTTTTGTGACGGCATCCATCGCCATCCTGCGCGCACGCGCGGCCTGAATGTACTCCACGGCGGGGATGAAGCGTGCCGTTCGAAACGCGTTCGGCCAGTCGAAGTCCTTCTGAGACGTTAGCAGCTTGTCCTTGCCCGAGCGTGTCAGTTCATCAAACGCGGCCGCCGCTTCCGCGGTCAACATGGTAACCATGGCGTCATAGGGAAATTTGGGCATTTCGACGGGCACCAGTTTGGCGCCCATCTCCTGGAGTTTCGCGAGGGCGGCATTGTTGAATTTTCTGTCGTATTCGGCGCGCGCGCGCGCCGCCTCTCGCCGTTTTTTTCGCTCTTCTCGCTTCTTCTGCCCTTCGGGAGTAGCGGGCGGTTCTTCCTTTGCGGCTTCTTGCTGCTCGTCTGGTTTTCGTTCGAATGCGGATTTCAGATAACCGACACGAATCTTTCGCCAATCCAGATTGGCGTCCCAATTGAAAGCAGCGGGCTGTACCGTGCGATCCTTGCCATCGCGCCCGTAAATTGCGTTTAGGACGAGTGCGCAATCCTCTACAGTCCTGCAGATGGGCCCTAGCTTGTCCATGCTCCACGAGAGCGCCATCGCTCCGGTGCGCGGCACCAGGCCGAACGATGGACGGAGTCCAGTGCAACCGCAGCGTGTGGATGGTGAGGAAATCGAACCCAACGTTTCGGATCCGATGCTGAAGGCCACACATCCCGCCGCGGTGGCAGAGGCGGGACCCGCGGAAGAGCCGCTCGAGCCCTGGTTGGTGTTCCAGGGATTCCGCGTTATGCCGCCGAACCACACGTCGCCAAGAGCTAGAGCGCCAAGCGTTAATTTCGCTACGAGCACCGCGCCCGCTTCGTCCAAGCGCTTCACAACAGTTGCGTCTTCATCGACCATCTGGTTTTCGAATCCGCCCGCGCCCCACGTGGTTCGATAACCCTTGGTGGCCAGCAAATCTTTCGCGCCCCAGGGCAAGCCGTGCAACGGGCCGCGGTATTTTCCGGCGGCAATTTCGGCATCCGCTTCTTTGGCCTGCGCGAGCGCGCGTTCTTCCGTCAGCGTCACGACAAACTTCAAGATCGGGTCGTACTTTTTCAAACGCCCAAGGTACATCTCCGTCAGTGCCAGCGAAGACACTTTTTTTGTGCGAACAAGCTCGGCGAGTTCGCGTGCGCTTGCGAACGCCAAATCCTCGAGATTCTTCGGCGCACTCGGCGGGGCGGGTTTCGCGGGGATGGAAATTCGCATGGGTTTTCGCTCGGTTTCGAACTTCATACCAGGGAGCACGGGATCAAAAATCAGTGCCGGATCAACCGAATTGGGAATGTGCAGTTTGTAGATCTCTTCGTAGCCCTTGGCGTGATCGTTCAGACTTTCGAGCATCATCTCTTTGTATTCTTCGGAAATCGGCACGTCCGCGATGGCTGCCGCATTCTCGATCATTTCTTTGGTGATCTTCTTCGGAGCCTGCGCTTGCACTTGCGCCCATAACACTCCGGGAAAGAGTGTTCCCGCCATGCCCATTCCCGAACAAGTCTTCATGAAATCTCGGCGATCCAGCATTCTCATCCTCCACGTTGAGCAGTCCCGCAGGCGCGCGCGTAAGATATCACAGCACCTCTCGGCCTGGTCGCGGCTTTTTGCGTTCTCGTAAGTACGAGGAATCAGAGCATCGCCGATGGACTCGTTTCTCTTTTCTGGATGGAAACAAATGTTATACGATGCACGCATCCTGAAAGGAGCCCCCATGGCGCGCTTTGGAAAATATTCTGTTCTTCTGTCTGTGTTGCTGTTGACTTTCTGCATCCGGCATCCGCAAACGACGGTGGCCGGCAATCCTCCCGCCGAGGGGAAAGAAGTTGTCCTCAAGGCAGCGAACGTGACTTCGAAAATTTTCCCGGAACGTGTTTTCTTCCGCGGTCAGAGTGCTCCGGTGCAATTCCGCAACAGCGGCGGGGTGCACTTCGCCGACGATCTTTATGTTCTCGCGGGAATGGTGGACAG
>Ga0179592_10000310_pt1 | contig 19519 bp, 9 predicted proteins | sample CZODoug2_1_08_16_FD_148623 | JGI IMG/M metagenome (GOLD analysis project Ga0179592, IMG submission 148623) | Vadose zone soil fungal communities from Angelo Coast Range Reserve, California, USA - CZODoug2_1_08_16fungal (Illumina Assembly) | ecosystem: Environmental > Terrestrial > Soil > Vadose...
TGCAGCGACGCACGGCGGAAGGGTCGAGCCGCAGGATACGCTCGACGAGGGCTTCGGCTTCGGCGGAGAGGCGATCGGCGGGACAGACTTGCGAGATCAGACCGATTTGCTGCGCGCGATGCGGGTCGATGGGCTCACCGAACAGAACAAGTGGAAATGCGAAGCGGGGAAGCGCGTATTCACCGAGATAGGACATGATGGCGGCTGGGGCGAGACCGGAACGCATTTCGGGGAAAGCGAGGGAGGCGTGCTCCGCGACGAGCGCGAAGTCGCATACGATCGCGAGGCCGAAGCCAAACCCGAACGCGTGGCCTTGGACCTCCGCGATACTGATCAAAGGAGTGGACCGCAGGGCAGCTTTCAACTTGAGGATACGAGCCGATTCACGGCGGATTGCCGCAGGGGTGCGGCCCGCGCGCTCGCGTCCCGTGCAGAAAACGTTGCCCCGCGCTCGAATGCGTAAGACGCGGGCGCGGGGCTGTGAAGCCTCTTTGCGGAGCTCGGCCAGCATGGCGTCAAACATCGCGCCGGTGACTTCGTTGCCGTGGCTGGGGTTGTCCAAGGTAAAGGTGAGGATGTCAGCGGTGCGATCGATCACGACGCCCTTGCCCGCAGTAGGGCTGGAGGCGACAGTTGGGTTCTTGCTGGTCATGGCGGGCACGGTATACAAGGAATGCAGGCCTGTCAAATGGCGCGGAAACTGCCTGTATGAGATGTCAGAAGTCACTTTCTTTGAATTCACGGAGAGGAAAAAAGAACCGTGGAGATTTGCCAGTTGATGCAAGATTGCCATCCTCTGTCGTCGGACAAAGAATGGCGGGGACGACCAGACTGGAACTCGCGAGAACAAGCGTACCCTACTCCCTCTTTGACCGGAGAGTGTTACGCAGTGGATTCCATGAGCGAACCAAAGGGGTCATGAATCTGGATGGCAGGCTGCGAGGCCATACCGGAGGAGGATACAATCCGTATCGTCAGTCGAGTGACCCTGGCAGAGAATAGGTAGTAAAATGATTCAGAAAAGGTGGAGAACTTTACCATATTTGTGCAAGGCGATTCACGCATCTGGCAAGACCCCACCACGGCGAATGTCCTTTCGATGCAGTGACTTCCGACCTGAATGCCAAATGGCGGGACACGTGCTGGGACATGAAAGTACCTTTAGGGTCGAACCGATCAAGCAATTGAATGAAGACAGTTTTAAAGTGAGTCATTGTGCTTCCAGACGTGCCTTGGCGGAGCAAATTGTTTAGGCGGATCATCCCACTACCCGCGGCTCTGCGGCTTTGTTTGCTCGTCCTTGTTGGATCCTTCTTTGGCAGCATACCGGCACAAGCAAGTAATGTAAGTGCGCTTGTCTCTGGGTCAAGGTTACCTTTTGCGATCGACGATTTTGATGGGGACCATCGTCCAGATTTAGCAAGCGTTCAGCCGATATCTAAAGACTCCTCCGGCACAATTTACAGGATTCAGTTCCAGCTGAGCGCGGTTGGCCAGCAATTCATCCATTTGGTAGGGCCCTCGGGGGGGCTGCAAATCACCACGCGAGATGTGAACGGCGACGACATTCCCGATCTGATCGTCAGTTCAGCCTGGAGAGAAGAAACCCTTGCGGTCTTAGTCAACGACGGACGCGGGGCTTTTTCATTAACTGATCCAGCTTCATTTCCAAGGGCCCCTGGTGGGTCTGGGAAGACTCTGAATGCTACGTTGCCACCGCAGACGGACACAGTTGCAACACCCACGAAACTGACTGTCGGAGATTTCTCCGGATCGAAGTATCTGTTACATCCAAGCCCGGCGACGGGCTCCATTCCACGAGCGAACTTTGCGACACTCCGCAGTCTCCTCTTAGAGTCTCTTCTCGGACGCGCACCTCCAACACCCTCCCGCGCCTGAACTTCGCTTAAGCTGTACAAACCGGCGGCTTCCGGCCTCGTCCCACTTTGTGGATTGGCGATGTCTAGCCGTTCTTCCTTAGCAAAACACTAACTTGAACATTCGAGTCGCGCTGACTGGAGCTCCCTCCGAAATATTCCAGGCAGTGCTTGGAGATCTATCATGGCCGAGGCGGAGAAGTACAGCCCATTGGCGACAAGATCTGAGCTATTTACGGGCCTTGCCAGTTCTGTTTGCACAAATATCCTATCCACCGCGCGCCCTATGGACTTCAGGAGCCGCCAGGTGATTTATTTCGCGGGCGATGCGATTGAGCAAATTTTCTTGCTGACCAGCGGTCGTGTGAAGATAACGCAGTTCAGTGAACGCGGTACGGAAGTCATTCTTCGGCTGTGCATCCCTGGCGAAGTAATTTCCGAGCTTGTTGTGGTGCCGGGGAGCAGACACTCCACGACTGCACAAGCAGCCCAGGATTGCGAGGTGCTTGCCTGGGACGCAGCGACCTTCGAGGCTGCCATGGAACGTTTCCCAGACCTGCGATGCAACGTAAAGCGCATCCTTGAACAGCGCCTTGAAGAGCTTGAACGCCGGTTTTGTGAAATATCCACTGAAACGGTCGCGCCAAGGCTGGCTCATGGGTTAGTTCGTTTACTTGATCAAATAGGTCGTAAGGTGAACAGCCATGTTGAAATCAACGTCTCGCAGGAGGCGCTGGCGCAAATGACATCCATGGCCTCGTTCACCGTGTGCCGGATACTCACCAACTGGGAAAATCAGGGGCTCTTGAAACTTCGAAGGGAAGTGATTGAGATTCACAATGTTCCTGGCCTCATGGGTCTATGTAAGGCCAAGTAAATTCCAGGTTCTGGGAGCTGCTTAAGGGAATGGAGGCTACCATTTCTGAACCGACCATAGTTGGTGTTCGGTCTGCGGGCGAAACGTCGAAATTGCGATTGCAGGGCTCCAGTCCGCTTCTCACACGGTTCTCAGCCGCCTATCGGTATCTATCCCTTGAATACAAGTATGGCAATATGCCCGATATCTCTGGAAGGCGGACATGAGGCCCAGACCGAGCATCGCAAAAGAACGGTTCTATTCGGTGGACGATTTTAACCGCGAATTTGCGAATGATAATGCCTGCCTTGAATTCATCAAAGAGCAGCGCTGGCCGAATGGGGTCACCAAGTGCGAGAAGTGCAACATCGAGCGTAAGCACCACCGCGTGACTGGCCGTACAGCTTATGCCTGCGACCACTGTGGGAATCACATGTACCCGCTCACAGGGACTGTTTTTGCGAAGAGCACTACTTCACTCAAAACCTGGTTCTACGTCATATACCTGATGGGTTCCACTAACAGCGGCATATCCGCAAAGCGAATTCAGCGCGAAACCGGCGTTACGTACAAGACAGCATGGCGCACATTCCGTGAGATTCGGCGATTGCTCAACAATGAGGACCTGCCATTGGAGCGCCCGACGGCAAAGATAGACGATGGAGACGCATGTGGTCTTGCGCGCGAAGGGGAATCGGCTGCCTCTCTCACAGCGGAAGAGAGAACGACAAGCGAGCTCACTTTGATGGGAATAGCATCCGACTGAATCGACGAAAGGGCGGCATCTGCCGCTCAATGCGCTTTTGGAGGGGGCTTCCTGGAAGGCGTCTTAATCGCTTTCGCGACAATAGCCGTGAAAGTATCTCGCGTTATCGGTCGCATTTTTTTTCGAGTCTCTTCGCGCGGCTGTAATGTCTTTCGCGTTCGCTTCATAAGCTTACTGTATCACTTCGCCTGCAATTCAAGACGTAAAGATCCAAAACGTCATGGCCCCTGGAAGCCGGGCTATGCCAATTGCGATACCGGGCGTTATAGTTAGGAGAGAGTCCTTACAGGCAGGGGATGGAAGATCGAATTCTGGAATTCCCGCAACAGGAGTTTTTCCTTCGAATGCAAGATGTGCCGGCGCTCGCCGTATTCTTTCTCTCAGTCTTTGAGTTTTCGAGCTAGATCTTTCTTGTCGTGAAACGTGCCGCCTCGATGGAACTCTTGAATATCGGTGTTGACGCTTCATTGTCACTGTCCGTTGACCTCCGGACAGTCAGCGCGGGAGGATTGGAGCTTTTCGCGGCTGGAAAAGAATCACCCGGATTGCTTGCCAGTGATAATTGCGGCACACGCGCTAGTTCTTGACGATGGTGAGAGCGGAGCAAGCGCTTCCCGATCGACTGATACATCAATCCAAACGGAAGCAGCGCGGCCGACCGGCGTCTTACCGTAAATCCGCTGTAATACTATATAGTATAATCTAGAAATATATAACTGAAGAAGTAATATAGAATTGTATTTCTCCTTGTTTGCAAGGGATAATTCCGCCTCCCCATTATTTTTCTCTTACGTTTGCGAATGGGCAAGGACTCCTGCCCATGAGTCGCTATCATGCAACTAGTCTCGTGGTGCGATCACGGCGGGCCCTTGTCGCACATGTTTCATTCATTGGTTAGGAAACAGAACGTGAATCTCGGGCGCCCGCAGGTCTGGAAGGAGATTGCCAAGTCATGAGAAAGCCGTACCAGATTTGTTTGCCGATACTTCTAGTCTGTCTTATTCCAGCGGTCGCGAACGCTCAGGCTCCAGCTACGCCTCCAGTGTATCAAGGTGGAGGGTCGTTTCGTGTTCAATGCCCAACCTCCACACTCATTCATCCCGGCGGTTCCGGTGGTGCTGGCAATGTGCCAGTTAACCCTGCACCGGACAGCGCCGAAGCTCCGTATACCGGTCCGACTACCAGGATTGTGACGAAAGATCCGAGCGGGAATTACACGTACAGTCCCGCGCTGACCTTCACCGACAACGGCGGCGCGATCAAATGCCAGCAAATCTCTGGCGGGGACGGTTACATGACCGAGGCGGACGGGAACCAGACGTATATGTTCTCCTTTGGTCCTCTCTCCGGCCTGGGTTTGATCCAGAACGGCCAGCCGGGAACACTGTCCGCGCGCGATTTCAACCGTCCTTATACCGCCGGGCCAAATTTTCTGAATGGCCAGCCTAATCCGCTTTTCGACGGCTTGACGGCACCTAACGTTCTCGACCGAGGCGCCAACGGCGCCATTACCGATCCCGCGGCAATCATGGATACCGGAATAATGAACGGGAACATTTCGGCTCCCTTGATGGCCTTCGATGAGGACGACGAGTTTTACCTGACGCTCACCAACGTCGGCATGATCATGCGCCCGGACCTGTTCGAGCAGCATACAGTACACTTCCACGGTTATCCCAACGCATCTTCGTTTTATGACGGCGTCCCGGATGCCTCCCTGTCCATCAACATCGGCGGCAGTTTTACCTATTACTACCTGGCGCCGGACGCGGGCACCTATTTCTGGCACTGCCACATTACTCCTCCCGAACACTTGCAAATGGGCATGGTCGGACAACTCTATGTCCGGCCCCGGCAGAACCGCGCGGTGCCTGGTACCCTCCTGTCGCAAGTGTCCGCACTTCAGCAAAATGACCTACGGACAGCGTGCTTCCCAGTACGCGACATTCTCTGCTCGACTCCACTGCCGGTTGCAAATACGGCCACTCACGTGGCGGGAGCGAAGTATGCCTATAACGACGGCGATGGCACCACGCGCTATGACATCGACGTGCCCATCCAGATCCACGGCTTCGACCCCAACTTCCACTTTGTCGGTATGACGTTCAACCCGGAAGGTTTTTCGGACATGAAGGATAAGTACTTCCTGCTGAACGGGCGCAGCTATCCGGACACAGTGGGCGTCGTTGGCTACGCCGGGGGACCCGCCGCCCCAGCAACAGTAAACAACACGAATGGCACGACGGCGTTGAACCCCGACCCGGCGTCAAATGCGATCTGTACGATGTCGTCAGATGGTTTTTGTCGTCCTTCGCAGCCTCTGCCGACCCTGATTACTCTAAGCAAGACTGGCGGCCTCGGTGGGGCGCCACAAAAGGCTCTGCTGCGCATCGCCGACCTGGACGTTACGGAATATCAGACCCTGGCATCGAACGCCATCCCCATGCACTTGGTGGGCTTTAATGCCAAGCTGCTTCGCGATCAGGCCGGTAACAACCTTTACGTTACTACTAACTCCATTACGCTGGGCGGAGGCGAGTCTTTGGACGTCATTCTCGATAGCGCCGAAGTGCCCACGGGTACTTACTTTCTCTATACACCACAACTTGACCATCTATCGAACGACAACGAGAACTTTGGCGGACTGATGACCGAAGTCGTAGTAGTTCCGTAGGAGAGCGACAATGAGCCACTTGAACATGAAAAAACGGAGTGCAGCAGCACGACTTCTCCCGGTTGTGGTAGCAGTGGTGGCCTTGCTGCTCGCGGCTTCGGCGCACGCTGCCGTTCCCGGCATCAAAGGCAGCAGCTTCGCTCTGAGTGCGTCCGACGGCTATTCGTCGCAACCAGACGGAGCGCTAATTTACTCCTGGGGCTATAGTTGCGCCGGCTCCGCCACCGTCCCCAACTTTCAGCCTTTTCCCCCTGACCCTGCTTTTCCTAACGGCGGATGTCCTCCGATGCAATTGCCGGGTCCTACGTTGATCGTCACCGAGGGCGTACCTGTTACGGTGATGCTCACGAACCATCTACCGGCAGCAGCGGGAAGGACGTCGATCATATTCGCCGGTTTTCAGGTGTCAACTCCTGGCTGCGCTACGCAGGGCGTGTTGACATGCGAAGCGGCTCCTGGCGCAACAGTAACTTACACTTTCACCCCCACCGCGCCTGGCACCCACGCGTACTACAGCGGAACGCAACCCGACCTGCAGATCGAGATGGGTCTCTATGGAGCAGTGGTTGTCTTGCCCGCGGCTCCCGCAGCCGGTTGTCAACCGGTCGGGTCAAACCCTCAGCTACAAGGAAAACCTGATTATCGGTTGGCAATTTCCGCTTACGACAACACGGCGACCTGCTACGACCGCGAATACCTGTTCCAGTGGGGCGAGATGGACCCCAAGATTCACCGGCAGGCGGAAGAGCAAGTGAGGGCGGCGCAGGCTGTCAGCGCTACGGCCCCGGCCCCGCTCAATGTCAAGACGGAGCCCTATCACCCGTCCTACTTCGTGATTAACGGGCGCTCCATGCCGGACGACATGGACGCGAACTACGCGCCTAACTATCCGAACCAGCCGTACAACGGCAACCCCCACATGCATCCCGGGGACATGGTCCTTATCCGTGTCATCGGGCAAGGGCGCTTCCAACATCCATTTCACGAGCACGGGAACCACGTGCGCATTTTGGGCCGCGACGGGAATCTGATCCTAGCTCAGGGTACCACCACCACCAACGCTGCTACCGCGCTCCTGGCGGGCCGCATGGAATTCACGACGGACACGACGCCGGGCCAGGCGTTTGATGGGATTTTTTACTGGTCAGGTAAGGGCCTCGGTTGGGATATCTACGGGCACAAGAGCGGTGACGGTTCAACGTGCACTCCGAACGCCAACGGCTACGACACGACTGGCTCCGCGACATCGATTTATTACGAGTGGTGTGCCGACCACAACCACGCGCTGGAGACGAATCCCATCGGTAACGTCGCCGGAGGTGGTTCCGCGACGCTTCCCGATCCGCTCATCGCGACGAACGGTCCTTGGTTCAACGGCACTCCCTACCTCGGCCCCGATGCGGTCAACAAATCGAGGGGGCCAACGCCCTTGCCTCCGGGCGGAGTCGCCCTGCAGAACCCCCCCGAGGAGTCTGGCATCGCGTTCATGTGGCACTCGCACAACGAGCGCGAAATTACCACTAACGACCTTTTCCCGGGCGGCATGCTGATGATGATGCTTGTCGATCCCCCGGTCTTTGTCATTGACGAAACGCTTTGATCTTGAGGAGAAGAAGCGCCATGCGATCCAACTATCTTAAAGCGGCTCTGAAAAATGCTGTACTCGCGGTGACCATTCTCTTCGTGACGGCGGGCGTTTCCTCCGCCCAGGTCAACCTGACGGCGGCGAGGCAAACCACAGTTCTGCCCGACGGCGCCAGCGTCCCGATGTGGGGCTGGGTTTGCGGCACCGGCACAGCTGTTACTGCGGGCGGCACTGGCACTGCTGCCGCTGTCGGCGCAACTTGTACAGCGACGAACGGCGTAGCGCAAGCCCTTGGTACGCCTTCCAGCACAACGAATCTTACCGGCAGTATCAGCACGACTTGGCAGCCGCCGTTGATTATCGTCCCATATATAGGTGCTACCACCAGCCTGAGCATCACGCTGACGAACAGTTTGCCTGTCGAAACCTCCTTGGTCATCGTGGGACAGATTGGTACAGGAACGACGGGTCTGGGGAACCCCCAACGAGAAAGTGGCCCTCGAACGAGTGGGGCTCATTCGGGTCAGACCACTGCTACATGGCCAATCAATGGCGCTAGCCCAGACACGTTTACTCCGCCTGCTCAAGGAGCGCGCGCTAGGTCCTTCGTGACGGAGGCTGCCGCTGGTGGATCACAGACTTACACTTGGGCTGGGCTTAAGCCTGGAACGTACCTCATTCAGACAGGCACGTACCCGTCGATCCAGGGGCCCATGGGTTTGTATGGAGTTCTGGTCGTCACAACAGCTCCGATCGCGGGCACTGCAGGCACAGCCTATACGGTAGGAACTACAGGCATCAATTATGATGCCGACGCGACCCTTCTGCTGAGCGAAATCGACCCCAAGCAGAACGCGGCCGCAGATGCGGCGACGGTGGTCGCGGGTTTCGATGAAACCAAACCCTGGACCCCCACCTGCGGCGGCACGACACCGCCAACGTGTTACCCTGCGGCTGTGAACTACACCCCGCTTTACTATCTCGTGAATGGCGTGGCATTCAGCAAGAACGCCCCAGCAGCATCCGCCATTACCATTCCCGGTACGCTTACTACCGTTGGAGGCGGTAACGTCCTATTGCGCTTTGTGAACGCCGGTTCACGGATGCACGTCCCGACCGCGGTAGGGCTGAATTTTTCGCTGATCGCGGAAGACGGCAACGTTCAACCCGATGTGGCCCTGGGGATTACCAAATTTCCGACCGTCCCGCCGAGTCCCAAGGTGCAAAGCGAAGTATTTCTGCCCGCCGGCAAAGTCTTCGATGTTTTTGTGAAGCCGTCGGTTGCCGGCACAGCCCTTGCCGGTGCCACTTATCCGGTGTTCGACCGCTCCTTGGACGTCTCCACGAACAACCAGCGCGATGGCGGCATGCAAGCCTACCTCGTAGTTAATGGTGGCAATACCGCCCTCGGAACGGGGGGAGTCCCAACGGCAGGAGTGGCGACAACTGGCGCTGCCACTTACTATTGCGCACCGGGCGTAACGCTCAACGTCACCGATCCGGGCCAAGGTGTGGTCGCTAAAGACACTAACGTGTATGGTGTCACGCTTACAGGTAATCCCGCAAACAACACAATAGTCTTCGGTGGCGGCACGCTCACTCTGAACCCCAACGGCACATTCACGTATGCGCAGCCTGCGACGAACACTACTACTTGCGGAGGCAGTTTCACCTACTATGTAAACGGGAACACGACTATCACGGGTACCGTCAATGTAAACCTATCCCCGACGTTTGCATCGGTGCCAACCGCGAATCCGGATAGTTACACCAGTACTGTCTCTTCGACCCTGAAGATCAAGAGGCCGGGCGTGCTGGCTAACGACACCGATCCTCACAACTACCAATTGACGGCGGTCTTGAACGCGAACACTTGTGGCCCGGTCACTCTCAATTCCGATGGTTCGTTCACGGCTACCGCGGCGGCACCTGGAACTAATTGTTCCTTCACCTACCATGCTGTGAACTCAGAGAATAAGTCCAGCGGTATCGTGGCGGTTTCACTGACCTTCCCGAAAGGCAACGGGCCGGTCGTGACAGTGCAGGACGCACGAAGCAAAGCCGCAATCAGCGACTATAAATGGATCATTGAGCAGGACCTTACATTCAACGTCGATCCTGCGTGCCAACAGAACGGCGCTGGCGGTGCCAAGCCAGCCACCTGCCCGACGTTGGCACCGATCCTAGGCAACAATTTCCATACCAGCTACATGCCAGTCATGGCGGTGGGTTGCACGGGTCCCCAGAGTTGCGAGAGGGATCAGACCGTTTACAACCCATTGACTGGAACACACGATCCAGCAGTATGCGATAACGGTATTTGCACACCGGGCGCCTCCTTGCCCACCTCCACTCCGGACCAGGCTGTCCTCATCGCGACGAACCCCGATGGAACTCCGGCGCGCTACTACATTTCCGTGCTGGCGGGCGACGCGGCCAATGCGTTCAATACGGCGAACTCCTCCGATCCCGCGGTGGCGGCCAATTGCGTCGCGGCACAAACACCAGTTGGCGGGCCTGGAGGACTCGGCGAGACGGTTTCCAGTTGCGGCCACACCTTGGGCGGCGCACCGATTCCAGCGCCGACGGTATCGGGAACAACGTTAACGTTTGCTCCCGTGACCGTGAACTTGGAACCAAATCCGCTGCCTACTTCCACCGTTACCGTGTACGTTTTCGAGGATGACTTCCCGCTGAACGGTGAACCCGACACCGGGGGCGGAGTCGACACCATGGCGACCAATGAGGTTCCACTGGGAGATTTCCAGGTCGTACTCTGGGACGACGCGGGTTCCAGCGGCGACGCTACCGGACAGATGCACCATGACATGTTCAACATGCCGCTGACCAATTCGTTGAACGGAACCATCGACCCGGCCACTGGGTTGAACGCCTGCCCGATTTCGAATACTGCAGCCGACCCCAGCAGCGGACAACAGATCGCCGTCGGCGTGATCATCGTGTGCCCGAAATTCGAGTCGGACGGCAAGACACTCTCAGCCCTCACGGGCCAGGCGGTTATTAAGAACCTCATGCCCGGCAGATTTGGAGTCGTGGTGCATCCCGGGGCCGCCAGAGAAGCTGCGGGAGAGGAATGGCTCCAGACCAATACACTGGACGGCACACACTTCCAGGATACTTTCGTCAGAGCGTCTGAACCTGCCTATTTCCAGGAGTTTGGACCGGGGGGATACCATGTATTTTTCGGCATGGCCAACCCCAAGATTATCAACGCGCGAAAGACAGCACTTTGTAAGACAAATACCACCTGCCACAACACGGTCAACGGCCAGGTCACGAACCTGCACATGTCACGTCCGCCGAACGAGAGCCTCAGCGATAGCAATGTTTTTGGCCTGCACAATCCAGCCAATAACGCGGCGTTGTCGTATACCACGTGTTACGCCAGCCTGGGTGATTCTGATGGCGAGACGATCGCCTTCACCAAGTGCGATCAAAATGGGAACTTCACGTTTACCGGGATTCCCGACGGCAATTGGGGAATCGTGGTATTCGACCAGTGGCTCGACCTGATCGTGGACGGATCAAGCAAAGCGATTAACGTATCGGGCGGACACACCTACAATGTTGATTACTCGGCGTTCACCTGGCAGACGCATATCTGGTCGAACACCTATATGGATGTGAACGGCAACGGCATCCATGATGCAAACGAGCCGCCCATTGCTTCGGTTCCGAGCAGGGTGCGGTTCCGGAACGGCAAGTTTAACAATACGTTGTTCTCCGACGCCAGCGGCAACGCCAGCTTTAACGAAACGTTTCCGCTGTTCAACTGGTATGTAACCGAATCGGACACCACGCGCTTCCGGGGCACGGGGGTGCACGTTGTCTACGACGCCGGCGGACAGAACGACGGTCCCACAGGGCTGGGGAATGGTAACCTTAGCTCCTATCAGGGAGTACTAAGCTCGAAGGAGACTGTCCACCTTCCCGCCAATCTGAGAGTACCCGGCGCCGTGTACTGCGCCAGTGCGGACTGTCCCGGTGGGATCGGTGCGGGTAGTTCGGCCGCGCCTTCGACCGGCAGAATTGATCCGGGCAATGTCGTCGCGGAAGGCGTCCAGGGCTTCATCGGCCAGACCGCCATCCTCGACTGGGGCAAGCAACCGTACGCGGCAGGTGAAACCGGCGGCATCCGCGGTCACGTCGTTTACTCTTCGACGCGGCCGTTTGACGATCCGGGCCAGCTCTTCCAGAACCTGTGGGAGCCGCTTGTCCCAAACGTCACTATCAACCTCTATAAGGAAGGCACCACACCGGAAGGTACGACAAGTCTCACCCTCGTGGACACAACCACGACTTCCAGTTGGGATAAATGGGCCCAGGGCTTCCGCGCCGACGGCGTTACACCAAATATGAATTGCCCCGGCCAGCCTACAACCGACCCATTCTTCAACTACACCCTTGCTGGCTCCAGGAACTACCTGAACCCCGGGACTGCGCTGCCGAGCAACTCCCAGTTCAAGTGCTATGACGGCATGCATGTGTTCAACCAGGTACAACCAGCACCGTATGACGGTCTCTATCAGTTCCCTAGCGCGAAGTGCCAAACAGTAGGCGCAACGTTCACAATTTCGGGAAACACTAACACCTACAGCTGCGCGGTCGTGACCAACCCTGCCTTCAACGCATCCATCAATGGGCATCCGCAAACCGGTGCTGCACCTGTAGTGTTGCCCCCTGGCAAGTACGTGGCCGAGGTGGTTGTGCCTCCAGGCTACGAACTCACCAAGGAGGAAGATAAGAACATCCTCATCGGCGATATGTTTATCGCGAGTGTGACGCAGCAGTTCGCCGGTCTAGGCGACGTCTTCATTATTCCGGACCAGGCGACCATCAATAACGGCAACCCGGCCTTCGGAACCGGAGGCGGCGCCACCAATCCGACCACGGATTTTGGCCGCTCAGACATCGGCGGCTTCGGGCCTGGCGGACTCATCGTGATGCCTGCGGCCTGCGTGGGCACACTTCGTGTCGTCCCCGATTACATGAGCATCTCTCCGGAATCCGGCGAGGTGGCGCCTTTCGCGGGGGCTTCGCGCAACTTGTGCGACCGTAAGGAACTCACGCTCGAGGACCAGATGCAGGCGCAAGCCGACTTCTTCATCTGGACCAAAACGCCTGCCGCCGCTCACTTCGCGGGGTTCATTCTGGACGACCTTTCTTCCGAATTTGACCCCGCTTCGCCCACTTTCGGCGAAAAGTTTGCCGTGCCCAACTCGCCGATCTCCATCAAGGACTTCAACGGAGTCGAGATTTCCCGCGTCTATTCGGACCAGTGGGGCATTTACAACGGACTGATGTACTCGACTTGGGATGTCGATCCGCCCAATCCGACTGGTTACGCGCCTGGCATGCACATTACATGCATGAACGATCCGGGTCCGATCCTGGATACGCGCCCGGGCTCTCCAACCTTGGGTCAGATGATCACGGATCCACTGTACAACCCGGCGTTTAGCAACTTCTGCTATGAAAACCCGTTCATGCCGGCCGATACGGCTTACCTGGACACGCCAGTGGTTCCAGTCTCGGCGTTCGCTGAGGCCTACAACCCGCCGGATTGCGCCTATCCGGATGCCACACCGGCTATCCTGAGAGTGGATGGTGATGGGCCCGGCCCTTACGTGAGCGGAACAGGAAATGCGCATTCGCTGACGATTACCGCGCTGGGCAACCAGCTTGTGCCCAACCATGCGTACTCTGGACCGGCGGCTAGCACGGCTCCATATAATCAGAAGTTCATCACGCGCCACTATGGCTTCGGGACCGCGGCGGGCACGGTGACCATCACTAACCGCCAGGGTAATCCCGTGGCACTTGGCGGCGTCACATGGGCGGACGGAACGATTAAGGGGTTTGTGCCCTCCGGAGTCTGCCCGCCTCCGCAGTTGAGCGCGGGAGGCTGCTCGGGCCAGCTGGTTATCACGGCGGCCAACGGCAAACAGTCCATCGACACCGTCACGGTGACCGTTGGAGGCAAAGCCCCTACATATGTGAATGGGGAAAATGCGACCAACAATGCCATCCAAACTGCACTCGACGCGGCTACGCCGGGGGACCTGATCATGGTCAATGGCTCGTTCTCGCCTATCGCGACAGCCCCGGCTGGAACTACATGCGCTGGCGTGACCCTAGCCACTGCCACTTGTATCCCGACGGCGGCTAGCTACCCCGAACTGTTGCTCATGTGGAAGCCTGTCCGGCTGCAAGGCGTCGGCGCGGCTGCCGTCATCATTGACGCGAACACGCACCCCGCTGGCAAACTCCAGCCCTGGCGCCAGAAAGTGAACTGCCTCTTTGGCTTGGCGTTAAACGGCGGTCTCAGCACTGGGACAACCGGGTCAAACCCGTTCGATCCAACAGGCGCGGCCACGTGTGATTCGACGATGCAAAATGCCGTGCAAGGGATACCGCTGGAAGCCGTGGTCGGCTGGGACGCCAGCCTCAACGGCAATATAGCGGAACTCTTGCAGGAACCCACACTCATGGGGGCGTACGAAGGTGCAGGCATTACCGTCCTTGGCAAAGGAATAAAGAACCCCAATACTGCTGGCATTTGTGACTCGCTGAATGCCACCGGGTGCATTTTGATCACCGGCAGCGCTGCCGATTGCGCAGCCTATCCCAACAACTTCTACTGCCACCCATCGCGCATCGATGGCATAAGCTTCACCGGCAGTTCTCAAGGCGGTGGCGGTGTCTACCTCCACGGCTTTAACCATAATATGGAAGTCTCCAACCTCCGGATCCACTCCAACGGCGGAACGCTCTCGGGCGGCCTCATCGTCGGCCAGATGGAGGTTCCAGACGGGGCCATCGATGCAGCTAACAACCAGCTGCCATACCTGTACAACACGAATGTGAACGTGCATAACAACGCGATCACCATGAACGCTGCCTATGGCGACGAATTGAACTCCAGCACACCGGCGTCGGCTGGCGGTGTAACCTTCTGCGCGGGCGACGATTACTACAAATTCAAATACAACTGGGTTTGCGGCAATATGAGCACGGGTGACGGCGGAGGCTTCGCTCACAATGGTTTCAGTTGGAATGCCGATATCGAGCACAACTCGTTCCTCTTCAACCAGAGCTTCAATTCGACGCTCACTACGCACGGTGGCGGTGTTATTCTCCAAGGTGGTGGCCCCGATGGTGCTGCTTGCGAAAACGCCGGGATCGACATGGATTGTCCGCCCGCGCTTTCCGATGGCGTCGGTCCCGGCCTCGTCTTTAACGCCAATCTGGTCCAGGGCAACACCGCGGAAAGTGGCAACGGCGGCGGCCTCCGGCTGCAGAACGTTAACGGAACAGACGTGCAACGCAACCCCAGGTCTCCTGGTAAGTGGCACGAAGTCGATGTCACCAACAACATCATCGTCGACAACGTCGCTGGCTGGACCGGAGGAGGAGTCTCGCTCCAAGACGCCGTAAGGGTCGAATTCATCAACAACACGGTTGTTTCCAACGATTCTACCGCTACGGCGGGAGTGCTCTTCAACACGCTCGGAGCCCCACTTGCCAACGTGCCTCCACCAGGCTGCGACCCGACGACAAATCCCAATTGCACCGGGTTCTCGGTCATTAGTTCGACCAACCAGCCGGCAGGGCTGGCGATTATGCATAACACCGTAAACTTGACTTCAGCGTTCCCGACGACCGCGAGCCAGGTGGTCTGCCCCTCAGGCCATCCGAATTGTAAGAACTTCTCGACCCCGGTGCTTGACAACAACATCATTTTTCAGAACCGGGCGTTCCACATCGGTCAGGTCGGCGGCAATCCGGTACCAGGCGCGAATCAAGTGGTCACGCTGACTCCGCAGTTGAATCAGATGGGCACCGGAACTGGGTCTTGCCCCTCCGGCGCGAGTTATTGGGACATCGGCGCTTATGGCGACACGGGACCGGGCAATACTAGCTCGGGACTAGCGCACGGAAGCGCGGGGCTCAACCCTGTGTATTCGATCCTGACCAGCACCGCCGGTTACAGCAGTACGAACAAGGCGCCGGGCAGTGCGGGCGTTGTACATCAATACTGCAACGGTTCGCGCGTACCCCCGGAAATTGCACCGCAAATCTGCACGAGCAACGCGAATGCTCCCGGATGCGCGAATGGAGGATCGACCGGAGGAGTGGGCGTGCCTACGGGCGTTCCAGACATCAACCCCTTCTATCCGCTGTTCACTTTGAACCCCGCAGCGACGGTGGATGAAGGCAACAACTTTATTAACATGTTCTACGGTCCGCTGTCGTTGAGTAATGCGACCACTTATACGGCACCAGGCACTGTGCTTGCTCCGTTGGGTGATTACACGCTCGTGGCCGGTTCGCCGGCCATCGATGGCGTCCCGCGCAATGCCTCTGGCGGGGCCTTTGCGGCTGCGCCGAGTACCGACTTCTTCGGCCATGCGAGGCCCGATCCTGCCAATCCGAATGCCGTTGACATCGGAGCGGTTGAGTTCGCGGCTACAACCGGTGGTGGTGGCGGTGGTGGTGGACAGGGTACGTTTAGCGTTACCTCTGCGACCAATGGAACACTGACGACCGTGGTGGGTGTCCGCACCCTCACATTCATAATTCCGACGCCGCGCGCTGCTGTCACAAGCGTGGTCACGGTGACTAATAGTGGTACCGGGCCTTTGCAAATCACAGCCGAGAACTTCCTGGTCAACATCGGAGGTTTGTACTCTGTGCCTGCAGCTCTAAACACCTGTTCGTTCACTACCCCACTGGCGGCCGGTGGCACATGTACCTTCAGTGTGACGTACGCGACGCCAGCAGCCCGGCCAGGGTTCCCCGATATAGGAGCGCTGGCCGTTGTCAACGACGGTAGCGGAACGATGGGCGGATCCACACCACTCGCCCTGATCGCGCAGTAGGCGATGGAGAATGACAATAACCGGGGCATTTAATGCCCCAGTAGAAATAAACAAGTGCTGTCCCGGTTGAAGCGGGACGGCACTTGAATTCTAGGCCTCTTCGCCGTTAGCGAGGGCGTGCAGGCGATCAGGGGAAAGGTTAAATGGCTCGTGGCTGTTTTGTCGACTAGCAGGCCATCGTTCTTCCGCAGCTCGCGGCGCTAAAGTCAGAATTGCTGGCGAAGGCATGCAGGTCTTCTCTGGAAGACAAGTGGAGTTAACGGATCAAGTCTACAACACATAAGCAAAGTTGACCCGGCGCCCGAGCTGTAGAAAGATGAAGGAATGTTCAAGCAGTCCATACTGTTCATGAGAACACTATTGCTCACGGGGTTTCTCGCGAGCGGCATTGTCGTTCCCGCCGTTCTTACGCAGGCTGCCCAAGGGAAGGAAGAACCCGGAGCAGCACTGCCCGTTGTTTCTTCTCCACCCGCTTCTCCGTCGACTGCCACTCCTATTTCAAGAGACCTGAGAAGCCGTAATGCAGCCATGATGTACAAGCGGCTTTGGGGTGTTGAAGACATCCAGGTTCGAGAAACCGCCTCCGGTTCCTTGATTCGCTTCAGCTATCGAGTTGTTGATGCGACCAAAGCCAAAGCGCTCAATAACAAAAAGGCTGATCCTTACTTGATAGTCGAAAAGACAGGCGCTAAGCTCGAAGTCCCGACGACCGAAAAGGTAGGACAGTTGCGGCAGACGGCCACCCCTGAGAATGGTCGTGAATACTGGATGATGTTTACCAACGTCGGTCATGTGGTAAAACCTGGAGATCGGGTAGACATCATGATTGGCGTATTTCATGCTAATGGACTGATAGTCGAATCGCCTCTGGCGACAGTACCCGCCCAGAAACCATAAGGAGTGATCGATCGATGCTGCGAAAAATGATTCTGGCTCACATTCTTTTGTCACTTGCGATTCCCATCGCCATCAGCGCGAATGTACCTGAAGCACCCGCCCAGCTCAGTGCTGCTCAAATTGTCGAGAGAAACGTCGCTGCCCGTGGCGGCTTGCAAGCCTGGCGGGCGGTGCAGACCATGTCCTACTCCGGCAAAATGGACGCGGGAGGAAAGCAAAACGTACAACTGCCGTTTGTGATGGAGATGAAGCGGCCGCGTAAAACGCGGGTTGAGATAGAGTTCGCCAAGGACAAGGCCGTGCAGGTATACGACGGAGCGAACGGCTGGAAGTTGCGCCCATTCCTTGGACGCAGAGAGGTGGAACCATTCACGATTGATGAAGTGAAAGCCGCTTCCATGGAGTCAGACTTGGACGGGCCGCTGGTCGATTATGCGTCCAAGGGCACTCAAGTGGACGTTGAGGGCGTAGAGAAGGTGGAAGGGCAGGATGCCTACAAGTTAAAGCTGAACATGAAAGGTGGGCGAGTGCGGCAGCTGTGGGTCGATACGCAGACGTTCTTGGAGGTCAAAATCGAGGGCGTCCCCCGCCGTATGGATGGCAAGATGCACGCTGTCGAGATCTACTACCGCGGTTACAAGTCCGTGAACAGCTTGGTGGTTCCCTATGTTCTCGAAACTACCGTGCAAGGGGTCAAGCAATCGCACAAGATGACCATCGAGAGCGTGGTGGTGAACCCCAAACTGGACGATTCTCTTTTCACCAAGCCTTCACCGCAGCCCCGGACCCAAGTTCAGAGCAAGTGAGCAGCGGCACCTAAAAGCGGACTTCTCCGGTCTGGGTTCTGCTTGAGATTCGGCACTGTGGTTGCTCTTGGCAGGAATTTCTCACAAAAAAATAAAAAAGGCCGTCGCTTCATGGCACACCAAATCAGACTCCCAATCCGTCTCGCTCGAATCGCTTGTCTGCAACGCAGAAACGACGGCCCTCGTGCCATTCTTCGCTAAGTAGTTCAGGACGGATCACCAGTCTTCCTATTTTCACTTTGGCGGAGACTGCTTCTTCTGCTCCTCTTGCTCTGGGGCGCGCCGGGCACGCACCCGCCTGAGAACCTCTTTCCGCTGCTGCGTCGTCAGCACCTTGAAAACCTGGCTGCGCTCCATACGCTGATACCCTGCGAGCATCGCGTCTCTCTGCTCCGCGGTTAACTTTTCGTCTTTGGGCACGGCATCCATACGCGACTTCATATCCTGATGAATCTGGTCAATTCTTGCCTTCTGGTCATCCATATACTGCAATCCGGCAAAATCGTCCGTTGGGCGAGTGTCTTTCTTCGGTCGAGCTGCGGGTAAAGTCTTGCGCGGAGTCGGTGCCGGACTGGGCGGACTGCTCTGCGCGCGGGTCAGTCCTGGTGCCGCACATAGAAAAAGGAATCCAGCTGCAACCGCCACTCGTTTCGCAAATCGGTTCTGTTCATGCGCATCTCTTTCTTGAGTGAAGCGCGTTATTTGATTTTATTATATAGCTTTTTCGGCTGCTGGAATGTCGCGCCTGACGCCCGCAATACCGCGCCGCACATTCGAACAGGGGAGCGGGGACGCCTTGTTTCTGCGGAAGGTCGTGCATCAAGGATCTCTCCGGGGCTGTAGCGTGTGTCCGCAAGTCAGGAATCCGTCGAACGGTGGACAGATGTCCGAACTGAAGAACTTGGTAAAGGACCGGGCCAAGAGGTGACGCAAAGGGCTTCAGGTTCGCAAAGCAGATGATGGGAAGGAGACACAGTTTCAACGTACTAGTAGAAAGTTTGCTTCATCCGTAGTAATCGTAGAGATGTGCAACATTTCGTCCAGAAACGTCATTTCCAAGCGAGGAAAGCGAGTCATGCGAAAGTTCAAGTTTCTACTAGGAGTTATTCTTGCGACCGCGCTGTGCATGTCATACGTTCGCGCGCAGGCGAGCAG